>Ga0265797_10000933_pt1 | contig 52544 bp, 47 predicted proteins | sample P2T30metagenome_FD_192433 | JGI IMG/M metagenome (GOLD analysis project Ga0265797, IMG submission 192433) | Plant litter microbial communities from East Loma Ridge, Irvine, California - P2 T30 | ecosystem: Environmental > Terrestrial > Plant litter > Unclassified | place: USA: California...
CGTGGGCGCGGGCGTCGACCTGGTCCTCGCCCGCGACGAGCTGCCCACCCCCACGTCGACGTCGCTCGCCCTGCACGGCGCGACGGGGACGGCCGAGGAGCTCGCCGACCGCGTGCTGTCGGCCTGGGTCGTCGCCCTCGGCGACGCGGTGCGCGACCTCGGCGCGGCGGGTGGCGACCCCGTCGCGTCCGGCGTGGACGCGCTCGTCCGACGACGCTGTGGCACGCTCGGCGCCCAGGTCGCGGTGCACCTGCCCGACGGTCGCGTCGTCGAGGGCGAGGCCCTCGACCTCGACGCCGACGGCCGGCTCGTCGTCCGCACGGGGGACGGGACGGAGCTGGTGGTCTCCTCGGGAGACGTGACGCACCTCCGGCACCGGGGCGGCACCGGTGCGCGGGGCTGACCGGGCCGACCGGGTCGACCGCGACCGGGCCCTCGGGTCGCCGGGGAGGCACCCGTCGCCGGCCCCGCCGTGGCCCGGCGTCGTGCCGGGCGCGACGGCCGACGGGTGGGCGACGCCCGAGCCGCCGGAACGCGTCCTCGTCCGCCTCCGGCCGCACGGGCGCGTGCTCGTCGTGCCCACGGTGGTGCTCCTCGTGCTCGTCGCCGTGGCCGGGTGGGCCGCGAACGGGCTCCGGCCGGACTGGGCGCGCACCGCCGCGCTCGTCGTCGTCGCCGTGCTCGCGCTGCTGTCCTGGCTCGTGCCGCTGCTGCGCTGGGCCGGCCGCCGGTACGTCGTCACGACCCGGCGGGTCGTGGTGCGGACGGGCCTGCTCGTGAGCACGCGACGCGAGGTCGCCCACGACCGCGTGGTGGACGTGGTGCTGCGCCGCGGCGTCCTGCAGGCCCTCGCGAGGAGCGGCGACGTGCACCTCGTCGTCGGGCAGGGCCGACCACCGTTGGTCCTCGCCGACGTCCCCGCCGCCCGCCTCGTCCAGGCGACCCTGCACGAGCTCGCCGACCGCGCCGCGCCCGAGCCCCCGCCGCCCGGCCACGGCCCGGCCGGCTGGCCGTTCCCCGTAGGCTGAGCCCATGCGCACGAAGGTCCTGCCCGTGGTCCTCCTCGCCGCCCTGCTGGGCGGCGGCCTCGCCGGCTGCACCGAACCGGACGCCCCGGCGACGACGCCCGCGGGCACCACGACCCCGGTGCCCACCTCGACCCCCGAGGTCGAGGCGCCGTCGACGGGCGCGACCGACGGCCCGGCGACGCCCGACGACGATGCCGGTGCTCCCGCCCCCGACGCCGGGAGCGCGCCCGCGCCCGCGCCCGTCCCCGAGTCCGAGGCCGACGGGTGGACCGACGAGACCGCCTACCAGGCCTGCGTCGCCCACGCGACGGAGACCGAGGGGGCGGGCTACACGTGGTCGGTCCGTGCCGGGCAGACCATGGTCTACCAGGACGGCCGACGCACCATCGACGTGGCCGGCATCTACACGGGGGGCGACGTCGGCGTCGCCAACGTCGTCTACCGGTGCACGCTCGACGGCGGCCCCTCCGACCCGCGCATCGACGGCGCCGTCGTCCGCTGACCCCGTCCCCGCGTCCGCACCACCGCCCCAGGAGGAACACATGGCGTACCGCATCGGCGTGATCGGCGGCGGGCAGCTCGCCCGCATGATGGTCCCCCCGGCCGTCCACCTCGGCCTCGAGATCTCGGTGCTCGCCGAGGCCGAGGGCTCGTCGGCGCGCCTGGCGGCCACGGCCGTCGGCGACCACCGTGACGTGGAGGCCGTCCTCGCCTTCGCGCGCGGCGTGGACGCCGTCACCTTCGACCACGAGCACGTCCCACAGCCCGTCCTCGCCGCCCTCGTCGACGCCGGCGTCGCCGTGCACCCGGGGCCCTCGGCGCTCGCCGTGGCGCAGGACAAGCTCGTCATGCGCGAGCGGCTCGGCGCCCTCGGCGTGCCCGTGCCCGACTGGGCGCGCGTGCACGACGAGGCCGGGCTCGCCGACTTCCTCGCCGACCACGGCGGCCGGGGCGTCGTCAAGACCCCGCGCGGGGGCTACGACGGCAAGGGCGTCCGCGTCGTCTCGTCGGCCACCGAGGCCGCCGACTGGTTCGCGGTCGCGGCGGAGGGCGACGGCGCCCTGCTCGTCGAGGAGCTCGTCGACTTCCGCCGCGAGCTGGCGCAGTCCGTGGCGCGTCGCCCGAGCGGCGAGGTCGTGGCCTGGCCCCTCGTCGAGAGCGTCCAGCGCGACGGCGTCTGCGCCGAGGTGTTCGCCCCGGCGCCGCGGGCGGGGGAGCGGTTCGAGGCGGCCGCCGCGGACGTCGCCCGCACGATCGCGACGGAGCTCGGCGTCACCGGCGTGCTCGCCGTCGAGCTCTTCGAGACGACCGACGGCCGCCTGCTCGTCAACGAGCTGGCCATGCGCCCGCACAACACCGGCCACTGGACCATCGAGGGGTCGACGACGAGCCAGTTCGAGCAGCACCTGCGCGCCGTGCTCGACCTGCCCCTGGGCGACACGACGCCGCGCGCGCCGTGGACGGTCATGGTGAACGTGCTCGGCGGCCCGGCCGAGGGGACGCTCGCCGACCGGCTGCCCGGCCTCCTCGCCGCCCAGCCGACCGCGAAGGTGCACGACTACGGCAAGGACCCGCGACCGGGTCGCAAGGTGGGGCACGTCACGGTCCTCGGCGACGACCTCGACGACGCGGTCGCCCGCGCCCGTGCCGCCGCCGCGCACTTCGACGACTGACGGTTACGATCGTGTCCGTGTCCGACCCGAACGCCCCCCGCCCCCGTGTCGCCGTCGTCATGGGCTCCGACAGCGACTGGCCCACGATGCGCGCCGCCGCCGACGTCCTCCGCGACTTCGGCGTGCCCTTCGAGGTCTCCGTCCTCTCCGCGCACCGCACGCCCCAGGCGATGCTGCGCTTCGGCGAGGAGGCCGCCGGTCGCGGCCTCTCCGTGATCGTCGCGGGGGCCGGAGGCGCGGCGCACCTGCCCGGGATGCTCGCCTCCGTCACGACCCTGCCCGTCGTCGGGGTGCCGGTGCAGCTGGCGCGGCTCGACGGCCTCGACTCCCTGCTGTCGATCGTCCAGATGCCCGCCGGGGTCCCCGTCGCGACCGTGTCGATCAACGGCGCCGCGAACGCGGGACTGCTCGCCGTGCGCGTCCTGGCCGCGTCGGACCCCGCGCTGTCGGAGCGCCTGGCGGAGCACCAGCGCGGCCTCGCCGAGCTCGTCGCCGAGAAGGACGCCGCCCTGCAGGAGTCGCTGCGGGCGGAGGCCGCGTCGTGACCCCGGTGCGTCGGGGAGCCGGCTCGTGAGCGCGGCGACGCAGCCCGTCCGCTACCCGGACGTCTCGTCGCAGCCGTTCATGACGCGTCGGGCCCTCGTGCTCGTGCTGCTCAACGTGCTCGTGCCGGGCTCGGCGCAGGTGCTCGCCGGCAGCCGACGGCTCGGCCGCTGGGGGCTGGCCTCCACCCTCGTGTCGTGGGCTGTCGTCGTCGTGGTCGTCGCCCTGGCGCTCTTCTGGCGCACCCCCCTGCTCGAGGTGGCGACGAACACCCTGGCGCTCACCGTCGTGCAGGTCTTCCTCGTCTACTACGCGGTCCTCTGGGTGGTGCTCACGGTGGACACCCTGCGCCTGGTGCGCATCGTCCGCACCGCGCCCCGCATGCGCGGCGTCCTGGCGGGGCTCATGGCCGTCCTGCTCGTCGCGACGGTGGGGCCGGCCGCCTGGGGCGCGTACCTCAGCGGCGTGCAGCACGGGCTGCTCAGCAGGCTCTTCTCCTCGCAGCAGGCCGCGGCCGACCCGGTCGACGGGCGCTACAACGTCATGCTGCTCGGCGGCGACGCCGGCGCCGACCGCACGGGGCTGCGCCCCGACAGCCTCTCGGTGGCGAGCATCGACGCCGAGACCGGCCAGACCACCATCGTCGGGGTGCCGCGGAACCTCTACGACGCTCCGTTCTCGGAGGGGTCGCCGCTCTGGGGACCGTTCCCCGACGGCTACGACTGCGGAGACGAGTGCCTCGTCAGCTTCCTCTACACGTACGCGGAGGAGCACCCCGACCTCTACCCGGACGCGGCGAGCAAGGGCAGCACGCCCGGCGTCGAGGCCACGCGCGACGCCCTCGAGGGCGTCACGGGGCTGACCATCCAGTACTACGCCCTCATCGACATGGACGGCTTCGTCGACGTCGTCGACGCGCTCGGCGGCGTCGAGATCGACGTGAAGCAGCGCGTCCCGATCAACGGCGGCGAGGACGCCGCCGGCCAGCCGATCAACGTCGACGGCTGGATCGAGCCCGGGCTGCAGCGCCTCGACGGCTACCACGCGCTGTGGTACGGGCGGGCCCGGCACGGCACGAGCGACTTCGACCGCATGGCGCGCCAGCGCGAGGTGCAGCAGGCGATCCTCGACCAGTTCCAGCCGACGACGGTGCTCGCCAAGTTCCAGGACGTCGCCGACGCGGGCGTGCAGACCGTCGAGACCGACGTCCCGCAGGCGGCGCTGAGCGCCTTCGTCGAGCTGGCCGTGAAGGCCAAGTCGCAGCCGGTGACGAGCCTCGAGCTCGTGCCGCCGACCTACAGCAACTACCGACCGGACTTCCCGGCGATGCGGGCCGCCGTGGCCGCGGCGACGACGTCGGCGGCGGCGCAGGGCTGACGCCGCCGCCCACGTCGTCGCGCCGGGCAGCCGCGCGCGGTCCGACGTCCACGCGGTCCGGCCCTGCGGCCGAGCTCAGAGGTCGGCGTGCAGTTGCCAGACCTTGTCCGCGGAGTCGCGCCAGCTGAAGGCGCGCGCCCGGTCGAGCCCCGCGACGCCCAGGCGGGTCGCGAGCTCGAGGTCGGCGGTGACCTGGTAGAGCGCCTGCGCCAGGCGCTCCGGGTACCCGTCCGCGTCGTCGCGGGCGACGACGACGGCGGCGTCGGCGGCGACCTCGACGAGGGCGGGCGCGTCGCTCGTGACGACCGGCGTGCCGAAGCTCATGGCCTCGACCACGGGCAGGCCGAAGCCCTCGGCGAGGCTCGGGAAGACGAAGGCCGCGGCGCGCTGCTGGAGGACGGCGAGCTGCGCGTCGCTCACGAAGCCGAGGGTGCGCACGCGGTCGGGGGCGAGGCCGGCCTGCGCGGCGAGGTCGGCGACCTTCACGTCGCCCCAGCCCTCCGGCCCGACGACGAGCAGCGGGAGCTCCGGGGCGTCCGGGTGCGCGAGGGCCCGCACGAGGGCGTCGAGTCCCTTGCGGGGCTCGAGGGTGCCGACGCTGAGCAGGTAGCGCTCGGGGAGGGCCAGCTCGTCCGCCACGGCGTCGGAGTCGTCGGGGAGGCGGACGTCCGCCCCGACGGCGCCGCCCACGACCCGCAGTCGGTCCCCGAAGGCGTACCGCTCGGCGAGCTCGTCGGCGACCGCGTGGGTGGGCACCACGACGGCGTCGGCGTACCGCAGGGCGCGCTTCGTCATGGCCTTGTGCCAGTGCACGCCCCGGGGCGTGAGCGTCTCGGGGTGCGTCCAGGGGACCGTGTCGTGGATCGTCACCACGGTCTGCGTGCCGGGATCGTTCACCCGGTCGTGCCGCACCAGCGGGGCGAGCAGGCTCGTGGCGTGCACCATGCCGCGACGCGACGGACCCACGACGCCGGCCTGCCAGGCGAGCGCGAGCTCGCGGCGACCGAGCGGCGACGAGACGACGCGGGCGAGCCCGGGGAGCCGCTCGTCGAGCCGGTCGCGGTCCGCCTGCGGGTGGGCGGCGACGAAGCCCTCGACCTCGCAGCCGCGGGGAGCGGCTGCGACGAGCTCGCGCGTGAGCTCGCGCGCGTAGCGCCCGATGCCGCCGGGCACCGGGGCGAGGATCTGGTCGACGACCACCCGCAGCGTCGTCGTCACGGGAGGGTCAGCACTCCCTGCCGGGCGGCGTCGCCGAGGGCCTCGTCCCAGGCGCGCATCGGGGCGAGCCCGGCGGCCGACCACGCGTCGTGGCCGAGCACGCTGAAGGCGGGCCTCGGTGCGGGGCGCACGAACGAGGAGCTGTCCGTCGGCAGGACGCGCTCGGGGTCGAGCCCCGCCGTGGCGAAGACGGCGCGGGCGAAGTCGAACCAGCTCGCCCGGCCCGACGCGGTGCCGTGGTAGACGCCGGCGGGCGCGTCCGCGTCGACGAGGGCGACGACCTGACGGGCGAGGTCGCCCGTCCAGGTCGGCTGGCCGACCTGGTCGTCGACGACGCTGACGGTGTCGCGCTGGGCGGCGAGCTTCAGCATCGTCGTCGCGAAGTTGGGGCCGTGCTGGCCGTACAGCCACGCCGTGCGGACGACGTACGTGCCGTCCGGGTGCGCGGCGAGGGCCAGGCGCTCGCCCTCGGCCTTCGTGCGCCCGTAGGCGCTCACCGGCGCGAACGGGGCGTCCTCGGCGTACGGCTCGGTGGCCGAGCCGTCGAAGACGTAGTCCGTCGAGACCTGCACGAGGCGGGCGCCGGAGGCGGCGGCCGCCTCCGCCAGGTGGCCCACGGCCGTCCCGTTGACGGCCAGGGCGCGCTCCTCGTCCGTCTCGGCCGCGTCGACCGCCGTGTAGGCGGCCGCGTTGACGACGACGTCGTGGCCGCGGACGGCCTCGGCGACGGCGTCACGGTCGGTGACGTCGAGGTCGGCCCGGCCGAGGAGGGTCACCTCGCGGCCCTCGAGGGCCGCGGCCAGGTCACGGCCCAGCATGCCGTGCGCCCCGGTGACCAGCCACCGGCGGGCGCGGGGCGCGCCTCCGGCCGTCGTCGCGTCGGCCGTGGTGCCGTCGGCGCTCATCGTCGCGTCGCTCACGCGAGGGCCGCGCGCTCCTTGAGCGGCTCCCACCAGGCTCGGTTGTCGCGGTACCACTGGACGACGTCGGCGAGTCCCTGCTCGAACGGCACCTGCGGCTCGTAGCCGAGCTCGGCGCGGATCTTCGAGATGTCGACCGAGTAGCGGAGGTCGTGGCCGAGGCGGTCCTGCACGCGCTCGACGCTCGACCAGTCCTTGCCGGTCGCGTCGAGGAGCAGCTGCGTGAGCTCCTTGTTCGTCAGCTCGGTGCCGCCGCCGATGTTGTACGTCTCGCCCGCGCGGCCCTTCACGAGCACCAGCGCGATGCCGCGCGTGTGGTCGTCGACGTGCAGCCAGTCGCGGACGTTGTTCCCCTCGCCGTAGAGCGGGACGCTCTTGTCGTCGATGAGGTTCGTGACGAACAGCGGGATGACCTTCTCGGGGAAGTGGTAGGGCCCGTAGTTGTTCGAGCAGCGCGTGATCGACAGGTTCAGCCCGTGCGTGCGGTGGTAGCTGCGCGCGAGCAGGTCGCTGCCCGCCTTCGACGCGGAGTACGGCGAGTTCGGCTCGAGCGGGCGCTCCTCGTCCCACGAGCCCTCGCTGATCGAACCGTAGACCTCGTCGGTGGAGACGTGGACGAAGCGCTCGGTGCCGTGACGGAGCGCGGCGTCGAGCAGGCGCTGCGTGCCCACGACGTTCGTGTCGACGAAGATCGCGGAGTCGCGGACCGAGCGGTCCACGTGCGACTCGGCCGCGAAGTGGACGATCGCGTCGACCGTCGGGACGACCTCGTCGAGCTTCTCGGCGTCACGGATGTCGCCCTGGACGAACGAGTACCGGGGGGAGTCGGCCACCGACGCCAGGTTCTCGAGGTTGCCCGAGTACGTCAGGGCGTCGTAGACGACGACCTCGGCGCCCTCGAGGCCCGGGTAGGCGTCCTCGAGCGTGCGTCGCACGAAGTTCGAGCCGATGAAGCCGGCACCGCCGGTGACGAGGATCTTCACGTTGTTCCTTAGAGGGTCGGTCACGGGAGTGGTCGGTCGATGGTACCGGAGGGGCGGGCCCGGGCGGGTGCACCACCCCACGGACGAGGGGTGGACAGCACCGTGCGTGCGTGCGAACCTCGACGACATGTGTGCCCCCGACCACCAGACGACGAGCGACGAACCGCAGGGCCTCGGCCGGCGGACGCTCCTCGCCGGCGCCGGTCTCGCGGCGCTCGTCGGGGGAGCCGGTCCCGCCCTCGCGAGACCCGCTCCCGCCTCGGCCGCCACGAACCTCGGTGAGACCGCCGACGGCGTCGAGACCGTCGAGCAGGCGCTGGCGCTCGCCGCCAAGAGCCAGTGGGGCGGGTACGCGAACGGCCGGGTCCCCAGTTCGGCCCTCGTCGCGGTCCCTGCGACGGTCGCAGGCTCCGGCTTCCTGAGGGACGACGCAGCACGCCAGTTCCTCGCCATGAGCCTGGCCTTCAGGTCCGCCGTCGGCACGACGCTGCAGATCACCGAGGGCTACCGCAGCTACGACCGCCAGGTGGACTACTGGAACCGTTACCAGGCCGGGACGGGCAACCTGGCCGCCTACCCGGGCACCTCGAACCACGGTTGGGGCATCTCCTGCGACTTCGGCTCCGGGGTCCAGACGTACGGGACCGCCGCCAAGAAGTGGATGGACGCGAACGCACCTTCCTACGGGTGGAGCCCCACGGGCAACGGCTTCTCGCAACGGGAGCCCTGGCACTTCGACTACCTGCCCGCGTGGCCCGGCCCGACCTCTCCCGTCCAGAAGGGCACGGGGCTGCTCGTCCTCCGGTGCACGCAGCGGCTCGACGTCGTCGGCGACATCTACACGGTGCTGCTCGGCATGCGCTCCCTGCGCCACCTCCTCACCCAGGACCAGATCAACGCGCTCCGCGTCGTGGGCGTGCCCTACCACGAGGTCGACCGGGCACGGTTCCTCGACCTGCTCGACGCTGCCGCGGTCCCGCGCAGCGCCATCGTCGTCGGCGCCGACCACTGGCGTCGCTGAACCGGAGGTACTCCCTTGCTCGTCCTGCTCTGCACCGAGTCCCTGCCCGGAGTCGGACGCGGATACGTCTGCGTCGTCGGCCCGCGCATGCTCAAGCACGTCCTCACCGAGTCCACGGTGAACGCGTTGCGCTCCGTCGATCTCCCTCCTCGTTCGGTCACGGCCCAGGCCTTCCGCGACATCCTCACCTCGCTCTCCATCCCCCACTCGGTCGTGACGAGCGGAGCCGACTGGTCCGGGCGCTGACCCGTCGTCGCCGCGTGCGACTCCGGGCCCTTGGTAGGGTGACCGCGTGCAGATCCGCGAACTGAAGGTCCCCGACAGCTACGAGATCACCCCGAAGCAGTTCGGCGACGACCGGGGCGTGTTCCTCGAGTGGTACCGCTTCGACCGTCTCGCCGAGGCCGTGGGGCACTCCATCGACCTGCGCCAGGCGAACACGTCGGTGTCGAAGCGCGGCGTCGTCCGCGGCATCCATTTCGCCGACGTGCCGGTCGGCCAGGCGAAGTACGTCACGGCCACGCACGGCGCCGTCCTGGACTACGTCGTCGACATCCGGGTGGGCTCGCCGACGTTCGGCCAGTGGGACTCCGTCCTGCTCGACGACGTCGACCGGCGCGCGATCTACCTCGCCGAGGGCCTGGGGCACGCGTTCGTCGCGCTGACCGACGACGCGACCGTCAGCTACCTTGTCACCGACACCTTCAAGGCGGACCGCGAGCACGGCATCGACCCCCTCGACCCCGAGATCGGCCTGGTGTTCCCGCCCGAGGCTGGAGAAGCCCTGCTCTCCCCGAAGGACACAGCGGCCCCGTCGCTCGCCGAGGCCGCCGCCTCCGGCCTCCTGCCCACGTGGGACGACATGCGTGCGTTCTACTCGACCCTCGACCAGAAGGAGGCCCGCGCGTGAAGGGAATCATCCTCGCCGGAGGTTCCGGCACGCGGCTGTGGCCGATCACCAAGGGCATCTCGAAGCAGCTCATGCCCATCTACGACAAGCCGATGGTCTACTACCCCTTGTCGACCCTGATGATGGCCGGCATCCGCGAGGTGCTCGTCATCACGACGCCCGAGTACAACGATCAGTTCAAGGCGCTGCTCGGCGACGGGTCGCAGCTCGGCATGACCATCGAGTACGCCGTGCAGCCCTCGCCCGACGGGCTCGCCCAGGCCTTCGTCATCGGTGAGGACTTCATCGGCGACGATTCGGTCGCCCTCGTGCTGGGTGACAACATCTTCCACGGCGTCGGGCTCGGCACGAGCCTCACGAAGAACGCCGACGTCGACGGCGCCACGATCTTCGCGTACCACGTGTCCGACCCCAAGGCGTACGGCGTCGTCGAGTTCGACGACCAGTTCAAGGCGCTCTCCATCGAGGAGAAGCCCGCCGAGCCCAAGAGCAACTACGCGGTGCCCGGCCTCTACTTCTACGACAACCGCGTCGTCGAGATCGCGAAGACCATCGAGCCGAGTGCGCGGGGCGAGCTCGAGATCTCCACGGTCAACGAGAGGTACCTCGAGGCGGGCGACCTCCAGGTCGAGGTGCTCGACCGCGGCACCGCGTGGCTCGACACCGGCACCTTCGAGTCGATGATGCAGGCGTCCGAGTACGTCCGCGTGATCGAGGACCGTCAGGGCCACAAGATCGGCTGCATCGAGGAGATCGCCTGGCGGAACGGCTGGATCGACGACGCACAGCTCGGCGAGCTGGCGGCACCGCTCGCCAAGAGCGGGTACGGGGTGTACCTGCGCGCGCTCGTCTCCGCCTGAGCGACATGGGCGACGAGTCCGGCCGCACGAGGGAGGCCGACCTGTTGGCCCGCTCCGTGGACGAGGCCGCCTCTCTCGCCGTCCGCCTCAGGGCGTCGGAGGACCGTGTCCGCGAGCTCGAGGCCGCGCTCGGGACGGGACGGCCGCGGAGGGGCCCGGGCGCTCTCGCGCGGCGGGCGGCTCGCCTGTTCGTCGCGGGCCCGGACCACCGGTGACGTCCCCGACCGTGCCGGTCGTCGCCGCGTACCCTTACTACCCGGACAACCCCTGGCAGGACCTCTGCTACGCGGGCCTCGGGGCCCACGGTGCGACGATGGTGCCAGTTGGCTCCCTGGCCGGTCTCGACGAGATCGTCGTCGCGTGCGGCGGGGTGCCGGTGGCGCTGCACGTCAACTGGACGACGCCTGTCGCGCAGGTCGTGCCCGACGTCTCCGAGGCCTTCCAGCAGGTCGAGGCCGTCCTCGCCACGCTGGCGGACTGCCGCGCGGCGGGAGTGCGGATCGTCTGGACGGTGCACAACGTCCTCCCGCACGAGCTGCACCACGTCACGCCAGAGCTCCTGCTCCACCGCGGCCTGGCGCGGCTCGCGGACGTGGTGCACGTCATGAACCCGAGGACCCCCCACCTCGTCCGGCCCTTCTACGAGTTGCCCGAGGGCCGCGTCGTGAACGTGCCGCACCCCAGCTACCTCGGGCGCTACGAGCCGCTGCCGAAGACCGTCCACGACGGCGTGCGCCTCCTCCTCTTCGGTTCCCTGCGTCCCTACAAGGGCGTCCTCGAGTTCGCCGACGAGGTGGTGCGGGCACGGAGCGCGGGCACGGACGTGCGGCTCCTCGTCGCCGGACGCGTGTCGGGCGGCTGGACCGAGGAGCACCTCCGTACAGAGCTGGAGCGACACGGGGACACCCTGGAGCTGCGACCGGGACACGTCGACGACGCCGACCTGGCGGCCCTGTTCGCCGACGCCGATGCACTCGCGCTTCCTTACGAGGCAGGGCTGAACTCAGGAGCCGCCATGCTGGCGGCCACGTTCTCGACGCCGGTGCTGCTCGGCGCCGGGCTGCGTCACAGCGTCCTCCTCGACCCGACGTGGCAGGTCCCCCTCTGGGGCTGCGACGAGACGGCCGGCGGACTCGGTCGGGCACTGACACGACTCGGACACGAGGCGGCGAGCCTGCAGCAGGGAGCCGCTCGAGCGGCGCAGCGCGTCCACCCGGACGACGTCGCTCGGGCCATGGCCCGAGTGCTCCTCGGTGAACGGGCCTGAGCGTCCGACGCTCCCACGCACCGTCGTCGTGCACCCTCGGACGGCCTGCTGACTGCCTTGGTGGCGTCAGTGGCGGCGAAGACGTCCAGCGACAGCGTCGACGTACCGAACGACCTTTCGCCGTTGCAAGGCCGTGAGCGCCACACGCAGGCGCTCCGACTCACGTTCCGCCCCCAGGGCCATCCGACGCACGTCGTCGAGCTCTCGTCTAGTGCGGTCGTGCTGCTCCGCGAGAGCCACCTCGAGCGCACGGATCCGGGCGTCCCGGTCGACGAGGGCGCGTCCGAGGCGACGCAGACGAGCGATCTCGGCACGGTCCGCCCTCTCGTCGGGCGTCGGACGGCTGATGCCCTCGGAATCGAGGAAGGTGGGAAGGAAGGGCTCGTACGTGAAGGGCCCGTGCGCCGCGTCGTCCTCGTCGACGAACCTGGCCGCGACGTAGGCGAGCAGGGTGCCCTCCTGCCACCTGCGATAGTCGAGCATCCCGTGGTGGTTCGGGCTCGGCGTGAGGTCGGGGTTGGCCTCGTACCCCTTACCGGCGAGCTCGGTCTTGTGCTCGAGCTGCTGCCAGGACCGCCAGGGCAGGTGCAGGACCTCGAGGGCCAGCGCCTCGGGCACCTCGCCCGCGTTGGCGATGCTCACGATGTGGTTGCCCTGCGCGACGGTGACGTCGGGGTCGGCGACGTGCACGGCGTTGGGCGTCGGCTGGGCGAGGACGCCGACGGCCTGCAGCTGGTCGTTGGACCGTTCGTCGCGCCAGACGAGGCGGTCGAAGCCCGCCCCGTCGTGCGCGAGGGGCCCCACGAGGTTGACGACGGGCACCGTGAAGGCGCCGATGGTCGGGTCGAGCTCGGCGAAGACGTCGGCGAGGCGGCGCGACCTGTCCATCGGCACGAGGAACTCGTCCGCGTCGGCGTTGACGACCCAGTCCGCGCCGTGCACCGTCGCCGCCTCGCGTGCCATGGCCGTGACGACCTTGCCCTGCTGCTTACGGTGCTCGCCGTCGTGACGGAGGTGGAGCAGCCCACGTGACGAGAACTCCTGGAGGATCTCCGCCGTCCCGTCGGTCGAGGCGTTGTCCGTGACGATCAGGACGTCGACGCCCTGGGCCAGGTGGTACTCGACCCACTGTCTGATGACGTCCGCCTCGTCGCGGACCATCGCGGTGACGGCAAGGGTCATGGAGGCGCTCGTTTCGGGTCGGGGTCGGGGTCGGGGTCGGGAAGGTGTCGGGCGTCGGGTCAGCGGTGTCCGCCGCCGAGGCGCGACCGGGCCGTCAGGGCCACGGCGAGGACCGCCCGGAGGGGCAGCAGGTACCAGGCATCGTACTTGCCGGCGAGGAAGCGGTACGCGCTCCGGTGGTGCTCGCGGCGCATGCGGTCCGACGACGACCGGGTCGAGTGGGCACCCACGTGCACGACCGAGACCTCGGGCAGGTACAGGTTGACGTGTCCCGCGCGACCGATCCGGTGCCCGAGGTCGACGTCCTCGAAGTACATGAAGAAGCGCTCGTCGAACCCGCCGAGGTCGTCGAAGAGGGAGCGACGCACGAGCAGGCAGGAACCCGACAACCAACCGGCCGTCCTGGTGTGATCGTGCGAGTCGTCGTCGTGGTAGGCCCGCGTCCACGGGTTCCCCGGCCAGACGTTGGCGAAGACGGCGTGGCCCAGCCCCGTGCGGAGGGACGGGACGCGACGGGCCGACGGGTAGACCGTGCCGTCCTGTTCGAGGACGGCGGGGCCGACGGACCCGACGCGGGGCTCGGCGTCGGCGGCGGCCACGAGCGCGTCGACGACCCCGACGGAGAGGACCACGTCGGGGTTGCTCACGAGGACCCACTCGATCTCGGCGGGCAGCTGTCGCACGGCCTGGTTGACCGCCCCTCCGTAGCCCAGGTTGTCGTCGAGCTGCACGAACGTGCCGCCGTGCGCCTCGACGGAGCGCCGCGCGGCGGGGCCGTCCGACGACGCGTTGTCGACGACGACGAGCGCGACGGGGGCCTGCGAGGCGGACGGCACGGACTCGAGGAACGACGTCAGGTGCCGACCCGAGTTGTAGTTGACGGTGACGACGGCGACCCGGGCCGTCCCCGGCGCGGACGGGTTCACGTGACCGCCCCCCAGGCCCCGACGTGGACGTCCGCGCACGCTGACCACGAGAAGGTCGCCGCCCGCTCGAGCGCGGCGCGACCCAGGCGAGCACGCTCGTCGGGGGAACGGAGCAACCTCCCGAGGGCGTCGGCGGTCGCGTCGACCGTCGGCTCGGCGTAGGCGACGGCGTCACCGCCCACCTCGGGAAGGGCGGTCCGAGGCGTGGTGAGCACGGCGGCACCGGTGGACATGGCCTCCAGCACGGGCAGGCCGAAGCCCTCGGCGCTGCTGGGGTAGACGACCACGGTCGCGCCGCCGAGGAACGGCGCGAGGTCGTGGAGCGGGAGGTAGCCGAGGTACCGCACGGGGGCACCGACGACGTCTCCTGCCGCACGCAGGGCCTCGCCCGCGGTCTCGTCCCAGCCGAGTCCTCCGGCGAGGAGCAGCGGAGGAGTGGCAGGATCCCGGGCGCGCAGGAGGCGGTGCGCCTCGAGCAGCACGGGGACGTTCTTGCGAGGTTCCACGGTGCCGAGGAACGCGATCCAGCCCGTGGCGTCGAGGCCGTGGCGAGCGGCGAAGTCCGCGACGACCGGAGCCTCCGGCCTCGCGAAGACCTGGCGGTCGACACCGTGCAGGGCCACGTGGACCGCGTGACGCGCCGGGCCCACCGCCGTCTCCGCCTCGAGGGCGGTCGCACGGCTGGGCACCACCGTCGACGCCGCCCACCGTCGTGCTGCACGGATCCAGGCACGGAAGAACGCACGCTTCAGGCGTCCGTGGTCCTGGGGAGCCGTGAAGAACGTCGCGTCGTGGACGGTGACGACCGTCCGGCGCGCGACTGCGAGGGGGAACGTGTAGTGCGGCGAGTGCAGCACGTCGGCGCCCGTTCGGCGGAGGAGGGCGGGAAGGGCCACCTGCTCCCAGAGCAGGCGCACCGGTCTGAGGGACACGGCGGCCGGTGCCACGAGGTAGTCGTGGCCCGGTGCCTGCGACCGCATCCAGTCGCGGTCCTCGTCCTTCACCACCACGTGCGCACGCTCGCCGACCTCGGAGAGACCCTGCAACAGCCCGGCGAGGTACCGGGCGACCCCGCCCCGGTTGGGCGGGACCGACGTCGCGTCGACGAGCACGGTCACGTCGCGGGCGTTCCGATCTCTCGGGCGGAGCTGCTGACGCGCACGACGCCGGAGGCGCGGTTGTCGTCGACCATGACGAAGCGCGCGGCCTGTCGCTGGATGGCGATGTGCGAACCGTCCGGGTTGGCGAAGAAACTGTGCACGAAGTAGGGGCCGGCGCCGAACGGGACGTCCTCGAGACGGTACTCGACGCTCGCGGTGCCGTCGAGCGGGGAGTGGTGCAGCTCCAGCATGCGGCTGTCGGTGCCGAAGACCTGCGTGCCGAGGTTCGTCTCGATCTTGAACCCGGAGTGCCACCGGGTCAGGGGCGTGGAGTGCTCGTAGGTCATGCGCAGGACCAACGTGTCGCCCGGGTGGACCTCTTCGCCTGGCTCGCGTCCCTCCGCCCTGAGCTCCGTCGAGACCACGCGACCAGGAGTGTGCTCGACCTCCGGCGCCGCCGCCTCTGCCTCGGCGACCCGGCGCCCCTCGAGGATCTCGCGGAAGTTCTTGACCGCGTCGGACGCGGAGCCCTGGAACTTGACCTCGCCCTTCGAGAGCACGACGGCGCGGTCGCAGAGCTCCTGCACCTGCCCCAACGAGTGGCTCACGAGGATGATGGTGCGGCCCTGCTGCTGGAACTCACGGATCTTGTCGAGGCACTTGCGCTGGAAGGCCTCGTCGCCGACGGCAAGGACCTCGTCGACCAGCAGCACGTCGGGGTCGGTGTGGATGGCCACGGCGAAGGCGAGCCGGACGTACATGCCCGACGAGTAGAACTTGACCTGGGTGTCGATGAAGTCGCCGATGCCCGAAAACGTGAGGATGTCGTCGAACTTCGCTTCCGTCTCGGCCTGGCTGAGACCGAGGATCGAGGCGTTCAGGAACACGTTCTCGCGCCCGGTCAGGTCGGGGTGGAACCCGGCGCCGAGCTCGAGCAGCGCGGCCAGACGACCACGTCGGCTGATGGTGCCGCTCGTGGGCTCGATGATGCCGCCGATCGCCTTGAGCAGGGTGCTCTTGCCCGATCCGTTCGGGCCGAGGAGACCGATGGTGCTGCCCGCGGGGATGTCGAGCGAGACGTCGCGGAGGGCCCAGAACTCCTCGCTGTGCCGACGCCCCGCACGGCCGAGCGTGACGAGACGTTCCTTGAGGGAGTTGTCCTTCCGGATGACGAACTTCTTCGACACGTTCTCGATGCGCACCACCGTGGGGGCGGTGGTGGCGAGACCGGGGTCGTCACCGAGGACGGTGGTGGCGGTGAGGTCGTGGTCGTCGTGGGGCATGGGTCCGTCCTAGAGTTCCTGGGCGAAGTTGCCCTGCAGCTTCGCGAAGACGCGGTGGAAGGCGTACACGAGCACGAGGCCGACGACGGCGGCGACGCCCATGCGGAGCAGCAGTTCACTGGGGTGGTACGAGTCGGAGCCCTGCATCCAGAACGCCCTTTGGAAGCCGAGCACGGCGAGGGTGATGGGGTTGTTGGTGTAGACCTCAAGCAGCCACGACGCCCGTGCTGCGAGCTGGTCGGACACCATGGTCCAGGCGTAGACGATCGGTGACGCCCACATGGCGAGCATGAGCAGCACCTCGACGAGGTACTGCATGTCGCGCAGGTACACGTTGAGCGCCGCGAGCAGCAGGCCGAAGGCCGTCCCATAGATGAGGATCAGCACCACCGAGGGGAAGAAGTAGAGCAGGTCCAGGTGGAAGGGGACCTGTCCCGTCACGATGGTCGCCGCGAGCAGGACCACGAGCTGGATGCCGAAGTTGAACAACGCGGAGCCGATGCTCGCCAGGGGATAGATCTCCCGGGGGGTGTAGACCTTCTTGATCAGACCGCCGTTCGACACGATCGAGGCCGTCTGGCCGGCGATCATCTCACTGAACAGGCCGTAGATGGTCAGGCCGGCGAAGACGTAGATGGCGAAGCCCGGGATGTTGCGCGCCGCGCCCAGCACCTGTCCGAGGATCACGTAGTAGATGAGCAGCTGCGTGATCGGGCGGATCAGGGTCCACACGAACCCGAGGGCGCTGTCCTTATAGCGCGACTTCAGGTCACGTCGGATCAGCAGGTCGAGCAGCTGGCGGTGGGCCCAGATCTCTCGGACGATGCCGAAGCTGCCCGAGAACGCCTTGGAGGGCTGGCCCGCGACGACCATGGGCTCGTCCTCGAGCCGCGCGAAGCGTGCGGCCGGAGAGGTGCCGGGGGTGGTGGTGCTGGTCATGACGACCCTTCGTGACGGAGAACTGGAGCAGTGTACCCCGCTGCGCAGGGACGGTCTCGGGCGCTCAGCGACCGTGACGGCTCGCGCGCATCGTGGAGATCCGGTTGCGCACCTTGTCGCGCAGCACCTTCGCGCCGCCTCCGGCCGTGAGGTAGTGCGTGGCGAGGGCGACGTCGCGAGCCACGCCGTGGCGACGGTTCGCGATCTCGTGGAACTTCTCCTCGCTGGACTTCGCGACCCGGCCCCGTCCGACGGCCTTGACGACCGTCACGGGCGTGGACGACAGGGCCCGGTCGGCGGCCGGGTGGGGGTCGCGGCAGAAGTCGACGAGGGGCGCGAGGGCCTTCTCCCAGGTGAAGTCCGCCCGCACGCGGGAGACGGCCGCGCGACTGGAGGCCCGCACCGCGTCGTCGTAGAGGACGGCCTCGAGCGCGTCGGCCAGGGCGTCCACGTCACGCTCGGGAACGGCACGACCCATGCCCTCGGCGTCGACGAGGTCGCCGAAGCTGTCACCACGGGTCGTGACGATCGGAAGGTTCGCCCACATGTAGTCGAGGATGCGCGTCCGGAACGAGAACGTGGTCTCGATGTGGTCGTAGTGTGTGCTGACGCCCGCGTCGGCCTCGAGCAGGTAGTTGGCGCGGTCGTCGAGCGCGACCCACTGCTCGTTGAAGAACACGTTCCTGCCGGACACGCCCAGCTCTGCGGCCAGCTCGCGCGTCTTGGACACGATGGCCATCTCGGGCACGTCGGGGTTCGGATGGGCGACGCCGAGGAAGAACAGGCGGACGTCGGGACGGCGCTCGGCGAGCTGCGCGATCGCACGGACCAGGGTCTGCGTGTCGAACCAGTTGTAGATGCCACCGCCCCAGATGACGAGCTTGTCGTCCTGCGAGATCCCGGGGACGACGTCGCGGATCGCCGGACGCACGTGCTCGGGTGGAGTGCTGTCCATGCCGAAGGGCGCGATGGCGATGAGCTTCTCGAGGTTCTCGTCGGCGGCGTAGTTCTCGGGGTTGATCCGCCCGAGGCCCGCGAGCTGCCCGAGCCAGAAGAGGCGCTGGCGCTCGGACGCGCAGAGGAAGAAGTCGGCCCGGAGCAGCTGCTCGTTCAGGACGTCCGTCGCGCTCGCGACCTGGTTCTTCCACTGGGCGAGGCCCCACTCGCGCCCCTGCTCGAGCTGCTCGAGGTGCATGGGGTCGTAGAGGTCGGCGACCATGATCTTGTCGGACTTCTTCAGCGTCGTGAAGTGGTGCAGGGCGTGACCCTGGAAGAAGATGACGTCCGCCCACTCCTCGTGCTTCTTCATCTCGTGCTCGTTCTGCAGGCGCACCCGCTCGACCTCGAAGCGGTCCGACGTGCGCGAGGCGACGTTCCAGGTCAGGAGGCGCACGTCGCTGTGCTCGGACAGGGCCTCGCTGATCTTCCAGGCTCGCATCGCCGGGCCGGCCATCTTCGTGCCGATGGCGTCACCGGTGATCACGAGGACGTGGCGTCGCTCCGTCTGCTGCCGGATGTCGAAGGTGTCCACGATGTCGCGGAGCCCCTCGAGGTAGTAAGGGTCGCCGAAGAGCGGCTTGAATAGGTCGCCGAAGAGGCGGAAGAGGTCGCCGTCCGTCCGCTGACGCGCGGCCTGGATCTGCGCTCGCTCCTGCTGGAGCTCGGGCAGGCCGGCGACGAACTGGTCGAGGGCGAAGAGGCCGGCGATCGTCTCCTTCGCGACGGGAGTGTCGCGGTCGAACTCGTCCGCCGCTCCCGTGAAGCGTCGGATGTCGAACATCTCCGAGTCGAGGCCGCTCTTGGCGACGGCGCGCCGTGCCAGGAGCGCCAGGGCCCCGGGCAGGAACGAGGCGAGGCTCTCGTCGTCGAGGTTCTTGTAGAGCAGGAACAGGGCGTTGCGCTCGAGCAGGTACATCTCGCGGTGCTCGCCGAAGCTCTTCATCGAGCCGTGGTGCTTGTGGTAGACGACCGACTGGGGGGCGAACCGGACGCGCCAGCCGAGGACGTTGAGGCGCCAGCCCAGGTCGACGTCGTCGTAGAACATGAAGAGCCGCTCGTCGAAGCCGCCGACCTCGTGGAACACGGAACGACGGACGAACAGGGCCGAGCCTGTGCCGAAGAGGATGTCACGGGGGTTGTCGAACTCGCCGGTGTCGATCTCGGTGACACGGTCCTTGTAGCCCATGCCGAACCAGGTGAGACTGCCCTGGACGAAGTCGATGGCCTTGCCCTCCCAGTCGAGGACCTTGCTGCCCACCGCGGCGACCTTGGGGCTGACGGCGAACTGGCCGAGGGCCTCCCGGATCCAACCGGGCGCGGGCTTGGCGTCGTTGTTGAGGAAGGCGACGAACTCGCCCTTCGCTTTCTTGGCCCCGAGGTTGCTTCCCCCGGTGAAGCCGAGGTTCTCCTTGGAGACGACGATCTGCACGTTGGCCTGGGAGCCGAGGGCCGCACGAAGGCGCGCCTCGCTGTCGTCGCCCGAACCGTTCTCGACCACGAGGATCTCTAGCTGCGCCTCCGGCCAGTCGACGTCGTTGAGGCGTCGGACGCACTCGAGCGTGTCGTCCGTTCCCCTGAAGTTCACGATGACGACGGAGACGAGGCTGGACGTGGTTACTGACACTACGCGGACTCCAAGACCTGGGAAGAGGATGCGGATGCCCGTCGGAGGGCTGTCCCACTATATCTGCCGAGTTCCCGGGGGCAGCCGGGCACGCTCGCCCGACGGGAGGACCTGCGAGGATGCAGGGATGGAGCTCTCCGTCATCGTCGTCGACTGGAGGCGGCCCGAGATCACCGAGCGCTGCCTCGTCGCCCTCCACGCGGCAGTCCCGGAAGGCGTCGGCGTCGAGGTCGTCCTCGTCCGGAACGAGGCGTCGGACGACGCCGCACCATGGTGGCGCGAGCGCTTCCCGGGAGTGGTCGTCGTGTCGTCACCGACCAACCTCGGTTTCGCCGGCGGCGTCGCCCTCGGGCTCGCCGCGGCCTCGAGCGGGATCGTCGTGCTCGTCAACAACGATGCCGTGCCGGCTCCGGGGTTCCTGGCGGCCGGCCTCCGAACCCTCCAGAGATCGGGTCCCGACGTCGCGGCCGTGACCGGAAGGCTGGTGCTCGAGGGCCGCTTCCGTCCAGCGCGGGCCGAGGACGACGCGGACGACGTCCTGGTCGGCCTGCGCGGCGAACGGTGGGCGAGGGCGGACGAGGGCGTCGAGCTCCTCAACAGCACGGGAGTGGTCCTCACCCGGACGGGCAACGGCCACGACCGGGACTGGCTCGCGCCCGCCTCCCGCTCGGCCGCTTCGCTCGGGGACCCCTTCGGGTTCTCGGGTGGTGCGGTGTTCCTGCGACGTGGACCGCTGGAGGCCGTGGGCGGCTTCGACCCGTCGCTCTTCATGTACTACGAGGACCTCGACGTCGCCTGGCGCCTCAGGCTGGCGGACTTCCGCACGGTGCACGAACCGGCTGCGGTCGTCGTCCACCGCCACGCGGGCAGCAGCGCGAGCGGCGGCGTCTTCGTCCGTCAGCAGAGCACCCTGAACCGCCTGGCCGTGGTCGCTCGGAACGGGTCCTCGACGTTCCTGGTGCGCGTCGTCGCCCGCACCGTCGCCCGGCTGGTCCGCGACCTGCTCTCGGCGCGAGAGGGGCGCCACCTCCCTCTCGCCGCGTGGTCGTGCCTGGCGCGCTCGGCGCCGGCAGCCGTCGTCCGGGCTCGCCGGCTCAGGAGGGCGGACGGCGTGCCGGGGCGCCGACGTCGTGAGCTGGAGCGCACGCTGCCGCGCTGACGGCGGGGGTGCACCGACCTGGGGGCTCCCGGCCGCGGGTGGCGTCGGGTTACGCTGTGCGCGGTGCAGGTCGGTCACGCGGCGGCACCGTCAGGAGGTCGGTGCTGCAGGGGCGCGACCCGGGGACCCGCCAGGGAGGCGCCCGTGCTCAAGAAGATGCTCGCGTCGGCGCTCGCCGTCGTCCTCGTCGCAGGCGGTCTCACGACCTTCTCGCTCACCAGCTCGCCGACCCCGGTGCAGGCGCTGAGCGGCGCCGAGTTCGATCCGGGCAACATCATCAACGACGCCACCTTCTTCAACGCGTCGGCCATGTCGGAGGGGCAGATCCAGGCCTTCCTCGACTCCTACGTCGGATCCTGCCGCAACGGGAACTGCCTGAACGTCAAGCGTCTCGACACGGCGTCGCGTCCTGCGGACCAGATGTGCGCGGCCTACGCGGGCGCGGCGGGGGAGCGCGTGTCGCGCATCCTCGCGAAGGTGTCGCAGGCCTGCGGCATCAACCCGCAGGTCTTGCTGGTGACCCTGCAGAAGGAGCAGAGCCTCGTCACGGGCGACATCGCCCGGGGCCCGTCCGACGCGCGCCTCGAGCGCGCCATGGGGTACGCGTGCCCCGACACGGCCAACGGGGGCTGCGACCCCTCGTTCGGCGGCGTCTACAACCAGCTGTACAAGGCGGCCTGGCAGTTCAAGCGCTACGCGAACCCCGCGGGCACGAGCAACTTCTTCACCTGGTTCCGACCCGGCACGACCGCCGCCGTCCAGTACTCGCCGAACGCCGCGTGCGGCACGCGTCCGGTGACCATCCGCAACCAGGCGACCGCGAACCTGTACTACTACACGCCCTACACGCCGAACGGTGCAGCGCTGACGAACCTCCGGGGCACGGGCGACGCCTGCTCGGCCTACGGCAACCGCAACTTCTGGGTCTACTTCAACGACTGGTTCGGCTCGCCGACGGGCGCGGTCCCTCCCGTCGGGAGCATCGAGTCGGTCTCGGGCGGCGTCGGCAAGGTCACGGTGAGCGGCTGGGCCCTCGACCGGTCCTCGACCGCCTCGATCGCCGTGCACGCGTACGTGGGGCCGAAGGGCACCGCCCTTCGCGCCGACCAGCAGCGCCCCGACGTCGGCGCCGCGTTCCCGGCCAACGGGTCCGCGCACGGTTACTCGGCGACGATCGAGGCCGCCCCCGGCATGCAGCAGGTCTGCCTCTACGCCATCGGCGTGCAGGCAGGCAACACGGCCTCGCTCGGGTGCAGGACGGTCGACGTCCTGCCCTCCACCCCTGTCGGCGCCGTCGACGCGGTCACGGGCGGCCCCGGGACGATCTCCGTCAGCGGGTGGGCACTCGACTTCGACACGACGGGTGCCATCCCGGTCCACGTCTACGTCGACGGCAAGGGGACCGCGATCACCGCAGACGTGCCGAGGAGCGACATCGGGCGGATCTACCCGGCCTACGGGCCCGGGCACGGCTTCTCCACGAAGCTCGCGGCGGCGCCGGGGGCGCACGAGGTGTGCGTCTACGCCATCAACCGGGGGCCGGGCTCGAACGTCCTGATGAGCTGTCGCACGGTCCAGGTGCCGTCAGGGTCACCCTTCGGGGCGGTGGACGCGGTCACCCTCTCCGGGGGCACGGTCTCCGTCAGTGGATGGGCGCTCGACCCCGACACGGCCGAGCCGATCGACGTGCACGTGCACGTCGGGGGCACGAGCTGGGCGGTGCGCGCCGACGTCGCCCGCAGCGACATCGGCCGGTACTACCCCGACTACGGGCCGGGCCACGGGTTCTCGGCGTCCCGGCAGGTCGGTCCCGGTCAGCACCAGGTCTGCGTCTACGGCATCAACCGCGGCGCCGGCACGAACGTGCTGCTCGGCTGCCGCGCCGTGGGCACCGCGAACACGCCGCCCGTCGGCAGCGTCGAGTCCGTGCAGGGCACCGGAGGCGCGGTGTCCGTCTCGGGCTGGGCGTTCGATCCCGACACCCCCGCTACGTCGATCCCCGTGCACGTGTACGTGGACGGGGTCGGCAAGGCCCTCACCGCGGACCTCGACCGCCCCGACATCGACCGGGTCTTCCGCGTAGGGCGGGCGCACGGCTTCGCGACGAGCGTGCCGGCCTCGCCCGGGCGGCACGAGGTCTGCGTCCATGCGCTCGACACCACGCGAGCGCCGAACACCCTGCTCTTCTGCGAGGCGGTCACCGTCCGCTGACCGGGTCACGGCCCGCACGACGACGCCCCCCGTCACTGACGGGGGGCGTCGTCGTGCGGGCCAGGTCGCTCAGGGGCGCGTCCGCTGCTGCGCCGGTGCTTCCTCCGGCTCCTGCGCGAGGTGGTCCTGGTCGCTGACCGACGTGACCTCGTGGGAGCGAGGAGGGGTCCGCGCGGACACGAGGGGCTCCGACGTGCCGAGGCGGTGCGCGGCCACCGTGCCCGCGGCGGTGACGACTGCAGCGATCGCGGCCCAGAGCACCCAGCTGCCCGGCGGCTGCCACTCCGGAGCGACGATCATCTTCGACCAGCCGTCGGGGAGGCCGACGACGTAGCGCCGCAAGTTCCAGAGGAAGGCATAGACCTGGAGGACGACCAGCGTCCCGAGGACGAGGGCGACCAGGCGGCGGACCCGGACCTGGCGCACGGCCTCCGGGAACGCGTGGTCGAGGGCGATGCCGGCGGCCACCACGACGGTGCACAGGAGGGCGAGGATGTACCGGGCCTGCCAGATGAAGCCGTAGTCCACGGCCGTCGAGCCCTGGACCAGTGGCGGGACGAGCACGAACGCCACGAGCACGATCGCGAGGGCCCGGCGGCTCCAGGCCCGGCCGAACACGAGACCCGCGACGACCGCCGCGAGGATGACGCTCGTCCAGACCGAGACGACGGTCTGGGGCACCGGCGTGTCGAGCCAGCCGAAGAGGCCGACGTAACCCTGGAAATTGTCGAAGGTCGCCGCGAGCATGAGGCGGAAGGCCTGCGGGAAGGGAGTCCCGACGCCGGGGTTGGGGACGGTGACGCTGAGGCTCGCCGTGCTGAGGACCCAGAGGACGCTGAAGGCGGCCCCGAGCCCGATGACGGCCGTGCCGACCCAGAAAGCCACGGACCGCAGGAGGACCGGGAGGACCTTGCGGTCGGCGAGCAGCGCCACGACGACGACGAGCAGCCAGAGCAGCCCGATGCTGCGGGTGTTGGCCACCGTCACCGCTGCCACGACCACCATGGCGACACGGTGGGCGGGCACCCCCTCGTCGAGGCGTTCCACGAGGAGTGCGAGCCAGGAGAACAGCATCACGCAGGACACGACCTCGAGGCCGTTCGGGTTGATGCCCGCGACGAGGAAGAACAGCATGGGAGTCGCCGAGAGGACGAAGGCCGCGACGGCGAAGAAGCGACGTCGGAGCTGGTCCAGGGCGACGAGGGAGAGGGCGAGGAACGCAGAGCAGAGGAGCACGCCCGCGATGCGCATCCCGTAGAAGGACGACTCACCCTCGAGCACGAGGGAGGGCAGGCCGACGACGGCGTAGTACAGGGGATCGTAGGAGCCGGCCGAGGTCGTCACCTCGGTCGGGGCGTCATCCGTGGAGATGTCCTGTTGGCACTCTCCGGACACGGCAGGGTCGAAGGCGAAGCATCGCACCTCGTAGCTGTCCGCCACGTACTCCGGCACGACGACGTCGGTCCAGCCGCCCTCGCCCGTCGGTTCCCCGGGTACTTGTCCACGGACGACCGCGGCGGCGTGGATGGCGTGCGCCGGCTCGTCGGGCACCGCCATCACGGGGCTCGCGAAGGCCCACGCCGTGCCGAGCGACCCCAGGACGAGGAAGGCGCCCACGAAGACGCGCAGGGCACGGCGGAGCGCTCCCGGCCGCCTCCTGGTCGGAACGGGGGCCGCGCTGGTGGCAGGGTTCATGGATCGGTGCTCCAGGTCTCGGTCGGGGCCGGGCGGTCGGAGCGGACGTCGACGGTGGCGACCGACGGCCGGCCGCGGACGGCACGGCCATGGTACCGAGCGGTCGGGACGCGGCCCGCCACGGACGCGTCCTGGTCCGGGCCGACACGTATGCTCGTGCCCCGTGGCTCCTGACGCTCCGTCCGCTGCACGGTCCTCCGTGCTCTCGTCCGCGCTGCTCTCCACCTGGGGCATCGGGGTCCAGGGGCTCACCCGTCTGGCGTACACCGTGCTGATCGGCCGCTTCTTCGGCACGGACGACCTCGGTCACGCGAGCGCACTGATGAGCCTGTCGATCTTCGCCGCCCTGCTGTGGCCGACGGCCGCGGCGAACACGGTCTCGCGCTTCCTCGCCGTGCACGCGGGGGACGCGGCGGGCACCGCCGCCGTGGAGAGGGCCCTCCGGCGGTCGCTCGTGCTGTCGTCGCTGGTCCTCGCCGTGGCGACGGTCCCGGTGGCGCGCCTGCTCGGCAACGGGTGGGGCCTCAGCGCCTCGGCGGCCGCGCTCGTCGTCGCCTACGGTGCCTACGCGTACGTGCGCGGTGCCCAGCTCGGCCGGCACCGGGCGACGGCGGTGGCGGTGTGGGACACGGTGGCGTCCGCCGTCGCGCTCGGGGCGCTCCTCATCGTGTGCGCCACGGGACGCGGCGTCCTCGTCCTGCTTCCCCTGGCGGTCGGTTACGCGGTCTTCGCCGTCGCGGGCAGGGCCCGCGGCCCGCGCCTCGACGGGGGCGGCCCGTCCTCGCACCTGATGCGCTTCGCAGCCTGGAACGTGCTCGCGGGACTCACGACGAACGGGCTGCTGCAGATCGCCATGATCACGGCGCAGCTCGTGGACCCGGGCAGGGGAGCAGGCGTGTACGCGGCCGCCTTCACGTTGGCGACCCCGGCCTCGATGCTGGGGCAGGCGGTGAGCCAGGTCGTCGTGCCGGCCTTCGCCCGACGCACGGGCACGTCCCTGCGCGACCCCGGCGTCCTCCGCCTGGTCCTCGTCTTCGGCGTCGTCTCGACCGTCGCCTTCGGCGTGGTCGCCCTGCTCGCCCCGTGGCTGCTCTCGGTGGCGTACCCGGCGGAGGCCGAGGGGGCCGTGCCGCTGCTGCGCTTCCTGCTCCTCGGCGTCCTCGTCTTCACGGTCGGGCTCGTGCCCTCCGCGCTCCTGCTCGCCGCAGGGCGGTCCCGGCAGGTCGCGCTGGCGTCCGTGTCGGGCTTCGTGGTCGGCCTCGCCGTCGTCCCTGCCGTGGCCGCACACGCCGGGGTGCAGGCCGGCAGCGTCGGCTTCCTCGTCGGTTCCTCGATCAACCTGGTGGTGGTGCTCGTCCTGGCCTCCCGGCGCTCCGGCGAGTCGGGCCGGCCGACCCCCGAGGGCGTCGCTGCGCCTCCGGCTGCGTAGGGCGCCTGTGCTAGCGTCGGACCCCGTGGATCAGGGGTCAGAGCCGTCGCGGCACACCATCTCCGTGGTCGTGCCCGTGTACCAGGGGCGGACGACGCTCGCGGGTGTGCTGGGCGAGATCGCGCCGTTCTTCGAGGTCGGCGTGACGACCGACGGACACGAGTTCTCCGTGACGGAGGTCCTCCTCGTCCACGACCACGGGCCCGACGGCAGCGACGTCGAGATCCGCCGCCTCGAGCAGCAGTACCCGCAGGTGCGGGGAGTATGGCTCAGCCGCAACTTCGGCCAGCACGCCGCGACGCTGGCCGGCATGGCCTCCTCCGGGGGGGACTGGGTCGTGACCCTCGACGAGGACGGCCAGCACGACCCGGCCTTCGTCCCGGCGATGCTCGACGTCGCGATGCGCGAGCAGGCGACCCTCGTCTACTCGCGAGCGTCCAACGAGGCCCCGCACGGCTTCGCCCGCAACCTGGCCTCCCGGACCTCGAAGCGCATCATCTCGGCGGTGACCAGCGACCCGAACGTCACCGTGTACCAGAGCTACCGCCTCGTCCTGGGCGAGGTCGCACGTGCCGTCTCCGCGTACGCCGGCACCGGCGTCTACCTCGACGTCGCGCTCGGTTGGATCACGTCCCGGGTGGCCCAGTGCGACGTCGTCCTGCGCGAGGAAGGCGGACGTCGGTCGGGGTACTCGCCCCGCAAGCTGCTGTCGCACTTCTGGCGCATGTTCCTCACGTCGGGGACGAAGGGCCTGCGGCTGGTGAGCGTCGTGGGCGCGTCCCTGGCCGCCCTCGGCGCCTTCTTCGCCGTGTTCGTCCTCATCGCGCGCCTCTTCGACCTCGTGGTCGAGCCGGGCTGGGCGTCCCTCATGATCGTGCTGCTCGTCGCGAGCGGTGCGGTGCTCTTCTCGCTCGGGGTGGTCGCCGAGTACGTCGGCGTCACCGTGGGCCAGGCGCTGGGACGGCCCTCCTACGTGATCCTCGGGGACCTGCGGCGCGGCCCCCTGGGGCGTCGCCTCCCGACCCGGCACGATCCCTCGTCGTCCGCCCGGTGACCCTCTCGCACGACGGCGACAGGGCGGTCGCGGACCCGTCGCGGCGCACCGTGACGGTCGTCCTCGGTGCCGGCGGGCTCCTGGGCGGGGCGGTCGCGCGCGCCGTGGACCGTGACGCGCGCCTCCTCCGCCTGGTCGCGCCTCCGGTCCCGTGGTCGCGGCCGGACGAGGCGGTGCGCGTCCTCGCCGACGTCGCCCGCGAGGTGGCCGGGCGCGAGCGGTGGCAGGTGCTCTGGTGCGCGGGGGCCGGCGTGACCGGCATGACGCCCGCCGCGGGCGAGACCGAGCTCGCCGTGTTCCGGGCGTTCGCGCAGGCGCTCGGCGCCGTGGCTTCACCGGGTGCGGGGACGCTGTTCGTGGCGAGCTCGGCCGGCGGCGTCCTGGCCGGCAGCGCGCCCGCCCCGTTCGACGAGGGCACCGTCGCCGCGCCCCTCTCCGAGTACGGCCGGGTGAAGCTCAGGCTCGAGGACGCCGCCAGGGAGCTCGCCACGACGTCCGACGTGGCCGTGCTCGTGGGGCGCTACGCCAACCTGTACGGTCCCGGTCAGGACCTCGGCAAGCAGCAGGGCCTCGTCTCGCACCTCTGCCTCGGAGCGATCGAGCGGCGCCCGGTCTCGATCTTCGTGCCGTTGGACACGTTGCGCGACTACCTCTTCGTGGACGACGCCGCGCGGAGGACGCTCGTGACCCTCGACGCCTTCCGGGCGTCCGGTCTGCGCGAGGCCACCAAGATCTTCGCCTCCGGCACGTCGTCGACCGTGGCGACGGTGATCGGACGCGTGGCCGCCGCCGTGGGGCGGCGCCCGCCGATCGTGCTCGGGTCCTCGCCGCTCACGAGCCTCCAGGCGCGAGACCTGCGCATGACCTCACGGGTGCTCACGGAGGCCGACGTCATGCCGACGACGCCGCTGGGCACGGGCATCGCCGCGACGCACGCCGACCTCTTCCGCCGGTTCGTGGCGAGCGGTCGTCGACACCACTGATCGCGCAGGGCCGCGTGCCGGGCGCGGGCGTCAGTCGGACGGGGCGCGGAAGACCCAGAAGCGCTGCAGGACGTAGCTGATCGCGGCTCCCACGACGAGCGCCGAGGCCTCCTGGACGAGGAGGGACGCTCCGAGGGCCCCGCCGAGGGCGGCCGCACCGGTGCTGATCACCGCGCTCGGCACCTGGCTGATCGAGATCTTCAGCAGGCCGGACCACGACAGGGGCCGACGCCACACGAGCGTGGCCTGGGTGACGTAGCCGATCGGGATGCAGATGATCCACCCGACGGCCACGAGCAGCCATCCGGGCGCGTCGTGCCCCGCAGCGCCGAGCCCCAGGACCACGACGGCGTGCAGCAGGCTGTTCCCGCCTCCGACGAGGCCGAACCGGACCAGGGTTCGGAGGTGCTCGCCCCGCGTCTCGCTCACGACCGGCCCCGGCGTCGACGGAGCTCGACGACGACGGCGGCGAACGACGTCAGCAGGAGCGCACCGACCGCGAGGCCCGCCGCGGCACGCTGGCCCGGCTGGCGGTACTCGAGCGTGACCACCCTTTCGCCGGCGGGGACCTCGACCGTGACCTCGTCGTGGACTCCCGGTCCGACCTCGAGCTCGGTGCAGTCCCCGCCGTCGTTCCCGCAGGCCCGTGCGGTCCAGCCCGGGTACCAGGCCTCGTTCGCGGACACGGTGACGGGCGACGAGGCGTCGACCGCCCAGGTCAGCCGTCCCGTGACGTACCCTGCGGGCTCCGCCCGCAGACCGCGTCCGCAGGTCCCGTCCGTGACGCAGGCGTCGAGGTCGGACTCCGAGGGGTACCCCTCGGACGCGGCGACGAGCACGCCCGGCGCGGCCCACCACCGGAGGGCACCCTCCCGGTCGTCGCCCTCGAAGAGCTCGTCGTTGATCGACTCGAACGGTGCGCTGCCCTTGAGGTTGACGTACCCCATGACGGACGCGCCGCCCGTGTAGAAGGCCCGCCCCCAGATCGTGCTGAGGGCCTGGGCCGGTTCCGCCACCCCGTCGGGCGCGTCGCGCGCGGGACGCTGCAACAGGCCCGCGGCATCGGGGTCCTGGTACCCGGCGACGAGGGCGTCCACCGGTGCGCCGAACGACAGCTCCTCGGTCGCAAGCCGCTCCGCCTGCCAGGGGGCGCTCGTCGAGAGCGCACCGACGAGGCCGGAGGCGGCGGTGACGGCGACGAGGACCGTCGCGGTCCCCGCGGCGGCGCCACGGCCGAGCACGATCGACCAGACGGCCACGACGGAGACGGCGAGGAGCAGGAACTGCGTGGTCCAGCCCACGGTGTCCCAGGGGCCCGTGACGCCGAGCACGGCGAGGACGACCACCAGGGCGGCGGTGAGCGCGGCGGGGACGGCGAGGCGCCGAGGGGCGGCGAGGCCACGGCGGGTGAGGCCGTCGAGGGCGGCGACCGCCAGGAGGACGATCCCGAGCAGCAGCAGCGGCTTGAAGTCGGACATGGTGAAGCGGCTCAGCGACATGCCCGGCAGGGAGCGGACGGCGTCGTGCCAGGGCCAGACCGGCAGTCCCAGGGCTGCGGCGGCGGCCACGAGGACGAGGACGGGGCGGATCCTCCTGCTCGCCCAGGGCACGAGGGCGAGGAGGGCGAGGACGGGGGCGGCGACGAAGAACGACCTCATGGTGACGTAGTTCGGCAGTTCGGGCGCCCCGTAGGGGTAGAGGAAGGTGCCGAGCATGGTGAGGGGGAACGCCGACGCGTCGTCGGAGGACGGCGACCCCGCGCCCCGGACCAGGAAGAACGGCAGGTAGCGGAGCGCCGCGAGGGCTCCGGCGCACGAAGCGGCGACGGCGAGGGGGAGCAGGTACGACCGGAACCGCGGGCGGTGCACGATCTGCACGGCCGCGACGGTCACCGCGCCGACGTAGACGAGCGCGACGACGATGCCGGGATAGAGGGCCAGCAGCCCCTGCCAGAGGAGGAGGACGCCCAGGGGCCAGCGCCACCAGCGGTCCCACCGCCAGGTCGGGCCGGCCACGAGGAGCAGCCACGGCACCCAGGTGTAGGCCCTCGAGATGTCTAGGTGCGAGGCGTTCGAGTACCAGCCCGCGGCGTAGAACCACGCGACCGCTCCCAGCAGGGCGGGGACGGCGGTCGCTCCCCAGGAGCGCACGAGCACGTAGAGGCCGACGGCCCCCGCGGCGACGTGCAGCGCCGCGAGCACGGCGGACGCGTGGATGGTGAAGGGCGTCACGAGCGCGACGAGGCCCACGGGCAGGTACCAGGAGCTGTTCTGCGCGTCGAGGAGCGCGGGGTACCCGCCCCACGCGTAGGGCATCCACTGGGGTGGCGCGAGGGCACCGCCGTCACGCCACCACGCCCACGCCTCGGTGTTGTACTGGTTGTAGAAGTCCCAGGGCGGGGCGGTGCTGCCGGTGAGCCAGCCCGAGAAGGTGAGCACCTCGAGGGCGAGCAGGACGACCCCGAGGGCGACCGCCTCGCGCACGCGCGGGGACGCGACGAGCCGGCGGACGACGGCGGGACGGGCGCGACGCCTCCGGCCCTCGTCGTCGGGCGTGGTCGTGGGGGTGCTGGAGGGTGCGGTCACGGCAGGGGGCTCTCGGCGTCAGACCAGGCGACGGGCCACGGCCCAGTACGCGCGGAGACCGGCCTGGAGGAGGCCGGCTCCCGGCGGCAGGGGGAAGACCGTCTGGTCGAGGGTCGGGGTCAGGAGGTGCACGAGGGCACGGTCGGGCGTCGTGCGGCGGGACTGCACCCACCGGCGACGGCGGGCGATCCACGACGAGTTGTCGCGCACCCACCGGGCCGCACGGCGTCGTTCGGGTCCCCACCCCTGTGCACGGGCGAGGACGACCATGGCGGCGTCGACCGCCGTGACCGGCAACCACGTCACGATGCGGAGCCGCCGACCGTACGCCGTCCGGAGGAAGATCTGTCGGTTCTTCTCGAGCAGGTACATCTTGAGGGCGTTGCGGCTGAACTCGTAGTGGTGGACGACGACGGCGTCGGGCACGTACAGCACGCTGAGGCCTGCTTGCCAGGTGCGCCAGCTGAGGTCGACGTCCTCGTGGTACGCGAAGTACTCGTCGGCGAAGCCCTCGAGCTGGTCCCAGAGGGCGCGGCGGAGCACGAGCCCGGCGCCGCTGGCGCTCGCGACGGGGACCTCCCGGTCGTGCCGGGAGGCGGGGTCGTCGAGGCCGCCCGCCCAGCTGAGTCCCACGACGTGCACGGGGTTGCCCGCGCTGTTCATCGTCGCGGGGTCGGAGGCGAGCCTGATGCTGCCGCTCGCGATGCCGACGCCGGGGCGGCCCGCGACGCGGACGAGCGCGGCGAGCGCGTCCGACGCGACGACGGCGTCGCTGTTGACGAGGGCGAGGAACTCGCCGCCGACGTGACGGGCGCCGTGGTTGACGCCGCCGGCGAACCCGAGGTTCTCGGGAGGCGTGACGACGCGGAGGCGGTCCCGCGCGTCGAGCGACGCCACGGATCCGTCGGTGCACCCGTTGTCGACGAGGACGAGCTCGACGTCGACGCCCGTGGACGCCAGCACGGCGTCGACGGCCTCGCGGAGCACCGGCTCCTCACCGTAGGCGAGCATCACCACGCCGACGGTGGGCAGGGCCGTCACCGTGCGTCCCCCGAGCCGGGGCGGGCGTCGTCGTGGTGCCGGGGCGGGGCGCCGTCGCGGCCCTCGAGTCGTCGGAGGCGCTCGTCCTGCAGCGCCACGTGCTCTGCCAGCGTCCTCGACTTCTCCTCGAGGACCGTCAGCTCGGCACTGTGCTGCACCGAGACCAGGAAGAGCACGACCAGCGTCACGAAGAAGCCGAGGTTGGTCGGGACGTCGACGTGCAGCAGCTCGGCCGCGGCCGTCAGCACGCCCGGGAAGACCGCCACCACGAGGGCGACGACCCCCGCGACGATCCAGGCCAGCGCGTGGCGTTCGCGGACGCGTCGCTTGCGCAGCAGGTCCAGGACGAGGAACAGAACCAGCAGCGCCGAGACGATGCCGAAGACGTAGGTGACGGTGCTCATGCGGTAGGGGTCGGCTCCGGGCTGAGGGCGAGGGGCGGGCGCCAGAGCGCGATGACGAGGGCGATGCACGCGCGGCCGAGGTACACGGCCGCCTTCACCGGCGCGTGCGACGGGACGCCGCCGGCCCGGACGCGCATCGAGACGGGCACCTGGGCGATGCGGCAGCCCGCGCGCGCCGCGAGCACGAGGGACTCGACCGTGTCGCCGAGGTACTCGGCGGGGTAGTGCCGGGCGAAGATGTCGACGGCACGCGGGCCTGCGCCGCGGAAGCCCGAGGTCGTGTCCGTGAGGCGGGTCCCGGCGATCCTGCTGACGACGGTGGCGAGGACGGCCATCGCCCAGCGCCGGGGCCCCCGTGCCTCGTACGAGCCCTCGCCCGCGAAGCGCGCCCCGATCGCGACGTCGTGGTCACGGAGCGTCTCGAGGAGCGCGGGGACGCCCGCGGGGTCGTGCTGGCCGTCCGAGTCGACCTGGACGACGTACCGGTGGCCGGCGTCCTTCGCGTACTTGAAGCCCGCGCGCATGGCGCCGCCGACGCCGAGGTTGAAGGGCAGGTCCAGCACGGCCGCCCCGGCCTCCCGTGCCCGCTCGACGGTGCGGTCCGCCGAACCGTCGTTGACGACGAGGACGTGGACGCCGGGGAGCTTGTCGAGCACCTCGCGCACGACGTCGCCGACGACGGCCTCTTCGTTGTACGCGGGCATGACGACGAGTGTCTGCCCCAGGAGATCCATGGGCACGATGGTAACAGTGGAGGTTCCCCGGTCCGGCGCGGACCGGCCCGTCCGGTCTAGGATCGGGTGGCTCTGCAGAAAGGCCCCCATGCACTTTCCCTCCTCCGGCGCGGGCGCCCTCGTCGTCCTCCCCACCTACGACGAGGTCGAGAACCTGCCGATCATCCTCGGCAAGCTCTTCGCCGCCGTTCCCGACGTCCACGTGCTCGTGGTCGACGACGGCAGCCCCGACGGCACGGGAGACCTCGCCGAGCGCATGGCGTCGGACGACGAGCGCGTCCACGTCCTGCACCGCACCGGCAAGCTGGGCCTGGGGTCGGCGTACGTCACCGGCTTCCGGTGGGGCCTGGAGCGCGGCTACGACGTCCTGGTCGAGATGGACGCCGACGGTTCGCACCCGCCGGAGGTGCTCCCCGAGATGATCGAGCGGGTCACGTCGGGCGACGCGGCGTCGCCGGCCCTCGCCATCGGCTCGCGGTGGGTGCCCGGCGGCAGCGTCGTCGACTGGCCGCTCTCCCGGCAGGTGCTGAGCCGCGGGGGCAACCTCTACGCCCGGCTCGCGCTCGGCCTCGACCTCCAGGACGTCACCGCGGGCTTCCGCGCCTACCGCCGCGAGGCGATCGCGGCCATGGACCTCGATTCGATCGACTCGAAGGGCTACTGCTTCCAGGTCGACATGACCTTGCGGGTGCTCGACGGCGGCGGGCGCGTCGTCGAGGTGCCGATCACTTTCCGCGAGCGGGAGCACGGCGTCTCGAAGATGAGCCGCGCGATCATCGTCGAGGCGATGCTGCGGGTGACCCGTTGGGGCGTCCAGCGTCGAGTGGCGGCCCTGCTCGGCCGGCGCCCCGGACCCGGGTGGGTCGTCGAGCGCTGACGCTGATCTGATGACGCGCGCCTCCCGACCGGCGCCTCCTGCCCCCGCGGCGGGCCGTCAGCGACGCGCCGTCGCCGCCGGCAGCCGCGTCCGCCACGACCGTTTGCGGGCGGCGAAGGTCGCGCAGGCGACGAAGAGCATGAGCGTGCCCTCGGTGAGCACGAAGCTCTCGGCGAACGAGACGACGCCGACGAGCAGCAGCACGAGGGCGGGCCAGACGTAGGCGACGATGGGGTGGCCGGAGGCGATGGCCCAGGACCGCACGAAGGCGAGCGTCCCGGCCGCGACGAGGACGAGCAGCCCGGCGAGGCCGAGCTGCAGCCAGACGTCGTACCAGGCGTTGAGCCCGGTCTCGTGGGGGCGGCCGGAGGGGCTGGTGAGGACGACGAAGGGGAACACGTCGGTGGGCCACTGGCCGACGAAGCCCCAGCCCTGGATCTCGTGCACCGAGATGAGGCCGCGCATCCGGTCCCAGAGGGTGGTGCGCGTGGCGACGTCGCCGCCCGCCCCGAGGGCGTCGAGCAGCCGTCGCCGCCCGAACCAGGCGAGGGCGAGGCCTGCGACGACGAACGCGCCGAGCACGACCTGGATCGCGGGGCGTCGTCCCGTGGGGGCGCGGCGGAGGGCGGAGAGCGCGAGTCCGGCGACGGCGAGCACGAGCACGGCGACGGCGGTGGTCGGGGAGCTCGCGAAGACGAGGGTGACGGCGGCGAGGGCGAGGCTGGTCCCGGCGACGGGCCGGGGGACGCTGCGGGTCAGGTACTCCACGGCGAAGGTGACGGCGGCGAGGGCGGCGAGGAAGCCGAGGGCGTTGCGGGTGCCGGGCAGGCCCTGGATCGGTCCGCCGAGCGCGAGGTTCCCCTGGATGCCGAGGAACGGGAACGGCTGGTCGACGAGGATGCCGCTGAGCACCTCGAGCGCGAGGGACGTCACGAGCAGGATCCGCAGCCCGTCGCCGGTCGCGCGCACCACCTGCACGAGGTCGCGGCCGAGGGCGAGGTAGAGCCCGAGCGCCCCGAAGCCGACGGCGTAGGCGACGCCGCCGACGGAGATCCACGTGTACCTGCTCCAGAGAACGCTGAGCGCCATGAGCCCGAAGAGGGCGAGCAGCGAGACGGGCAGGATGCCGTGCCACTCGATGCGGTGCCGTGCCCCGACCAGCGAGAAGGCGGCGAGGACGACGAGCGAGGCGAGGACCGCGATCGACCCGGGCCAGCCGATGAGCCCGCGGACGGCGTGCGCCGAGAACGCGTAGAGGACGATCGCGACGGCGAGGGCCTGGCTGAACTGCCCGCCGGCGGAGAAGCCGATCCACGCGGACAGGTAGCGCCGGAACGGCTCCCGTCGCGGGTCCGGGCCGCCGGGACGGCCCGAGCCGCCGTGGCCGCCGAGGGCCCCGCTCACGCCACCGCCCCGCTCACGCGGCCGCCCGGGTGCGCGCGTCCGCGACGGGCCGGTCGTGCTCGTTCCAGCCGAGCTGGTCCCGGCGGGTGACGACGACGAGGACGACGAGCAGGGCGGCGCCCCACTCGACGATCAGCCGCGACTCGGCGAGGCCGTGGACGAGCAGCAGCGTGGTGAGCAGCAGCGGCAGGAGGTCGAGCGCGTCGCGGGCGTCCTCGTGACCGGTGCCGAGCATCCGGCGGTCGGTGGCCCACCACCACGACCGGAGCACGAGCCCGACGAGGACGAGGGCGAACGCCACGAGGCCGACGACGCCGAGCTGGAACCACACGTCGAGGTACGCGTCGTGCGCCTGGAGGTACTGCACGCCGTTGCGGTCGGCGAGCCCCTCGAACGGCTCGACGCCGGGGATCCAGTAGCTGACCCAGCCCCAGCCGAGCACGGGTCGCTGGCGCGCGAGGTCGGTGACGGCGGCCCAGATGTCGAGGCGCCCGGTGAGGTCGGGGCTGCGCCCGGCGAGGGCGAGCAGGGGGCCGCGGAGGGCGACGACGGCGGCGGCGAGGACGACCGCCGCGCCGAGGGCGAGCGCGGTGACGCGGCCCTGCCGCCCGACGGGGGCGCGACGGACGAGCAGCGCCACGACGAGGACGACGGCGACGGCGACCGCGACGGCGCCGACGGTGGCGGACCGGGTGAGGAGCAGCGCGGCGACCGAGGCGACGACGCCGACGGCCGCCGTCGGCCGGCCGACCGTGCGCGCGGCCGCCTGGCAGCCCGTGACGACGAGGGCGAGCAGTGCGAGGACCGCGAGGATGTTGGCGTTGCCCTGCAGGCCCTGGATCCGTCCGCCCTCGAAGAGCAGGTCGCGGGACCAGTAGAAGGCGTCGGGCACGTCCGCGTCGCACGCGTAGTAGACGGGGCAGAAGGGCTGCCGCACGAGGACGGCGACGACCAGCTCGAAGAGCAGCGACGCGACGACGTGCACCCGCAGGGCCCGGCCGAGCGCCACCACGATCGACGGCCAGGGCAGGGTGGCGGCGACGGCGAGCCCGCCGGCCACGGTGAGCAGGGTGAGCACGATCCCGAGGGCGCTCGCCGCCGGGTACGCCGACCAGGCGACCGACGCGACGACGACCACGCCGAGGAGCGCCAGGCGACGGGGGAACGGCCGGAGGCGCGCGCGACCCCGCCACGCGACCGCCGCCGCGACGACGGCCACGATCCCGACGACGAGTCCCCAGCCGACGAAGCCCGTGGCGTTCCGCAGCACGTCGCCGCCGAAGAGGACGAGGAAGGCGAGGGTCGCGAACGCGGTGCCCGGCCGGCGCACCTCAGAGGTCATGCCGACCAGGCTAGACGACCCTGCCCGCGGGACCGGACCCGCCCGGGCGCCCCGCGCCTCCGGGGCCGCCGTCACACGAACGCGGCGTGACCGGTGATGCTGCGCCCGACGATGAGGGTGTTCATCTCGCGCGTGCCCTCGTAGCTGTAGAGCGCCTCGGCGTCGGCGAAGTGCCGGATGACGTCGTTCTCGAGCACGATGCCGTTGCCGCCCATCGCCTCGCGGGCCCAGGCGACCGTCTCGCGCATGCGCGCGGTGGTGAACGCCTTGGCGAGCGACGCGTGCTCGTCGCGCTGGACGCCCTCGTCGAGCATCTGCGAGACGCGGACCACCATCGCGATCGACGCGGTGATGTTGCCCAGGCACTTCACCAGCAGGTCCTGCACGAGCTGGTGGGAGGCGATGGGGCGGCCGAACTGGGTGCGCTCGCCGGCGTAGCGGAGCGCGGCCTCGTACGCGCCGATGGAGTTGCCGACGGCGGCCCAGGCGACCTCGGCGCGGGTGAGGCGCAGCACGGCGGCGGTGTCGCGGAACGAGTCGGCGGCCTGCAGGCGGTTCCGCTCGGGGACGCGCACCCCGGTGAGGGTGATGTCGGCGTTCTGCACGATGCGGAGGCTCTGCTTGTCCTCGATCTTGGTGGCGACGTAGCCGGGGGAGTCCGTGGGCACGAGGAACCCCTTCACCTGGCCGTCCTCGAGGCTCTTCGCCCAGATGACGGTGACGTCGCTGAAGGTGGCGTTGCCGATCCAGCGCTTGGCGCCGTCGAGCACCCAGTCGTCGCCGTCGCGCCGGGCGACCGTGCGCAGGCCCTGCGCCGAGTCGGAGCCCGAGAGGGGCTCGGTGAGCCCGAAGGCGCCGACGAGCTCGCCGCTGGCCAGGCGGGGCAGCCACTCGGCGCGCTGCTCCGCGGACCCCCCGACGCCGATCGACCCCATGGCGAGGCCGTTCTGCACGCCGACGAAGGTGGCGACGCTGGCGTCGACGCGGGCCAGCTCGAGGGCGACCCAGCCGCGGAAGACGGCGCTGTTGGGGAAGGGCCGGGTCTCCTCCCAGGGCATGCCGAAGAGGCCGAGGTCGGCGAGGCCGCGCACGATCTCCCGCGGGAAGGTGGCGTCCCGCCAGTGCTGTCCCACGACGGGTCGCACCTCGGCCTCGAGGTAGGCGCGCAGGTCGGCGAGGACCTGCTTCTCACGCTCGTCCAGCTGGGCCTCGAGGCCGTAGAAGTCGGCGGCGAGCGTCGTGAACTCCTGCGAGGTGGTGCCGGGTGCGGTGGTGGTCGTGGACATGCGTGCTCCGTCGCGGTCGCGTCGTCGTCGCGTCGCGGCCGGAGGCGCGGCGCGGGCCGGGCGCCTCGTCGCGTCCGGCGGGCCGAGCCTAGGCAGGGGTCCCGCGCCTGTCGACGACGTTGGTAGATTCGTGCAACGTCCCCCGGGCCCGGTCCCGGCGTCTTTGTAGAGGGGGCCCAAGAGGCCCCGCGAGAGGGGAGCGCACCCGTGGCGGTGCCTCCCCGCCGTGAGGTGGATCATGTTCCTGGCCGTCACCAACACGCCCCGCGACTACGCGTGGGGTTCGGACTCGGCGATCTCCGAGCTGCTGGGCCGGACGCCGTCGGGGCGCCCCGAGGCGGAGCTCTGGCTGGGGGCCCACCCGGGTTCGCCGAGCGTGGTCGTGGCCCCGGCCCGGGTGGGCGGTGCCGACACGCTCGCGGACTGGATCGCCGCGGAGCCGGCGCGGGCCCTCGGTCCCGGTCGCACCGAGCTGCCCTTCCTGCTCAAGGTGCTCGCCGCGGGACAGCCGCTGTCGATCCAGGCCCACCCGACGCCCGCGCAGGCGGTGGAGGGCTTCGAGCGCGAGGAGGCGGCGGGGGTGCCGCTCGACGCGCCGCACCGCAACTACAAGGACCGTTCGGCGAAGCCCGAGATCATCGTGGCGCTGAGCGACGCCTTCGACGCCCTCTGCGGGTTCCGGCCGACGGACGAGGTGCTCGCCGACGTCGACCTGCTCGACGCCGGCTCGGGACGCCTCGCGGCGCTCCGGGCGAGCGTCGCGCACTCGCTGGGCGACACCCTGGCCTGGCTGTTCGACGGGGGCGAGGAGTCCCGCGGGGTCGTGGACGCCGTGGTCGGGGCGGCCCGCGCCGTCGAGCAGCCCACGCCGAACGTCCGCACCGTCGTCGACCTCGCCGAGCGGTGGCCCGGCGACCCGGGCGTCGTGGTGTCGCTGCTGCTGCACCGGGTGACGCTGCGCCGCGGCGAGGCCCTCTACCTGCCGGCGGGCAACGCGCACGCGTACCTGCACGGCCTCGGCGTCGAGCTCATGGCCCCGTCGGACAACGTGCTCCGTGGCGGGCTGACGCCGAAGCACGTCGACGTCCCCGAGCTCCTCCGCGTGCTCGTGCGCGAGCCCCTGCCCGTGCCGCGCCTCGACCCGGTCGACGTCGCCCCCGGGGTGGAGCGCTTCGCCCCCGAGGGCACGGGCTTCGCGCTGCTCCGCGTCGTGCCGCCGCGTCGCGGTGCCGTCGTCGAGATCGACGGGCCGAGCATCGTCCTCGTCACGGACGGCGAGCTCGAGCTCACCGGCCAGGACGGCGGGATCCGCCTCGGCCGCGGTGAGAGCGCCTACGTCACGCCCGACGAGGTCCGCGTCACGGTCCGCGGCGGCGGCACCGCGTACGTGGCGACGCCCGCCTGAGGCGACGGCTGCGCGGGGCGACGTCCGCCGGGGGCGACGCCGGCCGGTCGTGCCCGCCCGCTAGGGTCGGAGCATGTCGTGGTTGGTCACCGGCGGTGCCGGGTACATCGGGTCCCATGTCGTCCGCGAGCTGACGGGGGCGGGGCTCGAGGCGGTCGTCCTCGACGACCTGTCGAGCGGGATCGCGTCGTTCGTGCCCGAGGGGGTGCCGTTCGTGCGCGGCTCGGTCCTCGACCGGGGCCTCGTGTCGGAGGCGATCGACCGTCACGGCGTCACGGGCGTCGTGCACGTCGCCGGTTACAAGTACGCCGGGGTGTCGGTGCAGCGGCCCCTGCACACGTACGACCAGAACGTCACGGGCACGGCGCGGTTGCTCGAGGCGATGGCGGACCGCGGCGTCGACCGCATCGTCTTCTCGTCGAGCGCCGCCGTCTACGGCACGCCGCCGACGGACACCGTCACCGAGGACACCCCGAAGGCTCCCGCGTCGCCGTACGGCGAGTCGAAGCTGATCGGCGAGTGGCTGCTCCGCGACCAGGGCGTCGCGGCGGGCCTGCGCCACACGAGCCTCCGGTACTTCAACGTGGTGGGGTCGGGCGACGACGCGCTGTACGACGCGAGCCCGCACAACCTCTTCCCGCTCGTCTTCGACGCCCTGCTCGAGGGGCGGACGCCGCGCGTCAACGGCACCGACTACGACACCCCCGACGGCACCTGCGTGCGCGACTACGTGCACGTCTCGGACCTCGCCGTGTCGCACGTGGCGGCGGCGCGCCGCCTCGACGCGGGCGAGCCGGTGGAGCCGGCCTACAACCTGGGGTCCGGAGGCGGTGCCTCGGTCCGCGAGATCATGGCCGCGGTCGCCGCGGGCACGGGCCTCGACTTCGAGCCGGAGCTGGCGCCGCGCCGGCCGGGCGACCCGGCGCGCATCGTCGCGGACGGTTCCCTGGCGGCGAGGGACCTCGACTGGGCGATGCGGCACTCGTTGCTCGACATGGTGACGAGCGCGTGGCGGGCGCGCCAGGCGGCCGCCTCCGTCGGCGACCCGGCCTGAGAGTCCGTGATCGTACCCCGACACGCCGTGGCCCGCTCCGCGCGGTCCGGGGTCCGAGGCATTAGTGGCCCCGACTTGACGTGGGAGCATCACACCGGTGTAATTACAGGGTCGTGACCGCGCTGGGCGGTCGCCGAGGACCGAGGGGAGTCGCGCCGTGGCCGTTCCTGGTGACCACGTCGGCGTTCCCGACGACTGGCACGTCGATCCCGTCGCGCTCGGCGTGCCGGGCGTGCGGCGCACCGTCGTCGACGAGGACGACGACGCGCTCTCGTGGCAGGCGGACTCCCTCTGCGCGCAGACCGACCCCGAGGCGTTCTTCCCCGAGAAGGGCGGCTCGACCCGTGACGCGAAGAAGATCTGCGCGTCCTGCGACGTCCGGGCCCAGTGCCTCGAGTACGCGCTGGCCAACGACGAGCGGTTCGGCATCTGGGGCGGCCTGTCCGAGCGCGAGCGCCGCAAGCTCCGCCGTCGGGCCTGACGCCCGACCCCGTCGGCGCCGGCACGGGCTGAGCCCGGCGCGGCGGGTGCCCTCCCGGCGGCCCTCGACCTAGGCTGCACGAGTCATGCAGCCCAGAGTCACCGCGATCCTCGTCGCCCCCCGTCGGGCCGACCTCCTCGACGCGACCCTCGAGGGTCTGTCCCGTCAGACGCGCCCGCCCGAGGCCCTCGTCGTCGTCGACACGGGCGGCAGCGACTCGCCGGCGGCCCGCCTCACCCTCGGCGGTGCGGCGCAGTCCGTGTCCGCGCCCTCGGCGCGCACCCTGCCCGCGGCGCTCACGCGCGGCGCCGCGGTCGTCGCACCGACCGAGCACGAGTCGGACGAGTGGCTGTGGTTCCTCGGCGAGGACGCGGTGCCCCGCCCCGACGCGCTCGCCGCGATGCTCGCCACGGTCGAGGTGGCGCCCTCCGTCGCGATCGCCGGCCCCAAGCTGCTCGACCCGCGCGACCCCACCGTCGTCCGCTCCTACGGCGAGACGGTCACGCGCTACGGCGCCTCGATGCCGCTCGTCGCGGGGGAGCTCGACCAGGGGCAGCACGACTGGCGCGACGACGTCCTCGGCGTCCCGGCGAGCGGCATGCTCGTGCGGCGGAGCGCGTGGACCGCGCTCGGCGGCTTCGACCCGGCCCTGCCCCACGTCGACGCCGCCCTCGACCTCTCCGTGCGGGCACGCCTCGCCGGGCACCGCGTGGTCGTCGTGCCCGGCGCCGCCGTGCTCGGGGGCGAGCCCGTCGAGGACGCGGGACTCGACCGGCCGCTCGGGCAGGCCCGCCGCACGCGCCTCCACCGACACGCCCAGTTGCACCGACGACTCGTCTGGGCGCCGCGCGCGGCGCTCCCGCTGCACTGGCTGAGCCTGGTGCCCCTGGCCCTGGTCCGCAGCATCTGGCACCTGGTCACGAAGAACCCGGGTGCGGTGCCGGGCGAGTTCGCGGTGGCCTTCGCCGCGGCCTTCGGCGGGTCGCACGTCCTCCGGGCGCGCCGGGGCCTCCGCCGTCAGCGACGGGTGGGCTGGGCCGCCGTCGCCCCCCTGCGGGCGAGCTTCTCGCAGGTGCGGGAACGCAAGGTCGGCGAGCTGGACGCCCTCGTGGCGCGCGGCGAGGACGCCCCGGACCCGCGGGCCAGCTTCCTCGGCTCCGGCGGCCTCTGGGTCGTGCTGGTCACCGCGGTGGTCGGCGTGCTCGTCCTCTTCCCGTTCCTCAACGCCCCCGTCCTCACCGGGGGCGGGCTGCTGCCCCTGAGCACGACGCTCGGCGAGCTCTGGAGCTCGGTCGGCTGGGGATGGCGTGAGATCGGCACCGGCTTCACCGGGCCGAGCGACCCGTTCGCGCTCCTCGTCGCGGTGCTGGGCACCCTCACGCCGTGGGCGCCGTCCACCGCCGTGGTGCTCCTCTGGTTCACGGCCCTCCCCCTCTCCGCCACGGGCGCCTGGTTCGCAGCGCGCCGGATCACGCGGCGCACGTGGGTGCCGGCGGTCGTCGCGCTCCTCTGGGCGCTGTCGTCGCCCCTGCTGTCGGGCCTGCAGGGCGGCCACCTCGGTGCGGTGGTCGCGCACGTGCTCCTGCCGTTCCTCGCGCTGGCCCTGCTCGGCGCCCCGCGCTCCTGGGCCGCGGGCGCGGCGGCGTCCCTGCTCTTCGCGGGCGTCGCCGCGGGCGCCCCGTCCCTGCTCCCGGCGCTCCTCGTCTGCTGGGTCCTCGCCCTCGCGACGCGCCCCCGCGGCGCCCACCGGGTGGCCGCGGTGCCGCTCCCGGCCGTCGTGCTCTTCGCCCCGCTCGCGGCCGTGCAGATCGGTCGCGGCACGTGGTGGGCCCTCGTCGCGGATCCCGGCGTGCCCGTGCGCACGGACCCCGCGAGCCCGTTGCAGCTGCTGCTCACCACGCCCGAGACGGGGCTGCACGGCTGGACCGCCGTCCTCGCCGGCCTCGGCGTCGAGGGCTCCCTCGCCGCCGTCCTCGTGGGCGCCGCCTTCGTGCCGCTCGGCCTGCTCGCGCTCGGCGCCCTCGTCGTGGCGCCCCTCCGGCGCGTCGTCCCGGCGCTCGCCGTCGCGCTGCTCGGCTGGGCGACCGCCGTGGCCGCGACCCACGTCGTCGTCACGGGCGTCGGCAGCGAGTCGGCCGCCGTCTGGGCGGGCAGCGGACTGAGCCTCTACCTGGCGGGCCTGCTCGCCGCGGCGGCCCTCTGCCTCGACGCCCTCCCGCGGTTCGCGCCGGGCGCGGCCACGGTGGCGCTCGTGCTCGCCGTGACGACGGTGGCACCGCTCGCCACGGCCGCCTGGCCGGGAGGCCCCGGCGAGGTGCGGCCGAGCAGCGGGCGCATCCTCAGCGCCTACGTCACCGCCGAGGCCGAGGCGTCCCCGTCGGTCGGCACGCTCGTCGTCACCCCGCAGCCCGACGGCAGCCTCGCGGCGTCGCTCGAGCGCGGGCAGGGCACGACCCTCGACGACCAGTCGACGCTCGACTCGACGGCCCAGCGCCTCAGCACGACGAACGAGGACCTCACCGAGCTCGCCGGCAACCTCGTGAGCCGGAGCGGCTACGACCCGGAGCCTGCCCTGCGCCGCCTCGGCGTCGGCTTCGTCCTGCTGGGCGACTCCGACGACGGCGGCGCCGAGGGGCGGCTCGCGCAGCGCGCCAGCGAGGCCCTCGACGGCGACGCGGTCTTCCAGCCGGTCGGCGACACCGACAACGGGCTCCTCTGGCGCTACGTCGACGCGGTCGACGAGCGTGCCGACCGGCCCGACCCCGGGCCCCTTCGGGTCGTGGTCCTCGCCACCTGGCTGCTGGTGCTCGGCAGCGCCTTCCTGCTCGCCCTGCCCACGACGCCCCGTCGACGCCGCTCGCGCACGGGCGTCCCCGAGGCCGAGCAGCCCGCCACGACCTTCGACGAGGAGCGCGATGAGTGACCGCCGCCGCCTGCTGACCACCTCCCGACGCATCGTCGTCGGCCTGGGCGGGCTCGTCGTCGCCGGCGCGCTCGTCGCCGGTGCCACGGCGCTGCCGCTGCCCACGTTGCAGACCGAACCGGCGGGACGCCTCGTCGACCCGGTGCCCGTCGACCAGGTCCGCGTGTGCCCGGGGGCGGTCCTCCGGCTCTCCGACGAGGACGGCGCCGACGCCACGACGAGCAGCGCCGTCGGGGAGGCCGAGGCCACCACCGCGACGGCCTCGGGAGAGGGCTCGACCGAGGCGCTCGAGGGGGCCGACGCCGCGCGGTCCCGGCCGCTCGTCGTCACGGCACCGCTCGAGGGCGACGAGGTGCCCGCCGTCTCGGGCGCCCAGTCCCAGGCGGTCGACGCCGGCGACGTCCGCGGCTTCGCGGCCTCGGCGTGCGCGGAGCCCACGAGCTCGACGTGGCTCGTCGGCGGGTCGACGAGGACCGGCCGGGTCACGCTCGTGACGCTCGCCAACCCGACCGACGTCAACAGCACCGTCGACCTCGACGTCGTCGCCGAGCAGGGCACCGTGCAGGGCCCCGGCATCGACGGCATCGTCGTCGCCCCGCGCAGCCAGAAGGTCGTGCCGCTCGCGGGCTTCGCGACCGGGCTGTCGTCCCCGGTCGTGCACGTCACCAGTCGCGGCGGGCAGGTCGTCGCGAACCTGCAGGAGACGGTCGTGCGGACCCTGCAGCCCGGCGGCGTCGACATCGTGGGCGCCTCGGACGCCCCGTCGACGACGACCGTCGTGCCGGGCGTCGTCGTGCGCGACCCCGAGCAGGTCGCGGCGGTCGTCGAGGCCGACGAGGCCGCCGACTCCGGCAGCGTGCTCCGCCTCTACCCGACCGGCGACGAGGCGGCGACGGTGTCGGTCGAGCTCTCGGACGCCGAGGGGACGGGCAGCACGTTCGAGGTGCAGGTCGAGGCCGGGCGGGTCACCGACGTGCCCGTGGACGGGCTCGCCGCGGGCCGGTACACGGCCGTCCTGCGCTCCTCCGTGCCGATCGTGGCCGGGGCGCGGACGACGACGGCCACCGCCGAGGGCCTCGTCGACCTCGCCTGGGCCGCGTCGGCCCCCGAGCTCGACGGGGACGCGCAGGTGACCGTGCCGCAGGGCGAGGGGCCCGTGCTGACCCTGGTGAACCCGGGGGAGGACGTGCTCACCGCGACCGTCGTGCGCCAGGACGGTGCCTCCGACGAGGTGTCCGTCCCCGCGGGCGGCAGCGCGGTGGTCGACGTCGTCCCCGGCGAGACCCTCACGCTCGAGGACGCCGACGGCCTCCGGGCCGGCGTCTCCCTCGCCGGCCCCGGTGCGATCGCGTCGTGGTCGGTGGCCTCACCGCTCCCCGCCTCGACCCCGGTCGTGGTCCACCCCTGACCGTCGACGGCAGGAGGCGCGGGTCGGGCCCGCCCCGCGCCTCCGGTCGGTCACCGGCTCAGTCGTCGTGCCAGCGGTCCGGCGCGAGGTCCCACGGGTCGCGACCGAGGAGCTCGCCCACGGCCCGGAGCACGGTGCCCTCGACGAGGACACGGTGCCGCCACGCGTCGTCGGGGTCGTCCCGGACGTCCGAGCGCCGACCGAGGCGTTCGACGGGCAGCCGGTAGAGGACGACGCGGCGGCGCGCGTGGTCGACGCTCCAGCGGGGCACGCTCGGGGGGTCCACGGCGTCCGGCAGCGCGGCGACCTCGACGACGACGCCCGCGAGGTCGTCGGGCCAGGCGGCACGGAGGTGGTCGACGGCGTCCACGACGAGGTCCTCGAAGACGTCGACCCTCGTGCGGAGGAACGGCAGCGCCGGACCGGCCACCGACGACCGTGCGCCCCGGCCGTGGCGGCCCCGTCCGCGGGCACGCTCCCCGCGGCGGGGTCGGGACGGCTCGGGCACCGCCCCATGCTAGTCGCGGTGCCCACGGTAGGCTGGGCGGCGATGAACGCCCGTCCCTGCAGCAAGGTCTCCTGCGCGGAGCCGGCCGTGGCGACGCTCACCTACGTCTACGCCGACTCCATGGCGGTGCTCGGGCCGCTCAGCGGCGTCGTCGAGCCGCACGGCTACGACCTGTGCGCGAGGCACGCGGACGGGCTCTCCGCCCCCGAGGGATGGCAGGTCGTCCGCCCGGTATCGTGAGCGCCATGAGCGCCACGCAGATCCCCGACCTCACCGCCTTCGTCAAGACGTACGACGTCCGGGGGCTCGTGGGCAGCCAGCTCACCGACGAGGTCGTCGAGGCGTTCGGGGCCGCCTTCGTCGACGAGGTCGGCGCGGCCGGCCGCGACGTCGTCGTCGGGCACGACATGCGCGAGTCCTCGCCGGGCTTCGCCGCGGCCTTCTCCCGGGGCGCGCGCGCCCGCGGGGCCGACGTCGTCGAGCTCGGCCTCTGCAGCACCGACGAGAGCTACTGGGCCTCGGGCGCCCTGGACGCACCGGCGGCGATGTTCACGGCGAGCCACAACCCGGCCACCTACAACGGCATCAAGCTGAGCCGTGCCGGTGCGCAGGGGATCAGCGCCGACACCGGCCTGCACGCCGTGCGCGACCGTGCGGCGCGGTACCTCGCCGACGGCGTCGACGCCGTCGAGGCGCCCGGCAGCTCCCGCGGCCTCGACGCCCTGCCGGGTTACGCGGAGCACCTCCGCGGCCTCGTCGACCTCACCGGGATCCGTCCGCTGAAGGTCGTCGTCGACGCGGGCAACGGCATGGGCGGACTCACCGTCCCGGCCGTGCTGGGCGACGCCGCCGGGCTCCCGGCGCTGCCGCTCGAGATCGTGCCCCTGTACTTCGAGCTCGACGGCAGCTTCCCGAACCACGAGGCGAACCCGCTCGACCCCGCCAACATCGTCGACCTGCAGCGCGCCGTCGTCGAGCACGGCGCCGACCTGGGCCTCGCCTTCGACGGCGACGCCGACCGGTGCTTCGTCGTCGACGAGCGCGGCGAGCCGGTCACGCCGTCGGCGGTGGCCGCGATCGTCGCCGTGCGCGAGATCGCCCGCGTCCGTGCCGCGGACCCCGACGCCGACGTCACGGTGCTGCACAACCTCATCACGTCCCGTGCCGTCCCCGAGGCGATCGCCGCCGCGGGCGCGACGCCCGTGCGCACGCGCGTCGGCCACTCCCTCATCAAGGACGAGATGCGCCGCACGGGAGCCGTCTTCGGCGGCGAGCACTCCGCGCACTACTACTTCCGGGACTTCTGGAGCGCCGACAACGGCATGCTCGCCGCGATGCACGTGCTCGCCGAGTTCGGCGCCCAGCCGGAACCCCTCAGCGCCCTCGCGGACCGCGCGACGCCCTACGCCGCCAGCGGCGAGGTCAACAGCGTCGTCGAGGACGTCCCCGCCGCCTACGCGCGCGTCGTCGAGGCCTTCGCGGGCCGGGCCGACGTGGACGAGCTCGACGGCCTCACCTTCTCGGGCTCCACCGCCGACGGCGGCTTCTGGTGGGCCAACGTGCGGCCGTCCAACACGGAGCCGCTGCTGCGGCTCAACGCGGAGGCGAGCACGCCGGCCGACATGGATGCCGTGCGCGACGAGTTCCTCGCGCTGATCCGCGACGCGGGCTGACCGGGCCCGAGGGCCCGGCACCGGTGCCCTCGAGGGCCCGTCCGCGGCGCGGCGTCCTCCGGGCGGGGTGCCGTCAGCGGCGGGGGAAGCCGGCGGGCAGCCCCTGCAGCGCGGGGGCCAGGCGCTCGACGAGCGCGGCCTCGCCCGCCAGCGCGACCGCCTCGCGCTGGCGGCGGAGCGCCGCCACGGCCACGAGGAACGCCTCGGGGTGCGCGGCGGGCACGGGGCCGACCGAGGCCGCGACCTCGGCGGCGAGGTCGGAGGCGACCCGCCAGCGGCTCGCCGGCGCGAGCGCCGTCGCCTGCTGCACGAAGGCCGCCACGCGCCGGACCGTCGCGTCCGACAGGGGGCCGACGTCCGCCACCGTGGCCCAGGCGGCGAGCTCCGGGGGCACCTGCGCGACGATCCTGGGGCGCTGCGGCACGCGCTCGTGCCGGCTGTAGGTGCCGGCGAGGAGGTCGCCCAGTCGTCGGGAGCGCCGGTCCAGCAGCGCCACGAGGACGGCGATCCCGCCCGTCGTGAAGACGATCTCGAGCAGGCCGACGAGCGCCCGGACCAGGGCGTGGCGGAGGCCGATCGCGCCCCCGTCGTGGCGGACCACGCGGGCGCCCACGGCGAGCCGGCCGAGGGAGCGCCCGGCGGACGCCGTCTCGACGACCGTGGGCGCGAGCACGAACGACGTCACCAGCGACGCGACGACCGCCCCCGGGGCGAGCGCCTCGTCGAGGGCCCCCGTCCCGACGAGCTGCACGACGAGGAGCACGAGGCCGACGAAGGCCAGCGCGTACGCGAGGTAGTCGATGAGCGCACCCGCCACGCGCAGCACGATGCTCGTCGGGCGCAGGTCCACCGCGACCGCCTCACCGGTCACGAGCTCGTCGGCGTCGCCCGTGAGGTCCTCGACCTGGTCGGGCCGCAGGACGGGGACGGGCCGGGCCCCGGGCGATGGCGACATGCCCCGATCCTGTCACGACGACTCCGGCACCGGGCGGGGCACGCCCGGCCGCGGGCCGGGCACCGGGCCCGTCGCGGACCAGGGCCCTAGGATCGACAGCACCATGGACCTCGACGCGTACGACGGCGCCCGCCGCGCCGACTGGGCGCGGCTCGACGAGCTCTCCCGCCGTCGGCGGCTGGACGGGCCCGAGGCCGACGAGCTCGTCGAGCTGTACCAGGCCGGTGCCACGGACCTCTCGCGCCTCCGGTCCTCCGTGGGCCCGAGCAGCGTGGGGGACCGGCTGTCGCTCACCCTCAGCCGGGCGCGCCTCCGCTTCACGGGGACGCAGCGGTCCCTCACGGCACAGGTGCCGCGGTTCTTCGTCGTCGACCTGCCCGCGGCGCTGTGGCGCCTGCGCTGGACGAGCCTCGTCGTGGCGCTCGTCACGGTCGTCGTCGCCACCGTCACCGCCACGTGGGTCGCCGGGTCGCCCGAGGTCCTCGCCACGCTCGGCGACGCCGCCTCGCGCCAGCGGTACGCCACCGAGGACTTCGTCCGGTACTACGACGAGAGCTCGTCGACGACGTTCACCGGGCAGGTGTGGCTCAACAACGCGTTCATCGCGGCGCAGTGCGTCGCTTTCGGCATCACCGGGGTCTTCGTGCCCTACGTGGTGCTCTCGAACGCCGTGTCCGTGGGCGTCTCGGCCGGCCTGCTCGCCAGCGAGGGCCGCCTCGACCAGTTCTTCCTCTACATCGCCCCGCACGGGCAGCTCGAGCTCTACTCGATCTTCGTCGCGGCGGCCGCCGGCCTCCTCGTCGCGTGGTCCTGGATCGCGCCCGGGGCGCGCAGCCGCGGCGAGGCGCTCGCCGAGGACGGCCGCGCGCTCCTCACCGTCGCCGTGGGACTCGTGCTCGCCCTGCTCGTCTCGGGCGTCGTCGAGGGCTTCGTCACCCGACAGCCCTGGCCCTGGCCGGTCAAGATCGGGATCGGGACGGTCGCCCTCGCCGGGTTCCTCGCCTACCAGTGGGTGCTCGGCGGGCGTGCCGCCCGTGCCGGTCACCGGGGCGACCTCGAGGAGTTCGACGCCGGTGCCCGGAGGCTCGTCGCCGGCTGACCGGACGGCGGCCCGCGGGCCGCGGGCGCGGGGCGTGCCTAGAGGCGGCCCGCCGCCTTGAGCGCGAGGTAGTGGTCGGCCAGGGCCGGGGGCAGGGCCTCGGGGGACCCGGTGACGACGTCGGCGCCGAGCTGCCGCACCGCGGCGGCCACGCGGGCCGCGTCGAGGCGCTCCCGCTCCGCCGCCGCGGCGCGGTGCACCGCCGACGCGTCCCCCCGCTCGAGCGCGGCCTCGTCGAGGCCCGGGTCCGTGACGGCCGCGACGACCACGAGGTGCCGACGGGTGAGCTGCGGCAGGGCGGCCAGCAGGCCGCGCACCGACCCCGGGGAGCCGACGGGCGTCGCGAGCACGACGAGGCTGCGCTGCGTCGTCGCCCGGCGGACCAGGCCCGGCACGAGCGACCAGTCCGTCTCGACGAGCTCGGGGTCGATCGGCGCCATCGTCTCGACGAGCGCACCGAGCAGCCCGGCCGCGCCGACGCCCTGGACCCGCCCGCGGACCCTGCTGTCCGTCACGACGAGGTCCACGTGGTCACCGGCGCGCGAGGCGAGCGCCGCGAGCAGCAGGGACGCCTCGAACGCCGTGTCGAGTCGGGGCTCGTCGCCGACCCGTGCCGCCGACGTGCGGCCGGAGTCGACCACGACCACGACCCGGCGGTCGCGTTCGGGACGCCAGGTCCGCACGACCAGGTCGCCGCGTCGGGCGGTCGCGCGCCAGTCGAGGCTCCGGACGTCGTCCCCGCGGACGTACTCGCGCAGGCTGTCGAACTCGGTGCCCCGCCCCCGCACCTGGACGCTCGTCCGACCGTCGAGCTCGCGCAGCCGGGCCAACCGCGACGGCAGGTGGCGGCGCGACGAGAAGCGTGGCAGCACCGTGACGGTCCCGGGCAGCTCGTGCGTCGCCTGCCGCGCGGCGAGCCGCAGCGGGCCCCAGGCGCGGACGGTCACCGCGTCGGCCCGCCGGACGCCCCGCCGGAACGGCGTGAGGGCCGTGGTGAGCGCGACGCCTCCTCCGGGGCGGACGGTGACGCGCCTCCTCGTCCCGGTCGCTCCCGCGGACGGCTCCCAGGCGTCGCGCACGACGGCGCGCAGGCGTCGACGGCCCTCGTGGACGAGGCGCACCCGGGCCGTCGTCGACTCGCCGAGGCGCACCGGACCCGGCAGCTCGCGGACCAGCCGGACCGTGCGCGGCGAGGCGGCGAGGACGAGGTCGAGCACGACGAGGACGGCCACGAGGGCCAGCCACGCCGGCAGCACGCGCGCGTCGTCGAGGGCGACGAGCGGGACGACGCCGAGGGCGAGGAGGAGGACGGTCCAGCCGGAGAGGGCCATGTCAGAGGGGGACCCGGACCTGCTGCAGGACCGAGCGCAGCACGGCGTCCGCGTCGACGCCCTCGAGCTCGGCCTCGGGTCGCAGCTGCAGTCGGTGCCGCAGGACCGGGAGGGCCATCGCCTGCACGTGGTCCGGCGTGATCCGGTCGAATCCCGTCAGCCAGGCCCACGCCTTGCTCGCCGCGAGCAGGGCCGTCGAGCCGCGCGGGCTCACCCCGATGCGGACCGACGGGCTCTCCCGCGTCGCCCGCGCCAGGTCGACGACGTAGGCGAGCACGTCCGGGGAGGCGCCCACCCGGCCGACCTCGTGCTGGGCACGGCGCAGGCGGTCGGCGTCGAGCACGGGCTCGACGCCCGCCGCCCGCAGGTCGCGCGGGCTGAACCCGGCGGCGTGACGGACGAGCACCTCCACCTCGGCGTCGCGCGGCGGCAGGTCCACCGTGAGCTTGAGCAGGAACCGGTCGAGCTGTGCCTCGGGCAGCGTGTACGTGCCCTCGTACTCGACCGGGTTCATCGTCGCCGCCACGAGGAACGGCTCGGGCAGCGCACGGCTGGTGCCGTCGACCGAGACCTGGCGCTCCTCCATCGCCTCGAGCAGCGCGGACTGCGTCTTGGGCGGCGTCCGGTTGATCTCGTCGGCGAGCAGCACGTTGGTGAAGACCGGACCCGGTCGGAACTCGAAGGCCGACGACCCGGCGTCCCAGACGAGCGACCCGGTGACGTCGCCCGGCATGAGGTCCGGGGTGAACTGCACGCGCGTGGTGTCGAGGTCGAGGGCGGAGCTCAACGCCCGCACGAGCAGCGTCTTCGCGACGCCCGGCACGCCCTCGAGCAGGACGTGGCCGCCCGCGAGGAGGGCGACGAGCAGGCCCGAGACGACGCCGTCCTGGCCGACGACCGCCTTGCCCACCTCGGAGCGGACGCGCGCGAGGTCGCGCTGCAGGTCGGTGGTGGTGGTGTCGGTGCTCACACGGGCCTCCTGGCTCGGGTCGTGGTGGTCGTCGCGGTCGTGCTGGTGGTCGTGCCGGTCGCGGGCGCGCGGCTCGTGCGGGTGCCGGTCACGGTGGCGCCCGTCGCGAGGGGGCGGATCGGTCGGGTCACGGCGCCCGCACCGCCTCGCGCACGGCCTGCTCGAGGTCGAGCAGGGAGTCGCTGAGCCGCACGAGCTCGGCGTCGTCGCCGGGCACGGCGTCCACGAGCACGTGCCGCAGCGCCCGGGGGTCGGCGCGGACGAGCGGCGCCACCCGCGCGACGACGTCGTCGACCGGGGCGCGCGTCGAGAGGCCCGTGAGGGCCCCCAGCCGCCCGAGGGTGCCGATGCGGAGCTGGTCGAGGGCGTGCCCCCGGGCGCCGGCCCGCTCGTAGAGGCGGGCCCGCCCCTCGCGCGTCTCGTCGGCGCGGACGACGACGGGGAGCCGTTCGACGACGAGGGGGCCGAGCCGTCGTCCGCGCCACACGGCGGCGGCGAGGGCGGCGACGACGAGCAGCACGAGCGAGGGGGTCACCCACGACGGCGTGAGGGACGCCAGCGAGTCCGTGCCGGAGGCGCCCCGCTCGCCCGGCGTGGGCAGGTACCAGACGACGTGGTCGGTCCGACCGAGCAGGGAGAGCGCGTAGGCGGCGTCGTCGTCCTAGGCGACCGTCGCGTTC
>Ga0265797_10000934_pt1 | contig 52529 bp, 51 predicted proteins | sample P2T30metagenome_FD_192433 | JGI IMG/M metagenome (GOLD analysis project Ga0265797, IMG submission 192433) | Plant litter microbial communities from East Loma Ridge, Irvine, California - P2 T30 | ecosystem: Environmental > Terrestrial > Plant litter > Unclassified | place: USA: California...
TTGGCAGCTCTTGGGGCCGGTCGCGGCTCCGATCATAACCTAAAGGCCGCTGGTTCGACGAGGCAGGCCTTCCTGGACAGCTCCCGCTACAAAGAAAAGGTCATTATCGAAAGATGATGGCCTTTTCCCGTTTTCGGAATTGAGCAGTTGGCAGCCCGATGGGAACGGTCGCGGCTCCGATCATAACCCAAAGGTCGATGGTTCGACGGGGCAGGCCTTCCTGGACAGCTTCCGCTACAAAGAGAAAGATCATTATCGAAAGATGATGGCCTTTTTCCGTTTTAAGATTCGAAATTTCCCGTTGTACAAGGAATGGAAGGAGCAAGTCATCAACCTGTGGAGCACATAGGTTTTTTTTGTAGGCTGGTGTTTTTTATTAGCCTAATTGTTTGGAAAGTCTCCTATCGGTAGTTCACATTTTATTATATAGAAATTTACTCTTACAGCTACAGCCGTAGACAGGGACGGCGCAACCAACCGGGACGGTGCCTGGCCCATTGAAACTACAGGGACCTGCAATAAATATAGTAAAAGCCATGGGATAATAAATCAAGCACAGACATGAACGAAGTTCTTACAGAACACGCTCGCTTGATAAAAGGATTGGATAAGATGATCCTAATATAAATGCTGTGCACAATATTCGCTACTGGTATTGGTGCTTGTCGAATTTTCCCAAGTCACAAAACTTGCATGAGGACATGATGAAAATGGATGCCTTTACCACAAGTATTATTATTTCCTACGGGCGTTTATTTGGTGATGGAGAGGGTGCGACAAAGCTTAAGAGGGAGAATGTTCCCGAAATCGTTCGTCATGTGCATGATGATATTATCAATCTCAGACATGGTCGCTATGCTCATCATGGTAAACATGAAACAATCGAAACCAGACTTGGAATTCAGACAAGTGGCTCATCGATTTTCATAAACCCTAGTATCAATTTTCTTGTTTGTCTCGGTGCGCCAAAGGAATGGGCTCCTCTTTTTCAATGGCTTGACGGACATATGCATGAGATGCTTAACAAAAGATTGGATCTTCTAACAAATAAAACTGGGATAAAATGGGAAATTCAGGATGGACCACCGCCACACTGGATAGAATCTGAGGACGAGTAAAATTTATTATTGCTTCATTCTTTAAAAGACGCCAGACACTCTCTCTGGCATTAAAAGTTCTGAGACGCCGGATTTGGAGTTTATGCCACAGCGTCCAAATCAGCAACAAATTACTATCAGCCGCCCTCAATTATTTTCACAATAGGAGTACCAACGCATCAGCCGAATCTTTCAAACGGAAGATAAAGCATTCAGAGCCCAATAAAGAGGAATCAGGTACGTTGAGTTCTCCATTTACTGCCTAACTCATTTATATACTAAGCCAAGTTACTCCACAATATTTGGTCTTGATCCTGTTGTCTGCATGGACGGGTATCATAACCCAAAAAGTCGGTGGTTCGACTGGGCAGGCCTTCCTGAACAAAATTTCTGATACAGAAAAAGCCTGGCAGATATCGCATAAAGCTTTACCAACCAGGCTTTTTATTCTAATCCTTATTATTTTATATCAGAACTTCCAGCGAACGAATGCTTCCATGGCTTCATATTCCGCCAGGCCAAGGTCATCGTATAATTTTGCTGTACCGCTGTTACGCTCTTCTGCACGCTGCCAAAACTCGCGGGAATCATCACCCTGGAATACAACTCCGTCCTTTTGTGACTGATGCTTAAAAATTCCCTGACGTTTCTTAAGCACCTGATCCGGACTCATCGGAACAGCCATTTCGATTTCATAAATATTCCACTCCGCCCAGGCACCGCGGTACAACCAAACCCAGCAATCCTTCATGAAATTTTTATGCTTTGAACGTTCCAACGCAGCTTCAATAGCATCCCAGCAAACTTTGTGTGTTCCATGCGGATCGGCAAAGTCTCCGGCGGCATAAATCTGGTGCGGCTTGATCTCTTCAATCAGATTTTCAACGATTTTAATATCTTCCTCACCAATCGGTTTTTTCTGAACGGTTCCGGTTTCGTAAAAAGGCATGTTCAGGAAGTGTGCCTGACTTGTAGGAATCCCTACAAAACGACAGGTTGCTTTTGCTTCACCCCTTCTCAAAATCCCTTTTACCTCACGAATTTCAGGCGTATCAATTTCGCTGTCTTTTGTATGTTTCAGGAACGTCTTGGCATCCAGGAACAATTTATTTGCTTCCGGGCTGTCAATACCGAATTCTTTGTTAAAATCAACAACAAAGTCAATAAAGCGAAGTGCCTCATCATCAGCAACTGCAATATTTCCGGAAGTCTGGTAAGCAACATGCACTTCATGCCCCTGATCAACCAGCCTCTGGAAAGTCCCTCCCATTGAAATAATGTCGTCATCCGGATGCGGACTGAAAATCAATACACGTTTTTTAGCAGGCTGTGCTCGTTCCGGACGGTTGGTATCATCCGCATTGGGTTTTCCTCCGGGCCATCCTGTAATGGTATGCTGCAGCTGATTGAAAACATTGATATTGATTTCATAGCCTGAACCATACTGAGCAAGCAAATCGCTCATCCCGTTGTCGTTATAATCTTTATCTGTCAATTTAAGGATCGGTTTAACCAGGCTTTTTGACAAATGGGTAACCGCCTTTTTGATCATTTTGTTATCCCAGATCACTGAATCTACAGCCCACGGTGTTTTCACACGTGTAAGCTCCGAAGCAGCACTTTCATCCACAACAAATGAAACATTGGGATGTGCCTGAAGATAAGATGCAGGATTACGTTCGGTAACCGGCCCTTCCACAGCCCCGCGGATAACAGAAGCTTTTCTTTCACCCCAGGCAAGTAATACAATCCGGCGTGCACTTAAAATAGGCGCAACGCCCAGCGTAATTGCCTTACGTGGTACTCTGTGTAACCCGCCAAATTCCATGGCGGCAGCTGCCCGTGTAGAGTGGTCAAGTGTGATTAGTCTTGTACGTGCATTAATGAGGGATCCTGGCTCGTTAAAACCAACATGGCCGTTTCCTCCGATTCCCAACAACTGAAAATCCAGTCCGCCAACTGCATTGATCTTATTTTCATAAGAAATACAGTAATCACGCAGCAAAGCAGGCGGAACAGTCCCGTCCGGCAGAAAATAGTTTTCTTTTGGAATATCAACATGGTCAAAAAGCTGCTCTTTCATAAAACGGTGATAACTATGGATGGAATCCTGCTCCATCTGATAGTATTCATCCAGGTTAAAGGAAATCACGTTTTTGAAACTAAGACCTTCTTCTCTGTGCATTTTGATCAGCCTTGCATACACCGTTTTTGGCGACGATCCGGTTGCAAGCCCTAAAACGCAGCTTTTGCCTTCTTTTTGTCTCCTGCGTATCAAATCTGCGATCTCCTGAGCCACCGCGTTGGAAGCTTCTTTGGAGTCAGCAAAGATCTGTGTAGGTATTTTTTCGTAAGTGATAGGCTGGCCTACCGTTCCATCGGTCTGGTTATTGGCAGCTTGCATTAAGATAGTTTCTGGATTCACAGTCTGAAGGTCCATGGGTTTAAAATTTTTTCCGAGTTTAAGAATAGAATTGGCAGATTATTAAAAATAACGAAGTGTGAATTAAAATTAATTTGATTCGTTGGGCTGATCAAATCACTTCGCTAAAAAGGTTTGACTAAACCAAACGGACCTGGATTCTCTCGCAAAAATACGATTCACAACCAATATTCTTAAAAAAATTTAAAAATAACTTTTCGCTTATAATACAGCTTATAAAAGAACATAGACTATTTCATTCAAAATATGTAAAGACCAACATTCGCTTTTTTCAGAAAGTGAGGTGTATTTTTTCATTCCACAAGAATTGCTTGTATTTTTGCAGCTTAATCTACAACCAACTATCATTTTTCCGTTAATCCCATGTCTACACTCACAAGCGTTGAACGTGATACAGCCATTTTTGACCTGATAAGCAAAGAAAAACATCGTCAGGAATCCGGTATCGAACTGATTGCGTCTGAAAACTTTACGTCAAAACAAGTGATGGAGGCGGCAGGAAGTGTACTAACCAATAAGTATGCTGAAGGGCTTCCTGGAAAAAGATATTATGGTGGCTGCGAAGTTGTAGATGAAATCGAGCAGATTGCAATCGATCGTCTGAAAGAACTTTTTGGTGCAACCTGGGCAAATGTGCAGCCGCACTCTGGTGCACAGGCAAATACGGCAGTTTTTCTTGCCTGCCTCAATCCTGGTGACACGATTATGGGCTTTAACCTGGCACATGGCGGACACCTGACGCACGGTTCACCCGTAAACATTTCAGGAAAATATTTCCGTCCTGTTTTTTACGGTGTTGAAGCTGAAACCGGATTGATCAACTGGGATAAAGTGGAAGAAACTGCGGTAAGAGAAAAACCAAAATTGCTGATTTGCGGCGCTTCTGCATACAGCCGCGACTGGGACTACGAACGTCTGCGTGCCATTGCGGATCAGGTTGGCGCATTGCTGATGGCTGATATTGCGCATCCGGCCGGTCTGATCGCTAAAGGTTTATTGAAAGATCCTTTCGACTATTGCCATATTGTTACCACAACTACACATAAAACCTTGCGCGGACCGCGTGGGGGCGTAATTATGATGCGTAATGATTTTGAAAATCCATTCGGAATCAAAACGCCAAAAGGACAGACACGTCTGATGTCTTCTCTTCTGGATTCGGGCGTATTCCCGGGAACTCAGGGCGGGCCTCTGGAACATATTATCGCTGCAAAAGCAATTGCTTTTGGTGAAGCTTTAAGCGAAGGTTATTACAACTACGCAACACAGGTAGCCAAAAATGCCCAGGCCATGGCGAAAGCATTCACTGAGAAAGGTTACAGAATCATTTCAGGAGGAACAGATAATCACCTGATGCTGATTGACCTGCGTACTAAAAACGGAATTGATTTGGGATTGACAGGTAAACTGGCAGAAAATACGCTGATCAAAGCAGATATTACCATCAACAAAAACATGGTGCCATTTGATGACAAATCGCCCATGGTAACTTCGGGTATGCGTTTGGGAACGGCAGCCATGACTTCAAGAGGTTTGATTGAATCCGATATGGCCCGTATTGTGGATCTGGTCGATACCGTTTTGATTAATCACGACAATGATTCTAAAATTACAGGAATTAAAGGAGAGGTTAATAATTGGATGAAAGAATTTCCTCTTTATTAAGTAATAATAACTAAAACGGCATAGAACAAATACCATGTTTCTATGCCGTTTTAATGTTAAAAAAAGTAGTATAGAAAAAGAATTGGGACGTTATTTATTTGGCTTAATAAATAATGAAAACGGACAATAAGCTGATCTGCTTTATTACGATAATTTTAAGAAGTTAAAGAATTGTGTGCGAAGATGTTTTGACTTAATAAAGTTTTCATAACTTTGCACTCCAAAATTGAATTTTAATTGATATGAGCAAGAAAAACACGGACGAGTCCGGTTTTGAAATTATTGAAACACCTGAGGCGCTGGCCGGACAAATCAATAAGGCAGAGGTCTTTTTTCTGAACAACCGTAAAGTTCTTATCGGCATTGTCGGAGCAATTGTTCTTGCTGTTGTTGCGTTTGCTGGATACCGGTTTTATATAGACAGCCAGGAAGGAACAGCTCAGAACGCACTTGCAAGTGTTGTTTATGATTTTGAAGCAGATTCTTTGCAAAAAGCATTGAACGGAAGCGGAGGTAACGAAGGCTTGCTTTCTATCGCAGACAGCTATAAAGGAACGGATGCGAGTAACCTTGCCAACTTTTATGCAGGCGTTGCTTTGCTGAAACAAGGCAAATTCGACGAAGCAATTAGTCATCTTGAATCTTTCAGTTCTTCCGACCTTTTGCTGCATGCGCGTGCACAATCTTTGATCGGTGACGCATATCTTGAAAAAAACCAGGCAGCAGAGGCTATTTCTTATTATAAGAAAGCTGCTGATTATGAAAAAAATGAATTCTTCACGCCGGTTTATTTAATGAAACTTGCGCTTGCTCAGGAAAAAGCAAATCAGCCTGCTGACGCTTCTTCCACATATAAACGTATTATAGACGAATTCCCTCTTTCCTCGGAAGTGGTGAACGCTAAGAAATATATGGGATTATTAGAAGGACAGGTCGGCAAATAATGGTTAACCATTTCTGTTCTCTAAAAGGATAAAGCCGACAACGGTTTTATCCTTTTTTTGTTCCTGACCAATATTAAATTTAATAAATCAGCTTTTAACTAAAAACGGCATTACAATCCAAATGCCGGCCATCTAAAACTTTCCGAAATCAATATGTCCAGTGCAGATAAAAATTTAAGTGTTTTTGCGACTGATGATCTTCCCGATATCAGTAATAAAAAATTCGCCCTTGTTGTAGCAGAATGGAACAGCGAAGTAACTGAGAAACTTTTTGAAGGAGCTTATCAGACTTTAATCCAATACGGCGCAGCAGCTGACAATATTGAACGCGGAAACGTGCCGGGAAGCTTTGAGCTTACATTGGGTGCACATTGGTTTGCACAGCGCAGTGACATTGATGCAGTAATTGCATTAGGCGTAGTGATTCAGGGAGAAACGAAACACAACGACTACATCAACCATGCCGTTGCACAGGGAATTACCAACATCAGTATTCAAAACAACAAGCCTGTAATTTTCGGTGTACTGACCCCTAACAACATGCAGCAGGCTGTTGACCGTGCCGGTGGTGTCCATGGCAATAAAGGAGATGAAGCTGCCATGACGGCGATTAAAATGGTGGGACTGAAAGACAAAATCTTTACCAGGTAGATAATGTTTTCATTATAGTTATGAAGTAGTCAGGTATGGTCATTTATTGTCTGGGGAATGAGAAACAACGCATGACTATAACTGACCACACATGACAATACCTGACCAAAAAAATATTTATTCAAAATTCAATCATTTATAATTTATGCAAGTCTGGAAATTTGGTGGCACTTCGGTAGGGAAACCTGAGCGCATGCATTCGATCCGTGAACTTCTTGAAAGTGATCCGAGCCGTAAAATTGTTGTTTTATCAGCATTGTCCGGTACTACCAATGCACTGATCTCTATCGGAGAATCAGCAAAAGCATATCAGGAAGAAGAAGCAATTGCTAAAATCGATGATCTGAAAACGCATTACAGTTTGTTCATCAAAGAATTGTATTCGACCGAAACCGGGCTTGCCAAAGGACAGGAAATTATTGACAGCGAATTTGGATTCATCCGTTCTCTGGTGGGCATTAAACCTTTTACCATCAAGCAGGATAAAGAGCTTGTAGCGGAAGGTGAGATATTGAGTACCAAAATGTTCCAGACTTACCTGGAAGAAAAAGGTGACAGCTCTGTTTTGCTACCTGCGCTGGATTTTATGCGTATCGATGCAGATGGCGAACCGGAACTGAATACGATTGAGGAAAAACTGGTTACGATTCTGAACCAGCATACGGATAAACAAACAATCGTTACGCAGGGTTTTATTTGCCGTAACCCGAGAGAAGAAGTTGATAACCTGAAACGGGGAGGTTCCGATTATACTGCCTCTTTGATCGGCGGTGCAATCCGAGCGGATGAGATTCAGATCTGGACAGATATTGACGGAATGCACAACAACGATCCGCGGATTGTAAAACGTACTTTCCCGATCCGGGAACTGACATTTGAAGAAGCAGCAGAACTGGCTTATTTCGGAGCAAAAATTCTGCATCCAAGCACGATCACGCCTGCCAAGCTTCGCGGAGTACCGGTACGTCTTAAAAATACCATGCAGCCGGAAGCACCGGGTACTTTGATCGCCAATCAAACATCTGACAGGGAAATTAAAGCTATTGCCGCAAAAGATAACATTACAGCCATTTACATACATTCAACCCGTATGCTGAATGCTTATGGCTTCCTGCGCAGGGTGTTTGAGATTTTTGAGAAATACAAAACACCGGTGGATATGATCACCACGTCGGAAGTTTCTGTTTCGGTAACAATTGATAATTCAGATCACCTGGAAGCAATTACTGCCGAACTGCGCGAATTTGCTGATCTGGAAGAACATGACCGTGACCAGAACATCATTTGCATCGTCGGCAATTTCAGTGCGGACAAAGAAGGAATTGCATTAAAAGTGCTTGAAGCAATGAAGAACATTCCGATCCGGATGATTTCTTACGGAGCTTCGGAGCACAATCTTTCGCTTCTGATCCATTCGAAATACAAATCGGAAGCGCTGAACGTGCTGAACGAGCGCTTATTTTACTACGAAGATGCCATGAAAAATATATTTTCTGCGCAATAGTTTTTGCTAACTTATTAAACACCAAAAGCTGTAAGCCGATAGCCGACAGCCGACAGCCATATGTTACAACCCATATTTATCCGCGATAACAGAGATCTGACGCTCGCAGGATTAAAGAAAAAACATTTTAAAGATGCCGAACAGGCCGTGGACCGCATCATTGAACTGGACCGTTTGCGCCGGGAGACACAGCAGGAACTGGATGCCGTACTGACACAATCCAATGCAAAGGCAAAGGAAATTGGCGGTCTGATGAAAGAAGGCAAAAAAGCCGAAGCTGAATTGGCAAAGGGTGAAACCGCCGCTTTGAAGGAAAGATCGAAATTGCTGGAAGAACAGCATAAGGAAATTGAGCAGACTCTTTTAGAAGAGCTTGTAAAACTTCCAAACCTGCCGCATGAAAGTGTTCCCGAAGGCCGTACTGCTGAAGACAATGTAAATATCCTGGAACAAGGCGAAAAACCTGTGCTTCCGGCGGGGGCGTTACCCCACTGGGAACTGATCAAAAAACTGGGAAAAAACCTGGCGCCTATCATCGATTTTGAATTGGGAAATAAAATAACCGGAGCAGGTTTCCCGGTGTACAAAGGGAAAGCGGCAAGGTTACAGCGTGCGATGATCGCTTTCTTTTTAGATGAAGCAGGAAAGGCGGGTTATACAGAGGTACAGACACCTGTTGTGGTAAATGCCGATTCGGGATTTGCGACTGGACAGCTTCCGGATAAAGAGGGCCAGATGTATCATGACGCACAGGACGATCTGTACCTGATCCCGACTGCGGAAGTTCCTGTCACCAATTTGTACCGGGATGTGATCGTTGCGGAAGCAGACCTGCCTGTAAAACATGCTGCTTACACACCTTGTTTCCGTAGAGAAGCAGGCAGCTGGGGAGCGCATGTACGCGGCCTGAACCGTTTGCACCAGTTTGATAAAATCGAAATTGTGCAGATTAACAAACCTGAAGATTCATATAACGCTTTGGAAGAAATGGTAAACCATGTAAAAGGTTTACTGGAAAAGCTTGAACTGCCCTACCGTATTCTTCGCCTTTGCGGAGGAGATATGGGCTTTACCTCAGCATTGACTTATGACTTTGAAGTCTGGTCTGCCGGGCAGGAACGCTGGCTGGAATGCAGTTCGGTTTCCAATTTTGAAACCTATCAGGCCAACCGGTTAAAACTCAGATATAAAACAGCGGATAAAAAAACGCAGCTTTTGCATACACTGAATGGCTCCGCTTTGGCCCTGCCACGCATCGTTGCTGCTTTATTGGAAAACAACCAGCAGCCTGATGGCACTGTGCGCATACCAGCCGTTTTGGTACCATACTGCGGATTTGATACAATTGAGTAGAATCCAGATTGAATAAGTGATAAAGCCTTCATGAAAATGAGGGCTTTATTTTTTTGAAACCAACAACAGTTCCGGTATTCCTACTTTCTCCATGATCAGCTTACCTACTTTTTCTGAGGCAATTCCGTCTTCCAGTTTAAAAGTATTTACAAAGTCACTGCCTGTGATCGTCGTTTTAAAACATTTAAAACAAACAGCTGGTGATTGGAGATAATTGTCAAGTAACTCCATCAAATGCGTGGATACAATAAAAACGGAAGAAGTGTAATTGGAAAACCCGTTTAAAACCGTTTTAGAACAGTACAAAGCATCTTCCTGGTTCGTACCCCGGAACAACTCATCAATAAGAATACAGCATTTTTCTCCGTTATGGAGCGCCTGCGCAATTTCCTTTATCCGCATTACTTCATTATAAAAATGGCTGTAACCCAAAACAATATCATCGGAGAGGTGAATGGAGGTAAAAAGTCTGTCGGAAAATGAAAGCCGCAGACTGCCTGCCGGAACAGGCCAGCCCAAATGAGCGAGGTAAATAGCAATACCTGATGATTTCAAAAATGTGGTTTTTCCGCTCGTATTAGCACCAGTAAGAATGCAAATTCCCGGATCTCCGGTCAGGGAAAAGTTGTTTTTAACTGCATTGTTAATTAAAGGATGCCATAAATCGGCGACATCGAAACAAGCATCCGTTTCAACAAATTCAGGAAAACAAAGACCGTGTTCCTTTACTGTTTTTACAATTGCCGTATGAGCATCCAAAAAGTAATAGATATCCAGGATTCTTCTGAAATCCGTTTTATGTTGTTTGCGAAAGAAGTAATCAAGATAAAAAACAGCACGTTTGGAAAGTAAGCTTCCGCCATTCTGCAAATGCCTTTTTAGAATAAATGAATCTAAAAATGAGGTGATAAAATCAAAATCTTCCTGAAACCTTGCAGGGAATTCGAAGTATTTTATTTGCTCCACCATATCCAGCAAAGCCTTTAAAACCTTGATTGTAGCAAGAACTCCGCTTTCTATACGCTGAAATTCAGCAGGATTTCGATAAGAAAACATCATTGTTTGATACCAGTGCTGAAATACATCCTGGGACATGGTATGCGCGATGTTACTGTCGTAATAACTTTCAGACGCTGCGATATAAGCATGAGAAACATTTATTCTCCATAAATCCAGATTCCCCAAAATTGATTTAAGAAGTAACTGAGTCTCCAATATTTCCGCCAGATTTTGCTTAGGCTCTCTGATCATACTTTTCAGCAGATCACGTCCTCCGTATGACTTTGTCTTATTAAAAAAACCTAAAATGGACGCATCGATATGCTGGCCGGATAAAATCTGAAGCTCGTAAAGCGTATGGTCGCCTACAGGATACATAACTGACTTTTTGGATACGCTCAAAAATAATCACTGTCAGGAAACTGCTTCTGTTAAAGTAAGTTAAAATGGAATCAGACCCGTTTTTCATCGGTGTTAAATAATCTTAAAGCTATCTGGTGGAGGCTCTGTTTTTCCTACCTTTTGGAAAAAATCGATGAAGCAGCGTTTATTAGCCATTTTTTATTTCTATCTGTCAATTGCCATTTTTGGAGGAGTCATTTCGCTTTTCACCTGGTGGGCTTTGCAAAATGCCTGTTGATAAAGATTTCCATGTTTTTCTTCCGCTTTATTTATTAATGAAAATATATTCTGATGCCATGATCTGGTGGTATCTGAGAAAACAGAACGCAGCCAGGTTATTTTTTTATTCCAATCTCGGTATATCCGAACTCTGGCTTTATCTGTCTGCCTTTGCCATTGATATTATAGCCTTTTTACTTTTTGTTCTTTATATAAAACTTCTCTTGTTTTGAAATGACAACACAAACACTTGAAGCAGACAGTATGTGGCTGGAATTTGGCGGGAGGAAAATACTCCAGAGCATTTATCTGAAAATGGAAACCGGCCGGGTAACTGGTTTACTGGGACGTAACGGAACCGGCAAATCCAGTATACTGAGAATGATGTTCGGGACATTAAGAGGACAAAACCAGTCTGTTCGTTATAATGGACATTTCATTTCGCACCCATATCTTGAAGCGGGACTTGTAAGATATTTGCCTCAGTCACCTTTTGCACCCAAAGATTTGAAAGTACTCCAGCTATGCAAGATGTATAAAGTGTGTTTTGCAGAAATGATAAATTATTTTCCTGAATTGGAAGATTATGAAAGAGAGCCTGTACGTCATTTATCCGGCGGAAAAACCAGGTTATTTGAAACGTTGCTGATTCTGCTTTCCCCCGTTCAATTTGTACTGCTCGACGAACCATTTACACATATTCCACCTGTGATGGTTGAGCAACTATCGAATGTTATTACTGAACTGAAAAAACAAAAAGGTATTCTGATATCCGACCACTCTTATAAAAATGTGCTGAATTTAAGTGACGATACATACCTGATTGTTCCGGTAGGCCGCAGTTTATTACTCAAAAACCCTGAAAGCGAGCTCAGATCACTCGGTTATACGTCCTGACTCTTTGCCTTTCGGAAAAGCAAGCCAGACAAAATAACCGGTAAGCAACACAATACTCACCTGCATAATGTAATCGATCAGTAAACCTGATGAGGCGGAGGTATCGGAAGGTGTCATATAACAGGGCATTCCCAGGCGCCACCAGTACGATGGATGTACAACACTTAAAACGTTAAATACAAGCAGTAAAATGACCTGCCAAGCGCTGTTCCAGTTGATCACGTAAAATACCAGCGGAATCAGAAAAAGGAAAATGTAATTGCTGTAAGCACTTTGCTGCACCACCATCATCGTTGCATACAGCACAACCCAGACACGGGAAAGCATTACCCGGAAATCCGCATTCCTTAATCTCCAGGCAGCAATACAAGCCAAACCAACAGAAGTCACCAGACCGATCCAGTTCCAGAACTTTTGCCCGACACCGATCTGATTATAAAACCAGGGATTAAGAATGGAAGGAATATTTGGGGCACGTAAAGTCTGTGCTTCGTCCATGGGCTGCGTAAATTCCCATCCAACCAACGGATACAGAATGGCAAGAGAAACGATGCCGATCAGGATCATCGGTACCAGAAAGCGGATTTTCTCTTTTTCAATTAAAAAAAGCGGAACCAGAATAAGAACAAAAATTGCTTTGGTTATCAGCAGGCCAATGGCCAGAATAACGGCATACCAGATAACACTTACCCAGCGTTCGCGTACAAGATAAGCCAATGCCACGAACAGCCACATCCAGACATCTTCCTGCGCACCAACGATACAGAGAACAAGTGAACCGGGAAGGATGTAATAAATCAGCGCATTGAAAAGAAAAGTACCCCGCGACTGAAACGGCCTGTAAAAATGCCAGGATATTAAAACTGCGATACCGTCCATGACAGCCATGGTCAGCACGATCATTTTCGGATCATACCAAAGTTTTAGCCAGATGCCGAGAAAATAAGCATATAAAGGAGAATAAGGAGACCAGAAATCTTTATAAACAATTAGTCCCTGTGAAGCCTTGCTGCCTTCATCCCAAAATCCATTGACGTCCGATGTCGTCGCCATATCGGCTATCAGATAAATGGCAACAAATGGAATCAGGCGAAACAGAAACCATCCTGCGGCCAGGGTCTGGTTTGTGCTTTTACTTTCCAGCCAGGATGTTAATGCCCTTCTTTTAATTAACATAACAACCAGCAGAAGTACCGAAGCAATGCTGATGCCCAATTTCGCTAAAACGATACTCATGCCACTGCCAGTTTAGGAGTTACCACTTTACGGTAAGTCTCACTTAAAATCCAGAAAAAGCAGACTACATTCAGAATCTGAAGAACATATTCGAACAGGTAGGAAGTGTTTGCGAACATGGCGGGAGAAAGATATGCCGGCTGTTTGATATAAACCCAGATAAAAGGCTGAACAACGGTGAGCCAGTTCAACGCTAGCAAAACAACCACATGCCAGGCTTTACGGATATCGATAATTTCAAAAAGAACGGCCATCAAATAAGCAATTACATAAGCACCCATAGCACTGGCCTGAAAAATCATCATACAGACAAAACAAGCAATGAAGATTCCGGGCAGGATTTCATTGATATGCCGGTGACGCGCTTTGTAAGCCATATAAACCGGAACAAAAACAGTAAAGAGCAGCCCGACCCAGTTGATCATGGTTGATTTCTTCTCATTGATGTGAAAGACGAGTTCAACCCACGGACGACTGACAGAAAACAGGTTTGGCGTCATCAATTGTTCTGTATGCTGTATGGGCATTAAAAAAAGATCACCGATTTGCCAGTATAAAAATCCGACAGCCGGGATCCCGATGGCTGCCATAGTGAGTAACATTTTTACAGGCCGTTTTACAACTACCAACATGGCTGGTAAAAGGAAAATAAAGGTTACTTTGATTGTTAGCAGCGTAAGCGCGTAAAGCAAACCTATCCCCACTTCGTAGTTTTCCGTTTTTTTAATGGTATATCTCCAGATCAGCAAAGCAGCGCCCCAGAACCACACTTCTTCCTGCCCGTCGACAAGAATGTACATAAAAGCTGCCGGAAGCATCAGATAAATAACAGCGAGCTGCAATGCTTTGGCGCTCTTGGCTTTATAAGTCTGATAGGTAAGCCATAAAATTCCGGTTTCCATGAATACCATAAAAAGCACAATGGCCCGGGAGTTATGCCAGATCCACACCGGCAGACTGATGATGTAGGCATATAAAGGAGCATGATACGACCAGAAATCGCGGTAAACAAAACCTCCCTTTTTGGCAGCTTCGGCCTTGTAAAAGAAAAAAGGAATATCGCCGCGCGGATCTTCATTAAGCACCAGGAAAATGCCGATCCAGGGAATCAAGCGAAGAAGAATGAACGCAAATGTGAAAATCAGTTTATCTTTTTCTAACTGCCATTTGGAAAACAGATCAGAACGGCTGATGGTCCAGATGATCCCGACTGTTAATATCAGATTGATGATCAGTTTTATATAAAATACGGTAAGAACGGGCATGTTTTATAGCTAACGGTAATGAAGTATGTGATTTGTATGGTGTAGATTCCGATTCAGCCGCAAACTTAAGGTTTCTTTTTTTCAAAATGAGCAGCAATACGCAAAGTTTTAACCTGTTAAGAATCCGTATGCTTGCATACTGTTTTTCAAAGAGCTATTTTTGACTACTTCATTTTAATAACATAAAAACCTATGCCTTACACTTCACCACTCACAGGAATGGATTTCAACCTGAGCGAGGAGCATCTTGCAGTTCAGGCGGCAGCACGGGATTTTGCTCAGAATGAGCTTCTGCCCGGTGTGATTGAAAGGGACAATGAACAGAAATTTGATCCTGCTCTGTTGAAGAAAATGGGTGAACTTGGTTTTATGGGAATGATGGTCTCCCCTGATTATGGCGGAGGCGGTATGGATACGCTGTCTTATGTAATTGCGATGGAAGAAATTTCTAAGATTGACGCTTCCGCAGGAGTAATTATGTCCGTAAATAATTCACTTGTATGCTGGGGCCTTCAGATGTACGGAACAGAAGAACAAAAGCAAAAATATCTGATACCGCTTGCTTCAGGAAAAGTAATCGGTGCATTTTGTCTTTCTGAGCCAGAGGCAGGATCAGATGCCACTTCTCAGCATACAACCGCTACTGAAAAGGGAGATCACTATTTGCTTAATGGTACAAAAAACTGGATTACCAACGGAAGCTCCTCTTCCATCTGTCTCGTAATCGCACATACCCATCCTGAAAAGAGACATAAGGGTATCAATGTATTTATTGTAGAAAAAGGAAAAGAGGGTTTTGTCGTTGGCAAAAAAGAAGATAAAATGGGTATCCGTGCATCGGACACGCATACGCTTATGTTCACTGATGTGAAGGTGCCGAAAGAAAACAGGATTGGCGACGACGGATTTGGGTTTACATTTGCAATGAGTACGTTAAACGGCGGACGTATAGGAATCGCCGCACAGGCATTGGGTATTGCCGCGGGCGCCTTTGAATTGTCACTGAAATATGCGCAGGAAAGAAAAACTTTTGGTAAACCGATCAGTGAACACCAGGCTATTCAGTTCAAATTATCTGACATGGCGACGCGCATTGAAGCGGCACGTCTGCTTGTTTACAAAGCGGCAAGAATAAAAGATCAGGGAAAGGATTATATTAAGGCCGCAGCCATGGCAAAACTTTATGCATCTGATGTGGCCATGTGGGCAACAACGGAGGCTGTTCAGATACACGGCGGGTATGGATATGTGAAGGAATATCATGTTGAAAGACACATGAGAGATGCAAAAATTACGCAGATTTATGAAGGTACCTCTGAAATCCAAAAACTTGTAATTGCCCGAGAACTTCTAAAATGATCCTATTTATGTAACCGCGTCTGTTTTATTCTTAATGTTGGACTAAATTCATACCAAAATATCATTATTTTTCACTTTTTTGTCAAAATATACTTGTATTAGTTTTGTACAATTTATTAGATTTGTACAAAATTAGAAAGTCAGGCTTTTTTGGCCGTTAAATATATACAAGCATGGAAGACTATAATAAGATTATTGAGTCGTTGGGGGTGAAATTCGTGAAAGCTCGTCATATCCGGATTTTACAGCCAATCACGATCAAAAACTTCTACGATGTACAAAATTCGCTGACAATTCTGTACGATGGGGAAGTTTCTTTTGGAACTGAAGAGTCCCAAAGAGTAGAAGAAGGCGACATGCTTTTTATTCCCGGAGGAAAGCACGCCACCGTGACTTACGGAAATTCGCAATCTGCCAAAACTGTTTCGAACGAAGAGTTCATGACCAACCGCGATAACTATATTGAAGCAGGTCATGACCCCGCTTTGATTGGTAAATTGCCCAACTCTTTTGGTTTGATTTCTTTTGAAGCAAAAGTGTTTGATACCGTTAATTTCTTTACTTCACTGGATGTTCCTCCATTCCTGATCAAAAGAGACGATCAGATTGCAGCAACCATCAATCAGATTCTGACAGAAGATATGCTTGATACACCTGGTAAAGGCCGTATCATCAAAATCAAAACGGAAGAGGTTGTTATCGAGATCATCCGGTATATCCTTAAAAACAAACTGTTCGTTGAGCAGCTGGTTACAAACAGTACGTATTTTAAAGACCCTCGTCTGATCGATATCTTTGCTTACATCAAGGACAATCTGGGCGGAGATCTTTCCAACAAAGTATTGGCGAATGTTGCCAACGTTTCAGAAGATTATGTAGGGCAGTATTTCAAAATGCTGACAGGTATCAATCCACAGGATTATATCGAATACCAGCGTATGGAAAAGGCGGTTGATTTACTTCGTACATCTAAGAAAAGCATTCGTGCGATCGGCTCTGATGTTGGTTATAAAGATACCGCTTACTTCTGCCGTCGTTTTAAAATGATGTTCGGAATTCCTGCCGGCAAAATGCGCCGTCGTGAATCGCTGATGAACGTTTAGAATAAATTTTTAGATCATAAAAAAGGAGCAGCCAGTATCGGCTTGCTCCTTTTTTCATTCTGGCAAATGCTTATTTTATTGGTGTAAGCTGAACGGCCGAAACCTTCCAGCTCCCTCCTGACCTTACACAAACAGTCATATACGCCACATCATTATTAAAACCATTATTCTGTATCTGGCCCTTTGTACTCCATGTACCGGTAACTACACCTACATCGTTATAATTTTTTGTTAGCGCTCCGGAAAGCATACCTGATTCTACGGTAAGATAACCTCCTTCTACAGCCTGCATCAAAAGATTGCGGTCTATCATTTTTCCGCTAAAACTGGTAATTGAAAAATCAGCAGCCAAAAGACCTTCAAGTGCTTTGCTGTTTTCTTCAAGTAATGCCTTAAAAAACTGGTTAGAGCAATCTGTTGCATCAATCGGCTGCGCAGTCGATTGTGCCTGAACTACGATTCCTGATAAAATCAGAAAAAATAAAAGAACTATTTTTCGCATGGGAATTAAATAAGATATACTAAGTTTTTCGAAAGCTGTAAAAAATCCGGATAAGCCACAAGTTTATTGAATCTTCTTTTAGCCCGATGCAAGCATACGGTTTGATTTTATACACGGAAAAATTCCTTGCATCAATTAGTATGAGTAGATTCGCCTCTGAATTAAATTAAACAAGGGCGTTTACATGATACGGCAAATTATTGCAATAGGGTTTATCAGCGGGCTGCTGGCCTGCTCTTCCCAACCAGACAAATTAGGACGGTTAGACCTCAAAAAATGGCGCGCCGACCGTGGAGGCTGTAAGAATGACCGTACTGCCCAAACCGAAGATTTTAAAGCAGCACAGAAACAATTGATGGGAAAGTTTATTGACGAAGTAGGTACAATCCTTGGACGGCCGGATATTCATCAGCTTGGAGAACGCAACCAGAAGTTTTACGTTTATTTTCTGGAAAAAGGTACGCATTGTGAAAACAGCAAACTGAATTCGAAAGCGAAAAAAGTAATCCTGAAATTTAATGCCGTGGGCTTGCTGTCTGAAATTACTTATCAGGACCGGCCTTTATAAATATGAATTTCTATCACACATAGAACTTCTTAATCCGGATCATCTGTTCCACAGCTTCCGGAACCATATACCGGATAGATGTTCCCTTTTTCAGACAGGATCTCAGAAAGGTGGCGGAAATGTCCAGTAAAGGTGCTTCCACAAAACGGACGGAAGGATGATTTTTAAAGTTGTGCGGTGCAGAATCCGGGCGGGGATAAACATACAAACCCACATATTCAAGAATCTTGTCATGATTTTTCCATTTTGGAAACTGTGACAAATTGTCTTCTCCCATAATCAGCTTAAATTCATGCTGCGGAAATTTTTCCTGAATGCGGATTAAGGTATCAATGGTATAGCTGGGTTTCGGCATGTGAAACTCTACATCAGTGACCTTTAATAATGAATTATCAGTTATGGCCCGCTGTACAAGATCGTAGCGGTCAAACTCATGCAGAAGACTATTATTTTTCTTAAATGGATTTTGAGGACTTACAACAAACCAGACCTGCTCAAGATCGGTAGCTGTTGCCATGGTATTGGCAATAATGAGATGGCCAATATGAATGGGATTAAATGATCCAAAAAACAGGCCTATTTTCATGATGATTTACTTTTACAGGAACAAGGTTCATGAAGCAATAAACTCCAGAGCCATCTTGTCCGCTTTTTTCAGCGTTTCTTCCAGGTCATCATTTACGAGCGTAACATCGAATTTATCTTCGAAACTAAGTTCATAACGAACTTTCCCCAGGCGTGTTTCCAGCGATTTTTCTGTCTCTGTACCTCTTTCACTTAATCTGCGGATAATTTCCTGTTCCGAAGATACCTTAACAAAAACAGCCAGCGCATTTTCACGGTAGATCTCTTTCAATTTCAGACCGCCTTTTACATCTACATCAAAAAGTACATGTTTTCCCTCACTCCACAAACGCTCAATTTCTGTTTTAAAAGTGCCGTAATAATTACCGGCATAAACCTCTTCCCATTCAGCGAACTCATTATCAGCGATTTTCTGTCTGAATTCTTTCTTGGGAATAAAATAATAATCCTTTCCGTCAATCTCGTGGTCACGCCGTTCCCTTGTAGAAGCGGAAACAGAAAATGCCAGAAGGTCAGGATGTTTTTTTAAAAGGTGCCGTACGATGGTGGTTTTACCAGAGCCGGAAGGTGCAGAAAAAATGATAAGCTTGCCTTTCACGCGAACAGTATTAACTGTTTATTTTTGTAATAATTGTATCCAGTATGCTTTGCGGACAAGGCTTCTTCTGAACCTTAACACTTAGAGAATCTTTGATACATTTTTCAAGACGATAAGCTTCAATGCAGGGAATGCACTTATCCATATTTTCTCTGAAATGATCCTTTTCTGCGTCAGTAGCTTCGTCATCCAGAATAGCTTGAATGATTTTCATACATTCAGCGCGATGCTCGCAATTATGCTTCATGGTTTTGTTTTGCGCTTCTTCCGTAACAGAAGGCGTAGTCAAAGATGCATTCATTACCAATAATGATAAAAAGAATTTGGAATATGTACAGTTGTACCTTATAACCAAATAGGTTGCGAAAAAAGTTTCACAACCTATGAATCATATCCCATTGAACTTGCATAATTTTTTAATTTTTCTTTCAATAGATTACGTGCACGGTGCAGTCTGGACCGTACGGTACCAATAGGAATATCCAGGATCTTCGCCATTTCCTCGTAGGTAAAACCTTCGATGTCACAAAGGATGATCACGGTCCGGAAATCAACAGGAAGTGCATTTAACGCATTTGCTACTTCATCTCCGATCAGTTCCTGCACTGCATCAGCACGAAGGTCAACTGTATACGTAGTGTCAGAAGCTTCCTCGGAATTATAGGTAGTTTCGACCTCCTGATAATCAACTTTGGAAGGCTCCTTACTTTTTTTACGATAATCGTTAATAAAGCTGTTTTTCAGGATACGGAAAAGCCATGCTTTTGCATTTGTACCCTGTTCGAAGGAAGAAATAAACCGAAAGGCTTTGAGATAAGTGTCCTGAACCAGGTCATTTGCATCGTCTTCGTCCATGGTAAGACGGAAGGCGAAGTTGTACATGGAATCAATATGTGGCATGAATTCACGGTTAAATACCTCATAACGAAGATCATCCGTGTATCCTTTATTCGTGAGTGTTTCTGACATGGCAACTGACATAGGAATGCTGAATTTACAAAGATTAACAACAGCTCCAAACGGTACAAATTAAAATTTGATGAATGGCCTTTTGAAGCAGTAGAAAAGCCATCTAAACACGATAAAAGTTTAGGGATTTTAAAAACCCTGCCAACCAAAAATAATGATTTTAAGTCCGCTGCTTATCATGATTACATGTATATACATCAAATAACGAGCCAGGTAACATATACCCGTCAAATTGTCATACTAGCGTTTTGAAAAAAGTTCCAGGATGACAATCATAATGGTTGTAAGCAGTACGCTGGCAGCAATCCGTATCGCCGTATGAACAATCATCCCGAAATTATTCATTTCCATCAGGAATAACATAGCATGATGTATAAGTACAAGCGGCATAATGTAGCCCAGAAATGAGCCAAAGCCCTGCGAACGAATTCCTACTTCAGGACGTTCAGAACCTTTGGAGTCGGTTTGATACTGTATTAAAAATGGCCGGAGGTAAGCAATCAGTACCGTGGCAGAAGCATGCATTCCAAACGTGTTGGAAAAAACATCGACTATAAAACCTGTTGCAAAACCAATCAGCAGAAGATACATTCTGTCTATATCTGCAGGCAGCAAAAGAACACCGGCGATGTATATAAAACAAAATCCATAGTTAAACAAAACCAGGTTCCGCATAAAGAATATCTGCAGAAACAGGTAAAGCAAAATCATTAAGGTATATTGAATGGTTTCGCGTAAACTCATTTGGTTTCTTCTGTGCGTGATTTAAGTTCCTGCTGTTCCCCAAGTTGGTGATTTTGCACCACATAGACGTAAGAGAGGTTTCTGAAGTCTGTTGCAAGCCGCAGAACAATGTTGTAAAACGTCTGATCAGGATGTACAGTGACACTTTCTACTTTACCCACCATGATGCCGGGAGGAAAAACCGAGTTCTGATTAGAGGTCACAGCAGAATCTCCTTTAAAGATTTTTGTATATTTTGATACGTCTATCAGGTCAATCACATTTGGATCTTTTCCTGACCATTTAGCATATCCGATTTCGTTGCTTCTTATCAGTCTGGAAGAAACCATAAACTGAGAATGCAGAATGGAAGTTATGACAGAATAGTTTTCGGAACAAAAACGGACTTTCCCGACAACACCCGTTGCTGAAATAACACCCATTCCAGGCTTAATTCCGTGCGCTGTACCTTTATCAATAGTAATGACATTGTTCGCTTTGGTAGTCTCGTTATCGACAACCTTTGCAACGGTATAAGTAAATCTGGATGCAAAAGCCGAGTCCGGTACATAGCCTGCCGGCGAATCCGAAGGTTTACTCTGGTTCACAGAGGCCAGCTGTGCATGCAAATGCGCATTTTCACGGGCAAGATCGGCATTGATTTCACCCAGTTTTGTGTATTCCCTGGCAGCGTTCGACAACGTCAGGGTTTTGGCAACATAATAATTGGAAGTATTAAAATAAGTAGCACCCCAATAGGAATTATTACGCACGATCAGCCATACACTGAGCACTTCCAGTAATAAAAATACCAAAAAGAAACGATTCCTGACAACGAAATCAACAAGCTGGAGCATGGGCTTAAATGTTCACCCGCAGTTTATCCAGCAGCAGATGCTGAATAAACTGTGAACGATCCGACACTACGAAATCAATACAGGCTTATAAAGTTCCAGATTTTTCAGAACTTCTCCGGTACCCTTTACAACCGCCTTTAAAGGATCATCGGCAATGTGAACCGGCAGTTTGGTTTTTTGAGAAATACGACGGTCCAGACCGTGAATCAGGGCGCCGCCACCTGTAAGCCAGATACCATTTTTGAAGATATCCGCAGAAAGCTCCGGAGGGGAAATTTCCAGTGCCTTCATGACACCTTCTTCTATTTTGGAAATGGATTTGTCAAGAGAATAAGCGATCTCGCTGTATGTAACACGTATTTCTTTCGGAATACCGGTCATTAAATCCCGGCCGCGTACCTGATAGTCTTCCAAAGCAATTTCCAGCTCAGGAGAAGCAGATCCAATCGCCATTTTAATCAGCTCTGCGGACCGTTCCCCAATCAGCAAGTTATGTTCACGGCGCATGTAATCCACGATATCACGGGTGAAAACGTCACCTGCAATACGTACAGACTGTTCGCAGACAATACCGGAAAGTGCTATAACCGCAATCTCCGTCGTACCTCCCCCAATGTCCACGATCATCACACCGTTAGGCTGCGTAATATCAATACCGATACCGATAGCCGCAGCAATAGGCTCATGTACCATGTACACCTCTTTGGCTCCTGCATGTTCGCAGGAATCCTTCACAGCACGTTTTTCAACCTCAGTAATACCAGACGGAATACAAACCACCATTCTGTGTGAAGGTGTGAAAAAACGGCTCCCGGTATCGATCATTTTGATCATTCCCCGGATCATCATTTCTGCTGCTGTAAAGTCTGCAATCACACCGTCTTTAAGTGGACGGATTGTCTTTATATTTTCGTTGGTCTTTTCATGCATCTGCATAGCTGTGTGCCCTATCGCTAACACTTTGCCCGTGGTTTTATCCATGGCAATAATCGAAGGCTCATCAACAACTACTGTATCTTTATGGATGATCAGGGTATTCGCAGTCCCCAAATCAATCGCTATGTCGCTTGTCAAAAAATCAAACAATCCCATATATTTTTTTAAAATTTCCCTCCCTTTGATTTCAGGTGTGCAAAATTACAGATTATTACCCACAAACAAAGGCATTTAATAAATTTCACCAACTGTATTAATATACGTTTAAAATGAGCTTGAAACAGCCGTTTTTTGCTATGTAAAACTAGTTGTAACCGGGTCTATTATTGCTTGAATATTTATTTCTTTTACCCTTTTAATACCAAAATATTTAACATCTGAACAGACAAACAAAGTCTGATTACCGCTCCTCCTGAAACGCTATTTGAGAATAGAATTTACAAATCCTGCGTACATTTGTTTTTACTATGGGAATCAAAGCATTTTTAAGTGAGCCTCTGGCTCGGTACATTGTAGCTCAGCAGCACGAATGGATTGCAAGAAGCAGGGAAATCCAGGAAGAATGGCGTGCAGATCTGGTAAAAAAAGCCCGAAACACCCAGTTTGGAAAAGATCATTTCTTCAAAGACATCCATACTTATTCGGATTTTAAAAGTGCTGTCCCGGTAAGTGATTATGAAGATTTAAAAAGTTACGTAGCTAAAATTAAAGAAGGGGAAGAGGACATTCTCTGGCCTGGAAAACCTTTATATTTTGCCAAAACATCGGGCACAACCTCCGGGACGAAATACATTCCCATTTCAAAAGATTCTATTTCGAATCATATCAATTCTGCCCGAAATGCCATACTGACCTATATTGCCGAAACTGGAAAGGCACAGTTTCTGGATAACAAACTTATTTTTTTGTCAGGAAGCCCTGTACTGACTGAAACGGGCGGTGTGCTTACCGGTCGCTTGTCAGGCATTTCCAATCACCATATTCCGGCTTATCTGCGTGCTAATCAGCTGCCCAGCTACGAAACCAATTGTATCGAAGATTGGGAAACGAAGCTTGACAAGATTATTGATGAAACAATAGATCAGCCCATGTCGCTGATATCCGGAATTCCGCCTTGGGTTCAAATGTATTTTGACAGGATTATTGCCCGAACCGGAAAGAAGATCAAAGATGTATTTCCTGAATTTTCGCTGTTCATTTATGGTGGGGTAAATTTCGAACCATACAGAGCCAAGCTTTTCGAATCAATCGGAAAGCGGATCGATTCCATTGAGCTCTATCCGGCATCCGAAGGTTTTTTTGCCTATCAGGATTCTCAGGATGAGGAAGGCCTTCTGTTGCTTCTTGACACCGGAATTTTCTACGAATTTATACCGACCGAAAACTTTTTTGATGAAAATCCGAAACGCTTGTCAATCGGAGAAGTAGAAACAGGGAAAAACTACGCCATGATTATCAGTAACAATGCAGGGCTCTGGGGCTATTCTCTTGGTGATACGGTTCGTTTCGTATCTACAAATCCTTACCGTGTTTTGGTAACCGGCAGGATCAAACACTTTATTTCTGCCTTTGGGGAACATGTGATCGGCGAAGAGATTGAAAAGGCGCTGAGATATGGCATGGAACGCCATCCGGAGGTAGAAGTGGTTGAATTCACTGTGGCACCCATGGTAGCACCTGTACAGGGTGGCCTGCCCTATCACGAATGGCTGGTAGAATTCGCTACCTTGCCAAATAATATAGAGCAGTTTGTTCAGGATGTGGACAGAAGGCTTACCCAGCTAAATGTCTATTATGATGATCTGATTAAAGGAAGTATTTTAAGACAACTGGTTTTGAAACCTTTGCGCAAAAATTCCTTTATCGATTACATGCGGGCAAACGGTAAATTAGGCGGGCAAAATAAGGTTCCGCGTCTTTCCAACGATCGTAAGATTGCTGATGAACTGATTAAAATCAACCAGTGAACGGCCATTACATGAAGGTATTTTTATGACAAAAAAACGAATAGCTATTCTGGGGTCAACAGGTTCCATTGGAACGCAGGCACTGGAAGTAATTAAAGCGAACCCTGATACTTTTTCAGTTGAATCGCTTACTGCCCAGAACAACGCTGATCTACTTATTGAACAATCAGTAACTTTTCTGCCAAAACAGGTTGTCATTGGAAATAAATCACTGCACGACAAAGTTGCGTCGGCACTGTCCGGCTTTCCTATTAAAGTTTACAGCGGCACAGAAGCGCTGGTATCTGTAGTTGAATCCGAAACAATTGATACTGTCCTCACTGCAATGGTTGGTTATGCCGGATTGCTGCCTACGATACATGCCATCAAAGCCGGAAAAGATATTGCGCTTGCAAATAAGGAAACGCTGGTTGTGGCAGGAGAACTGATCATGAATCTTGCCAAAGAATATAAAGTAAATATTTATCCCGTTGACTCAGAGCATTCTGCTATTTTCCAGTGTCTGGCGGGTGAGTCAGAAAATAAGATTGAGAAAATCATCTTAACTGCCTCCGGAGGACCGTTTCGGGGGAAAGACCGGACGTTTCTGTCTACGGTGACAAAACAGCAGGCGCTTAAACACCCTAACTGGGCAATGGGCGCCAAAATTACGATCGATTCAGCTACCCTGATGAATAAGGGTCTGGAAGTCATTGAAGCAAAATGGCTTTTTGATCTTGCGGCAAGCCAGATTGATGTCATCGTACATCCGCAAAGCATTGTTCATTCGCTGGTTCAGTTTGAGGACGGCAGCATAAAGGCGCAAATGGGTTTGCCCGACATGAAGTTGCCCATTCAGTACGCACTTCATTATCCTTTAAGATTGAAATCGGATTTTCCAAGATTCAACTTCATGGATTTTCCATCACTGACCTTTGAAAAACCGGACCTGGAAACTTTCCGTAACCTCGCGGTGGCTTACGAAGTACTGGAAAAAGGCGGAAATGCTGCCTGTATTATCAATGCAGCCAATGAAATTGCCGTTGAAGCTTTTCTCCACGATCGAATCGGTTTTCTGGAAATCTCTGACGTGATCATTGATACACTGGCAAAATCGGAGTATATTCAAAATCCAACCTATGCTGATTACGTTCAAACAAACGAAGCTGCAAGGCGTTTTGCTTCTGAAATGATTCAAGTGAAAATATAATGAAAACCCTTTTTCTCAAATACCTGTCCGTCGCGCTGGCGAGTATGCTGAAATTTTTTGGCGGACCCATAACCGGCGTCATTTTAAAACTGAGCTGGCTTGAAACGGCTTTCTCGTCTGCTTTTGGTATGATGGTTAGTGTGGTACTTCTTACTTTTGCAGGAAAAGGTGTGCAGGCTTTGGTAAAAAAACACCGTAAAACACCTTCAAAAAGATTTAGCCGCACAAACCGGCTGGCTGTAAGGATCTGGAAAAAGTTTGGCATAATCGGCATTGCCTTTTTAACACCGCCGCTTTTTACACCGCTTTTCGGGCCGCTTCTCGCAGTCGCTTTTCGTGTTCCGCGTACTTCGATCTTTTTATGGATGTCGATCAGCGCCATTGTATGGGGCCTGGCCATATCTTATCTGGCGCATAAAATGACGTTTATTCAGGAATGGATCAGGTGAGAAAGTATTAAGTTTTTAGCAGACAGTTCACAGATTAAGTAAGTTATTTACTGTAAACTTAAAACTGTGAACTTAACTATCACCTGCTTACTTCCTTCGTCGGAGCAACTGATTTCTTCATAAAATCACCCTGGGAGAAATACTTTTCAATCAGGCAGTACATCAGGATAAAGAAATACCGGCTACCCATTTCCTTGATTTTCAGCTTCGATTCACCATACTTACGGTTGGTCCAGCTGTTGGGTACTACGGCATAATTATAACCACGCACCATCGCCTTTAAAGGAAGTTCTATAGTCAGGTTAAAGTGCGGTGCCAGAAATGGCTTGATGCCTTCAATGGTCTCTCTTTTGTAGAGTTTAAATGCATTGGTGGTGTCATTGTATTTAATTCCCATCACCATTTTTACGATGAAATTAGCAACCCGGTTAATGACTTTTTTAACTGCCGGATAATCCACCACTTTCCCGCCCTTTTCCCAGCGTGAACCAAACACACAATCATAATTGCCTTCCAGCATTTTGAAATAATATTTCACCAGATCCTCCGGATCGTCGGACATATCTGCCATAAAAACAGCGACGCAATCTCCCTTAAAACGTTCCAGACCATAACGAACTGCATATCCAAAGCCATTAGGTCCAGGGTTGGTATAATAAGTCAGTGTAGGTATGTCAAGCGAAAGTTCATCCAGGACTTTAAGCGTACCGTCTTTGGAATTGTCGTTTGTGACGCAAATTTCGTGAGGTATATTGTATTTATTTAAGGTTCCGTAAAGAGATCTTAAAGTGTGTGATATGGATTCCTCCTCGTTATAAGCTGGTATTACGATGCTTAGCTTCATGTAGGTTAATATGATGAAAACAGTACAAATTAAAGATTATAATTCGGAACCGCCAATTTTTTCAGCATGGGAAAGATAGGTGCTGTATTTTGAAACCGTTTCCTGAATGGTTTTATCATAACGAAAAGCGAGCCACTTATTCACGTTTTCAAACATCTCCTTTCTATTTTTCCAAAAACGAATGTTTGTCTGCGCATGCACATTACTCAACCCTGCACTATGTTTGCGGTAAATTCCCATCGTTTCAGGTAAATAGCCGATTTTTCCATGCGCTGCCAGCTGAATCACGACCGCCCAGTCACCGGCAGCTGCTTTTGCATGCCAGTCTGCAAAGTCATTGTTAAGGAAATGGTTTCGATATAACCAGCTCGCCGTAGCCATAAACCATTTGTCTTCCAGAATATCTTCAATCGTAGAAACCAGCTTCTGATCAGGATTATTAAAAAAATGACTTGGCGAGCCATCTTCATAAATCACCTCAACGTTATGATGACAAATTGAAAAATCCGGATTTGCATCCAAAAAATCAACCTGCTTTTGTAGTTTGAGCGTATCTGTCCAGTAGTCGTCACCTTCGCACATGGCCACATATTCACCCTTGCAGGCTTTGAGTAGTGCGAGTACATTGTTTCTGCCAGCAAATTCCCTGGGTTCTTTTGGTCCCTGATTTTCTTCGTGTAAAAATGCACGGATCCTGCCCGGATATTTGTCCATGTAATCCCGGATAATTTCCTGAGTCCGGTCCGTAGAGGCATCATCACCGATCACAATTTCAAATGGAAATGTTGTTTGCTGCATGAGCGCGCCATCCAGCATTTGGGCGATGTACTTTTCGTGGTTGTAGGCAGGTACGCAGACAGATACTTTCATAAGCTAAAAAGCACCAGCCGTATAAAGGCTGATGCTTAAAATATAAATCAGGATAAATTTAACTGAATATCTCAACAAGCTGATCGGTAGTCGGAAAATTAGGTGTGACCAATTCGCTCTCAGGTTTGTAAATATAGGCCATCGGATAACCTCTTTCAATAAATGTAGGCTCATCCAGGTTATTGTACCGGAGCTGTACAGACCAGCGTATATTGTTTGTAATGTTGTTACCTGACTGATGGATCAGGAATGCAGAAAAAATCAGGATGTCGCCAACCTTAAATTCAGTTTGTAAAAAATCTGTTTCTTTTAAGCTAGAAGTAATCCCACCCTGATAACCAGATGTATTCGATTCCTGCAAACCAGATTTATGACTTCCCGGAATAACCTGTAACGCTCCAATATCTGCACCAGCATCCACCATCGGAAACCAGATCACGGCACTGTCAAGTGAGCCCTGCCCGGTGCGCCAGTCCTGATGTGCATCCAGCTTCCAGTGTTTGCTGCCATCTTTGGATAAAAAACGACTGTTAAACTGCATGGCTGCGCGCGCTCCGATAATCGGATTGGAAAGGCCTACTTCTTTCAGTAAATTTTCAATCTTCGGATCAAGGCCTAGCCTGTGTAGCGAAAACGTATGCTGTACTGTTTTTCCGGTATTAACAAATGCATTGAAATCTTTTTCAAAAAACTCAAACATGGCATTTTCAAAACCATCGCGGTCATCAATATCTACCGTTTTTCCGGTAACATGTCTGATCTGTGTAGCAAATATTTTGCGTGCTTCCTGATAAATTACATTTACTTCTTCTTTGTCCAGAAAATTTCTGAGAAGTACGTATCCGTCTTTATTAAACTGTTCGCGAAGTGTACTCATTTTATGATCAATTTTTTAAAAGATATTTTACTTCCAAAACTATCATTTCTTAAAAGGCAAACGAATGATGTTCGTCAGTTGCAGCAATAACAAATATTAATCTTCCCAGACAGCATAAGCGAAACCGGCCGCACCAAAACCGTTTCCGTTGTACAGCAGATATTTTTTGCCGTTATGCGTATAATAATTGGCATAATTAATCATCTGATAATCAAAATCTTCCGGATTCTCGGATTTTCCTATCCCAACCAGATTATCCTTACGTTCCCAATTTGTTCCATCTACAGACTCTGCATAACCCAGGCGGTAACTCTGATTACGGTCTGTACGGTAATCTCTCGTGTGACGGTAAGAATAATACATTTTATAAATTCCGTCTTCCTTGAAAACACTCGGGCGACCAACCGCATGCAGGAAATCATCAAATTCCAAAGTAGGAATGTCGCTGATATCCCAGTGAATCCCGTCTTTTGATGTTGCTGATTGCCCGCGATAAAACGGCTCAGGATAATCATGAATGTATTCGCATTTATGACCGGAAATGTACCACATGCGCCAGGTACCGTCGTCTTCACGAATTACAGCAGGCTGTGCTGCCCACAACGGGTTTTCAATGCTTCGGTCCATGATCGGGCCAACAAACATTTTTTTGAATGAAAGTCCGCCGTCCGTGCTTACCGCAAGCCCCATCGAAAGTCTGTATGAGTTCCAGGTACGGTTCCAGCCGGTATAATACAGCCAGATATCGCCATTCGGCATGTCAACAAACCAGGAAGGCATGGCTCCGGTTTCATCGTATTCACCCGGGCCGCCCAGTTCTAGTATTGGTTTGTCGTGTATATAAAGGATCTTCTGAGGATCGTCGTAATCTACATCCAGAAAAGTCGGACGGGATTGTCCGCTGGCATCGCGGGACGAAAAGTAGATGCGTAAAAAATCTTTGTGTTTGTATGCAAACGGAACCTGAGCATGCGATAAGCTATGAGCAAGTGTACCGTCCGGTTTATATACTACCCCTTTTTTAACCCACATTTTTATTAGTCTTTTATTTTGATGAACGCCCGCAGGCAGAATATAGGCTCTGCCAGGACTGTGAACTAAAAACTGTAAACTAAAAACTTAAGACTTTCAGTCAACAGCCTTCTCTGCACGAAGTCTCCAGTTATCAACGAAATCTTTTCCTGGGATTGGCAGGTCGATATCAACTTCCGGTGCTTTTGCAGTGACACGGTACTCCATGATGTAAAATGCATTCCCGAAAACATAATGTAATTTGAAATTTTCTACGTTTGCCGGTACATCTTCAATAGGTACTTCGGCACGGAAAAGAGGATTTGCTTTTAACAATGTGGCATAAGTAGGTGTGTTGCGTAACCAAGGAGCAACACTTTCATCACCAACCACAACCTTGCCGCCAGGACGTACAACGCGTGTCAGTTCATCAAAAGCTCTTTTTCTTTCTGAAAAAGTATTGATTCCGCCAAAATGAAAAACGGCGTCAAAAGTATCATCCGCGAAAGGCAGATAAGATCCATTTCCAAGGAAATAATGTACATTTACATCTTCCGTAGAAAGTTTTTCCTGAGCAAGTTTCAACATATTTGGAGAAAGATCCGACAAAACTGCAGTTCCGCCCGGTCTTACTTTGTCAAGAATAAGTGCTGAATCTTTTCCTGTTCCTGCTCCTACTTCCAGTGCTTTCATGCCTGGTTTCAGTTCCATCAGGTCAATAAAAAACCGGCGGGTGGCAGCTTCATCTGAATGGTTCAGTGTTTCAAAAACCCAGGAAACACCTTTGTCATAACGAAGAAATGCCTGATCATAAAGATATTGTTCTCTGGCATCGCCGGGAAGCAATTCCTTGGGATATAGCATGTTAACGATACCGGTATCGCCAACTTCATAAACTACACCATCTGCGCTTGTTAGTGTTTTGCCATCTTCGGCAATGGTAAGTGTGCTGCCGGTCAGTGGACAAACCAGCGATTCTAAAAACTCTTTATGATCCATTTTGTATTTTGCTTATTGATATATCGGTTCAAAATTACTTTTTTTCTTCGAACATCGCTCAAAGAAACGAGGCTTCTTCATAAATGGTATAATTCCGTGCCCTGATATCTTCATCATTATCGCCGATTCTATTTATTTGTACCTTTGGGAACAATTCGGTAAATACCGCCCTTTTAAACAGATTTATTTTCATCATGTCGCAGCTTCAGGAAAAAATAAAGGCACTTGCCAAAGAACAGTCATCCCGGGTAATCGCCCACAGACGCCATCTTCATAGTAATCCTGAACTTTCCTTTGAAGAATTTAAAACGGCAGGTTATGTAGCACAGGAACTTCGCGCCATCGGACTTGAACCTCAGGAGGGTTTTGCAGATACTGGTGTTGTTGCACTTATTCAGGGCCGGAATGCTGATTCGAGGACGGTTGGTTTACGGGCCGATATGGATGCACTTCCCATTTTTGAAGCAAATGATGTTCCTTACAAATCGCTCGTTCCCGGCGTAATGCATGCATGCGGGCACGATGTACATACTTCAAGTTTATTGGGAACAGCAAGAATCCTGCACCAATTGAAAGACGAATTTGACGGAACGATCAAACTGGTGTTTCAACCGGCAGAAGAAAAAGCACCTGGCGGAGCTTCCCTGATGATTAAAGAAGGGGTTCTTGAAAATCCAAAGCCGGCAAGCATGATCGGACAGCATGTTGCACCGAATATACCGGTTGGTAAAATTGGTTTTAGGGAAGGTATGTACATGGCAAGCACGGATGAACTTTACCTAACCGTTAAAGGCAAAGGCGGCCACGCTGCCGCTCCGCACCAATTGATAGATCCGGTACTGATGGCTTCTCACATTATTGTAGCACTGCAGCAGATTATCAGTCGTAACCGGAACCCTGCAAACCCTGCGGTACTTTCATTCGGAAGATTTATTGCTGATGGTGTAACCAATGTCATTCCGGATGAAGTGACCATTCAGGGTACGTGGCGCTGTATGGACGAGGTATGGCGGGCAGAAGGACTTAGTAAAATGAAAAAGCTGGCAGAAGGAATTGCCGAATCCATGGGAGGAAGCTGTGTTTTTGAAATTGTGCACGGATATCCTTTTCTCAAAAACCATCCTGAACTAACGCGCAGAGTAAGAACTGCCGCCACGCAATACATGGGTGCCGAGAATATTGTAGATCTTGACCTTTGGATGGCCGGAGAAGATTTTGCCTTCTATTCTCAGGTTGTTGATTCCTGCTTTTACCGGCTGGGAACACGGAACGAAGCCCGCGGAATTATTTCGGGCGTGCATACACCAACTTTCGATATAGACGAGTCGGCACTGGAAATATCAACCGGGCTGATGAGCTGGCTGGCTATTTCTGAGCTGGCGTCTTAGGAATGTAACGTTTAAAAAAACTATTGATCTTGAGGCTCATCACACCCAGAATAGCCTCTTTGAAAATCCCTCTGGACATTTTTGACGCACCCTTGGTTCTGTCTGTAAAAATGATAGGTACTTCTGTGATGTCAAACCCGTATTTCCAGGAATTGAATTTCATTTCGATCTGGAAGGCATAACCTATAAACCGGATATTGTCCAGATTGATCGTTTCCAGAACTTTGGTTGTATAGCAGATAAAACCGGCAGTGGGGTCCATGATAGGCATTCCGGTAATCATCCTTACGTAATATCCTGCAAAATAGGACATTAAAACCCTGTTGATCGGCCAGTTTACAACATTGACCCCGGTGATGTATCTTGAACCGATGGCCACATCATGTTTTTCAACTGCACAGGCATGGTATAACCGGAGCAGATCTTCCGGCGGATGGGAAAAATCGGCATCCATTTCAAAAATATATTCATAACCTCTTTTCATAGCCCATTTAAAACCATGAATGTAGGCAGTCCCTAATCCTAATTTGCCTTTTCTTTCTTCGAGATGAAGGGATCCGCTAAATTCTGCCATCAATTTTTTTACAATATCAGCAGTACCGTCCGGAGAGCCATCGTCAATGATTAAAACATCGAATGATTTACTAAGACTAAAAACTTTGCGAATAATTGCTTCTATATTCTCAATCTCGTTGTAAGTTGGAATAACGACTATGCTATCGTTCACTGCTAATGGCGGATTTTGGTTCAGGTCTGACAAAAGAAGAGGAAATTACTTAAATCTTAAAATTGTTACTTTTCTCCCGTGATTCTATTTTCTTATTTACTTTTTCGTAAATCTGCGACATCTGTTTCGGGTGAGTCATATAAAATGTATAGCTGTTACGGTAATTCAGCGTATCCACTTTATGTTTCTTCCAGATATCCTGTTTCAATTTGTTAAAAACCATCAAAGAAGAATCTGATGATTTGAGCTGCATCCTGGTAACTCTGGACTCTGCAATATGGATGTCAGCAAGGATAGATGCCATTTGTTCCTGAGATAATGTGTCCCTGGGTGGTTTTCCATCCGACATACATCCGGAATTCAATAACAGGTACATCATCAAAAGTAAGGAAAGAAATGAGAAATTTACCGTGCGTCTGATCATAACTCCCAAATACCTATCTTTGTTTAAGATGATTATAGCACAAAGGTGGTAATTTTTTTGCAAAACCTATGTTTCAACAGTTTTTGAGCAAGCTTCGGAAGTACGAAATACGTATGAGAAAAGCGGTTACCAGCGAACGTCACGGTAATTTTCATTCTGTATTTAAAGGTTCCGGCCTTGAATTTGATGACCTTCGTCTTTATCAGTACGGAGACGACGTCCGGGCTATCGACTGGAACACCTCTGCAAAAGGACACGGTACATTTGTAAAGATATTTAAGGAAGATAAGGAACAGACAGCCTTTTTCATGCTGGATGTAAGTGCCTCCCAGCAGGTTGGAGAAATTAAAAAACTTAAAATTGATATAGCCAAAGAAATCTGCGGCGTGCTTACGTTATCTGCCATTCAGGAAGCTACAAGGGTTGGACTACTTTGTTTTTCAGACCGCAACGAGCGCTATATCCGCCCGTCCGACGGCATGAAACATGCTTACAGTGTTATTTCCGAATTATATAAACTGGTTCCTGCGTCGGTACAGACAAATATTGGAGAAGCGATTCTGGTTACGTTGAATGTACTTCGGCGCCGCAGTCTCGTATTTTTGATCTCTGATTTTATCGATCAGAACTATCACCATAACCTAAAGGCACTGTGCCGCAAACATGACGTTATTGTCATTCATTTATACGATTTGAGAGAGACAAATCTGCCCAGCCTGGGTATTATTCCACTTTATGATGCCGAAAAACAAAGTACTGTCTGGGTAAATACTTCTTCCAAGCAATACCAGGAAGATATGGCCGGGCGCTTCAAAAAAAGAAGTTCGGAGCTGGAAAAGATATGTCATCAAAATCGTGCTGATTATATTGCAATCAATACCCAGGAAGATTATGTTCCGGGCCTCATCCATTTATTTAAAGTCCGGCGTTATACAAAAACAGCAGCACAGTCCTCATAAAATGCGTATAAAAAGGCTCCTGAAAACAGTAATTCCTATCCTTGTTTACCTGCTTCCGTTTAGCAGGATAAATACTACTTTTGCTCAGCAAGTTATTGTTAAGGGGAAATTTCTGACAGACAGCATTGAGGTAGGCAAACCATTTCTTTATACACTAAGTTGCCGCCATGCACCATCAACAGAGGTATTTTTTCCTGATTCTTCCTTTAACTACTCCCCTTTTGAAATTATTTCCCGAAAGAGCTATGTTTCCAATACCGATGAAAGAGGTGAAACAACACTTGACAGCGCAATTTATCAGCTCGTAACTTTTGATGTTTCTCCTTCTCAGCGGCTGCGTGTACCAGTTTTTGTGTATGGAAAAAAAGATTGTACGGCTGTTTTCTCTGCCAGGGATTCCATTTTTTTAAAGAAAAGCAATATAGATCCGATCAGTAAACCAAGTTCTCTAAAACCGGAAACAACTCTGGTTCCGTTAACCAGTGAGTTTAATTTTTCAATACTAATTGGATCTCTTGCACTGATTATTGGTGTTACGGGTGCGGTCTACTGGATTTTTGGAAAAGATATTTATAAACAATGGAGGCTGATAAAACTCCAGAGACGACACTTCGAATATCTGCGCTCTTTTAATCGTTTGCTTCGAAATGCACGGGAAAAAAATAACATCAAGGATGCAGAAAGTGCAATCATAGTCTGGAAAAATTACCTGGAAAGACTTGAAAAAAAGCCTTTTGCAACCTATACAACGAGGGAAATTATGGACAACATGCCTGATGATGCCCTGGCTGAAGCACTAAAAAATATGGACGGAATCATTTACGGACAGGTTAAGTCAAAAAATATGGATGTTTTTCTGGAAGTCCTGAAGAACGGAGCAACCCGGTTGTACAGAAACAAGCGCCGGCAGATTCTTGACAATCCACTACCTTAAAGTTTATGGAGCAATGGTTTTCTTTAAAATGGTTTGGATATGACATTCTGCAGTCATACGAATGGGTATATCCATACTTTTTATACATTATTCCGTTCGTACCAATATTGTTCTGGCTGCGGAACGCGTTGTACCGGAAACATAAACAAAAGCTGGTCATCACCTATCATTCGGCTGATCAGGGAAGAAACTGGCTGACGTTACTCCGATTTGTACAGCCATTATGTGTAGGGCTGGCTATTTGTCTTATATTGGTAGCACTTGCCCGTCCCCAAATCATCTCCGAACGCACAGACCGTTTTTCCGAAGGAATCGACATCATGTTGCTAATGGATATTTCGGATTCCATGATGGAGAAAGATCTTAGTCCGAACAGGCTGGAAGCGGCCAAGCAGGTTGCACGGCAGTTTATCAAAGGACGCTTACAGGACAGAATTGGTTTGATCATTTTTGCTGGAGAAGCTGTTTCTCTTTGTCCGCTGACTACGGATTATGAATTGCTTTATGGCTTTCTGGACGAAATAAAACCGGATATGATCCCAACTGCCGGGACGGCAATCGGAAGTGCACTTGCCGTTGCAGTCAACAGAATGCGCGAAACCCAGGGTGACAGCAAGGTTGCGATACTAATCAGCGATGGAGACAATACCTCCGGAAACCTGGATCCGACAACGGCAACGCAATTGGCAAAAGCCTTCGGCGTTAAGGTATATACCATTTCAGTAGGCAGTGTAAAACGTAAAACAAATGCTGATTCCATTAGCATTTCAAATGCCGCAGTAGATGAAAACGAACTTCAGAACATTGCAGGCTTAGGTAATGGAAAATATTTTCGTGCTACAGATAACAAAGCGCTGGGTGAAGTTTTTACTCAGATTGATCAGATCGAAAAGGTTAAATCGCGGGATGTTGTTTCACGGGATATCAGTGATTTTTACCGGGTTTATCTGTACTGGGCCGTTCTGTTTTTGTTGATTGCAATCGGTACAAAAAGTACCTTTATGGCAAATATTCTTGAAGATTAAAATGCTTAAATCCTATTACAATATAAATGCAGTAGAAGCAGGCCTGGATGAGGTAGGCAGAGGATGCCTGGCAGGACCTGTTGTTGCTGCTGCGGTTATACTGCCAAGAGATTACACACATCTTTACCTTAATGATTCCAAGCAGTTATCTAAACTACAACGTGTTGAGCTCGAAAAAGAAATTATTCGAGAAGCAGTGGCTTATGCCGTGGCAGAAGTGGATAATCTGGAAATTGATAAAATCAATATTTTGAAAGCAAGCTTTCTGGCTATGCACCGTGCGGTGGATAAACTATGTGTACGCCCTGAACATTTACTGGTAGACGGCAACCGTTTTACGCCGTATCCGATGATCCCGCACACCTGTATTATCAAGGGAGATACACATTATCTGTCCATAGCAGCAGCATCCGTTCTGGCTAAAAATTACAGGGATGAACTGATGTCGGAATTAGGGCTTCGTTTTCCGCATTACGGATGGGAAAGTAATGTAGGTTATCCCACTTTGCATCACCGCCGGGCAATCCGCGAACACGGAACGTGCTCCTATCACCGCATGAGCTTTAAATTGCTTGCAGATGAGATTAGCTCCACGGAAGAGATCAGCTCTTAGGTTTTTTGTATAAAGGAACCGTGCTGCAGGGTTCGCCAAACATCAGGCTTTGCGCAACGGGTTTCAATAAAGTCGTTATTTCAACATAAGCTGAAATGGGTACAGGAAATTTGCTGCATCCTTTTATAACAACACGCTTGCCACGGTATTCTTCAGCATCTATTTTCTGAATGGCGGTAGCGAAAAGTTTATCTTCCAGAACAGTCAGATCTCCGAAAACAACTGCATTTGCATACGGTTCAAGCTGGATCGCCAGCAGCATATAGGCCCAGGTAGGAACGATTGCATCTTCCGAGCATATAATGGCTACATTTTTATCCTGATACTGAGACCAGTCGTTTACCTTCAAAAACTCACGGAAATCTTTTTCCCGTAAAATCATTCCCTGAAAAAGGTTGTCTTTGATATCATAGACCATTCTTTCACCCGGATGATAAAGCTCTTCAAGATCCAGTGAAACAATGCCACTGGTTGCTACACGATTGATAATTTCTTCGGTTTCCATTTCTTGTGAATTTTCGATTCAGAATGACAACACCAAAAGTGAAAACTTTGTTTTGATCTGAATGAAGTAAATCGTGATTTGCTAAACTGCCAATGCAGCCTTACGGGAAGGCGGAGACATAAAATCTTTAAGATAGTAAGGCTCAAAGGTGGCCAGATCTTCAAAATTATTCTCTGCAAATGTTTTAACTGCAAGGCCGCCAACCGTTTTTGCAGAAGGGCGGATTTCCTCTTTCAGAAAAACAGCATTCGGATTTCCTGAAAGCAATGCCTTGCATTTTGCAGCACCGTCTCCGAAAAAAACTACCTTGCGATCTCTTAATAATTCTTCAAAGGAGTGTTCATCCATGATAACGGCCTTTGTTTCCTGGACAACTTTGCCATCAGAATCAAAGACCGAAGCATAAACTTCCATCCGTCTTGCATCAATCATCGGACAAAAAAACATCTCTTCCGAAAAGAAAGGAATTACCTGCTGCGCCATTGCTTCCAGGGTATTGATTGCAATCAAAGGCTTATCCAGCGCATAGCAAAGTCCCTTCGCGGTAGAGACACCTACACGTAAACCGGTATAAGATCCCGGGCCTTTTGCAACAACCACAGCATCAAGATCATGCAACGCAAAACCAGCATGTTCCACAGCATTTTTCATCAGTGTGGTCAGCATCGCGGAAGATGATTTGTCCGTATAAAGATCATATCCTGCAAGCAAAACACCATTTTCGTGTACCGCTACCGAACAGCCTCTTGTAGAAGTATCAATACTTAGTAAGCGCATTTATGAGTCGAAGTTTTTAGTTACAGCCAGGATGTTGAGGCCTCACGAATCTAACAGTTCTTTATGCCTGCAATTTATTCAAGTTATTAGTTGCTGTCTTTACTTTAAACTAACTACTGTAAACTTAAAACTGTTCTACTGTTAACCTGAACCTAGTTCTTTTTCCCCTTCAGAATTTCACTGTACCGGTTAGTGTCTTTAAACAGCGCAAGTGCGGCTTTCACTTCGGTATCTTCATTGAAGGAAGCTTCCCGCATACCCTTTTCCAGATAATAGTGTTTAATTACCTCTGCTTCCAGAATCTTCTTGATTTCTGCTTTTGCAATCTGCAGGTCATTATCCTTGCTGTGAGAAAGTTTTGATCTCAGCGCTTTTAATTGCTCACCGATGACATCAATTGATTTTTCTTTTTTAGCCGATGCTTCCAGATCATTCAGATCTCTTTCCACCTGCGTGGTATAATCGTATTCCTTATCGGAAAGCCATTTTACAAAAGCGGCATAATCACTGTCTGTAAGATGAAATTCTTTGGCAGGTTTGATGGTTGGATGCTCAAAATGATATTTTACCGCATAATCAAAGAACAAACGGTTACGGCCCAGCGAAGAAGCCAGTGGAGAATAGTTCTCTTTCTCCGTTATAATATCCGGCAGGATACCACCGCCATCATACACAGTACGTCCGTTCCTGGTTTTAAAGGCAGTCATCAGAGAATCAGAAATCTTACCAACACTTCCGTCTTCGTTGCGGTGGCTGTAATCAATAGCCTGTATACATCTGCCGCTCGGAATGTAATATTTGGCAGTGGTAATTTTCATTTTAGTATTGTAGGAAAGGTCTCTGGTGGTCTGTACCAATCCTTTTCCATAAGTCCGCTGTCCGATCAGCACACCTCTGTCATAATCCTGAATAACGCCCGCTACGATTTCGGCAGCTGAGGCACTTCGGTTGTTGGTTAAAACAGCGATCGGAATGTCAATATCCAGGGCAGGATTAAAAGCAGTATAGGTCTTGTTCCATTCTGTTACTTTTCCTTTTGTCGAAACAACTTCTTCTCCTTTTGGAATAAATACATTGGAAATTTCAATGGCCATGTTTAGCAGCCCACCCGGATTATCCCGCAAATCCAGCACGACCGATTTCATTCCCTTTCCTTTCAGTTCCTGAAATGCGGTTTTAACCTCACGTGATGCGGTGGCAGTAAAATCTTTCAGATCAATATAACCAACATCTTCGCTCAGCATACCATAATAAGGCACGTTTGTAACTTTTACGATATCCCGATTTAATGTAATTTCAAGAGGTTTGGCTATTCCGTAACGCTTGATTGTCAGCGTCAGGCTGGTTTGTGTTTGTCCTTTCAATAATTTTCCGGTATCAAAATCTTCCTTATTGGAAAGCTCCGTACCATTAATTTTGACAATTTCATCTCCAAGCTGCAAACCTGCCTTTTGCGCAGGCGTATCTTCATACACCATCATGACGGTGTGTTTTCCGCCGGATGAATTCACGACTGCCCCGATACCGTTATATTTTCCGGTGGTCATGGTCATGTAATCCTCAATATCATCCTCAGCATAATAAACCGTATAAGGATCCAATGTCCTCAGCATGTTGTCTATACTGGTTTTGATGAGCTGGTTCGGATTGATTTCATCTACGTAGAAGGCATTCAATTCCTTAAACAGCGTAGCATAAATATCAAGGTTACGTGCGATTTCAAAGAGGCGGTCATCCTGGCGAAAAGAAACAAAGGCCAGGCCAACCACAACCGGCACGGCAAGCCAGATGGAGCGAAAATACTTTTTCATCTATATCAGGAATTATCGGTTTGCAATTTAAGAAGTGCCGGAGGCAGTTTCCCTAATTTTTTAAGGGTCTGCTTCATAGCCGGTTCAATAACGTTGTAAGTTGTTATTTCTTTTGCAAGATACAAAAAAGCGATGTATGATGGTCGTGACTCCGGAGGTGAAGTCACCAGAGCTTGTTTGTTAAGTCGGTATGCTTCGCGGCAGCGCCGGCGGATCAGGTTTCTGTCAACCGCTTTTTTAAACTGTTTTTTAGAAACCGAAAAAAGTACCTGAGGAAATGGCGGGGGATTTTCTTTATCGTAGATATAAAGCACCCGGAAAGGAAAGAGGTAGAACGTCTGAACATCCGAACTACCTCTTTTAAAAAGTTTTCCGATTAAACGAGGGTCACAAAGACGCTCATTTTTTCCAAATTTTTGTTTCAAGTTCTTGCAGAAAAAAAGCGTCTGATCTGTCAGAAAAATCTAACAAATCAGACGGTGTAAGATTGGAGTTCCAAACAGGCATTCTTCAACAAAGTATTTGCTGAAATAACCTTCCTACTCAAACTTTGAACCTCAATTATTGCTTGTGACGTTTTTCGTCAGAAACCGTTAATTTCCAACGGCCTTTTTTGCGACGGGCTGCAACAACATTGCGGCCGTTTGCCGTAGACATTCTTTCACGGAATCCGTGCTTATTTCTCCTCTTGCGATTCGAAGGTTGAAAGGTACGTTTCATCTCATTATCAAATTATTGCCTGTATAAAATCTCTTTGACCCGTAATTTTGGCTTGCAAAGGTAGATAAATTTATTATTAAGACAAAATTTACAAACTTTATTATATCAGTGTATCAATAAGATGCCTTTAAAAAAAACCGATTTTGTACTGTTTTGGCCCAAATAGTAAGTTGTTTTAAATTTAGCTGAAAGTGCTATTCAGCCATATCGCCTAATATTTTAACCAGATCGATCCCTTCTCCAAGCACTGGTTTAAAGATGTCCCCCTCCTTTTGCAATCTTTCCAAAGCGTTGTAAATAGTAAAATCTTTTAGCTGTAAACCTTTTTCAACTTCATCCCAGTGTAGTGGCATAGAGATTGTTGCGCCCGATTTCGGACGTACAGAATAGGGTGCAGCAAGCGTTGCTTTGGGGCGGTTCTGAAGGTAATCAATATAAAGATCGCCTTTCCGGTTTTTCGTCATACGCTCAATACTTGTAAAATCAGGAAGCTGTTCCTGTGTTTGTATGGCAATCCATTTGGCAAAAAGCTGGCACTGATCATAGCTGTATTTAGCCCCAAGCGGAATGTATATATGCAATCCGGTTGATCCTGACGTTTTGCAATATCCCGGAATACCGGCAGCATCCAGGATTTGTTTGATTGTTTGCGCCGTTAAAATTACCTGTTCAAAGGTATTGCCTGTGTCCGGATCCAAATCCAGAACACACCAGTCCGGATTATCTTCTGCTTCTACCCTGCTATTCCACGGATTAATATCAATACAACCCTGATTCACCATATACAACAGGCTTGCTTCATCTTTGCAAACCATGTAATTTTTGTTTTCCGCCTTATCATTACCAATATAAGGAAACAGTTCAATCCAGGACGGTGCTTTTCCGGTAACATTTTTCTGATAAAAACTTTTACCTTCTATTCCGTTGGGAAACCGGTTCAGGGACATGGGCCGGTTCAGTAAATAGGGTAAAATAAATGGTACTGCCTGATAATAATAATTGATCAGGTCACGCTTGGTTATTTTTTCCTTTGGCCAGAACACCTTACTTAAATTCGAGAATTTAAGTTCTTTTCCGTCAATTTTTCTTACCTGGGTTTGCTCCTTGGGATTAAGCAGAGTCTGTCTTGTTTTCGTCTTTGGCGGTTTTATTATATCTGATTTTATATCCTGTTTATCTTTATCAATTACTTCCTTAACAGCCGTTTCTGTTTCCCGTATTACTTCCTTAACTTCTTTATCTTCTCTGAGACCTTCAAAAGAAGGATGGCGGAAAACGCCGTCGGTGGTAACTTCTACATAACTAACCTCACAGACAATGGATGGTTTAAGCCAGGTTGCTTTCACTTTTGACGGGTTAGGCCTGAATCTCGATGGCTTGTTATAATCAGGTGTTTTGCTGAAAGGACTCTGCTCGGTTATCAGCGGACCGAACATTTCGATCAATTTCTTCTGTTGTTTGTCATTAAAACCGGTTCCAACCTTACCGACATACACAAAATTGTTATTTTCATAAACACCCAGTAAAAGCGAACTGAAATATTTAGGGGAACCCGTATTTCTAGTATATCCGGCGATGACTACCTCCTGGCGTTTATTTATTTTGATTTTCAGCCAGTCTTTAGTCCGTGCTCCCGGCAGGTAAATGCTATCCGACCTTTTGGCGATAATTCCTTCGAGCCCCAGTTCCCGGGCAGCATCAAAAAATGCCGTTCCGTTGGTTTCAACACTATAACCGATTTTAATTATGCTTTCCTGGGGCACAATGCTTTGTAAAACTGCTTTTCGTTCAGATAAAGGCAATGTCATGAGATCGCGGCCATCAAGCCATAAAATATCGAAAACATAAAAAAGCAATTCGCCGTCTGCCTGGCTTCTCCAGTTTTGTAAAGAGCCAAAATCAGAAATACCTTTTTCATTCACAACGACGATTTCTCCGTCAACAATTGCATTTACTTCCCATTTCTGAATCGCTTCATAAACAGGATAAAATTTTTCATTAAAGGATTTACCATTTCGTGACTTAAGCTGTGCATTATCTTTCTCAATAAAAGCCAGAGCACGGTATCCGTCCCACTTTATCTCATACTCCCAGCCTTCTTCATCAAAAGGAGCATCAACCAGTGTTGCAAGCATCGGTGTAATGCCGGTTCCAAATGCTTTTTCCGGAACACCTTTTAGAATTGATTGGGTATCTGCCTCAACTGTTTTTAAATCCCCTTTTGACTCTATCTGCTCTGCTATTTTTTGTTTTGCCTCATCTTTTATGCTTTTCGGCTTGCCTTTTGAAGCATGCTTAGTCTGTATCACTCCGCTGCCGTATACGTCCTCCGGATCTGCTTCTACGTCTTCCAATGTTTTATCCGACTTTACGGATTTGTCTTTATCCGTAACATCGGCAGCGGAAGAATATTTGTCTTTATGCTTGATCAGCAACCAGGCATTATCCCCCATTCCCTTGGTTCTTACCAAGGCAAATTCACCTTTTAGTTTTTTGCCCTTCAAAATGATTTTTATTGATCCTTCTTTCAATTGTTTCAGAAGCAGCTTTTCCCTCTCTTTCTTATCTTTTGCTTTTTCAATTGGTTCAAAAGTTCCCTCATCCCAAACGATGACTGTGCCCGCACCATAATTCCCCTCCGGAATAATACCTTCAAAATCTTTGTAGTCAAAAGGATGGTCTTCAACCATCATAGCCAGCCTCTTTACAGATGGGTCCGTTGATGGGCCTTTGGGTACTGCCCAACTTTTAAGAACACCATCGATTTCAAGCCGGAAATCATAATGCAGCCGGGAAGCATGGTGCTTTTGCATCACAAACCTAAGTTCATCCTCTGCGGGTTTTCCTGCGGTTGGTTCAGGTGTTTCACTGAACGATCGCTTCTTTTTATATTGTATCAGACTCATGACATATCAGTATAAAAGCCGGGAATCAGCCAGTTAAAACTTTATGCCAGATTAAAATAGGACCCTTATATTTTGATAACCAATTAATTATGTCCGGTATAATTTTTGTTAAAAGTGCTGTATAAACAAAACCAATCATAGATATGGCAGATGATAGAACCAAAAAAGGTCCTGCTGACAGTAGCCGGATCAATGTAAATGAAGATTATGAAATTGCTTACTGGACGGAAGCATTGGGTTGTACCAAAGATCAGCTTAAAAAGGCGGTTGAAACAGTCGGCACATCAGCAAAAGCTGTTCGGGAATACCTGAATAAATAATGTTTCGCAGCAATATTTTTAGTAAAAAAATAGGGAATTAAGAATAATTTTTAATCAAAAAAACAACTATACGTAAGATTATCAACCACTTACTGGTATGGTTATTTTATGTTAACCTTCGAAAACAAACAATTACTTAAAAACCAGAAATCATGAAAAGTATAAAATTAAATATCGTCGCACTTACAATCATTGCCTCATCTGCTGCTTTTGCACAGACCACCGTACCAAGTACTTCAACGCCGTCATCAACGGTACCAGGCTCAACATCCAGGCCATCATCCGTTCCGGGAACTACCGTTCCGGGAACTACAATACCAGGAACGACGCAGCCTTCTACTATGCCGGGTAATACAAATCCGGCAACTGTACCAGGAAGCACAACACAGCCATCGACGGTACCAGGAAGTATGACTCAGCCAGGTACGATTCCCGGAACAGTAGTACCGGGTACAACAACATACCCAACAACGCCGAATAATCCTACTCAGGGAACAACTGTTCCAGGAACAACGACTCCGGGATCAACATCACCCGGAACATCCATTCCGGGAACCTCCGTTCCGGGATCTATGACAAGTCCGGGAAGCATGACTCCGGGATCAACAGTTCCGGGAAGCACTACAACACCGGGAAGTACAACAAGACCAGGTAACATGACAAGACCAGGTAATACAACAACACCAGGAAGTACAACCCGTCCGGGAAATACAACAAGACCCGGGAATACGACAACACCAACCTCTACAAGTCCTGTAAGACCTGGAGGCGGTAATCAGTAATAATAAAGATAGATAACAGTAAAAAGGCCCTGTTGAGTAATACTCAGCAGGGCCTTTTTTATTTTAGAAACCAGTATCTTTCATTATGCCAGGATACTGTTACGATTGATGCCTTTATTAACAGGACAGAAACCTGTTGTTCCGCGGGTAATCAGTAAACCACCTACAAAAGTCAATCCTTTACCCAGCATTGTTTCCTTTTTCTGCATTCCGTAAAAGGTAAGTAAAGCACCTGCAACAACAGAAATGATACGTTCTGTATTACCTACATTCTGAACTTCTTCCATGCTACTGCCTGCATCGTGCATTTTTTCTTTAATAAAATTGATTGTCGATTCCATGAGGTTCTGTGTTGAGATTAACAATAGTGACTATTTTTTCTCTACTAAACAATTATACCTGCTTACTCCCTTTTTCAGACAGTCCGGGAAAATCAACTTAACCTATCCATATCTTTAGATAGCTGTTTAAATGATTATGAATGAGAAGGCCTAACAAAATAAAAGACTGCCCTCAGGACAGTCTTTATAAAATGATATACTAATAATTCAGAATCTTAACTGTTTCTTTTTCGTTATGTTTTTATTTTAATCCCAAATCTATCCAAAGACGGTTGCCCATTTTTTCTACCATTTCAATCACGCCCTGAAAAGCACCAAAAATAATGCAGAGAGGGAGGATGACAGGTAAAAATATGAGCCATTGCAGGGCCATCGTTGCGTTGAATTTTTTAAGACCAGGAGCTTTCATATTAATAAGGGTTTGCAAATGATTTCTGCTTATACTTCAATATGCAATAATAACACAAATTTATTTTAAAATGGTTTCAATTAGTAAAAATTTCAACAATAAATATCACTTTTTTTATTTCATCAGGTGTTAAGTAATTGATAATAATCCCAGATATCGAGCAATAAACCTGCGCTCTAAAAAAAATTTTGTTAATTTGTTTATATATAAAGTAAAACATTCAATTCAATATGACGTCTTCCGACATCATTCAATTATTACCGGATTCCATTGCTAACCAAATCGCCGCCGGAGAGGTTGTCCAGCGGCCAGCGTCGGTAGTAAAAGAGCTTTTGGAAAATGCCATTGATGCGAACGCAAAACAGATTCAGGTAATCTTGCGGGAAGCCGGAAGAACTCTGATCCAGGTCATTGATGATGGATCCGGAATGTCCGTAACGGATGCAAGGATGTGTTTTGAAAGACATGCAACATCGAAAATACGCCAGTCCGATGACTTGTTCAGAATAAGAACGATGGGTTTCCGCGGAGAAGCGCTGGCATCTATTGCCGCTGTGGCTCAGGTAGAATTGCGAACAAGACAGGAAACGGATGAGATTGGCACATTAATTAAAATAGAAGCTTCCGAAATTAAGGCACAGGAATCAGTTGCAAGTGTTACAGGTACCAGCATTTCTGTCAAAAACCTATTCTTTAATGTTCCTGCAAGACGTAATTTTTTAAAATCAAATGCGGTTGAAATGCGCCATGTCCTGGATGAATTCCAGCGGATAGCTCTTGCTCATCCGGAAGTTGCGTTGTCGCTGCATCACAACGATACAGAGGTTTTTAATTTGCAATCCGGCAAACTGGTTCGCAGAATCATTGATATATACGGAAAAAGTTACAGGGAACAGCTTGCTTTTTGTCAGGAAGATACTTCCTATATCAGTGTACGGGGTTATATCGGAAAACCCGAATTTGCACGTAAAACACGCGGAGAACAGTTTTTCTTTGTAAATGACCGCTACATAAAGCATAGCTATATGCACCATGCGGTTGTAAGTGCTTTTGACGGAACCATCCCTGATGGAAGCCATCCATTTTATGTTTTATTTATAGAGATTGATCCATCGCATATTGACATCAATATCCATCCTACGAAGACGGAAATAAAGTTTGATGACGAGCGGTCGGTATATGCCATCATTATGGCTGCTGTAAAAAAAGCGGTAGGGGTCTATAATCTTTCCCAGTCTATTGATTTTGAAGACAATATAAACTTCCTGAGTGCCTCGCCTTCCGATCCGAACCAAAACATAGTACCCAGAACGGTGATGCCGGACTGGGCTGCACAATCGAAAAAGCAGGATTCGGGACAGTCGCGGTCAAATTTAACAAACTGGAATAAATTGTTTGAAGGTCTTCAGAATACAGAAGACCGGCACAGGGAACTGGCAGCTTTTGAAACAAACGCCTCTTCATCATCCCGTGCGCCGTATCAGGAACAGGCGATGACAGTTGCCAGTAAAGTCAACAGGATGGCCTCTGAGGCGATTGCCGCACCTGAAAATAATGCTGTTATTTTCCAGCTCCACAACCGTTATATTTTGTCTCAGGTGAAGGACGGTATTATGCTGATCGATCAGAAGGCAGCTTATGAACGTATTCTGTATGAAAGATACCGCAAGATGCTAAATAACCGAAATGGAGCCTGTCAGCAGTTACTATTTCCCAAAACGATCCGTCTCAGCCATTCGGATATGCAGCTGGTGCATGAAACAAAAAAAGAAATCAGGAGTCTTGGTTTTGAATTTGATGAAATCGGCCCTACGGAACTGATCATCCGGGGCATTCCGGCAGATTTGCCCGAGGAAAGTGAACAGGATCTTTTTGAGGAACTTATAGAACAGTTAAAACAAAGTTATTCAGATCTTAAGCTAAACAAACCGGAGAGTTTGTCACGTTCTCTGGCCCGGCGTTTTTCTATAAGATATGCTGTCAAACTTTCTGTTGTGGAAATACATACACTTATTGACCAGCTGTTTGCCTCCACAGATCCGAACCGTACACCCAGCGGTGAGGCAATTATTGTTTTATTGACAATGGACAAACTAAGTGGAATTTTTAAAGGTTAGAAAATAAATTAAATACAGATCATCTGACTGATAAAATATGTTATCTATTACCCCGACAGTACGAAATCTGTTAATACTTAATTTACTGTTTTTTCTTATTGACTCATTTATGCTCAGGATCTCGAACGGGCTCGCATTAATGCCGGTATTATCTCCCGGTTTTATGCCGTTCCAGTTCATAAGCTATATGTTCCTGCATGCTGACTTTGGACATCTTTTCAGCAACATGTTTGGGTTATTCATGTTCGGGCCATTGCTGGAAAGAGAATGGGGACCCAAAAAGTTTTTGTTTTTTTACTTTTTTACCGGAATCGGAGCAGGACTGCTGTTTTCAGGTATCGGATACTTTGAAGGCATACAATTGCGAAACGCAATGGACCTGTACATGCAGTCTCCAACCCCTGACGGGCTGGTAGATTTTCTGAGCAAACATGCAAAAGGACTCTACGAGGCGAACCTGAATTTTGTCAATGCTTTTGAAGAAAATCCAACGAATTCTGGCTATATTCAAACCAGTATTCAGATGGTGAACATGTCTTACCAGGCCATGATCAGCCAGCCTATGGTAGGAGCGTCGGGTGCAATTTTTGGTATTCTGATGGCGTTTGGATTATTATACCCAAACATGGAGCTGTTTATGCTGTTCGTTCCTTTTCCTATTAAGGCGAAATATTTCGTAACTTTCTATGGGCTATATGAATTATATGCAGGAATAAGAAATGCGTCTTCAGATAACGTTGCGCATTTTGCGCATATCGGAGGAATGCTATTTGCATATATATTGTTGCGTTACTGGGCAACCAGAAGAACAAATTATTGAGAAAAACTATTGAGAGATGAGCAATATTGTAGACGACATAAAAAGAGAATTCGCCAAATCAGAAAATTCGCTGGTAAAAATCATTCTCATTAATACCGCTGTTTTTCTCGTTTTACTGCTTGCAAAGATTATTCTTACCCTATCCCAATCCGCTCACATTTATAGCTGGATCATGGGTTTGTTACAGCTACCTGCTTCTACAATTGATTTTGCATACAGGCCCTGGACGCTGATTACGTATTTCTTTACGCATGACGATATATTTCACATTTTATTCAACATGCTCTTTCTGTACTGGTTTGGAAAGCTTGTGGATGAATATCTGGGTGCAAAAAGAGTAATTGCGCTCTACTTATTAGGTGGGATTTTTGGTGGGGTTATCTATATTGTTATTTATAACATGCTGCCCTATTTCCAGCCACATCTGGAACAGTCAAAAATGCTTGGTGCTTCAGCAGCTGCTTTTGCTGTGGCCGTTGGTGCATCTACCCTTTTACCAAACTATACCTTCAACCTGATATTTCTTGGTCCGATCAGGATAAAATTTATTGCATTGTTTTATATTATACTTTCTCTTGCACAAACAGTTGGACCTAATGCAGGTGGAAACCTTGCGCATCTGGGAGGGGCATTGGTTGGATATGTATTTATTAAATTGCTTCAAAACGGTACAGATCTGGGCAAGCCCTTGTATGCTGTAATGAATGGTTGGTCGAGGCTATTTCGCAAGCGGCCTGCCATGCAGGTAACTTATCGTGAAAAGCAGGTTTACCGAAGCACCAGTGTTTATTCTTCCGCCTCTTCCTCGGCAACTATTGAAATGCCAAATCAAACGGAAATAGATACAATACTGGACAAGATTTCAAAATCAGGATATGAAAGTCTGACGAAGGAAGAAAAGCAAAAGCTTTTTAAAGCGAGCCAGCAAAAATAATAGTCATATTGATAACCTATTTAATTAATTTTACGTGTGTTTTGAGTACTGATAATCTCAAAATTAACTTACAATTGTCTTCAATATGCTAATAACCCCAGGAAAACTGCTCGCAAAAATAGACTCTCCCGAAGATTTACGAAAACTGGATCGTTCTCAGCTTCCACAGGTATGTAATGAATTGCGTCAGTATATCATAGATAATGTTTCTGTTTACGGAGGACATTTTGGTGCAAGTCTGGGTGTGGTGGAATTAAGTGTAGCACTTCATTATGTTTTTAACACACCCGATGACCAGCTTGTTTGGGATGTAGGGCATCAGGCTTACGGGCATAAAATATTAACCGGAAGAAGAGACGATTTTCATACCAACCGGACTTATGGTGGGTTATCCGGCTTTCCAAAGAGAAAAGAAAGCATTTATGATGCTTTTGGTGTAGGACATTCCTCTACATCCATTTCATCTGCCTTGGGTATGGCGGTAGCTTCTGCACTTGAGAAAAATTATCAGCGCCAGCATATTGCGATTATTGGCGACGGAGCCATGACTGCGGGGATGGCATTTGAAGGCATGAACCATGCAGGAGCCACAGATTCCAATATGATTATCATTCTAAATGATAATTGCATGGCCATTGATCCGAATGTTGGAGCACTTAAAGAATATTTAACAGATATCACTACTTCACAGACTTATAATAAGTTTAGAGATGAAGTCTGGAATATGCTCGGTAAAATGAGCAATTTCGGTAAAAGTGCACAGGAAATAGTTTCCAAAGTTGAAACAGTTATGAAAACTGCCATACTGCGGCAGAGCAATCTGTTTGAATCTTTAGGCTTACGTTATTTTGGTCCTATTGACGGAAATGATATAAGCCATTTAACAGAGGTTTTAAGCGATTTAAAAAGCATTCCGGGGCCGAAGATCTTACATTGTCTTACAGTGAAAGGAAAGGGCTATGGACCAGCTGAAAAAGACCAAACCAAATGGCATGCTCCCGGGATATTCGACAAGATAACCGGTGAGATTCAAAAAAAGATATATGATGTTCCACAGGCACCCAAATTTCAGGATGTTTTTGGTCACACGCTAGTCGAACTAGCAGAGGGAAATGAACAGATAGTGGGTGTTACTCCCGCTATGCCATCAGGTTCTTCAATGAATATCATGATGAAAGCAATGCCGGACAGAGCTTTTGATGTAGGGATTGCGGAACAGCATGCGGTTACTTTCTCCGCAGGTATGGCTACACGTGGTAAAGTAGTATTCTGCAATATATATTCCACATTTATGCAGCGTGCCTATGACCAGGTTATACACGACGTCTGTATACAGGAATTACCCGTTATCTTTTGCCTCGATCGGGCGGGATTGGTAGGTGCCGACGGGCCTACACATCACGGGGTTTATGATATTGCTTATATGCGGTGTATACCAAATATGGTAGTTGCCTCACCAATGGATGAGCAGGAGCTCAGAAATATGATGTATACCGCACAGCTTGACTCTTTCCAAAAAGGCACTCAAGCCTTCACGCTTCGTTACCCACGCGGAAACGGTGTAATGCCGCAATGGAAAACTTCTTTTCAGGAAATAGAAATTGGAACCGGCCGAAAAATGAAGGCAGGGACGGATATGGCGATTCTTTCGTTAGGGCCGATAGGCAACTTTGCTGTGCAAGCCTGTGATATTTTAAAAACAGAGGGGATTGATGCGGCGCTCTATGATATGCGCTTTGTAAAGCCATTGGATGAAAAAATGCTTCATGAAATTTTTACACAGTTCGACAAAGTTATTACGATTGAAGATGGCTGCCTGCAAGGTGGTTTTGGCAGCGCTGTGATGGAGTTCATGGTAGACCATGATTATTCGTCACGTCTAAAAAGATTAGGCATACCTGATGGCATTGTGGAGCATGGAGAACCTGCTGAACTATATCACGAATGTGGATTTGATACGGAGGGAATCGTAAAGCATGCCATTGAACTAATGTCCGCAAGAGTCACTGTAACGCATTAGGCAAAACTAGAATTTAACATTACAGATGCTGTAAACAGCTAATTGTTTATTCGTTATATCAACTTGCCTGATCTCAATTACTATTGACATAAAGTTTATTAATCTACAACAGATTTATAAATCAAAAGCTGCTCTGAACAGAGTGGATTTTTCTATAAATAATATTTTCTAACCAAACTGAGCATATACTTATTTGATGAAGTATGCACCCAATTCTTGATCGCAGGCGTCTAGTTTAAGGCTGAATAAACTATTCTTATTATCTGCGATTTAAATAACGACCTACACTAACTAAGCTTTCAACTTGGTAACTGCTATTATTTACTTTTTACAAGCGTTCAAGATGCGTTTTGTTGGTATTCCATCAGCAATAGGTTAAGTCATCGTGTAAACGCAAAATATCCTATATAAAAGCATTGTTATTGCTGAGACCGTAATAGCGCATCTGCCACACTACCAAGTAGGAAATAATCACCAACGATAGCTTAATTACATAATTCTCGATCAAAATCCAGGTAGTTTAATATATTAAGATAATGGACTGCGAGAAGGCCAAAACCGAGCCAATGTAATCCCAGCGTAACTAAACATTCTTAGTGCAAATGCAAAAAAAATTTATATTCCGTAATTCTTTGTTGTTATAAAGATATATATGGACACTAGCCCTGCAACCCTTATCTTACGGGGCGCTGCTAAAACGCAAAAAAGCCTTACATTACTGCAAGGCTTTTTGATTTTAATGGTATTGTGGCGGCTACACTCGGCGTGCCCCCTACTTTACCAGGTCGGACCGCCGATGATACCGCGCCGCGCAGACCCAAGCCTACGCGGCGCGGTATCATCGGCGGTTCTGGGCTGGGCGCCCCCGGCTTAACTTCTCTATTCGGGATGCGAAGAGGTGAATAACGCAAAAAGC
>Ga0265797_10000935_pt1 | contig 52528 bp, 42 predicted proteins | sample P2T30metagenome_FD_192433 | JGI IMG/M metagenome (GOLD analysis project Ga0265797, IMG submission 192433) | Plant litter microbial communities from East Loma Ridge, Irvine, California - P2 T30 | ecosystem: Environmental > Terrestrial > Plant litter > Unclassified | place: USA: California...
GAGAGAAATTCTTCGTCGCCAAACAGGCACGAGCAACGATCCAAGTCGATATTCATACTCATCATTTTGGAGCTGACCTGTTCCATCTTCTGAACCAGCGTCTACCAGGCATCACCATGGCCGATCTGGCAGCATATTTGACAGTCGTCCAGGAAGGTAAAGGCATGGCAGAGCTCATGAATCCACGTGGAAGACAACCTCGCGTTCGTACACTGTGATCTTTAGGGAGGGCATACTGTTGCAACCAGGAGATCGCAATGGGATCTAAGTCGGTCCGGTGGCCGTGTCAGTCGGTGAGAGGCCTGGTAAGTCCCAGAACTTTGCCTCCACCATTTCTTGATTCATCTTCGCCTGGCCATGCGAAAGCGACTCCTAAAGCTGTAACGAGATTCACGTTCCGGTTGATGTGAGGATATTGTGTCGAACAGCGAAATATTTTCGCTCGTACAAGGAGGGCTTTTTGCATCGCTACTAAGATTCGTGTGTCACCCGTCACGAACGGTGTGTATGTGCAACAACACCTATGATTTGGGGTCTCTGAAATGAACCACGGAACGCTCCAGTACAGCCAAAGGTTCTCTGTGCACCGTCATTGAGTTGATCAAGAAACCAAACAAAACATCCCTATATCAGCCAGACTTACTATGAGGATTTGGGTTTTGTTTCAGATACCTACATGTTTTTGAACTTAAGTTTTGAGATAAATACAGAAGCTAAGACTGTATCTCCAGCTGATTCCACCACATATGCAAAGTACTGTGATGTCTAAAAAATACAGTGATAACAGGGACACCCAGGAGGGTCGAAAACCAGGGGTATAATCTCCACGAACTCCATGCCTCGCTTGAACGCCAGACTTTTATGACCCGAGTAGGTGCGTATGTAATTAGAAACAAGCTGAAGAACCTCCAGATGGATTCTGGTAATAATTTCTCAGTCACTAAGGTCAATTACGTCAGCGTCAGCTAGTACTGAACGTTTAGCGACGGGTTCAGGGGTTTCGTCCGACACACCCTCGCGCACTTCAGCCTTGGGTTGCCAAGATCCGTCCTGTTGAACGAGAATATACCGCGTGCTGGCAAGCCCCTGTAGCTCAAGCTGCTTTTGCACATCCTCAATGAAGCCATCTACTATAAGCATTTGTGGACGAGCATCGGATTTACAAATAGGACATTTCCAGTGATCAGCTACCGAAGCGTCGCCCTTGCGTGGACGGGACTGGAGGAAAGTGTCTAGATCGAAACAGTCGTTGTGTGGACATGCTTTACTACGGACTGGAATGTCACACATTTTGGCTTGGCTGAAAGGGTCGAACAGCCCAATGGTGAGTGTGCTTTGGACAATGGTGATTTCATCATCGTCGACACCAGCGAGTTTCTTCTTGATGCTTTGTAATACTTGATCTGCCGCAACGCAACTCTGATTCAGGCAGTGCTGCTTGATAGATTCATGAGATGAGACATCCATCCCCTCGATGGCGATCAAGTAATTGAGATGAGATGTATCTCCAGATGGAGCCATTACCACAAACTCCAGGACGTTCTCACCTTCTTTCAAAAGGCCCGTGAGATCGATAGGGAGGTCTTTTCCATAGTGAATTTTTTTCCGCGGATCAAGAGGGGTGCCGTTGAAAGTATAGTAAGAGTGAGGTATCCAATGGGTATCAGCCACTGCCCAAAGGTCGCTTGTTGGGGTACCCATTGGGCTAGATTGCGGCCACTCAACACAACGCAGACGCACGAAATTGTTGCCTTCATTGATGTTCATAGCACCGGGCCCACCGATTGTATCTCGAACAGTTGTTGCGATCTTCTGCATATCGGAGGGTGAGAGCGTGAAAGTCCATTTTTCGATGGTACAGGCAGGTGCGGATAGCCGAGCTGGAGGCTTCAAGAATCTTGACAAGAAGATGTACAACGGCGAGGATTCGGATTGTGATTGGAGATCTGGGCTTCGCAGATGGGCTTGATGTAAAGCAAAGCGTGTAGGGTTAGGTACTCGCTGCTGTGGATGTTGGTAGTCGAGAGCAGGAAGTAAAGGCCGCTCTGGCCGGCTGGATGGTAAGACGGCAGCCGGCGATACAGCGGCCAGCCGGGTAGGCCGTGCGGGAAGACCACCGCGCCCACGAGACTGCTGGATGGCAGCCTGTGCTGAGCGTGGATCGACTGAACTATTCGGACGTGGTGGCATTGCATTGGTATCTGCAGTAGAATAGTTGCTTTGTATCTGTTGTGGGTGATATTGGGGGGCTACAGGTAGTTGTTGCTGTTGTTGCTGTTGCTGCTGTTGTTGCTGTTGTTGGGGAACGCCGTTGCGGATGTCAGCCAATGAAAGACCTTGCTGTTGAAGTGTAGCTTCGAATGCGTCGGTTAACGTTCTCAGTTTAGTGCCCCATAGTTGATCCTCGCGGGCTCTCAGGAGCTCAAGCGACTCGACAGGTGATCGCTGGTGGCAGTCGTCTTGATTCTGACGAAAAATAGCAAGAGCCTGAGCCTCGAAGCTTGCGAAACTAGGGTTGGGAACCACCGCGCGCCAGAGAGATCGCAGAAGAGCCGTGAATAAGAGACGCTGAAATGTGGGAGAAGCAATGCCGAGTTGGACAGCGAGATCTCGTGCGAGGGGCGGGCGTCGGAGTGTCCGATTCATGGTCTTCACCTGGCGGTAGTTCTGTGATTTAACAACGAAATGTCCGAAACGTTGTGCTTGATGTGCATACGTGGTCGACCACTGTACTGCAGTCTGCTGCATCGGATACGGGAAGTTGATGAACAAGTTAATGTAATTAAGTGAAAGATTATGATTCAAGTCAAGGACCTCTCTCAACATGCTCTGCGCTTGATGCAAACCCGGTAGCTCCAGCAAACTCTCCGGTATCATACGACGAGCATGGGTGAGCATGCAGTAATATTGATGCATAGTAACATAGGACCAGTCCTCGTCCATGGTGGCATCCCACAGAACGCGCAGGCGTCTTGCATCCTGGGGGTGACTTGGCGAAGGAGGGTATGAGGTCTGGAAATTGCTGAGAGTCTGCAGACAATCGTTCCTTGCGTACCCACCATCATTCGATGGATGATGCGCCGAGGGTGCCATGGGCCTGTTTTCTGGCTGCGTCGTGCAGGATGAAGGCTGGGAGTTTGGCGCTTGCGAAGTCGTCGGTGGTGGCATCAAAGGCCCGTGTGGTTGGAGCGGTGTTCTGCTGGGTTGCGGATTGTGAACTTGTATGCCTTGGGGTATTTGTGGCGAAGCCATCATCCCGAACGATGGGCTGCGACTGTCGAGTTGCCCAGACGGTCTATGAGGTAAGTCTGGGCAGGCGTTTGTCGTGTTTGCTATGGACAGCGGCCGGCCTTGTCCATAGACTTGACTGCGTCGCCGCTTCTCTGCTTGCTGTTCCTGTCCTTCGCTTGGTCTTTTTGAAGAGGCGCTCTCGTGTGGTGGCGGATACGCTGATGTCTCCTCGCTTGGAGTGGGGGACGGAAACACATGGGCAACCGAAGGCCCAGAAGTGGCAGTGTTCTGAGGGACAAGGACATTGGGGAGCCGGGGAGACGTGGAGTTGGAGGGCGGCTGTCGTTCTGTCTCGACGGTCGGGCGCGGTTGCAAAGGTATCTGTGGTGTCGTATTCGGGTTCTGTGGGCTAGTGTTGGGAGCGGGCGCCGGCGCGGGATATTTGCGAGGTCTTCCACGACCGCGCACGGTGGAGGGTAGCGAGTTTGTGGTGACTTGTGAAGGAACGACAGGCGGCAGGGCTGGCGCGTTGGAGGGCAGTGTCATCCAGCTCTTTTGCTTCCCCCCAAGATTGCCCAGTGCATAGTTGAGTGTTTGCGTCGTCGCATCCTCCGGCAGAGGGTGCCCCTCAGGAGCCATAGCGCTATCCTAGGGGCAGACGGTGCGCTATGTTTGGGGTATTTCTTTGTATGCACGCGCTGGACGCCTCCGACTGCTTGACATGGGTGACTCCGGGTGTGGGGTGTTCATGTCGCGCTCGGAGACGTGGGCGCATTTTCAGTGCATAGCAGGTGGTGGGTCGTGACTGCCGCGTTTCGATAGGAAGTGCGTCTTTGTTGTCCAGGCCGCTGCCAGATGTGGAAAAGGGAAGGTGCGTTGTGGATGAGGTGAATGTCCAATTCGTCACGCCGTCATGGCACTGCGAAGACATGGCGCACGGACAGCCATGACAGCGATGTTTCGCGAACATGCCAGGTCGCATTGGGTCAAGGACATGGGCGCTTCTGGACGGCAATTAATCTTTGGCCAAGTCAGAACCGCTCCAGGGCTGCCCGCTGGGGGCTCGACGGTAAAATCCACTTTGCCAACATGCATGGGCGGCTACTAAGCGGCATTCGTTTTGTAGCGCTGGTACGGCCATGGTTTTGCGTACCGACGTAATTCATATCACATGAAGGCTAGGTCGCCTATTGATCCAAGGATGCACATCACTAGTCTCCTGCCCTTCTGTCCCACCATCCAAGTATAGACACGACACCCCCGGCAGCCGCACGACGACGGGATCAAGCAATATACCTCCACCCTTCCCACAAACAACATCGCCACTTTGTTTCACTGCGGACCTGTCTGCTTGTTTCAAGTAGCGGCGGCCTCGGGAGCCAACATTTAAACTCATTGCTATACGTCGAGCTGTTGCGCCCGCCTCGCCCGCCGATAGCGCGAACTGCCACGAGAATGAACCACCGATACTGACTGGAGACTGCTCGCATACACGCCCAACCCGAACCAGTCTTGCAGAGCACCTGTAATCATGGCGCAACGCTCCCACACCGAGGGCTGCCGGCCTGGCGACACCCTCGTCGTAGTGCGTATGTTTTCCCCCCCACCTGTGCTGCCACTGTGCTGCACATCCCATCGACCCGCTGTTGACGTGCGCTCGCAGACGAGTTTCTAGCCCGGAGTCCCGACGAGCTGAGTCTAAGGAGAGGAGACCGCATCGAGCTTATTGAGCGCGACGACGACTTTGGCGATGGCTGGTTCCTAGGCAAGAACACCGAGACGGGAGAGAATGGCCTGTTTCCCGAAGGTATGTTCCCCTATCGTAGGCAGCGTAGTCGTGCAGACGCCCCTTATCTGGCTGGTATGCTTCTTTTTTGCGAGCAACACAGCTAATGCCCTAGCAGTCTACACACGGCCAGCACCAAAACCAACACCTATTCCGACCATGCTCTCGCGCAATCCCTCACAGCTGTCTGTGCGGTCAGAGAAACCTTCAGTCACGCCCGGAATGGCCATCTCTGAGCCGCCGACCGCACAGCCACCGGCTACCACGAGCGCCTCTCCACCTTTAAAATCAGCACCCACAGAGCCCCTGAACATCGCGTCGGGGCCAGAGATTGCGCGAAGGACATCAATACAGAATGGCCAGAGGAGCATCAGCATGGCGCTGAGTGGGGAAGCGCCGACCGAAGACGAGACGATAGGGAGCCCCGTCATGCACGAGACTCTGAGCGTCATCGACGAGCACATTACGGGCATGAGCACGCCGAGGCACAGCGCCGTGGGGAAAGAGCTAAGGTCCAATGACTCGGGAAGCGAATACAGCAGCCACCACCGACTGTCATACATCAACGGGCAGGAAACGGACGAGGAGGAGCAGAACTGGCACACAGAGGAGGAGGTCAAGACATGGTCGCCTGCACGCGTCGCCGAGTACCTCGAAGATGTGGGCGTGGAGAAGAAGCACTGCGATGTGTTCCGAGATCAAGACATTGACGGCGAGGCGCTGCTGGGCGTAGATCGCAACTTCATCTTCATGCAGGAGTTTGACCTGGGCCCTATGGGACCACGACTGCGCACCTGGATGAAGATCAACGCGTTGCAGTCGGAAGTCAAGAACGCGAAGGAAGCGGAAGCTGCGAGGAGTACGCTGCTCTTGCCACCTGTCGAGAGTCCCGACGAGTTCCCAGCGGACATGGGAAGGAGCAGGGCTGCGTCCACTGGGGCCGTCCTTCCTCGAATACCAACACTGAGGGAAAGCATTGGATCTCGCGGCAACACCAGCCGCCAGCATATTCCGCGTGCAGCCTCGTCTGCAGGCCGCTCGTCAACTATCGACGCGACATCTCCACTCATCCAGCACACACCCGCCTCACCTACGCTCGGTTCGCCCGTTCGACCCTCCGCTGCTTCCGTCCGGAGCATGAATCACAGCAGGCGGCACTCTTCCATTGACTACAATCAGGGGCCGCCCACGCCTACTACATCCGGTTTAATGAAGTCCTCCACATCTGGAGCTATGCACGCGCACAAGAAGACACCTTCTTTCGATCGCAATTGGACTATGGGTTCAACGGCCAAGTCGGCACAAGCACAAGATCTCATGCGGCCAGTCTCATCCCATCACATGCATGCTTCTAGCACCAGTGGAACTGCGTTTGACTTTCGCGAGGCTGGTCTGAACTCTGGAGATCTTGACCGCGGCTACTTCTCCGGTGGTGAGGTCGACAATCGCAAAAACAGGAACGTTCTACGCAAGAGGGAAAGCACGGGCGGCCATTCGCGTACCGCAAGTCACAACACCGAGGCTGGCCAGCGTGCTTCTTTCAGTCGCCGACACAGCAGAATCGGCAGCGCAGATTCAGCTCTCAGGCCAGCAAGTCCCATGTCGGCTGCCGCGCAAAAGTACTACGGCACCAGCATCAAAAGTGAGCGCAGCTCCAGTGCATTCGACTTTGTACGGCCTCTTAAGCCAGCAAGCGACATGCATCCCACAGTGACCAAGCTCGCGTACGATTCGCACAGCATCGACGCTATTGCGAATTCACCCAATATCGCAGGCAGCGAGACTTCAAGTACAGGTCGCGCTTCGCCTTCGCCCGCTGCTGCGCCTTCACATACACGCTCATTCTTCAGCAGCAAGAAGTCTTCACAACCCAGGGGTCTCCGAGCGATATCAGATGCCATCACTGGTGGTGAGAAGGCAAATTTGAGCTCCGCCGATGTGACAGCCTCGCAACACAAGGATTCGCCCATGCAGTCGCCTTCACGGACAGGTTCTAGCACACCTTCTGGTACCTCATTGTCGAAGAGTTTCGAACTGGAGAAAGCAGATGCTAACAGGCGTTTCACCGCTGGCTCCACTACTTCCAAGGAAGGAAAGAAGAAGGCTAAAAAGCATGGCACCAGCGCATATCTCAAGGGCCGTCAGCAAATCACCCCGCAACAGGCCATGGAGAATTGCGACTACAGCGGTTGGATGAAGAAGAAGTCTTCCAGTCTCATGACGACGTGGAAAACGCGTCTGTTCGTGTTACGTGGTCGCCGTCTTGCGTACTACTACACTGAAAATGACACAGAAGAGAAGGGTCTCATCGACATATCATCACATCGTGTGCTACCAGCGAACAATGAGAGAATGACTGGTCTACACGCTTCTCTCACAGGCGCCGCCTCATCACCTACGTCTCCGCATAATGCCACAATACAGACAACAGCTTCTGCAGATAGCGCCAAAGGTATTCCAGGGCTAGAGGAAGACGTTTCGGGCATGTTCATCTTCAAGCTCGTACCTCCTCGAGCAGGACTTCAGAAGGGCGTCCAATTCACCAAACCTATCGTGCACTACTTTGCCGTAGACAGCCTCGCTGTCGGACGACTCTGGATGGCTGCATTGATGAAAGCCACCATCGACCGCGACGAGGCGCTCCCCTTTACGACCACATACCAGCAAAAGACCATTTCCCTCGAGAAGGCGCGCGCCATGCGTCAACGTCCGCCAAACCTCATGGACGAAGACGGAACGGAGGATGCCGAGAGGAAGAGCGAGATCTCGAAAGAGAGCATACAAGAGAGCACTATCCACGAAGAAGACGAAAAAGGCCTCGCAATCTCGGGACTCGATGATGCCAAAGCTCTGCTCGCATATGCCGATAGTGCGGATCCTCACCCGGATCACAGGCCCGACAGTACCGCTACGGCAATTGCAATGTGACCGCCCTCAACGCATTGCATGTCCATTCTTCTCTTCCGACACCAATTCACCATCTTCTAAATTCAGTACATGCATTAATACTTTCCCACTAGCCATTTGTTACCTAGGACATGGAAGCAATTACTAGTGCGATTCTGGAGGCGTTCTTCTCATGGCGAAGCCCACAATATCTCCTTTTTCTCATCATATACCGTCATCAAGGTTGAACAGTCGTCCTTTATATACAACATACCCCTCTCTTTTCTTTTATCGATATATTCCCGCTTACTATCTGCATATTAGCATGTTGATGACGAAATCTCTCCCTTATGATCTTGGGAGACTTGACTGGAAAAAGCGAGATTTACAGCTTGAGCTTCTTTCTTTGCGTAATGTGGATGTAGCAATGGATCCACGTAGTTAGTTGGTACGTGGAGATGAACTGTGTAATAGTACGATTGATAGATCCAAGCTTCTCTGAGTAATTGTGAGAGATGAAGTCGAACGTTGTGGACTGCTGACAGAAGATGTGCATTGCTATTCACTAGCAGTATTAGTACCATACCTTTCGGAAGAGCACCTCTATACAGTCCCCAACGACAAGTTGTAAGTCCATCAACGCTTTTATCAGTACTCCAACGCGGGCATTACAACAATTTCTTCATCGCATCCCAGAAGGTTCGTGCTCACCAGCCTCATTACAACAACGTCTACATTTGCATTCGCATGCATACCTTCATGATTCGTATTATGACCTCTTCATCAGCCTCATCTCCACTGCTCTTCTTCCCGCCCCAGTAAGGAAAGCACGGCTCACGATCTACACCCCTGCCATTTGCGCCGAAACACCTTCATTTAGCTGATCATCAGCAGGGTGGTTGCAAGAGACGTCTGAAACATCTAGTGTTGCTGTTGCTTCCGGCCATAGGGTTTATGCTAAATTGAAGACATGGCAAACGATCCCGAAGTATTTGACAACAAGATAGACAGTGTCGAGGTCTAGGAAGAAGTTGAAAACGTTCCGTATCTAAAGACAATGAAGTAGTAAAGAAACAAGTCGAGATGTGATTGCTTAGTTGATTATTTTTTTGATTTCTTCATTTAGGTCATGCGCAGTGCAGCCTTTGACTATGTAGTGAAACTTATGAATCTATGCAAGCGAGTGTTGTTGGGGGGTATCATCTCCAGAAAAAAAAACTAATCCTAAAACGCCTTTCTGATGCTGTTATGCAAGCGGTGTTCGTCCCCTAGGGTTGTGTAGGGAAGGTGACCGTCCTCTTCCGCCTCATCTTCATCTTCAACTCCGTGTTGGTGGTACTCTCCTGTGGCGCGAACCAATCTCGCAGGCCACACTGCTCTTCTAAGCTCCTGAATAGGTCGTCTACACGATCCAGCATCCATCCACTCCTCATCATTCCTTGCGGCTTCGCGTAACCCAATCTGAACGATGTGGATATGCCGCAGCTCCCTGCGTCGAATGAGAATTGCATGCAGTTATCCTGCTCCTCGCACAATGCACGGCAGTGCTCAAAAGATTTCCAGGCATTTCGCTCAAGTTCATTCTCTACAGCCGAATGATCGTGCGCATTGTACTCCTTGTCTGCTGACATGTTATCCCACCCAGGGACTGATGCGTCGATCTTTGGTCGCACAAGCTCCATGAACACGTCTCGATGGCGTAGGAGAATCTGATGTCGCTTATACCAGTCTTGCTCGAAATCCCAAAGCTCTTCGATTTCAGCAGTGGCGACATGATGGTAGGTAACGGCAGGGAAGCACCATAGATCGCGGTCAATCTTGGAGACTGCGGGATCGAGGGTGGCTGGGGAATCGCCTTGGAAGTGTGGGAATGCGCGATGAAGAGGAACATGCACGTCTTCAAGTACTTTGCCGAGCGCGCAATCTCCAACCCAATGTGTCTTTGTGAAGTCCTCATATTCACTGATGCGCTCAGATCGTCGCGATGCGACTCTCTGCATGGCTGGATTTGAAAGGGCAAATCCGGCGCCACCATACGCAAACTCGACCTCATTGATGAACAGGTGTTTGCCAATGTAGTAGGGCTTGCTGTCGTCAAAGTTGCCAAGAAATTCCAAAAGGTTGTTCCAGTTCATGTACGTGTCCGCTTCCATGAAGAAGTACCACTTCGCATCCGGCTTCTCCTCTAGCGCCTGGTCGATCATAGGCAAGAATTTCCACTTGTCCAGCTGCCATCCAGCATTGTCAGTTCGCAAGTAATCCCCTTGCGACGAGCCGGACAATGATGTGAGAACCTGTTGCTGCTTTACACCCCGTCTTCCATGCTCTTGGAGTTGGTGGTACAACTTGAAGTCCTCATTCGTCGTCTTCGTCTCTTCGCTAACTCCTTTGAGCACGTCGTGAACAGCGTGTCCCTCTATGTCCTCATCCAGGTCCGAGTGTACAACAAAATGGGGAACGCATCGCAACGTGGTACGGAAGTGCACTGGCACCTTTTCTTGTGATTCGGTGGCTCCGGTTCGCAAGACGACCAAAACATCATCGGCGAGCTTGGACTTTGGGCAGAAAGTTTCTTCAGTAAGATGATGGTTGGAGGCTTTTCCGGCGTGAAAGCGGGGCTGAGTGGCCCTGGTGAAGATATTGAGAACGGATACGGAGAATACAGCGCAGAAGAGCAGTCGGCATATGAAGGAGCGGTAAGGCATGGCGGTGTTATTAAGGGCAGGCACAGCACCGGGCTGAACCGCAGGTATAAAGAATGAGTGTAGTTGTTGGTGGTAAGGACAGTAGTAAGAGAATGAATGTGTTTATGGGTTCGCTAGTGGTCTGATAGAGAGTGGAGATGCGGTGCCGTAGCCATCGGATGGCGGCGGAGTCTGGCAAAGCGGGGAGTAGTTCGTTTGAATAAGGAAAGAAGAAGAAGGTTCAGGGAGGATGCATGCCCTCTTGAGCGACTTGTAGCTTACGGCGATCATAACCTTTTGTCAGGACGTGTGCGCGAGTGGCCGAAGCGACATGGCGATCAATGCCTCCGGTGTGGGTTCGTGAAATGCGCCGGACCTGTCACCGCGTGTCATTGCCGTACGAGTAGGATCGTCACGAACCTCGGTACTAATGGCATAATTAATGGAGCGCTTTGCGAAGCGCTGCATCAAACAAACCGTCTGTTGATGCGCGTTCTTGGCTGCTCTCGTGGTATTGGAGTATGCTGCCGCATGGTGTCAGAGTTATGGGTGTGTTAACGCTCAGAGCCGAGGGGTCGGTAACCTGGGGCATGAGGCGTTGCGCCTACCGCTTTTGGCGCTACGTCATGGCCGGTTTCAAGTGGCTGCATCGGGTATGGCGGATTTCGATCGGCAATTGTAGCTGCCTCATTGTGGAAGTTTGTATCCCAGCGTTGATCACCATCATCACCAAATGAACGCGCGTCGACGAAAGGAGTACGCTCACCTGACGCCTTCAAGGGATATCCATGCTTGAAGCGTCCATGTTCGTTCACGATACTCATTTCCGCCGTTGCTGCGGCCGTACATTCAAGCTTATTCAACACGGAAAAGAAACTATACGCAACAGAGTTCGGGATATGATACGAAGGCTCTGCCGATGACACGATGGCTCAAACAACGCGCTCGCAGGCCCGACGTCGGTCTGTAAAAGAACAGCAGTAAACCACGAAGGGGTCTCTCATCTCGATGCCTCTCTTCACACAACTTCTTCGAGTGGGCTTCACTGTATCTCATGCCAGTCTTGCTTTTCAGTTCGATAGCTTTGCATACGTTAGATGTGTATAACAGCTAGCATGAGCACAGTCTCCTTTCCTATCTTACAAAAAGCACAGTAACTTCCTCATACGACGCTTCTCCTCACCGAACCGCGTCTAAATACCATCAAAGCAACGGCGAAGCAACGGCAAAACATCGACAAAAGAAATGTCACACTACGGAACCTTTGATAACGAGTCAGCATGCTTCTCAACGGCAGCAGCCCGGCATCACTACTCAACGTGCCGAGATTACTCAGCGGCAAGTGTGAGCCATGGCTGCCGGCTTTGTACTATGTTTTGCTTCAAGTGTTGCGCTTTCTCAGTGACTACGACTGACATGTGGAACAGCGACATTGTCGCGCATTGGTTGGGGAGCCGTGACTGGTGCAAGAAGGTGCGATGGTTTTTCCCTCTCCGCTGAGCCTGCGGCTCCCAGCGTCAGCTTACATTGTTTTCTATCTTCCACCGTTTTCCTATAAGCGCTCAATTGAGGCATCTGCATATTCACTCGAGAAGTCTATGAAAGTAGCAGCGCATACAAAGAAGACTGGCTGTTAGTTCTTCGTGTAAGAATACTGATAGGCCGCTTGATGCCACGATTGGAAGCTTCAAGACGCATTGAGCTTCTCAAGCTCCATTGTCTACAACTTCCTGCAAGAGCCTCGTTCAATACGTAATGTCGTCAATATGGTATTTTCCTTTTTTTTAACCGACTGGAGTAGCTGAAGTAGTTCTATGTGGTCACTGCGACTGGCAGAGTACGAACAATGGCTCGTATGCGCTCAAAATACGAATGATGCTACTGCCATTTCAGTACAGTACTGACGCACGTCAGATTTAGGTGAGCTATGCTGCTTACCATCGCCATCAAGTCATTCCAATGCTGATCACCTAGAGGCGTGCATGCAGCGGATATGAGACTCAACCTCTGACGAACGTCTGCTCCTAACAACGCTTCCGTTTTCTGGGGTGATTGGGCAAATGCAGCGTAGTCTATCGAACCGCTGCCCAAGTTGCGCCGCAACGACAACCCTTTCGTATCAACAGCAAAACCGAGTACTTTATACTTCGCCGAACAATGCCCAAGACGGGAACCAAGATTACGGAATACAGAGAGAATCTTCGTTCCGTGCGCAGGGGGTTAGCGGGACGAGCGGAGTGTAGCCGAGTAGACAGTGGGGCGCCACGAAGTTTTGGACAGTAGTCACACCGTCAAATGTCAGACTGAGTGAGCAGCGATTATGCTAGGTAAGTGCCTCCCTACATTACTCTGCACATTGCCTCTGATGGGTTTGGTAAAGTGCGTTCCGAATACCAACAAGGAGGCATGGTACCTGAATGGCTTGCATGACATCTACCAATTCTCTCAATGACTGCATACATTCCAGACACAATTTCATGCTGGTGAAGACTGCCGTCATTGTACCTCATCTGCATTCCGACCAGCCGATTAATGACGCCTCAGTAAATTAAATATACAAATCAGCCAATGAGCACCTCTCATTTAGTAGCATGCCACACCCTCGTCATTTCCCGTCTTCCGTGCTAGGAAGGATATCGGTATGATTCTGAAACTGCGCTAAGACTTTCTTTGTCCTTCAACTCCCTAATCATCCAGGAACGACATTCTCGTACCACAATCAGGAGCAGGCACCTCAATCCTCAGCTTGTTGAATCAAGCTTTTTGCGGAATGTTGTGAAGCTCGTGTATGCACCCCGCCATACACTGCTTCTAGCTAGAAAATCTCCGGACGTCTCGTCAAAACTGATGATCCAGGAATTGCGTTGCGGCACTTAGCCAGCGAGTAAGCGGCTGCCGCAATACTGCCGCAATATATGAAAGTTCCAATCTAGTGTAACATGTGTTGTACACTACTCGTCCACTGCTCGTCCACTACCACCATAAGCCCGACTGACCGCTTTTCAGCTTGAACACAAAACTACCATACAAGCATGTTTGATGTTGATTCCACAATATGCACCGTCAGTGATGAGGTGGTTACGTGGTGGGCTTGCTTGACGATCCATTAATCATCTCGGCTACCGTCTTGAGCCACCGGTTGCAAGGGCATGTTCGGGCTGTTAGTACATACCACATATGCGGTGTACCTGGTGGCGGGAAGAGCTCAAGGTCAGGCATAGTAGGCAATTTGTGGGGTGCAAGGGAGTCTAGAAGACTTTCGTCATGGCATTTTCTTTGGAGAAGAACTTGGCACACATATATATAAAAAGCCTATGATGCCTCGCCATCGATCAGTTTTACTTACATCCACAAGCTCAGCAAACCAACTACCGATACCAAGGATAATCATCGAAAACGACTGCCCATCATGGTTTCCATCAAGCAACTCACTCTCCTCGCCCTCGCCACCGGCCTCGCAACCGTTGACGCTCAGTCCACTGGAAAGACCACACGATACTGGGACTGCTGTAAAGGCTCTTGCGCATGGTCTGGTAAAGCCCCCGTGAGCTCACCAATCAAGACTTGCGACAAGAACGACAACCCACTCTCCGACGTGAACACAAAGAGTGGATGTGACGGCGGGTCAGCATATATGTGCACTGACCAGTCACCCTGGGCGGTCAGCGACGACCTTGCATACGGTTTTGCAGCAGTAAAGCTTTCTGGCAAGACGGAGAGCAACTGGTGCTGTGCATGCTATGAGTGAGTCTATCTGAGTGCTCTTTAGCATGCCGAAGAATCAAGACTAATGTATCTCCCTTCTAGACTGACATTCACATCCGGCCCTGTCTCAGGCAAGAAGATGGTCGTGCAAACCACCAACACTGGCGGCGACTTGGGAGACAACCACTTCGATCTCGCTATTCCTGGTGGTGGCGTAGGCATTTTCAACGCCTGCACTGCACAATTCGGTGCGCCACCCAACGGATGGGGCCAGCAATACGGCGGTATCTCCTCCCGCTCCGAGTGCGAAAGCTTCCCTCAGAAGCTCAAGCCAGGTTGCGAATGGAGGTTCGATTGGTTCAAGAACGCGGATAACCCAAGCGTTTCTTTCAAGGAGGTTACTTGCCCCAAAGCTTTGACCGACAAGACCGGCTGCGTTAGGCAGTAGATGATGGATGATGATGCTAAGCACGCTTAGACGCGCCTTTCGCTGTATATATATGAACTTATGACACAAAGAACGATAATGATACATTCGTTGACCTAACTAATCATGTTTGGTCGTCAACTCCGTCTGCCCGACCTCATGCTCGTGTGAGCTTCCTGAGCTGACCTGTGCCAGCTTCCCATTAACGCCGGCAATAGCACTCTCAACAGCGGCCGCTACATCAATATGGAAGAACGGTCTGTTCTGTCCATGCACAGTGGTGACCTTGCCACTCGGTAGTCCCTTGCTCCTGTTGACGGCATGGATTTCATCCTGCGCCTCTTCGTCGTGTAGCTTCGCGCCCGAATTATCGAGAGGTGCATAGCTGAATACTGGGTTCCAATGCTGACGTGCTGCGAACCTTTCGCGGTCGATGTAACCAAAGCCAGCAGTTGTCAAAGCACGCTTAGTCCAGCGGCTGTTGATCGACGCGAAGTGCCATTCTACAGTTTCGGGTGCTGCATGACGATCTAGTTGTGCGCGCACGTCAATGAGACCTTGAATCGACGTAACATCGACATTGTTGACAGCGCTAAAGTCCAGAATGATCGCACGGAGGATAGGTCGGTTATCATCGAGATTCAGCTGCTTTCCGCGACGCGGACCTTGTAAACGTCAGTACGTTGAATCGCACCCAATGCATATGTCCACCTACCTGGGTCGTTCCATGGTCGATCACCGATCTTTGTGTATTTGTTAAGCTCTGTTGGACGGGAGATTGTCTGCGCGTGATGCACAATTTCGTCCATGTAACCTTGTTGGTTGAGATATGTGAAGCCCTCAGTGAAGCGGTAGATCAGTATACCGGGATACGGAGACTCAATATCAACAAGCGGGTTTGAGCCATCCTTGCGGTCAATTGGAATAAAGGCTTCTCGGACAGAAGCATCAGAGCCTGGAATGAAATGGCTGTCTTGCTTGTTGGCCATCGTCTCCGGGGTGGCGCGATAGATGCGGACTTTGCCAAGAATGGCACCGTGGGTGAACAGCTGGCGCCAAAGCAAAAGTGCGAATGAAGCTGCAATGGTAACATATATACCATTTTCGATATTCGTGAAAACTGTTACGAAGACACCCGCGAAGAAGATGACAACCTCCAAAGGCGACGTTTCCCAAAATTGGAAAACAACGTTGGGTGGAGTAATGAGATCTCCGACAGCGTGGATGATGACGGCAGCGAGAGCGGCTGAAGGGATGTAGAAGAAGACTGCGGTTAGAGCGTATAAAGCCAGGAGGACAATGATCGCTGTGAAGATACCAGCAAGTGGGGTACGGACACCTGCTTTCGACTTGATAGCAGTACGCGAGAATGACCCGGTAGCAGGGTAGGCGCCAAGGAATGGACCGATCACATTCGTGAAGCCCACAGCAACCAGTTCTTGCGAGGCTAGAATATGTGGTTAGTACACTCATGTAATCAGATAGTTGTTATCGTTGCTTACGGTTGATGACGTAGTTGTTGATTCGTCCGAAAGACTTCGAGATTGCGATATGTTCGAGAATCAATACGATAATCGTGACCGGGATATCGGGTGCAATTGCCGAGAGGAGCTTCGTGTCCATGTTCGGAGCACCAGCATGCTGAAAGCCCCTTGGTACACGACCGAGGATCTTGAACTTCGCCATCTTGACATCGTTCTTAGCATTATGAAGGCCTTTGATGTCTTTGTTGGCAAGCCAACTGATCATAATGTATAGCAGAATGACGAAAGCCATTCGCAGTGTGCTTACGAAAAACCAGACCTTTTGCTTTGAAGGCTGCTTCCTCGACATGAAGTTGCAGAATATACGGATGGCGTATAGCATGAACAGAGCAGTCAGACCCATAGCAGCATCGAGCTTCGTGCGTGGAAGGCCTTTAAGAGTGTCGATGACGACCAGATATGTAGGACCGCGTGTGTTGACGCCAGATATACCCATTAGTGCTGGGACCTGGCCGGCTCCGATCGAGATAGCAGCGCCCGTCATGAATGAGGTGATAGCAACAAGAGGAATGAGCTCGACGATCCTTCCAAGCCGTGTAAGACCGATGAAAAGTAGAACAGAACCAGCGATGACGGATAGAGCTCGAGCAATGTCCACAGCTTCAATCTCTGGTTGTTTTTCCTGGATTTTGGTAACGATATTTCCGACGATGGTGCTCATGACAGCGACGGTACCAATGGTGATATCCTTGGATGTAGCGAAGGCCCAATAGAGGATGAAGCCAACAAAACTTGTGTAGAGGCCATACTCGGGAGGCAGTTTCGCAAGCAGAGCGTATGCCATGCCTTGAGGAATGACAACAAATCCAACGGTACAACCGGCAATAAAGTCTCCAAATAGCCATGTCAAGTTATAGTGGAATATCCAGTCCAAGAAGGGAAACAAACTCCTCAGGTAACGCGTTGTGGCGGCCGCTGACGGCTTGAACTGAGAGAGCCATTCTATCGCGGTAGGTTCACGTTCGACGTCTGAATTTCGTTAGCTGTTGCCGATCGATAAGTCCTACAATATTCACATGTTTCCACAGAAGATATTGACGCGGCGCCAGACACCTCGGGCTCTTTCCGGTAGTCAAGATTTATTCCAAGGACCTTGGCCGCGTTGCGACCAGCTGAAGCCATGTTGGCGGACGTTGTCAGTGAAGGCTGTGCCCTGGGCTCCCGGGGTTCCGTGAACAGCGGGTGATTCAAGGTGACAAGGAAGCTTCCAGATGGAATCAAGATAACCCCCAAAAATCGCGGATGTTGAGTTGGAGTATCTGTAAGACCTGGCGCTGAGACAGATCGAGAGAAGAGGGTGACCTTATACTACGCTTTGTGGATGAGCGCCCGTGGAGAAGTAATGGGCAAACGTCAAGTTCGGTCAAATAGAAGTACCATATCGTTCCAGATTCAAGGCGGAGGCACAGCCGCATCTGCGATGGCCCGACGCCATTCCAAGAACTTGACGTGCAACAAGACGGCACATGTAGCTTGGCGTGGGCAGGCTACGTGAATGAAGCATTCCGTACAAATCACAGTGCAGCAACACCATCACAGAACAGCGCCCGATCATGACGTGCTTGCGTTGAGTAAAATCCTAAATATTGGCAGATGGCAGACGAGGAATTTGGCAGGCTGGGCTGCACGAAGCGTTGAGCTTGTAAGGTCTGGGCTTCCGAAGGCGGAGATATGGCGTTTGAGGCGTTGGTGGATCGCGTGGGAGATCCGGGGTCGCTGGTTGGCCATGGCTGCAGTACATTTACTTCGTAAGTGTTCAAACATATCATCATGCAACAAATTCATACGATCTCCTCTTGATCTAACACGTTCCACCGTTGTGGTCGGAGCATTGCTAACAAGACAAAGAGGGGGTGGGTACGCCCAGTCTTGCAGTATCTCAGCGGAGGCTGGCGTCTGCGTACTGTTCGTTCAACGTTCGCAATTGATGCCAAGGATTGCGACATCTCGGTTGGCGGTATTGGCATCAGATGCCTGCAGCCACACTAGCGCCCGAAGAGCGGCAATGTAGGTTGTCACATACAAGCTGGCAGATTGGAAGAGCTAATGTGTTGCAACCGACTAAAAGTCTCTCTAAGCACGCCCTGCCGTACGCATTCGCGAAGCTCGGGGCGTGCCGTCCGAATGTGGGGGTTGCCACAATGTTCTGATGGCAACGCGAGCCAGGAAGCCAGTGTATACGCGTTTGGAGGACTTGCAGCGAAGCTCCGGGATACTCTGCAAGAACTGAGTGTTGGCGAGGTTACTAGTGTGATTATGAGGTCGATGGTCTGTGTATCGTTTCCGGCCTCGTTTCCAGTAAAAGGCAGGCTTCAAATTGACTCAAGCTTGAATGCTGCGCAGTCAAGAGCTCAACTTGATGGTATCCTAGGACGAAGCATCCAACTGAACTCGCTGAAAACCCCCGTGTTACGTAAATTCACATCGCAATAGTACGACAACCGAAGCATTGGTCAGGTTCGCGCCGGTCGGTGAATCGACATGGTCTTCAGTAAAAGAAGCACATCCTCAGATTACTTACAGGCTAGCCCGTGCTAGCCTTTTCAGCCCGTATGTTCCAATGTATAGCTATCCTAGACTCTTGGATGCCATTGGTCTTCGGCACAGTCCGTGGCACGCGAGAAGGGCAAACGATAGGGATCAGGTAGGCACCGAACGCCTGGAACAGCAAGGAACCTGCATGGTATGCGGCTATCGCGACGCAGTAGAAAGCCCAATCCCCATAAGACTGGGAGAAGCGAGTGGCGGTTTGTCCCAGACACCTGGCCAACCCAGCCCTATGCGCCACTGGTTATACATCGCCGAGGAGATTCTGAAGTTTGTCTAGATCGTGCCCCGGCCTTTCCACGACGGCCTGACTATGGTCTCTCGTGGGATTTCATCTCGGTCACTGCCCGGTCAAGCAATGGGCGTGCACACGAGTGTTGGAAATGGCAAGTGTCTTGGTATATCTTAATCAAGATAAATGATTGTGGAAAGAAGGGAGGTGAAGCATGGCGTGCTTGTAGGTTCTTGATAACGCAAACGACGATCGATAATGCGTGATCTGGCAAATGTTAGTGAAATTGCAGGTTGAAGCATCCTTTGCTGTCAGTGGCATAACTAGTTGTTGACACGACGGATAGGTCCCCAATAATGGTCTCCGAAATGCGCAAACAGGGCGTCGCGAAGGGTAGACGTACGTCGCGGATCCATCGTAGGAAAAGGAGCCTCGGGCGATCGCGCGAAAGAAGATGCGCTACTGGACCACCCGATTACGTCATCGATCCTGTCCGAAAACTAACACCGGCTGATCTCAACACCAACATGCGGCCACAACATGCTTTGATGTCGACAAAGGATCTGTAGTGTAACTCTTAGATCAGCTTTCGGGTTATGAGAAACCACTAGATCGAAGCACAGTTCCCATGACCGCTCTAGAAGCTAGCCAGGCAACAATCCAAGTTGAAGATGCTTACTCTATTTCGTTAAAGCCAGTTCGTGTTTGTACAACGGCTACCTTAACGCCATGTAAACCCGGTCCTCGCTCTCTTCGCATCCCGATAATAGCGAGATGAGGGGCTATGGGCCAATTGTTCATGATGACCTCAGCCTTAAGCCGGGCGGCATCTCACTTTGTCAAGAGATCGGGCAGAACCTCACCTCATTAAATAAGAGCTGAAGAACTTCAACTTTACACAGAGCACGGAACTACCAGCAGATGTTCAACCCTATCGAAGGGAAATACTGGCATTGAACAGCTTTGCGAGCGCAGCAACTACTCCTGGATCTTGCAACCCTTGCAATGGCGCCTAACGTTCTTCTGCTTCAAGGCGGTATCGCCCTGATTCATGACGCGAACAACCATATAGTCCCTACCAGATCCGATATACTTGTAGAAGATGGCAGGATTAAAAGAATTGCGCCTGAGATTACGTCGTCCCAGGGAGTCGAAACCATCGATTGCACCAACAAGATCATCAGCCCAGGCTTCGTCGATACCCATCGGCATGGTTGGCAAACGCAGCTCAAGGGCAGACATGCCAACGAGGGACTGATAAAATACATGGTTACTGGTAAAGTTTGAGGCTCAATCATAACGTCTCTCTCTGACGAAGGATAGGCAACTCACAGAATTTTCAATACTCGCCCCAAGATGTCTTCTACGGCCAACTCGCAGGTATGCTGGAGAGCATAGCTGCTGGCACAACCACGGTGGTTGATCATGCACACATCACCCGCTCACCGGAGCATGTCAGGTCTGCCATCGCGGCTACTGCATCCTCTGGCATCCGATCTGTATTCTGCTACACCCCATTGATGCTCATCACCCAATTCAATCCCCTCACCTTCAATCCAAATCCTTTCGAAGACTGGGTGATGCAAACCTTTGACGAACTTGCCGACAGCGGGCCTTTTGGAGATGGACGAGTAGCCCTCGGCTTCGCTTTCGATTTCTGGTTTCTACCCGCGGACATGGTCAAGGGTATATTTGCCAGAGTGAATGCGAAGGGTGTCAAGACAATTACCTGCCACGGGTCTGTATCACTGGGGCTCAACGTGATACAAGAAGCATCAAATCTCGATCTACTGGATGAGAAGATCATCATTTCGCATGGTGGTACAATCTTGAAGGCTGATGCCGAGCTCTTGAAGGCCGCTGGGGCGTTCGTCAGTTCCACTCCAAGCACCGAACTCCAGATGGCCATGGCGAGACCTTACTGCTTCGATGCGTCCTTTCAAGATGGAGGGATAAGCGGCAATTCGATCGGATTGCAGGACAACGCCGCGCTTGGCGTTGATTGCCATTCGTGCACTGCCGGTTCCATCATTTCTGAGGCAAGGCTCGGCCTGCAAGACGCGCGTAACCATTATAACGAATACCATATGAAGCAAGACAAGATCCCCGAACCACTTCCAGAAAGTCTCAACGTCGAGGCCGCATTCAATCTGGCAACGATCAAAGGTGCAGAGGCTGTAAACATGAGTGGCGAGATTGGCCGCATCGCAGAAAACTTCAAGGCAGATCTGACCATCTTTGATGCTCTCAGTCCCAGCATGGTCGGCGCGGCACAACATGACCCAGTCGCTGCGATTATCCTACACTCGAGCCCGGCAGACATCGAGACCGTCATTGTCGATGGTATTGTGAGGAAGAAGGATGGCAGGCTGTTGCCAATACAAGTAGACAGCAATGCGAGAGCGACCGTGGATGGTGACACTCTGGACTGGGCCGTCATTGCCAAAGAGATCGTATCGAGCAGGGCGAAGATGCAAAAGGAGATAGACAAGATCGACTTTAAAGAAGCATACGACTCAATCATCAAGATGTTTCATGTTGATGAGAAGAAGCTGATAGGCTAAGATCTGGACACTACATATTCACCAATGCTCATACTCTGGCAGAGTACGTTGATCGTCATGACACTCGGCCCTAAAACGCGTCGCGTACGCGTTGCCTAGTACTATCGTTAGTATTAATACATTCAGAAATCTTCCTCGGAGGTTGTGTTGTTTCTTGGAGTACATGGATCGTCATGAAACGTGGTGCCAGTTTCGAGGAAGAGCTGAAGTAGAGATCTGCGCTGCAGTTGCACAGTTGAGCGGCGTCGGGGGAGGCAAGTGGCGCAGGAGCTTGGACCTTTTGAGCATTCCGAACTCGATGTCTCCTTCTGAGATTATCGTTAACATCACTACACCAGCAGCCCCTTTTGAATTCTTTAGGGTTTTACTGTTGAATTTGCGTCTCCAAACACTGTCCGATCACTACACATAATTTAACTGCCACAATGGACGTCAAAGAGCCCCTACTACCGTCTGAACCTCCGCCCTCGTACGAAGATGCACGAAAGTCACCATTGCCACACAACAGATCGGCGTCGGGCGTACCATTAGGCAAACGGCCTCCACCGGGACCTCCTCCACCACTCAACCTGCCAGCACTGAATGAATTGAGGGGGTCTAGAGTTGTGCTTGCGAGTGCGTCACCACGGCGACGACAACTTCTCGCGCAGGTAAGGACATATCCACCTGAATTTAGACTCATTAAAGATTGACTTCTTTTAGATCGGCCTTACAAAGATTGACGTATGCCCTTCTAAGTTCGCCGAAAACCTAGACCATTCGCTCGGCGCGTTGAACTACGTCCTCGAAACCGCGTCGGCTAAAGCGCACGATGTATACAAGACCGAGATCAACAACCGCGAGCGCGGCGAACCAGCCATAGTCATTGCCGCCGACACCATCGTAGTGTCGCACGCTGGCAAAATCCTAGAGAAGCCAAAGAGTGAGGCAGACCACATAGCAACACTGAAGATGCTGCGGGATGAGGGCGAGCACAAAGTCATGACGGCTGTGGCGGTGATGAAGCCATTAGAATCAGCAGTAGACCCGGGATATGCTATGGAAACACATGTGGAGGAGACGACGGTCAAGTTCGACTCTACTGGTACTTCTTCCACTCTGGCTACGATTGACTTGAGCGCTAACATGCACAGTTACCGATGAGCTTATCCTCGCATACGTCAGAACACGCGACGGTAACGACAAAGCGGGCGGCTACGGTATACAGACAGCTGGTTCTGTTCTCATCGAGCGTATAGAAGGATCATACGACAACGTTGTTGGCCTACCTCTACGGCAGACACTGAAGTTGATAGAAAAGGTTATGGAGCCTGAGGAGGAAGAGGGGGACTTCTTTGTGGATAGCAGAGAAGAGGAGGACGACGAGTGAGAGCCGCTCAGCATCCGCATGATAGCGTCAATACCCGATACATCCATCTCCGCATAAGCTGTTGAAGATAGCGTGCGGTATACTGTCTCACGAGAAGTGGGTTGTTTTAGGTTGCGCTTATTAGAGGCGCCGATATCTGCCTCCAGGCTTGCCCGGTCAGACATCTTAGGGGTAGTCGTGGTACGGTCCTGAAGAATTAGTATGGTTTACGAATACTCGGAACATGCCTTTGCATGTTCGCCGGATATAAGCTCGAGAGTTATCGCCGCATGCACGTCTGGATGTCAGACAAATTGTACACGATTCCTATGAAGCTCCTCGTACAACGTCTTTCCAGACGACTCTCTCTTCTCGATGTTGTTTTCTGAAGTGATTGTAAATGCAAGGGACAAATCATGAGCATGTCTCGACGGTCCTTCAGGCCTTGCGTCTCAACACTTTGTTTTGCCATGTTCACCGCTGGGTGCATTGAACCCATGGTTACTCTCAGTTAAACCCCTCCATTACCAATCTCGCCCCACTTGCCTCGGCTCAGCCTTGCCAGCGCTGCGGGCACCTTCCCCAATGCGTATGACTCCCGGCGCGACCCTCGTCATGGCTTCGCGTCGTTCAACGTTGTCTCGAAGATTCTGCATTTGCGACAAGTTTCGTGCCCCGCGTCGAGACACTCGACCGAAGAGTGGCTTCTAGAGTCGGACGAATTGTTGCGCCCCTTGCCGGTAACTGCCCGATATGCAACGTTACGGCAAGGCTTTCCTGGACGGCGCCTCCGGACCCTCATGATGCAATCAGGGTCTTTCTCTCGGCGGTGAAATCACAATTTCTAAGCTAGAAACTGCTGTAGCTATATAGCCAGGTGCTCGTTGCTACTGACGTCTCCCTCTTCATCAAACTATCACACTACCTTATAACAACATTGTCCAAGATACCCACATATCCCTTTCTAATACTCAACAAACACGACACATACACATCACCATGGTTCAGAACAAGGGAGTCATCTTCAAGAACGTGCCAGAGGGATGGCCAAAGGCGGGGCAGGACCTCGCTGTTGAGGCCCGCGATATCGACCTCGAGCAGCAGCTCCCAGAGGGTGCTCTGCTCGTGAAGAACTTCTATGCCTCATTCGACCCCTACCAGCGGGGACGCATGCGTGCTCCCGACGTCAAGTCCTACTCTCCTCCTTTCGAGCTTGGCAAGCCCATCACCAACCGCTCCATCTTCAAGGTCGTCAAGTCAAACAGCGACAAGTTCAAGGAGGGCCAAACCCTTATCACCATGGGAATCAGCCCTATTGAGGAGTACTCCGTTCTCGACAAGGATGCTGTCGCCAACTGCATCGAGCTCAAGAACCCCTACAACCTCGACCCTAAGTACTTCCTCGGCCCCCTCGGTATGCCTGGTCTTACCGCATGGTCATCTTTCTACGAGATCGGCCAACCGAAGAAGGGTGAAACCATCTTCATCTCCGCCGCTTCTGGTGCCGTCGGTCAACTAGTTGGCCAGCTCGCCAAGCACGAAGGTCTTACTGTCATTGGAAGTGTCGGTGACGACAAGAAGCTCGAATTCATCACCAAGGAGCTCAACTTCGACCATGGCTTCAACTACAAGAAGGAGAAGGCTGCCGACGCGCTCGCCCGCCTCGCCCCTAACGGTATCGACATCTACTACGAGAACGTCGGTGGTGAGCAACTCGAGGCTGCCATCAACGCCATGAACAACTTCGGTCGCATTGTTGCCTGCGGTATGATCTCGCAATACAACCTTAAGCCCGGCGAGCAATACCCCATCCGTAACCTCATGCAAGTCGTTGCCAAGCGCCTCACTATGCGTGGTTTCATTGTCAGCGACGACAACATGGGCCCCAAGCACCACAAGGATCACCAGGAGAAGCTCCAGAAGTGGCTCAGCGAGGGCACCTTCAAGGCCAAGATTAGCGTTACTGAGGGCATCGACAACGGTGTCGATGGTTTCCTTGGCATGCTAGAGGGCAAGAACTTTGGTAAGGCTGTGCTGCAGATTGCGGACTTGAGCAAGGAGTAAGATGTTAAATACCCAATATGGCTTTTAATGAGCCAGCGTTATCGCTGTTTTCAATGAATTGATGAACAAACAACCATGACGATCTGTGCCAGAAACCAGTGATGCAGGGAATGATTTGCAATCTGAACTTGTGATTTCAGCCTACTAAGCTTGCAGAGTAACACTATTTCTAGATATCTCTCATCAACATGTGCATTGCGGTCACGATAACGGCCGCCTCTTAGCATGACTCGCATGATCGCTGACGTCACGATCGCCAGTACTTTCCTCATTCCTCAACTTCCAATTTTTTCATATGCGTAACATCAAGAGGGACCACAGTTCTTGCTGGCACAGGCTCGCTCAAAGCATATGACGGCATTGATGACAGATGCAGATGTTGCGTGTATACCTGCGGCGATGACGCGATCGCTCTGGGTCGCTGGCTCAATATGCGACCTGCTTTACCGACCCAGCCTTCAAACACCTTGTAACCCAGCTGACACAGCCTTTCGCCAGAGCCAATCACCTAGAAGGCCCAAGAGTGTCGTAAACAGCGATCTAGTTCTCAACTCAGTATCCTGCAACAAAGCAGTCAAATCACGGATTATTCGGCGCAACCGAGCGACACAAGTGTACGAATCATCTCGCCCACACAATTAGTAGGCACAACCGTGCAGAGATCGAATGCGAGAGATAGAAAAGTAGAATTTGGTTTCCCATGCAAGAAAGATGCTGAAGCGGATATTGGGTTTGATCCGCCGGTGCCGGTACGACGGAAAACACATCCTCCCATATTTGAAGGGAGGATTTCTCGATCGCAACCCTCAGCACATCAGTCTCTCGTGTACCATAATGCTGCCAGATGCTGCCAGATGCTTTGAGTTGTATCTCTGTAAATGTTACACCATCTCGTCATTCCGCGATTTCCCTTGGACAGCTTGTGGGCTATACATACACTGCCTGAACGCAGGCGGATGCACTAGCATACGGAGGAATGAAGGTTTGTTGCGAAGCTGACAGCTATGCACGGGTTTGTTTGTTTTTCTCTTTCTGATTGAAATAGTGTCTTAACATGGCTTTGCACCCCCGAGACGTGCGAATTTACAAAGCGGCCGTCTACCCGAAGCACAAACCAATGATTTTTGCCATACAAATCAGGCCTCCAGCAGACCTAAAAGCATATTGTCCGTTCTTGCGACCGCCTACCCTCCTTAGCAGGCGCGCTACTCAGCATCCTATGAGGAAGCGAGCCATTTTACCTGCTCGAGAATCCTTCTCCACTTCCACGCTTTCCCAAACCGACGTTCTAGGAGTCTGTCCAAACAGCGCAATCCTTTGGTACATAAAGACGAGCCGTGCGATCATTTAGCATCGGACTGTAACGGTGTTCACTGCATTCCGATGCGTGACCTCAGGCGATATTTACGTTACCGGTACGCAGATCATTTGCATATCAACTAATAAAGTCGAGGTACCTATCGAAATCTTAAATCCATTGCTGGGCTAGCACATAGTGTCGGAAATAGACTTTGGGGCCTGGATCATCCAATCGCAGCTATGCGGCCCTACATGTAGCGTGCACGGCCTGGCCTCATTTCACGTAAGTCCAACCTTGTTGAGCAGATTGCAGAGATGCTGATGGGGAACAACCCATAAGTTCATTCCACAGCTCCTTTCGACACATCGTGTAACAAGACCATGCCGTAACATCACATTCTTCAGTTCACTAATGATGACATTGTGGTCGTCACACATCCTAGCTACTGCTGAGATCTACCGTTGTAGCTGCCGATATTTCTCAGCCCCTCAAGGATTGCCGTCAGACGCGAACCGGCGACCCTAGTCTCACGCAGCAGCAAAGCAGTTTATCCGCAGACTGATTCACCAACTACGACCATGGGCAACTGCGGTAGTTCCCTGGATTGCGCTGCGTGTGGCAACATCCGAAACGGTGGAAAGTGCACAAAGGACTTGAAGTTCAACGCAGATATCGCAGGTATTGGGGTGAGTGATGCATTCTCAACTCAAGTTTTGTGCTGATTGAGAGACAGGTCCTCGTATCGTTCTACTTCAGCGCTTTGGTCGTTTTCTTAGTGGTGATTTGGGGGTACTTGACTGCAACCTTACCTACAGGTCTGCTACAGGAAACTGATCAGCATGCACTCAAACTGCTCAAGAAGCCCTTCAAGCGAGATAAAAGGCATGTCGGCGCGGAAACCCCAATACCAATACAGATGTCGAGACGACAGGGGCGCAGCGATGTTCTTGTCAGCTTCATCAAGATGCTGAGCGACCAACAACTCATAACTGGATTGTCCATACTGATTGCTGCGCTTTCAAGTCAATGTGTCATATCTCAACGTGAGTGGCACATAGTTACATCATTAGCTTATTTCTCAGCTACCACGCACAGTTTATCACTCGATGTACTACGAAACTACCTAGTTGAGCACATTTGGGTCAGGTACTGTCGTATAACTTTCACGCTTATATTTCTTGTCTTCTTTACCTTCGCATTTCTCGTGGATCATCTGCCGGCGTGGCAGGATCAGATCGTCCACTGCTTATTGTTGGATTGGAGGTCACAACCTGGACTTTTGCAGATCAGCACCCTCATGATCAATGTCGTCCCTGTATTGATAATCTTATGGGGCAAACATCTTTCAGCTATGGCTCGATTGATTGCTCCGGAAGCCATTCACCACCGCCATGTTACTACGACAATGGTAGATCGCATGTCAATGTACTTCTGGAGCTGGACGAACAACATTTCCATATCAGAGTCCGCAAACATCGTCGCAGATGCGCGTCGTCTTTATGGTATCGCAATCAGACCATCAAACACCAAAACACGCATATCGGTGTGGTACTTCCTCGAGCAGTATCATGAGGCGTATCTTTCTGAACTTCCTGTATGGGCGTTCCAGTTTGCTTATGGGACGACAAATACGATCCAAGCGGTATGGGGTGTTGATGCATGGGGTACCGACGTCGAGGATGAGACTACAACACTTGGCTTCGGTCAAGTCGTCGCTATAGGTTTACTCGTCCTTCCACTAATTACTCTAACCGAACTCATAAATGGTGAGTACCTTCCATGATCTCATGGCCGCTCTACTGACCAAGTCAAGAGCAAAGCACATCGTCTAGACTCCACCTTCCACAAAGCCATGAACTTTCGCAGCCGATAGATGACCCAAAAAAATCACCTCCGAACAATACTACATCCGAGCTACAGGTCCGAACAGCGGAATCGGCACAAACTGACGACTCGAACCCGTTCGGAGACCCTACGGATCAAGTCCAGTCCAAAGTGACCAGGAAAGTCGCGATTATATCCCTAGTTTTTAGTGCATTAGCCGCCGCACTGATGGTTGTAGCGGGTAGTATAAACTATCAGTTGGTACTGATAGCTATCCTTGTGGCATGGGCTGTATCAAAGATGACCATCACCATAAAACGACAAGTCAACCAGGCTCGATTTGTGTGGAAAGAGATCAGGTCACGCAAGACTCAGCAAACTATGATGCAGTCGCCTCCAGCTGCACGTAGCACGTCTGACGAGAGCATACCCCATAGTACACCAAAATCAATTTCCATCGACATATCCACCAATCATCAAGACAGCATACAAACAATCGACTGCGACGAGAACGTACTGAAAGTTCGAATGAGCTCGCACGTATGATACTGAAGCGAGTCTTAACCTGCATCTGCTGTTCGATGGGCCGGACGAGAGTTCTCGAAGTCAACTCGTAAACGCCAACACAACGCGGAAACCTTATATCTGCGGAAACAGCCGATTATAGTAGAAGCACATAAGTATGGCGTGGGAAAGAATCACATGATTTGCCTAGTAAATTTCCTTCTTAAGTAGAAAGGTATCATCTTGTAAAAGCACAAGCGTCAGACAAACACTGGAGCAGCATTGCTACTACTTTCTTCGTATTGTTCGCCTTAGTAGACCATATCCCCCAAAAGCACCCCTGACATGCTCCAAGACCATATCGCCAAACCAGACTGATTACGACGAAGCGTGGAAGACATTAGAGGAAAATGCCAGCGAGCTATGATGACCGAACCTGAAATGCCGATCCTAACCCACATACACGTCAAAGTGTTCCCCGTCGCCAAATTATGCATCCATATAAACACATTCCACAGGTAAGATGAGCCGGATGACTCTGTCCAATGCCCAAAAAAAAGAACGCCAGTTCATGCAAAACATAACATAGAGAAAGAAAAGGACTTACTCAGAGGGAATGAATACAGCAACAAAGGCGTTGCTGGCAACTCAATCCATGAATGTGCAGTGAGTGCCAATAAAAGACTTTTAACATGTCTTGTCACACCATAGTAGGTGCGTTTCGTTGATACCGTTCAGTGCGCTCCTGATTGTGCTCAATATCGCTAGCATTGCTGCTGATTACTGTTAGCGTACTTTATGACCAAACGACAAACTACTTACTATTTTCCGCTGGCCCCGATGACCTCTGATCATACAGCGTTCAGTGCATGTGCGATCAGGACCGGGACCAGGATTGCAGTGACAAGGCCAACGTTAACGGCGATACCAGCAACAAGCGCTACTCTCTTTGAGTGTGGCGTACAGTAGCCCAGGTGGCCTTCCGTGAACGAGGCGATGATATTGTCTGCAAAGAAACGGAAGAGAAGAATGCAGGGTGGCACGAGGCAGAAAGCTGCGAAGATGTACCATGACAGCTTACGTCGCCGTGCTTCATCCTCTGGGTTAGGCTTCCGCTCTACACAGAGAAGGTGGGGAGAGTGTTCGTGTGCGATATTGGTACGAGCAGTCGTAGGATAGATATGGAGACTGGGGTACGAGGTCCTAAGGGGCGTGTTTGTGTCACTAGTAGACGGACGTTCGCTGCCGGCCAGGAAATGCGTGATATGGGTACCTTGAGTCGAGACAGTGGATCGAGCTGCTTCTGGTGCGAGAAACATCTGGCGTAATTTTGTTTGCCCTGGCACAGCAGATCGGCTTGTGCGACGTTGCGAGCGCAGGAACGTGGTCGAATTACGAAGGTGTTTGCGAGCCCCGGGAAGTGGACATGATTCTCGCAGTGTTTCCGATTCCTTTGTGTGGGGAAAGAAACTGGTCTCTGATGGGGTTCGGCCAGATGTCGGAATATACGTTGGCCGAGATTGGCTAATGCGAGTTACGCTGCCTGTAGCTGGGAATGGTGAAGCGTAGAAACCATTGTAGTCTGAACCAAAGCTCTGGCGACCGACACTTGAGCTGAGCCTACCACCAGGGCTACTGTGATCTGCGACACTGCTACCAGTCTCGTGCATGCCAGTCCCGCGAGGAGTGCCAGTCAGATTACCCTTGGGCCCAACAACGGAAAGCTTTTCGAATGTGTTCTGGCGTTGTAGAGCAACAGGACTGCTGTCGAAAATGTTCTCGTTAGCGGTACTCGAGGTCGGTATGGTATCATCGCTTCGGTATCGATGATGTTGACGGGCTGGATTCTTAGGCGGAACACGCGGTTCATTGATAATGATGTTATCATTAGGACCAGAAGCCAGCAGTTCTTGCGTCTCCTTGTCGCTAAAAGCGTACGGATCTGCCCAAGGGGCGTATGCATATGGCTGCTCAACAGCACCACGCCCCAGAACATTATCGGCATGAGTGGAGAATCGAAACAATGGCGCTGTTCTCGACGCAGGAGGGCTGGTAGCCAACGAAGGAGACGATGTGTCCGGTGCAGTGCGAACGCTTGCCTGAGTTCTCAATTGAGGCGGTGATGAACCGAACGGGTGGGGGTGTTGGCTATGTATCGGACTAGGATGACTGTAGTAGCTCGACCGAGCTGGTAACTGAGCTTGTTTAGCCCATGACGGAAGAGAGCCATCCGAGTCTAATCCGAGACTGTTCCGGGTACCTTCGCTGCTGCTGTAGTCTGCGATACTGCTCAATGACTCATGACGTTTCGAATTTGGACTGTTGCCGCCAACCGTCTCCCAGTCTGCTTTGTCCCCGGAAACAGCTTCATCACCATCGTGAAGAAGTGTATCGGAATCTTTTGGGGCGCCAGATGATCTGTTTGTGGCTGTCTTGCTTAGTAGCAGGCTTGCTGAGTTACGTCTTCCCCACATGGCAGGAATGGTACTGTTACTCTGATGTTTGTTGACCGTTTCCTGAAAAATCTGCTCAGCTTGTTCGAGAGCCTCTTTCGGTGTATGCGGGCTATGCGGGCTCTGCTGGCTATCCACTTGGGAGTAGGATGACGACGGTTCAAGAGGTCGCGCTTCAGGTTGAGAATACGACGAAGAAGGTTCTAGAGTGTGTGCCGCGTTAGGCTGAGTTGAAATTTCGAACTGTGAGGTTCGCAGCAAGTTCCGAGTATCGCCGTATGAGTAGTCCGAGCCGTAAGAAAACATACTTGACAATCCTGGACGGGAAGGAACGAAAGGAGCTTCATTGTAATCAAAGGCTGGTGCTAGAGGAGCTGCTTCACGAGGGGGAGACCCTGGGTGTTGAGTGATCGGAGGCCGCCTTGAAGGTACGACAGCTGGTGCATAGTGCGTACCCTGTGCCTTTCCAGAGTTTTCGTATTGCGTAGCCAAAGCTGCATCCGTTGCACTATGAGGGCTGTACTCGTCAATAAGTTTACTGATGGTGTCCGTCTTCGGATCCCCTTCTTCGATCGGAGGGCCGTATATGCCCTGGACGAATGGAAGTGACACCTGACGGCTGACTCTACTTGAGGCACTATGGTCATACAGACTGTCGCGATCATACTCATTCGCGAAGTCGCTGGCGTGCATGCCACTATAGCGGGCAAACGGGTTGGCACTACTGTTGAGGTTGCTCAGAAGGCCCTGCTGACAGATCGACTTCCGATGGCCATCCGCTGTGTAGATAGATGAACTAGGGTATATCGAGTCGAGATCATCGTAGTAGGGTTTCGAAAAGCCACCTTCTGTAGAGTATGGTAACTGAGAATCGTCGATTCGTCCGATCTGAGTAGAATGGTCATCTGGCAGCATAGATGCCAGTGGCTCTGTATCGTGGAGTTTTGCAAGATGCCTTTGTGAAATCTCAACGTCATTCTGTCCAGGCGAAAAGGCATGGAAACTCTCGGGCGACATAGGGCTAGTGGGCGTAGCTGGCGACATTGGTCCGACTGGAAAGTACGATGTTTCCGGCGTGGTAACATAGGTCTGATGTAGCGGACGTGGGAAGTCTCCATCCATGCTAATCGATGCCACGCTCACGTTTTGATCACGCATATCCTGCAACTCCTCGCTCTGTGGCACAGCCGGGCTTTTACTGAGCTTCTTCGTCAAACTGCGGGTAAGTCCTTTGAGGGAAAAGCGTGATTCGCGTGCAGGCGCCTTGACAACCAATGGAGAAGGCGCATTGACTGATTCTGGGCTGTACAATGGAGATGTGTACGACGAAGAGTTGGGACTAACGGCGGCGGGTGATTGAGCCAGTGAAAGCTCCATATGCGACTGATTGGGAGAGTCTTCGGGACGTCTCAGAATACCTGCATGCGCTGCGCGGAAGTCGCCGTACACAGCTCGCTTGGGTGCCATCTACATCGCTATTAGTCAAGCTGAAAGTCGAATTAGGGTTGAAATACCTCTACAAACGCGTCTCCAGATGGACGCAGAGTGAGATACTCACTAGAGTCGAAGTCTCGCGAAGGTGTAACAATGTCGTGGAGCAGTAACGAATCGTGAGGGTTGACCAGATCGAAGGATGCGCCACGGTAATGGATGATTGCGGGAGTTGCGGGCGGTGTCGCAGGTGCGGCAGTCGCAAAGCTAAGCGCGTCTACATGCGCGGGCTCTCTTTCATCGTGGGGTGGGGACAGTGAAGGATCGATCTGGTGGGGCGGGTGCGGGAAGCGGGACAGCGAGAAGGTCGAAGCGGTGGGTGTGGTTTGCGCACCACTAGAGCGTGAGCGCTCTGTGGAAAATCTCGATACAGCCGGAGGCGGTGACAGTCGTGGTTGGGTTGACTTCACGTTTGCAAGCGGGGGAGGGAAGGGTACGGGATCTCTGGCGATAGGCGGTTTCGGTAACCTCTTTCTTGACTTGAACTGACGCACCTTACTAGACGAATTGCCAGTGGATATGCTGGATATACTGCCTGTCTGTACGCGAGGCTCAGCTGACTGCGACCGATGCGATAGTTCGAGCGGTGTTTGTTGCCGGAAGGGCGGATGGTCCGAGTTGAGTTGATACGCCGACTGCGAAAAGTGAAGAGGACGTAACGGAGGACCAGAACCTGACCGTGTAGAATGCGATACAGATGGTGCACATTCAATGTCGTTCAATGCGAGTGCCGCAGGTTTCCTTCGAAGAGTCTTGCCTAACGGAGTGCCTGTTTGCGAGAGTGTAGGCGTGTGTTGCTGCTTGCGGTACTCGTGGATGGTGAGGATGTGAACAGGAGTCCGAGAAGAAGCCGAAGACGTAACCGAGTGGTGTGGGGAGTGTACGGGCGTTATTGGATTGCCAGCGTGCATCCGCGGTGATGTTCGTTCAGAAAGTCGCGGTGACTGCGAGTGGAGGGGATATGCTGCCATCGTGAATCCGCCTGCCAGTTTTCCTCTGATAAAAGAGACGGAAAGTTTGCAATGTTCTCTTTGACTACAAGTTTGTCATCGACATCACGGATAGAAAAGGTTCCCAGGCTCTTGGTTCGTTGGTTTGCTTTGAGATCGGACTTGAGAGGAAGTCTAATGAGTGCATCGCGGCGCCTACGCCATGAAATCCAACAGTACTGAAGAGACGGTGTGTTTATGGTGCTCTAGTCAACAGGGTATGCCTGCTGCATCTCCAGCCGTCTGGCTAGATCCAACGACCCAGTATGTGGACGTCTTGACTGTGTCGGAGTGGACTGATGATGCTTGAAGGAGATTGTTTCCTTGAGATAAATCGAAGGATGAAGTCGCAGCCGAGTGTTCTTGAACGCACACGTTGTGGTGTGTCTATGTCTGAGGAGAACGTGGTATGGCGCTAGGTCAGAAGTACCGGTTATGCAAGACGAAGACTCGGCAGCGAAGAAGGAGCGGCGATGGAGGTATTAAGATTAGAATCGATATAGAAAAGACGGTGTAACGAGAATCAATCCCGCTGACAAGAAGAGGAAAGGACGCTGCAAGATGGTCTGAGAACGATAGACGAGGAAGGCACGATGTTCTCTCACCAAGTACTTGGGAAGGAACGATGACGAGACGGCAAAATAACAGAACATTGCTAGAAGACGTCCTCAGGCTCAGGCCCGCCGTTAGCTCCGGGGCCACCACCGGGCAGTCGTAACCTCAGCAGACCACGCATTTCCATTGCATCCGCGTCTGCTGCCATGGCTCATTACACTTACCGGGTCGTTGTGTGCGAGGAGAAGGCGATGCGGCATCGTGGGTGGTTATCGGTATCATGACCCCGGCTTAGCGTGACTTCCCGCTGGCCAGTCAAACCTCGCAGACACCTGCAGCGCCGAAACACAAGACATGACCGCGCTGATGCGAGAGAGCAGTCTCTACCACTAAATCGGCCCCGAGGAAAGCTGCTAATACCCGTCATCTCGTTTCATGGCCTAGCCATGGAGGCGTCGGAAGCCTAGCGGACCCAATCAGCCATCGCCGACCGTTTGCCCCCTCCTGTCACGACCAGCATTGCGCGATGGAAGAGATGAGTCTCACTTCAGCTGGCCCATAACTGTGGAGATGACTTGTGTTCTCGGGGGTTCCGGAGTTTCCACCGCTGAAGAAAATTGGGTCGTGAGCGATGGAAGGTTGCGTGGCTGTCAATTCCCAAAGCTGTCAAAACTGACGCTAGTGTGGCGATCTACCACACAACCGAGTCTTGGGAACTGCATGTTCTCGCGAACAATGATGAGGCGGGCGTTTACATACTATCACGTGGGAATATGGCATGTATGTTGGTGGTTACGAGGTCACTACATACACTCTGCGCACTGCCAATCACCTCAGTGTGTAGCCACTGAGTCTGTCTCCTCCGCTTGACCTGTCACCCTTGTCTTCTATTCCATCCTGGGCGAATTCATCCAAGGCCTGCTTTGCACCATACTCTTTCAGTCCTGTCCGCGACTTCCTCCGCCGTATTGACGGATATCGTACAGGCTCCAAGTTGTCCAGAGGCGAGTACGAGAAGCGGCGCCGATTAGAGCCTTGTGGAAACTGATGTTCTAGAATGACCCGCACGTTCACGTTCTCGGGCGCCCAGCTATGGCGATGCTGCTGATTTGCATCTCTAGGTGACTTGCTCTTGTTCGAAGGCGTACTCGGCTGCTTAGGCTGTGGTGATGTCGACGCAGCTTCAATTGCTTTAACGTCTTCCGGCGGTTGATATTCTATCAAGTTAGGATTGTTGACCTCTCCTTGCCGCGTACCCTGCGATAGTCAGCTTGAATTACGACTTCGTCCAAGGCGCAGACTTACACTAGTTGGGTACACGGTTCCTGGCATCATCACGTATTCATCGAGCGCGTGCATCAGGTTGGCGAAATTGTAACCCTTCTTTGGATGACTCGGAAGAAACCGTTGCCCGATGTCGTTCCCAAAGCTGAGCATACAGTCTTGGTTTGGCAGATACTTGGACAGATTGGTATACCACTGGGGATACGTGCCGTACCAAGCTCCGACATCCGCGTTAAGGTCAACAGACATGTATATGTTCTCGAGGTCCTCTGGCTTCTGCACTAGCAGCACGAAGTCAAATTCGCGTGGCAAGCCCGATTTCTGGAGCATGTTCTCTGTGAGTGTCCAAACGGCTTTTGCATCTTCAGCATCATATTCTGGTCCCCATGAACTTCTCTTCGATCGAACAGATCCTTGGATGCTCATCATGTGGAAAACTTTGTAGCTGCTGTTTACAGCTGCTTTCGGGTTCAGCGAAGCAGACACGGGTGCCTGCGACACACCTAGCGAGCTTGACAAGCTAAAGTTCCACTGCAGGTTCTCAGGCGACACGGCACCAAACATTAGCTCTGGCGCGTGCTTCAAGATACGCGGGTGCGAATCGCCTGGCTTTCGGGACTCGTTCGGGTCGCCGTTATCGCCATGAACCGTGACCTCGATTTCGGCACTCTTGAAACGGTGCGAATCCGGATCATGGGGATGGAAGACGAAGTGCACTGAAACGAAGAAGAGATTGTCGATAGTGGGTTCGTGAAGTGCGTTGGACTTGTAGTAGCCGTGTTGAAGTCGATTTACATGGGCAGAGATGTACGCTTTCCCAGGTAATCGGCGCTCGTAGAGGCATTTCTGGTTCACCTGAAGACGCTTTCTTGGGATGTTCGGATCTTTAGGGGCAGGCCTGACCTTTGCTCGGCTTCTCTTGACAGGCGGGTCAGGTGTTTGGTGTCGAGGTTCGGGTTCGTCACTCCCTCCCTTGAAGCGTTGCAGCAACGAATGCATCGTATCGTGGGAGTCTATCGGAGACGACTTTTGCTAGATGCTCAGGCTGCCAGTCATGTGGTACCGAGACGTGTCGCGTGCCAAAGATGTCATCGACACATCCGGCTATGGCAGTATCTCTGGCGTTCTTGGATCTGAGCATATCATGGCTGCGACACGATACAGAAGCGATGCACTTTGGAGGAATGGAGGCATGAAACCAAAGGATGGATAGGAGACAGCCCTAATATGGTTGGCACAGGCCAAATTAGGCGTAGATCTACCTGTCTCAGTAGTGCAGGTGTTGAAACCAATAGCTCCTACGTCATTTCGCGGTTAGCCTGAATGAGGGTAGGCACGCGGAGGTTCGTGACCTCTGTATGGTTTATGGAGAGGATGTGCGCCTCAACTTGTACATCGCTGGATGAGGGTGAAGGGCGTGGCCGACGGCCATAAGCTTCTTATCGGCGCGTTCCTTTATCGCAAGCGAACCCCGCAACATGGCTGGAAGAGGTGAAGTCTACGGAGCGGTAGAACCGGACTAGAGTATGGTGGATATACAAATACAATCTTAAGACGCGTTATACCATCATTGTTCTTGGCTGCTTGTGATTTTGCAAGATGCAGCTGTGTCCGAAGGAGGTGTGTTACACGGTGCCATTCGCGGGGGCGGCGCTGCTAATCATCTCGTAACAGCTTGACAAGCTCGTCATCTCGCAGCTTGGCCTCCTCGCGCAACGCCGACTGGCCAGGGGTGTCAAGCTGAACCATTCTGAAGCAACCGTGAGTTTTCAAAGAGTCGCGTAGACGCTGCTAAGACGCCCAGGCATTGATCGCGAACAATCTACAAGAAGTACGACTCAAAACCCCACGCGCATCCTGGGTCGCATGCTGAACGCATACAGCTTATTCGCGATGGAAACCATACGGTCGCGGACCTCATGTCCATTGGCACGACCATGCTTGGCCGTCGCCATGTACAGCCCTCTGTTGTCAACTCTCTCTCAGCGTTGATGGTCGAAGGCACATTTCCTACAGGCACATACCTCGTTACCGTCCACCACCCCGTGTCCACCGATGATGGAGACCTCGAGAAAGCGCTGTATGGCTCGTTCCTGCCTGTTCCGTCCAACGACATGTTCCCACTACCCGAGTCGGACGTATACGATGATACGAAGCAGCCAGGCGCAATAGTGGCAGTCAAGGGTGAGGCTGGTGTAATCAAGTTGAATGAGGGGCGCAAGAGGATCAAGCTGAAGGTCAAGAGCATGGGAGACCGACCAATCCAGGTATGGCAGCTCTATCAGAACGACAGAGTACGCGACTGACGGCACATAGGTTGGATCACATTACCACTTCATCGAGACGAACCCGCAACTCCAGTTCGATCGCGTTCGAGCGCATGGTTACCGCCTCGACATCCCCGCCGGCACCTCGGTGCGTTTCGAGCCTGGCGATACGAAGACGGTCACCTTGGTACAGATTGGTGGCAATCAGATTATAAAGGGCGGGAACATGATCGCCTCAGGCTTCATCGAAGACATGTCCGTCGCAAATGGAATCGTGGAGAGGTTGAAGTCTGGTGGTTTCCTTCACGAGCCAGAGCCGCATGGCGATGCCGCGCACATCGATATCTGTACCATGGAGCGACAGGCCTACATCAGCATGTTTGGTCCAACCACCGGTGATCTGGTCAGGCTCGGAGCTACAGATCTCTGGATCAAGGTGGAGAAAGACATGACCCGATACGGTGATGAGTGTGCTTTTGGAGGAGGAAAGACTCTCAGAGAAGGCATGGGTCAAGCTGGAGGTCGATCCGACAAGGACTCGCTGGATACCGTCATCACCAACGCTTTGATTATCGACTGGTCTGGCATCTACAAGGCGGATATCGGAATCAAAGACGGAATCATTGTTGGTATTGGCAAGGCAGGTAACCCGGACGTGATGGACGGAGTGGACCCCAACCTAGTGGTCGGTTCCTGCACCGATGTCATTGCAGGCGAACATAAGATCATAACGGCGGGCGGGTTTGATACTCACATCCACTTTATCTGTCCTCAACAAGCATATGAGGCTATAGCATCGGGTATCACGACTATGCTTGGTGGCGGCACTGGACCTAGTACGGGCACAAACGCGACAACTTGTACTCCTGGCAAGACGCATATCAGGCAGATGTTGCAAGCTATTGACGAATTGCCTTTGAACTACGGTATCACGGGCAAGGGAAACGATTCCGACATACGGCCTCTGCAACAGCAAGCTGAGGCGGGTGTCTGCGGTCTCAAGTTGCACGAGGATTGGGGAACCACGCCAGCTGCCATCGACGCTTGTTTGACCGTATGTGACGAGTACGACATCCAGACACTTATCCACACGGACACACTCAATGAGTCCGGTTTTGTCGAGTCAACGATTGCAGCTTTCAAAGACAGAACGATCCACACCTACCACACCGAAGGCGCAGGCGGAGGCCATGCTCCAGACATCATCAGCGTTGTCGAGCTCGACAACGTTCTCCCCTCATCCACCAACCCAACCAGACCCTACACCCGAAACACTCTGGACGAACATCTCGACATGCTGATGGTCTGTCACCACCTCTCCCGAAACATCCCAGAAGACGTCGCCTTCGCAGAATCCCGAATCCGCGCCGAGACTATCGCCGCAGAAGACGTCCTCCACGACCTCGGTGCCATCTCCATGATGTCGTCCGACTCTCAAGCCATGGGCCGTTGCGGCGAGGTCATTCTTCGTACCTGGAATACCGCGCATAAGAACAAAGTGCAACGCGGCACTCTGGAAGAAGATAAGGATACCGATGCCGATAACTTTAGAGTGAAACGGTACATTAGTAAATACACGATCAATCCTGCCATAGCGCAGGGTATGGGCCACCTCATCGGTAGTATAGAGGTAGGTAAAGTAGCAGACCTGGTACTCTGGACACCAAGAAACTTTGGCGTCAAGCCATCTCTAGTGGTGAAGAGTGGAATGTGCTCCTACGCTCAAATGGTATGTACCGCCCTCATATTTCTTTTTTGGCGACTATCATACTAACTTCAAACAGGGTGATCCTAACGCCTCCATCCCTACCGTCGAGCCCATAATCATGCGGCCCATGTTCGCCCCGCTGCTTCCCCAAACAAGCATAACATTTGTCTCGCAAGCCTCCATCGCCTCGGGTGTCGTGAAGTCCTACGGATTGCGTAAGCGTGTCGAGGCAGTGAAGAATTGCAGGAACATCGGGAAGAGGGATATGAAGTTCAACGATACGAGACCGAAGATGAAGGTTGACCCGGAACGGTATACGGTTGAAGCGGATGGTATGGTCTGTACGGCGGAGCCGTCGGAGACGTTGCCGTTGACGCAGGGATATTTTGTTTATTAGTTCAAAATCAGATGTTCACTACTGTCGTCGCAGAGACATGATTCTGCATCGTACAAATCTGTGATTAGCCCTGAATGCTCATTTGGCTGTGGGAAAATCGTGCTCGGATACTGCTACAAACTGCTGACTACTCTTACAATAATTGATGACTATCTCTGTCCTAGGAAGACTAGTGACCACACCAAAAAGCTTGATGTGCTTAGAAAAAAAGTCTGAAAGACTTGCGCATCGTCGTTGAAGAAATCTCATCAACCCAACGATATCAGTCTCCTCTCAAACACACCACCACCTCCTCCTCATCCTGACCCTCAGCACCAACCAACTCGGCCTTCTCCTTCTTCGTCATGGGGCTCCTCTCCCTATCACCATGACTTAATGTAACCTGTCTCTTACGCTTGATAGTTGGCTCAAAGTCGCTCGCTGTCGGATTCAGCATGACAGTGCCGCTGACATCAGAATGTGCCATTCCGCCGCCGATTGCCTGCGTAAGTTCGGGTCCCATGCCTGTGTTGTCGATATGGTGCTCAAAGCTGCCCAGTTCCTCGCCTAGGGCGCTGAATAGCTGTCTCTCTAGACGGCCGGTACTGTCGATGCTTGACAGTGACACTCCAGTCTTATGACAGGGTTTGAACGGAGAAAGCTTCGTACTGTCCAAAGCGGTGTTGGTGGCTAAATGCGCATCAATAGCGTCCACGTCGATTACTTCAACTAGGTCAGGGATACCGTTTTGAGTATCATGTAAAGGTATGTCTTGACCCTTAGAGGCGAAAGTATGTACTGCCTGAGACCCTGAGTTTGGTGATGGTGGTGAGCTCTGGTCATGGCGCATTACTTGATCCGATAGTCTTGGTAAACTGGAAGTGAAGCCTTCTTTCCTGCCCCTAATATTTACAGTTGATGGGCCGTGAGCAGACCCAAATTTAGCAGGTTCGGTGGTTAGAGGTGGCGCCTCACTTCGATTGAATCTATATATACTTGAGAGGGCGATGGATGGGTCCCTCATCGAGACATCTGAGGTGTAAGTTGGCAACCTCTGTGCGAAAGGGTTTGGTGTGGGCACGCGATTCGCGTGCAAGAAAGGAGTGGGCAACCGTGACTGCGAAGGAGGGTAGTTTTCCTTATTGGTTGAAACAGAAAGATGGTTCAAGGTAGAAGGTTTGTCGTTTGCTTTATCTTGCGACCGTTGTTTAGTTGGTGACTGCTTGTTCGAAGCATTTCGTAGGACGTTGTTGAGTTCCGCATAGGACGACTTGCGAACGATAGATGCTGAAGACGGACGATTTACGGGCGGAACGATTTCCGGCTTCGACGGATGGTATGTGTGAGCAGTTGGCGGCCTACCAGCATTCTCGTGGTGCTGGCTACAAAACCCATGCTGTAATTCACGATTCTGCTTTGGCGGGCTCATGGCTTCAATGATCTGACCTAGTTGGTCGTCTCGAAGCGTGACGACGAGTTGTCTTTCCTTGTCTTTCCCCGGATGATGGTTTTCCCAGTCTGTGCTGTTACTCTGGTTGTATTGCGACTTGTCGGGCATCCATGGTGGAAGGCCCTGTCTTGATAAATGTGATGATGTGTACGAGCAATCAGGCATAGCCATATCGCTAGTTGAACCTGACGTAGTTCTCTTTGTCGACCAAGTATCCATGCTCACGTCATCGGCGCAACCACCGAGCGAGTTAAGAGTGTCGCCCCATGTACCCAGGCGACTGTTGTTTTTTAAGCTCGGAACTGGCTTCGAAAACTGCGATATGGATGGCAAGTGTGCGTTGGATCGTCGATTTGGCAAGATGTTGGGTGGCCTGTCGACATTGTACATAGAACGTTGCGATATCGGCGATTGCATTTGCATATCTCCTATGAAAGGTCGAACTTTGGGGGCCCAAGACAGCGTTGGAGACGTCTGCGATAGGTATGTAGCTCGTTCAAGGCCATTGGGTAGATACAGGGGGTTCCGTATCGGCCACGAGATTCCCGTTTGTTCCAAGATGTCTGTAATTCATCAGTATATGGATATGAATGGCATGTGTTTGATAGTAGTACCTTTTGGAGCATGCTGGAACGAGAAGCAGACAATATCGTTAGTGGCACCGACGTCCGCTTCCCCAGGGCTGGTTGACTTGGTGATCAGCTGTTCCGACAGTGTTATCCTTATACGTCCATTTGGATCGCGCGCATCCCACGAGCTTTGCATGAGGGTACGATGGTGAAAGGGTGGGAATTCGAGGTATGGCTTCTGTTGGCTCGTGGGGTAGTCATTGGTGGTAAGTGACCTCTTCTCATGGGCTGCGACATGGTCAGTTCGGATTATGTGTAGCATCAAGTCTACGTCAGCATACCGATCTCCTGGGGCCATTTTGAGGTAATGTCGAAGAAGCCACGACTGTGCCAATCAGCATCAAGGCTCCATGTTCAAAAGCTGAAGCACGGAGCTCACAAGACTCTAGCCCCGTCGACAATGACCTGAACAGTGTATACGACCTTCTGGTTCGTCTTCCGTCGGGATTCGATGAGCGGCGAGGCTTTTGATAGCGTAGCCCATGAGTGTACAGAGATGCGGAACGGCGTAGACGTTGGCAACGAGTTGATGTAACATGTCAAAGTAGGCAGCTGGCGACCATCTGCATGCTTGTGAGTACTGATGCTGGTGACTTCTGGAAGACTCTTGCAAGTGGATGGCGAAGACCATGGTACTCACACTCTTCAGGTGAGACATAACAGGCAGTCTTGAACTCCTGTATCGGTACGTGAGAGTCCTTAGGGAAGAGGATCACATCCCAGTCGTCGTAGCGCATGGCAGGTGTGGGGCTGCTGTTGTTCGGGTCCAAAAGAGCAACAAGCAATTGGCATTCGTGCCGGATGGGTGTTTTTTGAGGGGAGGTGGAAGACGACTGTTTATGAGAGTCAAGGGCTGAGCGACGGAGAGCACGTCCGCAGTTCAATATGAGGAAGGCACAATTGTCAGCATAGAACGTCATCGCAAGAACAACTTCATGTCCTGGGTAATCCTCACAAAGGCAATCGAATTCAAGCACATACGAAAGGGAGCGTATAAAGTAAGAAATGTGTAGTTGGATTGTAGCCAACCTATATCATTGAATAAGTATATAGGAACCGTTAGAAAACCCTTCTACTTGAAACTCGCCGACCGCCGGTTCGTGACATATCTTTCGAAGCCCTTTGCAGAGCCTTCTACTAGAAAGTCTTCAACCTTCAATCTAGAATGTTTCCTGTTCCAGGCATCTGTCATGATCCTATAACCAGACAAGCAATGCAGTGCAAATCCGAAAGAAGCGCATCTTTACAGCAAAGGCGCAAACCTTCTTGCTATGACACAAAGGAAACATTTTCTTGACGCCTTCTCTTGTGCATGGGTATACCATAATCTTGTTCGCCAGACGCCTCGCTAAAGCATTATGCCTTCATGCCCAGTAAGAATATAGCCACATCGTTGAATGAAGTAATTCCCAAACTCCATGCTAAAGCGGCAAACAGTATTTGATATGCGTATAACCGATGCGAGGGCGTAGTTGAACTACTGCGGAGGAAATTGCTGCGAGAAGGCACCGCCGAAGTCGGACGATCCGAAGCCAGAACCGTTGGCGCCGTTAGGAGGGGGTGAGACAAAGCGGCCAAAGTTTCCGAAGGTGGGAGTGCCGTTTTGACCGCTTGGGTTACCAGTCTGGCCGTTGGCGGGGTTGGTCGGAGGGCCTGCGCTCTGACTGCTGGGTCGCGAGCCACCTAGGTTGGTGTTCATCGAAGGTGGGTAAGGCGAGGGCTGGCCAGCCTGCGCCGGGAAGCTACTACAGAGCGATGTTAGCGAAGTACAAAGAATAGCTGAAATGGAGTACTATAATGCACTTTGAACAAAACGTTAGACAAATCATCCAAGCCAGCAAGCACGCAACAAAACACGCAGAAAATAGAAGAATCGTGTGATTGGAATGATAGCCAATCCCGCTTGGAGCAGCGCACAATCGTGAAGGAAAGGCAATCGACAGAAAGCAGCATCCGACCCATGCATGACTAGCTACATCCCATATGCTCCCAGGAATATGAGTGGCACGCTTTGAAAGGAAAGCCCGAAGGGGAGAATAGATGGCCTGTTATACAAAGACTCCCTTCTATGGCCCTCCGCAAGATCGGTGTCGTGAGAAGAAGTCGAGAACTTTTGGAGAACCGCCCGTTATAGAACTAAAGACCAAATCGCTCGAAATTCATCATGCCGAGTCATGAAAGGGGTCATTGCAGTAAGCCAACGGGATGAACCACGAATGAAGCGCCGTGCAAGCAATACAGAGGGAAAGAATGCGCTTACTGTAGCCAAGTTAGCATCAAACAAACATGTAGCAGGATGGACGATTGACTTACCTTCATCATCGGACCGTAACCGCCGCCACCACCGTAGGGGTGTTGCGGAGGCATACCCATGCCTGGGCCAAAGGGAACTGGTGGAGGTGGCGCAGGGCGGTAAGGGGTGCCAGCTGGGCCGGAGTTGTTCTGTGAGCGACCCCAGCTGAGACGAACGCGAGAGTTGCCAATCGGGTAGCCCTGCATCTGGTTGATGGCCATCTCAGCAGCATGGCGCTGAACGAACTGGACAAAGCCACATCCCTTGCCTGGAGGAATCTTGACGTAAGTAATCTCGCCGAAGCCCTGGAAGAAGGAGCGGAGCTCGTCTTCGGTAACGTAGCCGGAAAGGCCGCCGACGAAGACAGTGGTGTTGTTGGGGTCGGTGAACTGGTTCATCGGCTGGGGGGCACCGTAGTAGCCGCCCATTGGGGGAGCGCCCATGGAGTACATGCCCATTCCGGGGCCGCCGCCGCCTTGTGGCATGCCCATGCCGCCAGGACCTCCGGGACCGCCGCTCTTGTTCTTGGGTGTGGCGGTAGAGATGCGCATGGGACGGTTGCCGCAGTAAACGCCCTGCATCTCGGTGAGGGCCTTTTGCTGGTCCTCCTCGCTAGCGAACCGGACGAAACCGTAGCCGCGCGACATACCACTGATGGGGTCGGACATGATCTTAGCAGACTTGGTGGACTGGTACTTGTTCTGGAAGAGCTGGACGAGGACGAACTCGGTGACCTCGGGGCCCAAGTCTCCGACGAATATGCTGAACTCGGGACCACGCTCATCGCGGCTGCTCGAATCGTTAGTGATCACTGTCGTATATGGGAAGCCGGGTGAGACTTGCCTCCTGTCAGCAAGACCACCACCAGAGGCCCAGTTCAGCTTGAAAGGGCGGTTGGAGTTGGGGATGAGTTGGCCGTTGAGGGAAAGGGCCTTGGACGCGGCATCAGGGCTCGCGAAGTCGACGAAGCAATATCCAGCATTGCTGCTATGCGGTAGTTAGCCTGGAGACTTTTTCCTCGGTGATCTCCGTGCTTACCCGGAGAACTTGTCACGGATCATCTTGACGTTGACGGTCTCGCCCATGTTGTACCAGATGCTGCGCACAAAGTTCTCGTCGATCCAGGGCTCGAGTTCACCCATCCTGCGCCATATTAGCATTGGTGTTCCCCCACCTAGAAGAAAGCTATCGGAGCGCGCGCATTGCGGTCTGGTATACACCATGCGCCACACAGGCGCGTATGCGGACTCACCAGAGAGTCGTCTTGCCAGCACCTTGGCCTTGGCCGTCGCCACCAGCGCTGCCTGGCGGGCCCATGTTGCCCTGGGGAGGGAAGCCGTTGCCGGAGGCGTCCATGGGCTGACCCATGTCGCCGGGCTGCGGGGTTTGGTTGTTCATATCGCCCTGGGGCTGGCCCTGGAATTGGTCGCCGTAGCTGTTGTTGAATGACATGGTCGATAGATCAAGCGGGGTAATCGGTTGAGCTAACGGAGGTGGGGAGTAAGGTTACGGGCTCTAATTATGATAGAGAACTGTAGAGTCTTTTAAATGGTCTGCGCAGAAAAAGCAACCATTAGTGTCGGTGAATGAGCGCGCAGAAGGTCACGCAGCGGGAGCAGGGTAAGGGTATTGCAAGGTGGCAGACTGCACTTACCGATTAGATCCGGCTCCTTCTATCACTGTAGAGAAGCGTAGCCTGCGGAGGCGCGTAGGCAGTTGGGCGTATAAGCCAAGGAGACAGTCGGAAAAGCGGCGACAGTAACTCCGGATCGCACGAAGGAGTGGGCGGGTGAGGGGGGGCGTGAAGGAGTGACCGTGAGGAAGCTCGAATGAAATCTAGGCGGGCGGTCAGTCGCAGAGTCTTGCTGCTAGGCATCACATGCGGCGGGCGCACGAGGCCCAGGTCACGACAGGTGCTGGCAACACCCACGGCAGCAAGAGCGCGTCGGGATGCGCGACTCTGGCTCTCGCTGATGGGAGAGTGCTGCAGGCCGGGCGACCAAGTCCGTGCAGAGCAACGACGTCAGTAGGCGATGGGCACACAGGCGTAGCAGACGGGTGGTGTCCGAATTGATTGTGCAATCCGCCTGTGATGCGACCATGGCCGGATGCACGAAATTGTGCAGTGGGCGACCCGCCAAGACGAGATGAAAATTGCTAAGAGAGATAAACATACCGAAAAAGCTCAAGGGCACCGGCGGACGTGAGAAGCAGATGAGATCCAAACACCACAACGCAAAGGAATCAGAGAGGAAAGACGCTCGAAGACGAGAGTGCTCGGTTGTGTGGGAGGAAGGTCGGTCGGTGGGCGGGGTCGGTGGAAGAGCGAAGAACTGCAGATGATGTACGGCGCCGAGAATCCGCTAGGATTTACTTCGCTTGGATTTGGTAGCGATGGCAGCGCGAACCTGGGGACGCGGATGGCGTAGACCAGTGCTGGTTTAAGCTTTCGATCGATACAAGGATAATTGCGCTGAAGCGACCCAAGGATGAAGCGGCTCCATTGCGAGTGGCCCATCGCATCTCGCTACAGAGGCTCAACACGGCTGCCACGCTGGCATCGACCAGATGAAGAACGGTGCCGGCTGCCTGCGATCTACTTTGCGTTATTAATAGGCGACCCACCCCTGGCACCGTAGATGACTTGCAGCCAAAAGTCGTCACTGGGCTGTTGCAATGTGCGGGGCGGTGCTCCTCAGGCAGAGGCTCCATTGCCTTTCCAATCACCATCTTTCCACCCATGCCCGCATCGCATCTCTGGGCTCTGCATACACAGGCTGCGCAGTTTTGCGCCGGCCGAATCACACACTTGTACCGCCATGGCCTTCTCCATTCTCTCTCAGTGGCCCCGCCGCCTGCAGCTAAACGGCTGGTCGCTGCGGCACTCACCCAATGAGCTTGACACAGACATATCACGACCGTTGTGCTCTTGTGGAGCTGTCAAGGCACTCATCAAACATGGGCAACGGCTACTGATGATCAATTCAATACATGGTCAAGCCTATCATTGTTCGTATTGGTATCTCTTAGTAAGCAGGTTTCTATCATGTCAACCTTCTCCCAGGTTTCCTACAACGCCTGACCAGTGAGCTTCTCTGGGATGCCAGCAGCAGCCTTGGCCTCGCCCAGCTGTTCGCGACCCTCGGCGAAGACCTTGTCGAAGTCGTACTCGAACCACCTGATATCCGGGTTCAACCCAGCAAACTTCCACTCTCCATCAATCTTCTTATACCAGTGCATGTTGAAACTGTGGGCGTGGCCCTTAACCGCGACCTTTGTGCGTGTCTCATCCGTGTACCTCTGGTGAGGCACACGGAGCTGGTGGTACCCGATAATCTCGTCCTCTGACGTCTTCTCCCACCGTGTACCGCCGATGAAGTGCTGTGTCTTGAGGAGGGGGTTGCCTAGGACGGCAGGATCCGACGCCATGGCGACAAACTCATCTGCAGGCATTGCCTCCCAGATCTTGTCCAGGAACGAGCGGTAGTCAATCCTCAGTGTTGGTGCGATGCATTTGCGGAGACGGTCCCAGTCCTGCTATGCGTGAGTAATCATCATTCAGTAGTGCTGCATGTAGACCGACCTTGCTATCGTAGCTGTCTGCCCACTCGTAGCATGCCGACTGGCAGCCCATAACATCTAGACTTGTTAGTCACGTTCGTAAGAGGTAGCATCAGAAGACTAACCCTCGAACGTAGGCTTCAATTCGTTCTTCTCAAACATGATGGCTTTTATTTCTGAAGATTGTAGGAGATGTTTAAATTGCTGTATTACTGTGATATTTCAACTGTATCTCTACAACATAGTCCTTCGTCTTTATATCTATCGTGTTGCATACTCTAGCACTTCTATTTGCGTCGACTTCTGCGACGTTTGGCTTCGGGTCCCCGCTCAACGGGGTTCCGCCATCCGCATATTCGAGACTGCCGGTGCGGTGCCAGCGGTCACGAACGGGGCCGAGGACATTTTTGGAGGCGGAAGTCCCTGTGTTTCGACTTGGCCGAAATATTTCTACACCATAGTGGAGTCGTATCGAGAAAGTGCTGCAGGGCAGTTGCTGCCGCGACCCCTCGCGGAAACAAAGAAGATGCACGGGCCTATGAAACACCAAACTATCCGATGGTGCGCCGTACCTTCAAACTTCCTTCATATCCAGATTTAGTAATCGAGTTGGTGCGCGTTCGTTCGGTTTCGTCGAATTTCGCTGCTAGCAGATTGAGAGACCGTTTCGCCTCTCATGGTTATCCGATCGACGAAGCTGCTGCCAAGTTCGCGACAATCCGATCCGGGCCCACCACCTCTGAGGGAAAATGAACATTACACAGTGAAAGCGACGTTTCTCTTCTCTGCGCAACGCAATGCAATGCAAGAACAACAGACCCTCGAAAGAGAAAGGATGTTTTCGTTCAAAGAGTACCTATCTAGGAGAGCCCCCGCCAGGAAAGGAACAATAGGAACATAGCTCTTGTTGTTGCGCTGTGTCGCAAAGAAGACAGGCACCGTCGCAAAAATGGCTCATATATTCCTGGGAGGGAGTGGCCCTGCTCTTCGTGAAAACGGCCAACATAGACAAGTACATCTCCAGTCCCACATCTTTCCTTCTGAATGGTCGTACGCAAGAGATCTACTTGGCTATAGGCAAATTGGTCGCTCTCAAGCGCCGACATGTGGTGTGATGAGAAATAGCGAGCCAATCGTATACCCAGCAATCCTGCAGCTGTACGAAATACCTGTCCCGATTTCTTCACGATGTCGAAAATGAGTAGCTGCCGCGCGCTCTCTGCGAACACACGATGAGCTTCGAGCAGAATCCTCGTACGCACCAGACTCGTTCGTGTTGATTGCTTTCTGAGGATCTTTTTGTTTACCTTGATCGTTGATGCACCTAACTCCGCTGTAAATCCAATCTTCGAGGGACTTTGCAGCCTGTCACCAGGCTTGTCATGACAGATATACTCGCATGGAAACCACCATCGTGGTGGGCTCCCGATGGCATTACCAAAGCCCTTTCTAAACCGGACCTGCGTACGTTCGCATCAGGATTGCTCCATGGGGATCGTTTCAGACGGATCAGATCCGCATATGCGAAAGCGGAGCGATGCAGAGTATGCTGTAACAATGCCTGGCCAGATACATCAGGTGCACGCGTCTTGGTTGGTAGTTTACTCTCCTCTGCTGGAAAGGGGTGTGCAGGTTGTTTGACCCTATGTGGTATCGTAAACAGGTGTGCCTTGATTTCCAAGAACTCGAACCAGCCGTTTGAGCTTTCTCTGGATAAATGGGTATCATGCAGAGTGGAGAGATCAAGACTGGTTTTGGAATGCTACCCAACTGCGTCGTGGGAGGTGTTCGCGCCGGAAAGTAAGTATCTGAAAACTGCAATGAGCACTGCACATTAACGTATTCAGATCTCGAAAATCCATGGCGAATACCACATCTGCCCCATGAAGTAATTGCGAATTCTGGTTCAGACCAAGCTGTTGAACGAGCGTCGTCGTGGCTGCAAGATTGCGAAGACAACCACGAGTTGTGCAGAAGTGCCAATTCGAGCCTGCCAACTCGCGTTATCTCGATCCAGGGGCCGAAGACTATCAAGTTGTACGAGACTGATGGCGAATTTGAACCCTACGTCTGTCTAAGTCATTGCTGGGGGCCGGATAAAATCACCACAACTGAGAGGGCAACTCTATCCGCACATAAGCAAAGCATTCCATGGCAAAAACTTCCCCAAACCTTCCATGACGCAATCTCTTTCGCTTTCCGACTGGGATACAAGTACGTCTGGATCGACAGCCTTTGTATCGTACAAGATAGCAAAGAGGACTGGCGAAGCGAGGGTAGTAAGATGGCGCAGATATATTCTGGTGCCGATTTCACCATTGCTGCTACCGCATCAAGTCGCCCGTCGGAGGGGTGTTTCCGCCAGACTACGAACCGCCCAATCAGCATCTACTCGTATCCCGATATGAACGGCTCGATGTTGGATGTGTGCGTTCGATCTAGCATAAATCATTATGCATGGAGATATGGCGAATATCCCTTGCTACGCCGTGGATGGACACTGCAAGAGTGCCTGCTCTCACGAAGAATCTTGCACTTCACAGCCGAGGAAATGTTCTGGGCTTGCAGGACTGTGAACAAATGCGAGTGCTCATTCTGGTGGGACGCCATGACATTACCCTTCAAAAATCTGCGCAGCCCAAAATACCTTACAACAATACATTCCTCGGATGAGATGCAATGTACGGTTCTGTGGCATCATATTGTCAGCGAGTACAGCAGTTCTTCCTTGACATACAAAGGGGACTGCTTTCCAGCTTTACAGGGAATCAGCAAACAAATGCATCAGCTCAAGAGGTCAGCATACGTGGCTGGACTATGGGAGAACAGTATAATGTATGACCTACTATGGTACTCCGATTACAAAGACAGAACATGCAGACCAGAGGAATGGCGTGCCCCTTCATGGTCATGGGCATCTGTCGTGGGTCGAGTTACGTGGCCCAATTGGATTTCAATCTGCACACCTTTATCAACCTATGTCGCCAAAGATATATCATTTGCAGGAGTAGATGAATTTGGCGAGCTTCGGTCTGCAGAGATTACTTTGCGAGGTCGATGTTTACTCGAAGCCGTGGAAGGCACCTATCAGTACAACACGCAGCTATGCGCAAACATCGAATACCCCGACCATCGCGCTTGGAGGAGGTGCCCCCGTAAGGTGTATCTCGATTGTGAATTAGGAGACTCTGGCAATGAGATGCCAGGTTCTGTACTTGATATTCCCATCCAGCGTGTGAAAACGCTTCTCATGAGTGTATATCAGATGGGGTTGAAGAAGAAATACCTCTATACAGCTTTGATACTGCGACCCTCGAATATGACAGCATGCGCTTACGAACGGATTGGCTTGGTGGAATTCGAGACGCAGAAAGGATACGAGGTGTTTGATCTTCCGTTGGGTAACGAGGAAACTCTACACATCGTCTAGTTGGCCGGCGGACGCAGCCAAAGACGCTTGGCTCAGCCTTGCTCTCAAAAGAAGATACACCAAACGTGTACAGGAGTCAAAAACCCTGCTACATGCCAAAGCAAGATGTTTCGAATAGTAACATAGGATTGATGATGATCAAAATTCTCTTGTTGGCTGCTCCACAGGCGGGTTTGCCTGCTTCGACCCTTCCACAGATAAAGCGAAACTGAGAAGTTGGGCATACGGCATAAGTTACGGCAAGATATTTCAAAAATGCTTGAAAGGGTCCCAAACGATTTGATTGAAGGCGACGTAAAGGAAATAGAGTGGTATCTGTTAAACGAGGATGTCCAAACGCCAGACGTAATACAAAAGACTCCAGGAAAGACCAGATCAGAGCGTCGTTCGTTCCTTGTGCTCCGCTGATACGGCCGCAACCCCTCAAGCCATCTCCAACCTTCGACCTCAAACGCTAAAATACGTACGATCTTCACCCGCTGATCGCTCTCGAACTCCACACATGCTTCCTCATATTCTTGCCCCTACTTATACTGCGGCACTCCTTGCGGCGGGGGTCCATATCCCGGAGCACCACCAGGTCCACCACCCGGTCCACCGTAATTGTTCATCATGACCGCACCACCACCCTGCGCTTTGGTCCCTCCTCCAAACTGCTGCAGTTCAGGCTCCAGTCGATACGCGATGTCCTGCCAGAATTTGCAGATATGACACCCAACTTCCTTGTACGGCTTCAGACTAAACGGTATGACGGGGATGAAGCAAAAGGTAAACCATTCCCAGCGCTTCATCACCCTGCCCGTGGGGTTGTTGCAGTTTTGACAACGTAGTGTTATGTGCTCGGCGCCTTTGAGGGGAGATGTGAATGCTAGTGAGATTGTTAGTATTGCGGAGAGAGATTAGGTGGAGAGTGAGTGGTATGGGATTGGATGGGATGCGGAGGACTGAATGTAGACCCGTGAGAGACGTACTGTGTGTTCCGCAAGTGAAGAAAAAGAACATGATCGCAGACTATATGCGCGGACAGCGCAGTGGTATCAATGATGTGTGGCTCTTTGATATGGGTCGGGTCTCGATGATGTCGAGCTGGTGGAGTGATGCGCGTGCGACAAGCGGTACGGGGGATACGCGTTCGATTGTTGACTGCTGTTCGTTTATGATAATGGCGGACGTAACGGCGCGTAGTACTGAAGTTTTTGATGATGGAGATTCTGTTTGGAACGAAGTTGAAAGTAAAAAGGGTCGTCTGAGAGGCGTTGGGATGGGACGCTGCTTCGATGTTTCTGGTAGAGAGAGTATTGGCGCCGAGGAAGCTGCGTCATCCATGTTGCGTCTCAGCCACACTTGGCTCCAGGGCATGGGGCTCCATGGGGCTAGCGGCTAAGCCCGCAGCACT
>Ga0265797_10000936_pt1 | contig 52524 bp, 38 predicted proteins | sample P2T30metagenome_FD_192433 | JGI IMG/M metagenome (GOLD analysis project Ga0265797, IMG submission 192433) | Plant litter microbial communities from East Loma Ridge, Irvine, California - P2 T30 | ecosystem: Environmental > Terrestrial > Plant litter > Unclassified | place: USA: California...
TGTTCGATGTCTTCGGCGAGGCATGTACGCGTGGTCTTCGCTGCAGTGTACCGATCGTCGTCCGCGTGGGTGACTGGATCGAATGGGATGACTTTCTCTGTTGAAAAAGGAAGTAGAAGTAAGCACGATGTTGCGGAATTCACATTTGGGTATCCGGCTGCACTTACGATCGCCTTCCCTTCTGATCACATCGAACTTGCGTGCTGTAAGGAAGTCCGCAGTTGCACCTCTGGTAATCCAATTCAGCGCTCTCTTGAGCGCCTCATGATGGTGTTTGTTCCTCACTCTCACCACCATGCCCATGTCACCAAGGTCCTCTGGTATGCCCTCGCGGGTTATCACATTGTAAATTCTGGGAGGAATCTTGGCCACTTGCTCCTGGTTGAGCACTGGGCAACTGTCTTTCCCTTGACCTTCAAGCATGATTTTCAGCGGTCCTGTGAGTAGTTTTTCGTCCATGGTGGGTGTTGTAGAATAAAAAGACATGCTTAGGCTGCGGTGGACAATTTGGAAGATGTAGTTTTGACGGAAGTGCGAGCTGGTGCGGTGTATGTATGTGCTCTGGAACAGGCGTGAAAGGAGTGGCCTGCTATGTTTGCCAGACAATCTCACAACGAGAAGGTGGTTCACAAAGATCTTTGCCGATGTTCGATCGTACTGAGACGTTTGGACGCAGAGCGGGTGTCTGAATGGTGAAAAGCAAATATTGCGAGAACGAGACGCAAACGCCAAGCTGTGAGACCGGTGAAAAGATACGCTCGGACCCAGGAAAGACGGTGACCGGGTAGATGAAGTGAGGTGTACCCAGCTGCGAGGTTTCCGGCCGTTTGTGAGTGATAGTGATGAAAGACCGCAGGTAGACGAGCAAAGGATCGGAAAGGTGGCGAGAATAAAACAATTTCCAGTGCCAGTGATCAGACGGCAAGATATGTATACTGGAGGTGTGATGAATCTGTTGTGGAGTGCAGGAGGCCGGCATCGAGACATCTAGAAAGACATGCATCTATCCGTGACGAACAACGCTCGAGAAGCACCTATGCGTACACCGATACAAACGGCTAGCATTTCAGACAGACGGTCTCCACGAACTATGTCTCCTTCTCTTTTCCCCGACTTTCTTGTCGTTCTCCGATATGGGTGACGGAGGCGCAGGTCGATCACTCTTGATAGAAAAATCACCATCTAACAGTATTAGAAAGCATTCCATAGCGCAAAGAGCAAGAACTTACATTGATGATCCTGAATGGGAGTTAACCTGAGCTCCTGGAACAGCTCTCCCACATCCCCGTGCCTGTTGCAAACAACACGCGTTGACTTGTTGCTTTCGGACTTCAGCGTTGGAAGCACTACCAGAAGCTCTCCGCGAGAGACAGTGAAACCATTGTCGACAGAAGTAGGCAGTTCAGCTGCACCACGAGTAGAGAGTAACGTTCCCCGACCGACCTGCTCTGCAAACACCAAACGTTTATCTCGATAGATCGCATCAAAGATGAACATCGCATCGCCAGCGAGTTGGTTAGAAGTAGAAGAAGAAGTTCGACGCACAGCCGGTCCGGTGGGAGCTGCAAGGATCGGATCGGAGATTTTCAGATATTTCTCCATGAAAGCTGCGAGCAGGGCATTCGTCTCGTTAGTCTTGCCAGCTTTGTCGGAGATGCTCTTAGCAGCTACCGCAATGGCGTCGGAATCGGGTTGCAAGTGTGAGAGGAGGGCTTGGAGTCTGTCCCTTGCGGGCAAACATGTACGGAGAAAGGTCAAGAGGGTTTCGTCTTTGGCTGCGAGTTTCTGTAGAGTTTCGACGCGGCTGGCGACGAATCTTGCGAGGTCGGCGTCGAAGGGAGTCTGTTTGCATGTCAGCAAAATACACTTCGTGTCTGATTTGAACGCTCTACATGAACACTTACGAAGACATCATTTGTGTACAGAGTCTTGAAGAAAGTGACAATCTCCGCAACATAAACCGGATACCTCGAGCAAAGCCTCTTCGACAGAGCCGCTTGCAAATCCGTCAAGCCAGCAAGAGCACTGAACTGATATAGCTCCGCCTCCTCAGCAAACCACGCATGCGTCTCCGTCGTAGCACGCCAGCCCATATCCTGTGCATGCGTTTCCGCATCATAAGAAACCACACGCCTGTTATTCTTGTCGTCCATCCTCACAACCTCAGACTTGCCCTTCACGAAAAACGACGCCTCCTCTCCTCGCAAGATCCACTGCACAACACGCCGGATCTTCGGGTGGCAGCTTTGGTCGGCAACGGTCACGATAGTGATCTCGTCCAAGTCCTGGACTTGGCTGGCGACGCTCCATATCCAGTTGAGGAGGTGCGACGGGATTTTGTTGACTTCGTCTGCAGACATCAAGGGGACGGCTTTCGCGTTCAAGGGTGGAAGAGAGAGTTTGAGCTGGCCGACGAACGGCTCGTCTGCGAAGTTGCGCGCCATGGTGTAGGCTGCATCGGTCGGGTGTGTATCCAAGATAGAGGGAAAGTGAGCCAGAAATGTCGTTTGTGGTAAACTTTGAGACCAGTAGTGGCATGACTCTGAATAGCCCAAGACCGAGCGTGGGTGTGCGTTCCTCTTCACGACATGCAAACGAAGCTGGACACAGCATCAGCCCACCTGTCGGGTCCAGCGTCGCTCGAGGAACATCCGGTGTCCCAAAAGAATGGTCCTGCAATATAGCGATGCACGCTGCCGTACGTCTCAACCGCGTCGACCCTGTGAACGGGGCTCTGCAGCGTTTGCATGCATATGAACGCTCCCGTCTCTTCTTGATGTGATAACTCGCCGGTGTCCATACCAGGTGTACGTCCGCTGCACGAATATCAGTATGACTCCAGACAAGATGTTGTGCACAGCAAAAGACCGTAAAGGCATGAATCCCAAGCGTCGAAGCATTGCGCGAGCTATCGACTTCGGAAACTCCATGCATCTGCGCTGCAGGCCTGCAGCTGCATCTGCATCTGCACGCAGCCGTGCCGCGCCATAGCTCGAGCTGCTGTGTACAAACGCCTGCATGGTACAGAGGTACTGTAAGCATATGCAGCTTCTAGGCCCCCTTGGATGGTCTTCTTCCTTTAGCACCCACTCAGTCGGTATCGAAACACATATGATCATTACAAGTCTGCGCACACGAGGGAACGTAAACCCAAAATCTGCAGACTTGCGCCACCTAGCTCCCTGGAATTAAGAACACAAGGCGAAAACCTCGAGAGAACATATGCCGTGAGGCCGTTTCATTCATCAAATACAATACGTACCGTAGCCTCTGTCCGAAACCCTTCCCTCCAATTTCACTGCAGAACCACTCAATCCTCTCTCCCAACCTTACTCCTACCCCAAACCTCATCCGCATTCGCCTTCCCCTTCGTCTCAGGAACATAGTACGCGACGAAAACGCCAAAAACTGCCGCGATAGCAGCAAACAGGTAGTAAACCTCTCCCTTACCCAGCGCCTCGCTGACGATAGGGAAGAACTGCGCGACGACGAAAGTCGCGATCCAGTTGGCGGCCAGAGCCCAAGACTGCGTCGCGCCGATGGCTTCTGGGCCGACGAGCTCGGAGGACAGGATAAAGGGTATGGGGCCTAGGCCGAGGCCGAAGAAAGAGACGAAGAGGAGCACGGCGATGCCGGAGAGGACGGGGAGGTGGCGGGTTATGCCGATGGCGAGGAGTATGGAGGAGGTGCCCATGCCGGCTATGCTGGCGAGGAGGCAGGGCTTGCGGCCTAGTTTGTCTGACAGAGGAGCTGAGGCTGTGGTGACGATGATGTTTAGGACTGCGACGAGGATGTTGAGGAGGGAGGAGTTCGAAGCGAGCAGATCTGCGAGCAAAGAGACGCCGTACATCACGATGCTGTTGATGCCGCAGAGCTGCTGGCCGATCATGACCGTCATTACGGCGAGCAGGGCTGGGCGCGAGTTCGGGTCGCGGAGGATGCCAAAGATCGTGAGAGACTCTTTCATGGCCGCCTTCGCTGTCGAGTCATTCGTAGCGTTGGGATCGGGACCATCCTGGGCGGACATGAGTCCTTCTTCTTCATCCTCATTCTGTTCCTCGTCCGCGTTTGTTCCCCAGCCTTCCACTTCCTCGTGAATATCCGCATCTTCTCCACGAAGCTTACGCAGTGCCTTTTTCGCTCCGCTCGGCTTGCCGTGATCTGCCATCCATCGTGGGCTCTCCTGGCCAACCAAGATCAACGCAACAGCCTGCAATGCGCCCAAGCCTCCTGCAACTGCCAGAATGATTCTCCACAGATTTCCCTTGCTCAAGAAGTATCCCAGAACCTGCGCGATCAAGATGCCCACATTTGTCATGATCTGTGTAAAAGCGCCAAAGAATCCCTTGCTCTTGGGCGGTGCAGTCTCGCTGATGTACAAGGGCACAATCACCACCGAAGCGCCAGCTCCAAGCCCCGATACGAAGCGTCCAAAAGTCATCAGGCCGATGTTTGGCGCCAGAGCTTCAAGTATAGAGCCAGCGATGAAGAAGGTGGTGGTGTACAGCATGGTAGGTAGGCGTCCATATTTTGCGCCAAAGGGCCCGGCTGAGAGGGCGCCCAGCAGACCGCCGAGAGTGAAGAAAGAGCTGACCAGGCCGAACTGGGTGGGATTCATGGGTATGCATTGTGGGAGGTGGGCCAGGGAGGATGTGGTGATATCGTCATGGTGCTGGTCTTGGAAGTAGGTGTAGAAGCGTGTGAGGGCGGAGGCGCTGATGGACTCGCGGCGGCAGGTGATTACATCTTGCGGCGCGTTGAGCTCGGCGATATGGTAGCCGAACAGCAGAGGGCCGATGGTGGCTGTGAGGAGAGTGTAGGTGAAGTACGGCGTCAGGCCGCGCAACGGGTTGGAGGAGGCCGACATGGTGGGCGGTGATGTTGGAATCTACGTGAAAACAGCGGGCATGGTCAGAAGTGGTTGAGACTGAGGGATACTGTAGTCCTGAAGAGTGTGCGTGCGTGAATTGCGGTTGAGTGCAATGTATTCAACGCGTCATGTCTACGCAACAGTGTGCATGTGTGTGCAAGTCGAAGCTGGCGAGGTGGAATGGTGAGAGACGAAGGCGGAGTTCGTCCCCCAGGCATGTCGAGACGGCAGCGCAGGCGTGATCAAACCAAAGCAGCCTAAACATCCATCACGAGCGTGTAACTACAGTGTAGTGCAGCCATTCAGGTGTATTGTATCCTGAAGCACTACACGTATCGTTAATTTATTGTAGGTGCTCATAACGTGACTGCAACCTCACACCAAGGAGTGTGGCATTCAACGACACATTTGTCCTCAGCATCGGCGTCTGACTGAAGCTGCTGCTTTCTCTCACCACCCGCCCTGCCAATGCCGTGATAGACTGCTACACTACGTACTCTCCACCAAGTCTCTCCCACGCGCCACTCGACTGCTGTCCTGACATGCACACATTCGTAGTCAGCCGTGCCAACACATATCATCATCCTCCTCCTCCTGCCAGACTTCTACAACGGCCCGATTCCTCCGATTTCTCCGTCTGACCTCGCCGTCCATCCCCTCTGTATCGTCAGACCACCACCACCTTATCGTTTAGCCTCACGTCTTCCCAATCCTCCACGCTTGCCTACGGCCTTGGGGAGCAGCAGGCGGGCATCGGCGCGAGCGCGAGTGCTCGTAACGACGGCAAGCGAAAGTATATTCCTCTTGATCGCCCTCAAGCCTGCCTCGGATACCGGCGCCATGTCAAATCCACCGTCAATCGCGCCTCCGTCAGTCGCCGCCGTTGCGCGAACTACCGCCGGCGTTGTTGCTCACTCCGCCGGCCCTCTCGGCCACACCCACGCCCAGGGTCTCAAGCGTGCCTTTGAGGGTATGTTGCCCATCTCTGTATCTTCAATTTACCTGTTATTATCGTACATGTCCACTCTTCCAGTCCACAATTCTTTCATTCACCTGCATCTGTGTTGCGAGACGTAAAGAGCACTTGACTGTGCTTCCTGCCACGTCTCGCCAACACCTGCATCGTTCACCGACATGTCGACAACATCTTACATTTGTATCCTCGCATAGTTCAATTCCAACTCACATCCATCAGAGGCCCCAGATACGCCGCCACTCGCCAAGATGAACAACACTCCTTATACGCCTCATCGGCATATCAACGACCATTATGATATTGTCGGCTTCATCAGCAGTGGAACTTATGGCAGAGTCTACAAAGCCGTTAACAAACGCAACAACCCTAATATCCTCCCTGCTGTCCATCCATCTGGTCGACCCATCGCCGCCTTCGCAATCAAGAAGTTCAAGCCCGACAAAGAAGGCGAATTGCAATACACTGGCATTTCTCAGTCTGCAATCCGCGAAATGGCACTGTGCACCGAACTATCACATCCAGCCCTCATCCATCTTGTCGAAATCATTCTCGAAAGTAAATGCATCTTCATGGTGTTTGAATACGCCGAACACGACCTGCTCCAAATCATCCATCACCACAGCTTACTCCCACGAACTCCAATACCCGCCACTTGCCTAAGAAGCACCATGCACCAGCTGCTATCAGGCCTCCTCTACCTCCATCAAAACTGGGTCGTCCATCGCGATCTCAAACCCGCAAACATCATGGTGACCTCTGGCGGAAGCATTAAGATCGGCGATCTCGGCCTCGCTCGCCTATTCTACAAGCCTCTACACGCCCTCTTCACCGGCGATAAGGTCGTCGTAACCATCTGGTATCGAGCCCCAGAGCTCTTGCTCGGAAGCAGGCACTACACGCCCGCTATCGACCTGTGGGCCGTAGGTTGCATTTTCGCCGAACTCTTGTCCCTTCGCCCCATCTTTAAGGGAGAGGAAGCGAAGCAGGACACGAAGAAAACGGTCCCTTTCCAACGTAACCAGATGGGCAAAATCGGCGAAGTCCTCGGTCTGCCACGAAAACAAGATTGGCCGCTCTTGTCGGCTATGCCAGAGTATCCCAATTTACAGTCGGTCGCCATGCACAACCCCGCCGTTAACCGCCCCATAGGGCTGGAGAAATGGTACCGCAACACAGTCACCAACAACAACTACCCGCCCGCCATCGGCGGCCCGTCGGAATCTGCTTACGACCTGCTCAAGAAACTGCTCGAATACGATCCGCTCAAGCGTCTCACTGCGGAAGAAGCGCTGAAGCACCCGTACTTCACGGGCGACGATGGCAAAGGCAAGCCACCTACTTGGAATTGCTTCGAGGGTTTGGAGAATAAGTATCCGGCGCGGAAGGTTAGTAGCGAGACGCATGAGATTGGGGGGACGGGCAGTTTGCCGGTCTCGGTGAGTGGGGTGGGCGCGAAGAGGGTGGGGATGCCGGATGATGGGCTTTTGAGACCGCCGGTGACGAAGAAGATGAGGGAGGGGTGATGTTGGACCGAAAGGTTGTGAAGCGGCCGCTAGAGAAAGTGTAGGTACTTGAACACAGCGTGGACCGTGATCGAGGCTGGCACGGGCTCAATGCTAGACATTTGCTCGTCGTTAGCAACGCGGCCGGTCATGGTCCAATGCCCTCCCTACAAGCGATCGTTCAACGGGCCAGGCTTCCCACACAAGCCCAAACCACACCTCACATGGGCAACTACCGACCGAAAACATGAAGGAGATGCGGGGCGATGGAGCATTCCAAACCAAGGGAATTGTAGTGACACAAACATAGAATATCAGGTGAAGTCTGGGCTTCACAGCAGCGTGGTAGTAACTGAGTCGAAGACAGACCACAGTCACTGTCTGGGACCTTTCGCGTCATTTTGGTCGCTCCTTCCTCTTTCACTTCAGCGTAGCCTCTAAGCGGGCACCTGTCTTTTCGGAGCCGCCCCAAAAGCTTTCTGCTGCAACACAGCGCGACCACTCTTCCTCGGACCTCAGCAAACCCTCAAGGATGGAACAACCACAACCTTCACGTGCAAGGATGCTCAAGCTGAGTCTGCCTGGCGTAGATACTGCGACCATTCCCACGTTGACGGCCGAGCAAGTCGCGCAGATTCCGGCGGACCTTCTCGATTTCCTGCACGACTCTGGTCGGGTAGAGGACTGGGGCGACCTCAAAATCATCAGCGTTCAGGACGATCGACACAACTTCACAATCTTGTCTATTGCTGCGTGGGTCACGAACGGCCGCCTCGAACATGGTGAGCTCAAAGTCGAGCACCGCGAGATCACGGGCGCAGAAGCGGCGCACAACTCATTCACTTACGACCCACCCACCCACGCCCGGGACATCACATTCATCGCCACCAGGGAAACTCACGAGCACTTTCTGCAAAGACTCGGTCTCTACATCTTCAGTATTCACGCTCAAATGCAGGATCTGCAAGCCTACATCTGCGAGACGATTCGCACCGAGTACCCAATCTACGAGGCTGAATTGATCGCGCTGCTCACCGCCGTTTTCGAATACACTGACGACTTGGGGCGACTCGATCCTGTTCTGGCCAACTTCGTCAGCGAGCGCATGTTCTGTCTTCGCAAGATCCTGGTCACAAACACTGCCGTACTACCCTTGCTATGCAAGGCTGTCAGTGCAACGGATCGTTTCCTGGCTCTTGCTGGCCGTGCTGACCGCTCTTTTCTGGCGTTGGCTTTGACTGAGCTCCGGAAGGGTGTCGAGGAAGTCGATGAGACGGATGCATTGTTGAGCGTGTTTATCGAGCAGAACAGTTTCGAAGAGGATGCAGAACAGCCAGCCCGGCCGGCTTCACTGGTCACTCCAAGCACTCAGGCTAAACGCAAACGCGGTCGTCGTCCGTCTGGAGCGAAGCCGCAAACAAAGGCTGCAAAATTGGATGTTGCGGCGGCAAAGAGCACGATGGAAGAGGAGCAGGGCGTCGCGACACCTCATGTCACCAAAGTCAGTTCATCTTCTACGCCTTCATCAGCGCCAAAAGATGGTGGACGACGTCTCAGCTCCAAGGACTTGACTCGGAGCCAAGTAAACACCAGAGTTGGCGACGAACCTGCCCACACTCATTCATCTACTCACCCGAGGCAACGCCGCCCTCACCCTGGCCAGTCAATGGTAATATCAAGACCTGGAGCGTCCGATACCATTCGCCTGACAAGGCCGCAAGTCGCCAACGAATACTGGTCTGTCACAGCCGGCGAATGGGCAGAAATGTCCGACCACATCAAGCGCAAGTTCACGCACGCCGGAAACATCTGCGAGACCGAAGCTGGCGTGGTCGCTCTCGAGCCTTGCTCCGCATGCCGCGAGGCTGGGAGTATTTGTGAGGTGTACACTGCCCACGCGATTCACGGCAACATTGGCAAATCTTGCGCCAGATGCCGCATCCATTACGGACGAAAGAACTTGAACTGCTCTCACAGCAGTGGTCGGACAAGTGGAATTGCGGATGTATCTTGAACGGCAGGCACGAGCTCTGTCGCTGAAAGAACGGTCGAGAGACGATGATGATGATGGGAACCAAAGTGTTTGAGATTTCTCACGGCGGGAGGAAGCAGGTTCTCAACGCACGACATTCGACCCCAGGCATTCCTAAGCCTCCAGAAGCAGTCACATCAGCTAGCATACATACATGTGTGACATCCTCGTTTTATACAAAATTTCCCCTCGTCCACCGCGCTCCACCGTCCATATCATTTCATGGGAAAGTCTTGTTCCGACTTGCTAGTCACACATCATGAATGATGCCGTCGCCAGCCAGCAGGATGGTAGGCAAAAAAATAGATCAAAAAGTTGATCAAAAACATACAACAGGCGGGATTCCCAGATGGTCACCCACTCTAGTACTAGTCGCCCGGTTCAGTACTTATGTATGGCAGAGCGGACGGGATGCCCAGTTTTCACTGACCTATGGTCGTATGTATATATCCAGCTTGTTTACAAATCAACAATCCTGAAACACGTTGTAATGCTTTAATGTGAATGATGAACTAGCACTAACTCACTTCTCCCACCACAACCTCTCCCAACAGTCCCCGGCTATATTGACACAGCTCATCCTTGCTTGATAATATCGGCCGCCTAGAAGTGTATAGTCAGTCGATAAGATGGTAATTACGGATGAGTAGTGGCAGTTTCTCACCTTCTCGGCGATCGCATACACCGTCGTCATCAAATGCGTCGCAGGCAGAAGTGGAATCACACTAGCATCCGCGATGCGAAGCCCTGAGACACCATAGACGCGCAGCTTCGAATCGACGACACCTCCGAGTTCTCGTGCGCCCATCTTGCAAGAACCGGCGGGGTGGTAAAAGGTCTCCGAATTGGAACGGGCAAACTGCTCGAGCGCCGCGTCGCTGGTTACATTCGCACCTGGAACGACTTCGAGTGGTTGCAGCTCTTCCACCGCCGCCGTAGCTGCCAGTTTCCGGGCAAAGCGCACACCTTCGGTCAAAAGCTTGACGTCGAGAGGATTGCCAAGATAGCCAGAGTCGACTGTGACGCCGTCGAAAACGTTGTCGGTGAGCGTCTCGACGCTTCCTCGTGAGTATGGATGCTGAAGACCAAGTAGCACGACACCGTCTGCCCAGATGACCTCAAGGGAGGCAGAATCGTTACTGAGTAGCTTTTCGTTCAGGATTTTGACCTCTTGCGCATATCCTTTTTGTACTTCGGCAGGTGTTGTGGCTGGCAAATAGGTCGAACTGTTCTGCTTGAGTGCTATAGCGTGTATCTGCGCACTGGTGTTTGAATAGGTCGTTAATGGAAGGAATTCGAGGAACTCTCCAGTAGGACTCGTATATGGGCCAAGCTTTGACTGTTTGTACTCTTCCAAGGCCGCTGCCGCGAAAGTTGTATTGGTAGTCAGGTCGCTCGAGACTAGAGAGTTCGTTTTGACTGAGAGATAAAGAGTCAGCGCACTGATTCGCTTAGTGATACAGAGAGGGATGGATACTGACTGGTATTGACGACTGTGAGCAATACGTGGTCTTGGAAGTTTTGCCCGACAGCAGGAAGATTAACCTTGGTTTCGACGCCAATCTTAGCGAGAAGTCTGGGGTTACCAATGCCAGATACTTGTAAGATCTGGGGCGTGTGGACTGCACCTGCGGCAAGGACAACTTCCTTGTCCACTGAGACGACGTGTCGGTCTGCACCATTGCTCGAAGCAAACTGTATGCTAGTATTAGCTCTAGACACCGTGGTCGCCTTTTTGCTCAGCGGCCTTACCTCTACTCCAGTGACCCTGGTAATTTCCGGAGTTTTCTTCGTGATGATCCGGGTCACTTGATAGCCCGTGAGAATCTCAAAGTTCGGGCGGCCCTTGGCTGTTTCGTAATACGCTTCCCTGGCGGAGGACCTTGTTTGTGTGGTCGGATCTTGGTTGTGCGGGCAGAAATAGCCACCGATCGCATCGCCGCTGGCTTGATCGACCGGCATGTGAATGCCTATCTCTTTGGTCGCTTGAATGATGGTCTCTGGAGTCAAAGTCAGCAACACAAACAACCATGCACGTTACTGAGAGTCTTACTCGTTAATGGCCAAAAGAAGGGCGCGTAAGTGGAGTGCATGTACCCACTCGACCCGTGATAGTCTTCGTCATAAGTAACGTTGTATTCAGCAGCGATATCTTGCGGTGGGGGCGTGAAGATTTCGTTCTACTTTCGATCAGCATCGGGTTCAAAATCTCTCTGGCTAGAGCTCTAAGCAGCGTTCACGAGAAATACCTTTTTGAAATATGGCAACAACGATTTCCAATCCCAGCCATGGTTTCCCAACGCCGCCCACCTGTCGTAATCAGACTTGGATCCTCTGTCGAAGACCATACGATTCAGCTTCGTAGAGCCTCCGACAACCTTGCCGAGAGGAATCGAGACATTTCTCCCATTGACCGATTCGCTCGGCGCATATGTGATGTTCCAATCATACTTGGTACCAACAGCGCCGCCAGCCAGACCAGGAATAGTGACGAAATCTTCGTTCTTGTCGAAATCTCCCGCTTCGATGACTAGGACAGTTGTGTTTCGCTGTTCTGAGAGGCGATTGGCAACAGTAAGTCCCGCGGCGCCTCCGCCAACAACAATGTAGTCGTAGTGGGTTTGAGCTGTAATCTGTGTCTTTGATCGAGGGTGCGGAGTCGCGCAAGCTATATTGGCAAGCAATGCCGTAATGACAAATAATCTCATAGTGAAGACGACGCTCCAGGCGCAATCTGACCAGACGATGAGTTACAAAAGACGAGGCTCTTGTTGTAGACAGTAGGGGCAAAGGTCATTTGCAACGGACGCACACACATACATATATGTACCCATTTCGAGGCGCAGCACCCGTTCGCAGCTGCGAAGCGAACCAAGTTGCCAGCCCTGGCCTCACCTACATAGACATCTGCCGATGCCATCGGCTTGGTTCGGTAACTCCAATCGCAGCCTCTCCCTCGCGCGCGTTTTAAGAACTACCGGAGCCACGGAGGATACTGCTGCGCGATAAGTTTGGGGACTGCATACGTTGACAAGGAATACCATTATACCTGCGACATATATCGTTTCAGCATAGTGTTAGGGGCGGTCAATGGCTGAAGCATACAAGCGAGCATATACTTAAAACTTAAATGCTTGGAATGAGAAGCAAAATCGCTGCAGACACTTGGGTCTATCTCCAGCGCAGAGGCGTCCGGAAAACTTTTCTGTGTTCTGTTACGTATGTTTGAAAGATCGAAATGTTCCCAGTAGCTGTGCCGCCAAGTCGACTTGTACAAACGAGACAGGACCCCTGTCGTATCACCCTAACTCTAACCCTATTCTACTGCAACAATAAAGGTCATAGTAGAGCTCCTGGCGCTGATACCAAACTAAACCAGCTGAGAATCGAATCCAAGTACCGAAATCTACTCATCGAAAATAGTAGACACCACCGCGCCAGAAAGCTTCACCTGCCCAACCTTTCCACCTTCAGCCTCGAGCACGATCTTCCCCGAAGCAACATCACGCTTCCAGACAACGACAGTCTGGTTGTTTTGATGGCCGATTGCGATCAGGTTGCCGGCTTTGTTAATGGAGAACTGACGGGGCGACCAGCCGCCTGAAGGGGCAAGCTGTACCAGCTTTAGGGACCCGTCTTTTTGGATAGCGAAAGTGGAGATCGTGTCGGTTGGTCCACTGCCGAAGACAGGCGAGTCGCGGAAAGACACATCACGGTTCGAGACGATGATGAATCTTTGATCGGGCTGGTGGAGATGTTAGCTTGCGAACTGATGTCGTAATCAAGACAGATCAAGTGGATGAAGACTTACTGAGATGGCGATTTCGCTTGTTGGTGCCTTCGTCGCTGGATAGTCGGGGTTCACTGAAACGATCGAAGAGATTTTCGTGAATCTTGGTCCGGATTTGGTGTACTCAACTCGGTACGAATAGATGTTTTGATCGAGCTCGCCGTTGAAGAATAGGAAAGTTTCACCCTTCTTTGTAGTTTTGAACACGGCATGGCGAGGACCAACTCCGGGTCCAGTCACGAGGCCCGGGATTTCTTTGATCGGGGCGATGGCCTTGGGGTCTTTGGTGAAGACTCGAATGCGATCGCCACCGAGATCGGGGACCAATATGTATTTGTTTTTTGGGTCGACGAGAACGTGATGCGAGTAGCTCGCATCTTGGCGTAAGACTACCGGGCCGGTGGTGTTGATGGTCGGGAAGATCGCTTGGAGGGGGGCGTCATCAGGAAAATCTCCATGCTCGCCTAGGGCGACGACATTGATTGCACTCCTGTTGCTATTCGAACGTCAGGACCAACTAGATTGAAGCCTGGGCGAGCCAATCCTGCCCAGGTGTTTGGCAAATCGCTGCGTGCCACTGGTAAATCGACTTACTAGGACGCAGTCACATAAGCACGCACGCCAGAATCTAGTGTCACGATCTCACCAGCAACGCCGCTGGAGGCTACTGGGATACGGTCGATGTGGGCCAGGGCACCTCCTTTACCAATAGAGAAAGAGTTCAGCGAGCCATTGACCACCGAATTGGTCGCACGGTCGACGCAGTACAAGATCCTGTCAGTCGCGTCCAATGTCAACCAAGACGGATTAGTTGCGCACTCCGTTGTCCTATGAGACGCTACTAAGCTTGAGTTCTTTCCATTTCCGACATCCAGTGAGAGCGAAGTGACATTTCCTCCTGAATCGGCGACGAAGAGTGTGACGGCGCTGCAAGAGGCGATCAACAAGGCGAGTTGCGCGAGAACGTTGGTTGAGAGTATACGCTGCATGGTTTTCAGTCGCAAAAGAAGTATGGTGTGAGGCGAATGGGATCGGGGAGCGGATGCGACTACATTTGGGCAATAAGGCTAAAGCAGACAGCCCAGCGCTTCGAGACTTCACGTCAAATGATTCCGACAACGAAGCATCCGGCATCTTACCAATGCCATGCTTTGCCAAGCCGTACATGCACCGCATGGTTCGCTCGCCTTGATAAGAGCAATTTGATGGTGCAAATGCCCCCACGCATAGCGTCAGAGGCAGCCCTAGATGTGTTCGTAGCCCCGTGGGCAGTGTGCAAAGGTTGTTTCAGGAGGCAGGGCTGGCCCAGCGCCGATGTAACTCATGAGGACGCTAGCCATTGATTGAGCCTGTTTCAGAGGCTCTGCAGGATTGCAGAATGTGGCTTATCGGCGAAGGTGTCAAATTCCTTCGCCGAGCACGCACACGCCATTGTGGCTGATGCAAACAGCCAAGCGAGATACCTTAAATGATGGTGCTACCTTCGATATGATGGTGTGCTTTCCATGGCAATATATCCGCCTGCGCCGGATGTTCCTAGTCGTTGTAGGCGATAAACTCTTTCCGGTGCCTCTGTCCGCGTTGCTTCGACACTCCACTGCTGTGGACCTTAGTCCGTGATTCTGGATGTGTAGACAGTGCGCACTGCGAGTATTGAAGTAAGAGCCCCGGCGCCCATGGTCCAGCCCATTCTCTCTCGCTAATACTGTATATCTCTCACTACGTGGCCAGCAATTTAGACTTCGTGGACAAGGATCAGCTCCGGATATCTGCCTGAAGATGGCAGCTGAAGCATTAGGCTGTTTGAAGGCACAGTCACGCTTCATACCCGTCGACACATGTTGCTTCAGAGAGTTCGACTTTGGTAGTGTTTCTGGACCTACAACAACAATATGTCTGCTGGAGGCCTTAGGGCCAAAACCTCTCGCAATTACCTGAGCTTGATACAGCTCGTTAATTAGCTCTGCACGTGTATCGACGCGAGTGTACCCGAATGACTGACGGTGTACGAAACTCAAGCCAAGTCCTCAGGGCATGACTGAGGGCTCAGAGAGACCATCTGATAACGGTCTCTCCACTCATATTAATTGATTTGGTATCTAGTCAAGCAATAGACTTCGAACCCCGGCTCTAGTACCGACTCAGCCTCGCTCTCGGCATGCCGGTGAACTGCTCGGTCAATTCGTCACTTGTGCTTGGATAGGTTGATAGGCACGGTTTGATACGGGTTGATACCCGAATGCTTTCTTGTGAAGCCTATATAAAAGCAATGCACCGCGGCGACTTGCGATCCGCTAATTCACGTAGCTCATCTCTTGTCCGTTCTCGGCTCACTCCTTTGCCTTGATCTTCACGAGGCTATAGAGATGGTTTTCACACAGTCTTTTGGATCGCTTGCGATCGCGACCCTACTTTGCCTTTCTCCTGGCCCAGCCGTAGCTCAGACTCAGGGCAAGGCCTCTGAGCTTCACTCATGCTTGACCGCCGCTGGAGTCAACAGTGTTACCAGCCAAGATGCCGCATGGGCAAACGACACCATCGCTTTCCAGAAGCGCATCAACATTGATCCGTCTGCCGTGGCATTCCCCACAACCAAAGACCAGGTCGCTCTTTCACTGGACTGTGCTAGGAAGTCGAAAACTACGGTATCTGCCCTTGGCGCAGGACACTCCTTCCAGACTTGGGGATTCGGTAACCCGGGCAATCTTATCATCAGCATGGACGCTTTCCAAGACGTTTCCTACGACAAGAAAAGCAAGCGTCTTACATTTGGGGGCGGCAGCCATGTCGGCCCAGTCCTGAAGTGGCTTTGGGATAATGAGGGACGCCACTTCCCCCATGTCCGTGGATCCCATGTTGGCCTTGCTGGATCTTCTATGGGCGGTGGCTTTGGATCGACATCTCGTCACCTGGGCGCCGCAGTGGATAACCTCCAGTCTGTCGAATTCATGCTGTACAATGGTACGATCGTCAACGCCACGAAGGGATCAGACCTTTTCTGGGCTGCTCAGGGAGCAGCTTCCTCGTACGGGATTGCTCTCTCCATGACCACCACTACCCACAAGCCCCTCTTCCCGAACGCTGTCAGCTTCACGCTCAACGCACCCGGCTTCGATACAGAGGACGCCGCCAAGGCTATCGTTGCGGTCCAGGATTTCTCTCTGACCAAGCAGTGTCCTGACGAGCTTGCCATCCGCATGTCGCTGAATGCAACTGCAGCTGCCATCGGCTACTTCTACGGCGACCCCGCCAAGTTCGACGGTGTGATCGCACCTCTTCTTACCACTCTTCAGTCAATTGGCAACGTGACTCTTTCGAAGAGCGAACTTCCCTTTTGGGATCATGAAGTCTCCGTGGCAGGCCCAGGCATGAACCAGCCCAGCGGTGGCGCCCAAGGCGGAAGGTCCTTCTACATCCAGTCTTTGACCACCACCACCGACCGTCCATTCACAGTAGAGCAAATCAAAGTTCTTCTCGACAACGTCAACCTCAACTTCAACCGCACCGACCTCACCAGATCGGGCTTCCTTGACCTCTGGGGCGGTAGACCCACCCGCCAGATCTCCGACAAGGATTCTGCGTACGCGCACGGCAAGAACCTTTGGCTCGTACGCTTCGATGGAGTTGCTGTTGACATCAAGAACTTCCCCTCTGACGGCCTTACTTATCTCCGTGGACTCTGGAAGCCGTTTGAGAATGCTCTTACTGCTGCTAAGACTCCTATCCGTGGCTTCCCCAACTACGTCGATTCTGAGCTCACAGAGGCCGAGTGGAGCTCCAGACTGTATGGCAAGAACTATGCTCGCCTGAAGCAGTTGAAGTTTGTCTATGACCCTGAGGGCGTCTTCACGAACCGCAGGCAGGCTATCGCCGCTTAGATCATCGGATATTCATGTTTTGATTATTTCACTGGAGTGATATGAGTGGACCAGATGTATCCACATTTCAGATGTTAGAATTGAATGAGATCGAATTCGGCAACACACAGTTGACCACTAAGATATAGACAGAAACGGAATTCTAAACATTTCTATTCCAATGTGTCGCGAGGCGTGTGGCCCATATGAATGCCGGTCCCGATGCAAGCTGATGCCAATAGAATCGACAAGATCATCCGCCGTCTCCGCTTTGAGGTAGACGAGATTCCATTAAGTCATCTTGATGTGCAATGTAGAGATGATAGATCAATGCCCACGGACTTGAACTTCAAGACCGCGGACCTCCATGGAGCTGAGACACAGCCCCGTCAGGGGTGGTATACAATACATAAGCGCCAAGTCCGCGTCCACGGACATGCAACACTCGCTTTCGCGCTTGTCTGACCGGCTGCCAGGAATGATGGTCATTCAGCGATGCATGTCTCCAACGTCGATCGAGACTGGACAATAGCACGCAGTGTACGCTTCTTGTATTGCGTATCACAGCCAAACTATTGCGTGGCAGATCAATGTCTGGTCAGCCCTTGGCCGCAGCCTGACTTGCCAAGATGCCGCAACACGACAGAGGTGAAGTCAGCACTGTGAACTCTACATGGACATTAATGTTTAGCCTGCCGCTTAGTTTAACAAGACATCTATAAAGACCATCGTCCCTACGATAAGAATTGTCAATCTCATCCACATCCAAAGACTCTCTAGACTATCGGACAACTCGCCTTCTTCGACCAAGCACAACTTCCCATCAAACAATTCCAACGAAGATGATGCTGCTCTGGATTTCAGCTCTCATAGTCGCAGCTCGATGCCAACGTAAGTTGCTCTAAGGCAGAATTACCAACACCTTCCACCGAAAACGCTAACAACAACACAAGGAGTCGAACTCATCAACCCTATCGATCGCTTCGCGCAGCACGAAATAACATTGCCCCCTCCTGGCTTCCCGATCCTCCAAACCAACTTCACTGTCCCACCCGACTGCGGCGAAGACAGCTATCGAGGAAATGGGAGACTGCAAGGCCTCAACGTACTCATCACAGGCGGCGACTCTGGCATCGGTCGAGCAACAGTCATTGCTTTTGCCCGTGAGGGTGCTAACGTTGCCATCAACTACTTGCCCGGCGAGGAGCCCGATGCTCAGGATCTTGAGGATTTCCTAGCGGGCGAGGATCTGGCTCTCACCCGCATCCCCGGCGATCTGGACGATGAAGATTTTTGTGCCTTTGTCGTTGAAGAGGCTGCTAGTCAACTGGGTGGCCTCGACATTCTGATCGGCAATGCTGGGTGAATAAATGCTGGCGGTTGTGACGATCGAACAAACACCTCGCTGACGCGCCAGACAGATATTCCTCGCTGCAAAACAACAACGTATCAGTTGCCAACATCTCCTCGGCAGAGTTCGAAAGAGTCTTCCGCACCAATGTATTTGCCAACGTCTGGCTCACCAGAGCGGCAGTGCCACTACGTAAGTCTCACAGTCGAGAAGACAACACCCGATGCCATCAACAAGATCAACGCTAAGAGTCTCGTAGTCCCACCAGGTGGCAGTATCGTATTCACCTCATCAGGAATCGTAGCCCAGCCCAACCCACTTACGATCGACTACGGCGCGAGCAAAGCAGCGATCACACACCTCACTCGATCTCTCGCCCGACAGCTTGCACCCGCCGGCATCCGCGTCAACGCGGTAGCTCCTGGATTGACGCTCACGCCGTTTCTAAGCACACAGGGCGTACGAAGTGAACATATCCCAATGCTGACGGCGAACAGCCCTTATGGAAGAATCCTGCAGCCTGCCGAGATCGCTCCGTTATACGTTGCAGTTGTTGATCCTTTGAAGACGGGTGTCAGCGGGGAGATATTCACGGCGGCGGCGGCGATTCCTGGGCCTTGAGCGTATTCGTTATGGCACACGTTAGCCGCTCATTTCTCTGCTGGCTGCAACGAAATTTCGAGAATGACTGATCTGGGTTTGGCAGAGATAAATGGGAAATGGTAGCGAGAACGAAGAAGCAAGATTTGAACACCAGATTCGAACAATCCATGTAATCAATCCGAATAGGGAAATGAATGAAAATCGTGATACAGGCAAAAAGTGTATTTGGAAAAGTATAGAATAGAGCTACATATATGCTACCAGGACCAAACGCGCCAGTCATCCGTCATTCATGACAAGAGAGCAACTTGCAGGCCTAGCTTTCCGCGCCACCGAGGGTATAAACAAGAAGTCGAGTAAAGCACTCAGAAGACTCAAATAGAGTTGAGCAATCTGGTTCATGCGTTTTGATGCAATTTGAAAGCAGCAGTCGCAAGTTTGATGAAGGGTCACACCGCAGGCCGCGGAAAGAACGCTTATTCGTGGTGAAGGCATGCCACAATGGCAGAGCACATGATGAATGCAGGCAAGCACGCGCGTGACAACAATCTGAGATGAGGTGGCGTATCCAGATGACATAGCAGCAGGCTAGTGGTTACCGTCGGTAAAGAAACAACCAGTGATTCAGCCAAGCGACAGTCAGTCGTAGCACGGAGTTACCACAGGTCGTCATACGCGAACGTGCCAGAAAGGTCACACCAACGGCAAAGAAGCGATCAATGCAGTCACCAGAAGGCCACATGAAGTGTGAGTCAAGACGCGACGAGAGTCAGCAGGATGAAGTGCGACGAGGTCCAGGCAAAGAGTTCCGATCAAAGAAGTGGTCACCACAGACACATTTCGGTTGCGTTCACGTCTTACAGCCATGGATGTCGGATGTCAAGAAAGCAATGGCTTACTGTTGGCCAGGGGCACCGGCGCCTGGCTGCTGGCCTTGAGCCATCATCTGCTGCATGTACCATTGCGCATAGAACTGCTGGTACGCCGCGTTCGGGTCTGCTGCTGGTGTGCCCGACGAGGCCTGTGCGGGTGCAGTCTGCTGCGGTAGGGTAGGCATCTGGAAAGATGGCATCTGAGGAGGCGGCTGCTGCTGCTGTTGCGGCTGGTACTGCCCATATCCCGCCATGGCGGGTTGTTGCTGCTGCTGTTGTGAGTATCCATCGTACGAGGGCGCTTGGTCATAGGAGTTTCCTCCCCTGCCGCCGCCGCCGCCGCCGTTGCGTCCACCACGGCCACCGGATTGGCCGTCACGCTCGCGGACAGTCTCGACCTTCTCCCAAATCACTCTCTCGGCTTCTTCCATCTGACGTGGCGTTCCCTCAAGGTCGATGTCGCGATTGATGTCGGGCGCCTGAGGTTGGTGAACGTTGATCTTGCAGCCACTGTTACGCTGAAGGTCCTTGATAGTCTCGCCACCTTTGCCGATGATCATGCCTACAGCTTGCGAGGGCACCTGAATAGTCTTGGTAGATCCGCCCTGGCCACCACGACCACCATCGTAAGGGCGCTCGCGTGGAGCCATGGCGTTGGATCCGGTGCCGGCTCCGCCTTGCTGCTGCCCTCTGCTATCACTCTCAACAATTTCGAGGATCAGGTCTTTCGCGACGTTCACGGCTTGCACGCTGCCAATCAAGTTGATGGGACGGAGGCCATTAACACTCTTTGTCTCACCCAAGATGTTGACGTGACAACCACTGCGCTCCTGGAGGTCTTTGATCGTCTCACCACCACGACCGATGATGAGGCCTACAGTCTTGTCGGGAACCATGACTTGGGTGCTATCTTCACCATCACGGAGAGCAGGCAGGTTGACTTTGGCACGACCAGGCATACCAGCAGTGTAGGCACCCTTGTCCTGCATGACGTTGGCACCGCCATTCTCTTCGATGATGCCAAAGATGGCGGTCTTTGCAGACTCCCTGCTTCTCGGTGGGCCTGTGATGGTACACTGACGCTCGGTAGCATGAGGGTCCTTGGACTGGAGGAACTGTACACGGGCACCGGACTCAGACTCGACCTTCCTGAGGTTCTCACCAGCGCGACCGATGATCAAACCAACAAGTGAAGACTTCACACGGATTGTTTCAGAGTCACCATCGTTCTGGCCACGGTTGGAGGGTTCTCTAGAGTTGCGGTAGCCACGGTCAGGGGAGTTTGACCTGCGGTAGCTACCACGTCTGGGGTCTTCACGGCGCTCATCACGGTAAGGGTTGCTGTAGGCGTCACGTCTCGGTGGGGAACGCGACCTAGAGCGGGAAGGCTGGTAGCCACGGCCAGCGAGTCTCGGGTCATCACGAGGAGATCCTGCTCTAGGATCGTAAGAAGACACACCCCTGTTCGCTGCAATGTTCTTCGCCTTCGCAATTGCCTCGGCAATGCTGACTGCACCGCTGCCAGTCGGTCTGATGCCATGAAGATCTAAACTGCCGCTGCTCGTGGGCTGCGGAAGGTATGCGCCCGAGGGAGGAGCACTGGGAGGCTGCGCAGACGTCGCGCCTGGGTACGCAGCGGGTGGTGGCTGACTCGGAGGGGCGTGTTGCGGTGTCGCATTAGTTGGGGTCGCGGCCTGGTTCTGTTGAGCTGTAGAGATGCGTTAGTCGCGTAGGTCACATGTCATTGAGTTGCATGCGCGCACTCACCCAGGGCTGCGAGAATGGAGGAGATGTCTGGCTGAGCCATGTTGGCGCGAATGGAGGGTCGCGATTCGGTGATATTCGGTGGGCGCAGTTCTTGTCGACGATGCGCGGTGTGGTTGTTGTAGTAGAGGTGAAAGTGGAGGAGTAGCAAAGTGGAAAGGACAAAGAGGAGGTTGGTCGCAGTCGCAAATGGAAGGAGCCCGCGCTTGCTTGGTTCTTTGCTGCGTTTTACCGTCGGTGGCCCGTGCTCAATCGAGCGCTATCTCACTTATGGGCAGTCTTCAGATCACATGATTACGATAGCAGCACTCTGATTGGACCACTTGACTTCAGCGACAGTGATCCACTCAGATAGTTGGTGGCACGAACCGTCATCTCTAGTCAGCACCTATACATCACTTGTTCGAACATCACGTTGTAGCATCAGCATACCAGCCGACCTTCTCAGCAGAACCTTACTAAAAGAGGGTATCGAGTACTGCATTCTCCACGGCGGACTCACTTCACTTTACTTCCGCAAAAAGGCCTCATATCTCTGAGATCAATATGGCCCCAACAAAATGTCTCCTAGTCGGCCTCTCCGGCCCCTCCTCAAGCGGCAAAACCACAATCGCCCGTCTCCTCCGCGACATCCTCCCCAACGCCTTCATCCTCCACGAAGACGACTTCTACAAAACCGACGCCGAAATCCCCATCAACAAACAACACGACCTAGCAGACTGGGACTGCCTCGAATCCATCAACCTACCCGCTCTCGAATCAGCACTGAAACACATCAAAGCCCACGGCGCCCTGCCCTCAGATCTCGAGAGCAAAGAGGACCAGAACTCCGTCGGCGAGGTGAACGTCGATGCGGCGCTCGTGGAACGTCTCAAGCAGCAGGTGTTGAGTCTGGGGCTGGAGCATGTGAGAGTGGCGATTGTGGATGGGTTTTTGCTGTATTCGCGGGAGATGGTGGCGGTTAGAGATACGTTTGATGTGAAGTTGTTTTTGAGGACGAATTATGAGACGGCGAAGAGGAGGCGTGAGGCGCGCAGTGGGTATGTGACGCTCGAAGGCTTTTGGGCTGACCCACCTGGCTATGTCGACAAGATCGTTTGGCCGAACTACGTTAAGGACCACAAGTATCTGTTCCACGACGAGGACGTGGAGGGCGAGGTTAACGAGCAGCTCGTGAATGATCTTGGAATAGATGTCATGCCTGCAGAGAAACAGGGTGATCTCAGCGCTTGTTTGGAATGGGCATATGGAAAGCTGGAAGAAGCTTTACGGAAGATCGATGCGTAGGGTCAAGTGGTTGATTAGAACAATACATGCACGAACCCACTCCAGTCCCTCGAGACATACACTGCTTTTACGACGACACCAGCCTTGCAGCATCAGCGACAGCCACTCTAGTGACTTTCTTCACGACGCTCTTCGAATCTGCCTCCCTGAACGGTTTCCCTATCTCGAGTCCCTCCCTCGTCTCAATCGAAAGCGTCTCGTAGCCGGTCTTGATGATCTTGGCGACTTCTGCTGGGCTGAGGTTGGCGCTTTTGCCCTTGTGATGTTCATCGATCAGATTGCGATAGTGCGTCGACACACCGATGAGAGTGTTGATCGACGTTCGCTCGTCAGGCTTCGCAAGGTTGTAGGCCGTGCGTAGGTCCGTGAGTGCTACGCTCGACTCAATAAGCTTGTAGAATAGGTCGTCGTAAGACGCCGAGTCGGGCAGGAAGCTCTCTCCGGTATTCAGTGCGAGAGTGAGCAGGTCGACTAGGCTTTGAACCACATCTGAAGTTCCATGCAGCATGTTGAGGTCCTCGGCGTACGTTGTCAGGAAGCGAACGAAGGATAGTAGAGAGCGCCAGAGCTCGCTCCAATGGTAGGGCAGTTTCGTTCGCGTTTTCGACAAGTGGCTCAGTATGCGGGACAAGACGATGATGCTTTGCTTGTAGAACACGGTGTCGAGTCGCTTGCGCAGGTTGTGGTTGATGCCATCGACGAGGATGTCGAGAATTGCGGCTACGTAAGGTCGTTCTTCTTTGGTCGACGGAGGCAAGTAAGGCGGCCGTTGTCGACATAGCCGGACGTGTGCGTTGTGTGAGCAGAGCTCTTTGGCGGCTACTGGGTCCTCGAAGAAAATCCAAAGGATTATGATGGACAATTGGGCGTACAGAGATGATCTTGTAGTCCTGTACGCGTGATGCAAAAGATACGACGTGTAGGAGAGGAAGTTGCTGAAAGGCGTGGGAAGATCCTTGTCACTGGCCTGTTGTTTCACAAGCATCGCACAAAACACTTTGTTTGACAAGGCAAAGTCGTAGAGTGCGAGGAGGGAGGAGGCTTCTGGCCCGGGTCTGTATTACGTTAGCGCAAGTCTTTCGACTCTTGGACTTTGACATGCTCACTGTTCACCGAAAAGTATGCGCTGTTCATCCTCGGTAAGAACTGGCGTAGGAGCTTTCGTCCGAGCGAGTGCACCCAGTCCGACGTACGAAAGTGTACCACCAATACTCCAGACGGCTGGACTATCGTCCAGGATCGCGACGTAGCGTTCTCGCAGCAACTTACATGTCCAGCCGACAGATTCAATGACTTTCTCCATGCCATTGCCATCCAAATAATCGGCCAGCCTCACTCTGTATTGATTGTGTGTCTCAAATTTGTCATAGTTCGCAAGTAAGCCCACAAGCAAAAATGGCTCGGAGGCTCTGAGAGGATGGTCCATCTCCTGGATGTGCTGTACCCTGACTTAACTCATAAACTCTTCTCAGGTGGGAGTCAAATTACCTTCATGAGCGCAGGGAACAAGTCTCGGTGGACAAAATATGAAACAGGCGCTGTTTGATAGCCACCAGCGACAACGGCAATTGCGACTCTGATGGCTTTCTGTCTAGTGGTGGCTAAAATTGTTAGTGAGAATGCACAGTCGACACGTATCGAGACATACCATCTCGGCCCATTTTGATCGTGCTCTCGAGAGTCGCAGTAAGATCCGAGTACACAGCGTCGACATTGTCGAGGCCCGAGGTGACTTCGATAATGTCGGAGCTCGGGCTGGTGTATCTTTTGGTCAATACAACCGAAAAGAAAACTGTAAGAGTCTGAGTCATGAGTGGGTTCATAAATTGTGAAGATAATCAACATCATCATCTTACATCAAGAGCATTGTCGTCCAATGGCGCAGTGCCTCCCTTGATGGCAGATAAAGCTTGTAGCAATAGCTGACGAGGTTGATGCTATTATATGTCAGGATCAGTCGTCGGCAAAGACATACGATCTGATACGTACTGGCGCATGCAAGAGGTATTCGGCATCGATATCTTCCAGTATCTGCTTCAAACGTGCAGGGTCTGGCTTGAGGAGGAAGAGCTCACGCCAAAAACCCTCTGTGTGCTCCTGGCCTTCGACATCCTGAACTGCATCAACATAATTCAAATTGTCTCGAGGAGTCCGAATGCAATACCCTGAACAGATCCCGATAGAGCGTGACGATCTTTGGCTCCAAATACTCGGGCCTGTGTTGCTGTGTGAGGGGTGATTGCAGGTCCATTGTGAACATGGAGAACGATTTAGGTCATGGAGAAAATCATCGATCGAGGTATTGCAGTTGGATCTGCCAGTATAGTTTGAGGAATGTGGCATACGTTGGATGTACGACTGAAGATCCGCGTACGCAACAGGAAGTTACGCGGCTTGTTGTTTCACATGCGAGGGCACCGGGCCGAAGCTGTACAACTTCCCATGCATAAGTCTGCATGTGGAGTCAGAAGTAAAGATGCAGTTCTAACGCTCGTATTTGCTGGCGCTTTTAGAGCTATATTCTTGATAGTTAATTTAGGCTTCATAAGGCAAAGGAGATGTTTCAGCAAATCATGTGATAGTAAGCCCTTGCCTTGTCAGATAGACATATACCAGCATTTGGCTCCAATGGAAACATCGGACATGAATCTGTGAAGACACCCAGACTCGACGCTGTGAAGATCATGCCAGAAGATCGGAAGATCAGGGTTCAGCAATGACGTAGCTGTTGAGAGCTTGAGGGACCAAAGGACCAGACAGTATCGACGTGAAACTCGAGCGAGGGGCCATCTCTCTCTCCTCGGACAACCATCACAGTTCTCTCTACCCACTGAGACATCGAATGCCCACGAAACATGGCGGGCATGTTCAGCAAAGTCAAGGCGCCATTCGGTTTTGGCTCACGCGATGAGTCTCAAGATACCCAGGAAAAAAGCGAACAAGGCGCCTCTCTAACGACCGTCCTGCCGACCGACGAGGATCGCGCGGCTCTGACGCTCCTAGTAGCGGATTGTTCAGAGTTGATGCGCAAGAACATCTTAGACACCTTCGACGCCAGCCAGACTGGACAGCAATATGACACTTTGACGAACATGGCGCCAGTGACTGGCGACGAGGCGATCAACAACCCCGATATCGACCCTGGAACTGTGGACGTGAATGCTATGGACAAGGCGAAAAAGGAGCTCGAGGCGCGAGAGAAAGAAGTGAACAGTGGCAAGATGCAGGAATTGAAAAAGGCGGCTCTGGCATACTTCGACGACTGGAGGGACCATGTGATCTTGCGTGTTGGCGAGGTCGTCAACTCCAAAGAAAAAGCCGAAGAGCAGAAAGAGGCGTCACACCACAAAACCCAGAGATCTGGATCAGCGAGCTCCAGGAAACCTGTCGCCGGCTCTGCCTCTCAGCTGGACAAGAATGTGGAAGAAGCACTGGCGAGGCTGTACCCGCCTGTCGACAACACCCTCAAAAAATTGCCCCACGAGAAACGAGCTTTGATTCTGAATTCTATGCTACTACTACTGCTGAGCCTTGAACACTACCATGCTCACTCAAGAACACTCTTGCTATACCTCACATCAAGCCTGGGTCTCCCCACCAGCGTCCTCGCCGAAGACGAGAGCAAAGTCGCCCGTGGATTACTTGCAGCCGCCGAAACCATGCGAGCCGACGAAGAAACCAAGAAGCGACAAGAAGAAGGCTCCGATATGCGAAAGTGGAAGGTCGGCCTTGCAACAGTGGGAGGAGCCGTATTGATCGGTGTCACCGGCGGTCTCGCTGCACCACTGCTCGCAGCAGGATTGGGCACTGTTATGGGCGGTCTTGGTTTGGGTGCCACTGCTGGTGCGGCATATTTGGGTACGCTCGCAGGCAGTTCTGTCATCGTGGGAGGCTTGTTTGGTGCGTATGGCGGCCGCATGACTGGCAAGATGATGGATCAGTACGCCCGCGAGATTGAAGACTTCGCCTTTATTCCCATCAACACCTACCACAAGCCTCGCAAAATCGAAAAAGAATATCGCAGATTGCGAGTCGCGATTGGAATCAGTGGCTGGTTGACAGAGAAGGATGAAGTCGTCGAGCCATGGAGAGTCATCGGGATTGGCATGGAAGGCTTCGCTCTCCGTTTCGAGCTCGAGGCGCTCATGAACATTGGTAATTCACTTACGAGCATGATCAAGTCAGCTGCATGGGGCGTGGCCAAGAGCGAGATCATCAAGCGAACCGTCTTTGCAAGTCTCTCAGCTGGATTGTGGCCGCTTGCACTACTGAAAGTGTCAAGAGTCATCGACAACCCCTGGAGCGTCGCGAGCTCGCGCGCCTCCAAAGCTGGAGAAGTCCTGGCCGACGCCCTCATCAACAAAGCGCAGGGCGAGCGTCCTGTCACTTTGATCGGTTATAGTCTAGGCGCTAGAGTGATCTACACTTGTCTGCAAAAGCTCGCCGAGCGCAAAGCCTTTGGCTTGGTGGAGAGTGTTGTCCTTATCGGCGCGCCCGCACCGTCGACAAGTGCTGAGTGGCGAGCAATCCGCTCTGTCGTCTCTGGGCGCGTTATCAACGTTTACAGCACGAACGACTACATCCTCGCCTTCTTGTACAGAAGCAGCAGCATCCAGTACGGTGTCGCTGGTCTGCAAGCAATTGCAGGCGTCCATGGTGTTGAAAACGTGGACGTCTCAGATCTGGTCACCGGACATACCAGCTACCGCTTCCTGACGGGTACAGTCCTACAAAAGGTCGGCTTCGAGGACGTTGATCAAGCGGAGCTGGAGCGTGAGATCAAGGCCCTCGAAGCAGAGGAGGCGAAAGAAGAGCAAGCCAGACAGACTTCCGAACAGAAAGAAGAAACACAGAAAGACGCCGGCAGCTCTTCTGACAAGAAGTCTTCCGAGAAGGACGTTTCCGAAGAACATGTCAAGGATCTCGAGAAGGAGATTGAGCAGAAGAACGAGCAGTCTTACTTCAGCTGGGCTGGTTCAAAAGTGACTCAGGCAGGCAACAAGGCGAAAGCACAATGGACGTCGACTATTCCTAGTGTTGGCGGAAAGTCCAGCAGTGCAGCTTCAGACACCGGTAAAGAGTCACCATCTGCTGGTCAGGACACTTACAAGGACATGAAAGCGAGAAGCGATGCCAGGCAGGCAGCAGTGTACGAGGGCACGTGATGGTAATGAGTAATATACGGCAACAAAATGGACGAAAAACACAGCCAGCCACATGGCTTGTCACTATAACCAAACACCTTCGATAGCCCACAGTATACGAAATGGTGCTTTCCACGACCTTGGAGCTTGTCAACGCAACAGTGATATCAATCTGCAGTCAGCGTCTCGACCGATGCGTGCCATCACATGTGAATGTCCAGCGTCCAGCGTCCGGCATCGTACAGTACAATCTCCCCTTCTGCCCTACATTGCCAATACTAACCAAACCTAGCGGCCAGCCTTACGGAAGTACGGCAGGATCAACAAGGGCAGGTAGATTCTGCTTCGTGCCCAGCGCCGAGGCGGAACAGCGGCAGGGCTGGAAGTCATGATTGAGTAAGTAGTGTTCGACTATGTCGTAACATGAATCATGCGATCGAGAGAATCACTGTGCTAGGCAGTATGTAGTGAAGTAGTCTTTCGACCGTTGCATTCCCTCCTCCCCTCCACACTCATCAGACATGGGCACGCTATCAGAATATTGCAAATCCAGCGTTACTCTTCTTCCCAGTGGGGTGAATTGGGGTGAGAAGATCTGGCACCGTTTGAAAACCGGACCTGCGCCATTGAAGAGTAGCGTCAACGACGTGAAACCGGGATGCCGTTCACCCGGTGCATGCTACAGCAGCGAGAGCAGTTGTCAAGCCACTTTGTATCGTCCTTGCGTCCGTGAAGAAGAGGTGGAGTGCAGATGTGCAAGACGCTACTCTGGATGTCGCACAACTACTACAAACCGACAGCGTGCCGTCCAACAGCTGTTTGGGCACTGTTTTACTTTGTTAGCAGGTACAGGCGTCCATGCTCGCAGGTCGGCCGTTGAATTTAATCCGTAGAATCGACGTCAAAAAGTCCTTGGCTTGCCAACAAGTTGTCGGCACTCTTGCCATCGTGATCACATTGATATTCCACCATTGCAGATTATTGTCATAATGGCCAGAAATTTTGTGCTGCTGGTGACACATAATCTTGAGCTTTTGCCACGCCGGAACTGATGCCACTAGACATTTGACCTCGTCGCGAATATCGACTGGTGCCTAGGTATGTATAAGGCCGTAGACCCGTAGCATGATCGCGATGTAAAGCATGATACTTTCACCGAACCTCAAAGAGGCTGAACCATAGGCACTTTGTTCGAAATTGGCGCGCCGCGTCGGAAGAGGTTGCCTTGGTATCAAAAGCTGAATTGCCGTTCCGTCGATCTTTCATGTCTCACAGGGCGCGACTGACGTACTGTGGAGATCTGTTTACTGCTCGAAGGTTCCTGGTGATTTATGTAAACTCATGCAGTGTTTTTGCGCCTATGACCATGCTTTGGTTACCGATGCTCCCTGGTATACATATGCCCCTTGCTCTGCAGGCCAGCAGAAGGCGCAGAATTTTCGGATTATCGAAGTGCTAAGACGGAAATGATAAAGACGAGAATTGGCGACGGTGAATTAGCTTGACTTGGCGGTGATGAGATATTATTTAGAGTTCGTACTTCTCATGTGTGTGTACCAGCGTGACAGGGCAGATCATAGTGGAGGAAAGACCTCCTCTTCAATGGTATACAACAATACCATGACAGATACAACACACGATGACCATCAGAGCGGCAAGTATTGCGTGACACTGTTATGGGTCTTGGAGATGACCTGGGGTGAACCGTCGATCCACGGTGGATCGCAAAAAAGGAGAATGGAGTTGGAGGTGCGGTTCAAGCCAAGAAAATAACGATGATCTTCTGCCAACTCCGTCAAATGCCCGGTACGTAGAGACTGACGATCGAATCGCACCTCGGTACTTTTGCTTGCGGGAGGATCAATGAGCATACATAGCCGGACCAAATGAAACTAATACGGCGGATGTCGCTTCGGTTATAGGGCTGTGGGATGATTGACAATCATCTGGAGTCTGGTGCTGTCACAAGGCTGTGATAGTACTATGCGTAAGGCCAGACGGTGTTCGGTCGCACGACAGGTCTTGGCCGCGCTGGGCGTTGGCGTTCTTCGGGTATAACACAAGGCGCGATCTGGAGGATGCGGATGGGCAAGTGTGGATGATGGGCATCATTGAAGTCGTAGCGCAATAAGCTACGGCGACAGAGAGATGGCAAGATTACCTTTGGCTCGATGCGGAACGCTCTTGCTGTAAGTTGTAACGCGCAGTATAAGCAGACCGCATTGGTGCTTTTGAATTCCGCCCTGCTTGAAGCCAACGCCGTGCCCAGCAGCCCAGGCCGAGAGCTCTCGCCACGGTCAAGCCGTATCCAGATATGACAAGAGCCTGGGTGGGATGAGAACCCGTGATGCCGCTGTATCCGCGCCGGGCGTTGCGCAATATTGCTATATACGTTGGTGCGTAGCAGCGTAGGGCGCGGCGGCAAGGCTTGACATGTGCAAAGGATGGGCAATGAGGCTCGAGCAAAGACAGCTGAGCCAGCAGAAAAAAGTCGCCGCGCGGTTGGCAACGGGAATATATGTTTCAGGAAATGTTGCCTTGCAGCGCAGCCAAGAATCAAGAGGATAGCATGGAGGGTAGGATGTAACGATGTACGTGTGCCTTAGTCACAGTGCACGCCGAGAAGAGGCTGCCGCGTACTGGGTGCTACATGGCAGCTTGGAGACGATGCAGGGCTGGCTGGAGTGGATGATACACCGGATAGGCAGCGTGGCGCCAGGGCAGATAAGAGATGGCATTATTATTGTGGTGCTAGAGTAGTGCTGAGTGCTGAAACGCGCTCACAGGAGCAGGCACAGGCTTGGAGACGAGCGTCTGTGGCGGCGGCGGAGTTCAGAGTTGCGAGGGGTCCTGTCGCGGAGCTCTTACAGCAAAGTCAAACCGATGCATTACCTTAGCCTACGAGCCTCACGAGCCTACTAGAGAAAGGCAGATAGACAGACAGCGAGACAGGCTCTTGCTAGGGCTTGTCCGCCCAGGCCGTGAAGCCCGGCTTGCGTCTTGACTGGCTCGCCGGCTTGTCCTTGCATGGAAGCGCGCTCCTGCGATCATCACCACCCACCACGAAGCCGTAGGGCTGTTGTCCATCAACTCTCCCATCCGCATCGCCATGATAACCATCGTCTCCGCTGCCTCTGTCCGCCGCGCCCTTCCGAGCGGAGCGCAGACGGTATCGCCAGCATCATGCTGAGCAACCTGCCTCGGGCACGCTCCAATAAAACGTAAGGCCAAGGGCAACAGAAGTGCTCAGTTGCTTGGCAGCTTGGACATTGACTTGGCGTTCATCTTGGTCCTAGCAGTTGTCGTCGCTCGCCCAGCATCGGCGGAGCGCAAAGAGGAGGGCGGCCATGGCATCCACCTGACACCGCGCAGAATACATAGGCGCCTCCTCTGCTCCGCCGACGACCTCTCACCACCGCCCTGTCGCCTGCGTACCACTTCGCTGCCTGCACCTACCCCAGTACCACCTCCCGCCCTGTACTGCCACTAGCCCATGACGATTGCGAGCTCCTCGCCTGCACCCATCATACTGGCTCGGCCTCCATGACAATGTCTGGCTCTACGTCTCCAAAGGCGCCTTCCGACACTACCTACACTCGACCTGCCCTGGTCGATCCCTTCGCCAGCCCGGCGTCGCAAGCAATCAGCACACCCAGGCTTCCGGAGCCTTGTGTACAGCTTCAACCCCGGACTTCTACGGGACCCACCACCAGCGACGAGGCACTCGCGAATACGGGCCTGCAAAACACACCGTATATTGAAACAGGCCACAAGAGCGCTTCTATGTCCTCTGGCGGGACCACAATGTCTTCATTCGACCTTGAGAAAGGCATGTCCGGATCGAAAGCCAAGCAAGATCGCCGTAGCAAACGAGATAGCACCCGTGATCCCGAGAAGGTCTTCTACAACGCCCAGACACCGCGATCACACCGATCCGCTCGCCACTCGCGGCGCCAGTCAAGAGACGACGTGGAGAGCGTGATGTACTCAGATGCCGAATCTGAAGTCGACGCTGGGCTTGCACTGCAGGAAGCAAAGGCAATGAAGATCCTATTCTTCTTGTCTGGTCCTGTCATCGCACTCTCATTCCTCAATCTCTTCTGGACTCTGATCTCGCTCATCATCACTGTTCTTTCACAACCCGTACGTCTTTGCGCACGACGAATCACCTTCGGACAGCAGCTCGCCTCTCTACTCGGTCCTGCACTCAACCTTCAACTCAAGTCAATCTATACCCCACTTCCACCTCACGCCAACGAAGATGGTGTCTTCCACCCTGGTATGCTAGTCTTCGTTCACCTTGTCAGCCCGATACTCAGCATTGGTGTCGCAATCGCGGCTTGGGTGGTGGCGGCTTACTGGCTCATGGCTGGCATTGTCGGCGATCCTGCAGGCATGGACAAGCGCGACGACGGCAGAGAGACAGTTCTCGGACTACGCCGCTGGTGGGAGAACCTGATGCTGAAGGGTATCAACCTCGACTGAAAGCTTCACCACTTCATGAATGCGATTTTTTGGCGACGGCGTTTACTTTTTACGGCTTTCAGGATGAGCGCCGATGATACCACGTGTGTCTCATCTGCGAGACAAACGTTTCTGCTCTTTGGGACTTTTTATGTGAACAAGATACCTCTTTTGTGCCGCTTCGGGCATTCTGCGATGTTGGAAAAACTGGGACCAGCAATATTAGCGAAGGCGTTACAAGGAGTTGTCTTTTTAAAAGACTGGTCAGATAATATTTTTCAGGCCTTTTTAGAGCCGGCCTTGTTTTACAAGAACTGAAGACAAATCGATTCTTTTCCCCTCTGACTACCAAACTCCTGCTCACCTTGATTGTCCAAGGTCATCTTCACCTTTCATGATCGTTACACCCATCCAAACTCAAACTCTCTAGCGTGAGTTTAACCCTGCCTCCGATTTCGCGCCACCAAACCCACACCAGACAGGTCAGATAGAGTTTCAGGTCTCGCCTGTGTTTGCTGTTTTGCTCTTGCGCCTGCGCCAAGAACCTTGGGAATCAATGATGGCTTTCTTGTAAACGCAACTCCGCCTCGTTTGTCGCTGAAAGTTCGATGAGAGCGACTTCGTCTGCCAAGGAATTTATTGTCATGGGCTTGCGGGATTTATCACGGTGTCGTTGCCATACGTCTGTTGATGAGGATTGTGGATGATAGGGCCAAGACTGAGGGTGGCGCGGGTTCTTGGGTTGTTGGAAAGAATTCTTGGAGTGAGGTGTTTGGAGGGAGCGGTGACTTGGAGATGTATGACGAGTTGGGTGTGTCGATCTTGCGCAGCTCGTATATCGGAGTCTTTGGTCGTATATCGTTGTTGTAGGTAGTGCTATGCAGGTACCACCGCGCATGTACCTTTATTTGAGTCGAGACCCGGATGTCAGGACAAGTGAATTTACTCGTTACAACTGTCCATCTGATGGTTCTACGTCTATTGAATGTTATCTTTCACTCTTGTGAGCCTTAAGTTGACCTTTATGTTTATCGATCCCTCGAACTTTGAGTGCAACGATCATCGTCACTGTATAGCTGCTTACATGTTAACTATATGAGCACTACACGTACTCATATACCTATGAGCACAGTATGTGAGACGGCCTAATTCACTCGTGTTCACCCATGATGTGTCCTGAAGTGAGCAAAACATCAAATCGATCAATCTGTAATTACCCCAATACACCAACCCTAACAAAGAAGGATCACGCGGAAATTGTCCCGCATCGCTGCCACTACTCCACGTTCAGGACAAGCAAGACGCCGAATGAGGAAACCGAGTAAATACCAAGGAACTTGTGTTACGGCAAAACATCCAGCACAACAATGAACGAGTGGATTGACGCGACTCTGGACGATTGACGATGGACGCGGCCGACCTTGCAGTTGGCCAAATAATTGCGCTTAACGATGACCGCATTGCCATCATCCGACATGTTGGCCCAGTACATTTCCAGGCCGGCGACTGGGTCGGAATAGAGCTGGAAGAACCAACTGGCAAGAACGATGGTTCAGTAAAAGGAGAGCGGTACTTCGACTGCGAACAAGACTATGGAATGTTTCTGCGCGCCGCAGGCGTCAAGCAAATATTGGAACAACCGGAACAACAACCACCACCGCCTCCTCAAGCCAAACCAAAACCGACAAATGCACCTGCTACAGCGGCAGCTGCGAGATCGCGTCCCTCAAGTCTGCATGCAGGAGTCAATGGGCTTAAGAAGCAAGAGGTCCCGCCTGGTAGGCGAGGGAGCGCGGTGATTGGTACATCGAGTCCTACTCCTGCCGCCAGGGCTGCTTTGAGTGGTTTGAGGAGTCCGACTAAGAGTCCGACCAAGCAACTCGGTAGCGCTGGTGTCTCTAGTACGTCGACGTCAAGGACAAACACGCCGCCTACCACGGCGAGACGACCGGCAGCAACTACTGGACCCACCGCGGCCCCGAGATCGAGGCAGAGTATAGGTTCGCAAAGTACGGTGGCTTCCAAGAGAACTTCCATGGGACCTCCTCCTCCTACAACCACGAGTTCGAGGCCATCCAAACCCTCATTAGCTCCACCTACAAGCACGAGAACGCCTACGAGTCGTGCTCCTCCAGGCAGAACGTCAGCCACTCGTCCAGCTCCATCTACACGCCCTACTCCTGGCCGACGTGAACCTGAGAAACGCCCCAGTCAAGCAGAAAGTGACGTGTCAGCTCACCGAGACCTCCTATCACCTAGAGAAAGCAATGTCTCCTCATCGCTCAGCCAGCCTGAGACAGAAAACGACGAGACACAAGATGGAGAAGAGGACCAAGCCAAGAACAACTTCGCGCCGCCGCCTCCACCGCCCATACCTCTCGACGATGCGCCAAAGCAAACCTCGGCCCGCCGCACATCATCACCACCTGCATCTCTACACTCACAGCGTACGGTACGCAGCTCCGCCCAATCTGCAAGACAAATCGAAGAGCTGGAAGCCAAGATCAGACAGCTCGAGCGAAAGAGACAGGAAGATCGGGACCTCAAAAAAGCTTTGGACAAGGCAGAGGAAGATCGCAACAAGTATCAGGGCATCATTGAGAAGCTGCAGAAGAAGTACCAACCACAACAGCAGGAGCTTGCAGATCTGAAGAAGCAGTTGAGCGAAGCGGAGAGCAAAGGACAAAGTGTGGAAGATTTGCAGATCGAGCATGAAAGTGATATGGAGATGGCGTTGTTGGACAAGGAGATGGCAGAGGAAACGGCAGAAAATCTCAAAGCAGAGCTTGATGCTTTGAGGGCACACCAGGAAGAGCTGGAGCTTGAATTAGAGCTCCTACGTGAAGAGAACACCGAATTCCTTAAAGAGATGAGCCCGGAAGAACGCACAAGTGCTGGTTGGTTGCAGATGGAGAAGGAGAACGAAAGGCTCCGAGATGCACTTCTCCGACTTCGCGATTTGACACGAGATCGTGAAGACGATCTCAAGAAGCAGGTCCAGGAGCTTGAAGCGCAAGTTAAAGACTTTGAGGCTTTCAGCAAGCAATTCGAAGATGCAAAGGAGAAGCTATTATCGAGCGAGGCAACGGCAGATGACCTTCGCCAACAGCTAGAGGCTGCTCTAGGCGCAGAAGAAATGATTGAGGAGCTCACAGAGCGCAACATGAGCATGCAGGAGAAGCTGGACGATCTTCGCGTCACTATCGAGGATCTTGAGAACCTCAGAGAGCTGAACGATGAGCTTGAAATCAACCACGTCGAAGCCGAGAAGCAGCTGGCGGATGAAATCGACTTCAAGGACAGTCTGCTCTTTGATCGCGAGAGAACGGCCAAACAGCAGCAAGAGGCGCTTGACGATGCCGATTATACGATCAATCGTTTCCGCGAACTCGTCACACAACTGCAAAGCGACTTGCAAGACATGCAAGCTTCGAAGCAGATCTCGGATACGGAAGCAGCCGATCTCTCTACCAAGTCTCGTGCTATGCTGGACTTGAATCTGAAACTTCAATCGAGCGCTGCAAAGACGCAAGTTAAGACTATCGATCTGGAACTGCGTCGACTAGATGCACAAGAAGCCTCGGAGCACTTGGGTATTGTGCAGCTGTTCCTGCCAGATGCGTTCCAGGCCGAAAGAGACAGCGTACTCGCTCTTTTGCGTTTCAAACGTATCGCTTTCAAGGCAAATCTTGTTCAGGGTTTTGTGCGAGAACGCATCTCAACCTTTGGCACACGAGGGTTGGACGAAAACGTGTTTGCAGCCTGTGATGTGATGGACAAGCTCACTTGGGTCTCGGCGATGGCAGACCGCTTTGTGAATGCCGTATACACTTGCAGCGTGGAAGAGTTTGCAAGCTACGAAGGTTCGCTGTACGAGCTGGAGCCCGTTGAGAGAGCACTGAATAGCTATATTGATGCACTCAGACGAGATGATTTGAAGGAGAAAGAGATGGCGGACGAGCTTCAAAGGTCGGTCGCTGTCATGGCGCATCTGGCGAGTCTCCACGTCAAGGAGAACGATTTGCCTGGCCACGCCGTCGACCTGCTCATGCGGACTCAGTGTTTGCAAAGCCAACTGGAGAGCACTGCATCTGCTCTCGGTGTCACTAAGACTCTAGTAGAGAACAAGCTTCGCGTAGGCCAAGCCAACGACAACGAGGAAGAGAGCGATGAAGACGACGAGGGCATGTCAGATGCTAAGCAGATCATCGGCCGCGCCGACTCTCTAATTTCTCAAGCGCGAAGTGCCAAAGTCACGGCTGGCAAAACTCATCGCGCCTTGTCTGACCTACAGGCACGGTCCTTGACCCTAGACACGTCTTGTGCCGACGCGTTCGAAGACGCCGAGGCGATCTCGAAACAAATCAGCGCTTTTGGTCGCCAGGCAGGTGATGCCCTGCAAATGCTCTTTGGTGAAGAGGGCCGCGTTGAGCCTTTCACGCCACACGAAGTAGCCAGTGCGATATCGCGTGCAGCCACCACAGCGTTCTCTCTGTCGACCCCAGAGGCTGGCCCATTCACAGCTATCGCAGAGCAGATGCGAAACTTGTCAGATGCTCTGACTGAAATCGCTTCGTTGCCAACCGACCTGGACAACACGGTCGAGTTCGAATGTGCGCCAGCTCCATGGGTTGCACGTTCGGAGCAGCTCAAGAAGACAAAGCTCACATCAATCGACACAGAAGCCGAGCTCGCACGCACACGCGAGACTATCAGAGAGCGCGAAGTCGTGCTCAAAGAAAAGAACACCGAGCTCGAAGAGCAAAGCGTTCAGATCGAGATGTTGGAAGCCAAACTACGCAACGCAAGCAAACGCACCGCCGAAATCGCCAAACTCGAACACGACATGCACGAAGCCCGCGATGCCGAGAAACGAGCCAAAGCAGAGCTCGCCCAAGCCAAGCGCGAAGCAGAAGAAGCCATCGAGCGTGCCCACAACGAAGCAGCCCGTCTGGCAGAACAACGTGGCAAACGCTCCTCCGGCCAAGCCCTGGATTCGAACGCCATGGGTACTGGCGCACAGCTCACGCTCGAGCGTCAAGACCACCAAATCACATCTCTCCAAGGCGCAGTCCGCTACCTTCAATCCGAGAACCAGCGCTTGCGTCTACCGCCATCGGCTTCCGCTTTATCTGCAAACAACTGGCTGCACCAACCTCTCTTACAGCCGAAGAGCGAGAAGCGCAAACGACAAGAAGCGCTCCACAAAGAGGGCAAGGATGTGCTCGCGCGACTCTTGCATCTGGGAACGGTGGAGTCGCCGCACGTCGTGGATTTAACCACACTGCCCGAGAACAAGTTGGCGTGGCGACCAGCCAAGGAAAGCAGTAGGTGGAAGGTGGAGAGCAGGAGGGAAGAGTGGGAAGCTTGGAGGGGCTGGCGCCGCGATGTGGTCAGGAAGGCTGCTGTGGCGGCGCCCAGGAGAGCCCAAAAACCTTCTAGGGATGTTTTCTACAATGCGGAGCCGGAAATTGTGCAGCAGGAGGATGTATAGGTCTTGGTTTCGTCGATTGCTTCCTAGCTTAGCGTGATAGAACGAGAGATACCCATGCGTGACACAGAAGGAAAAGCACAACACAGATTTGAAACCTTTTGCAAACCATAGAGTGAGACTTCCGGTCGAGACTTTCAAGCAAGAAACAGAAATTATAATCTTGTTTCAACTAAATAAACAAACTTGTCTATGTTTCAAAACCTGCTCTTTCCCACCCTGGGGAACAGCTTCAGATCATTCCTCATTAATCTCATCATCCCAAGAAAAACCGTCGTAATCTAGTGGCAGTACGCCTCATGCAAAAGCAAACCATCCTTACCAGCCTCAAACTCAAGCTCGACATTCGGCGCGATGAAGTACACCTGGCCCTCCTTGAGCTCCTCCTTCTTGCCATTGGCAGTCATAGTAGCGCTGCCCTTGGTAGCAAGCAAAACGCCGTTGCCGCCGATCTTGACGAGCGAGTCCTTCTCGCCGGCCTTGAGAGTCATTTGCAGCATGTCGAACTCGCTCATGGGCGGGGCGAGGATCTCGGTCTTGCCGTTCTTGCTGCCGTCGTAGGGCTTGGGGAGGAGCATGCACTGCTCTTTGCTGTGTGGGGCGAAGGTTAGGGTGTTGACGAAGAGGTCGGCGGAGGCGCGCTCTGCTTTGGGGCAGAAGCCGGTGTTGAGCACATTGTTGGAGCGTGCCATGCACTCGATGATGTCGCCGGAGAGGTAGGCGTGGATGCCGTCGGCGGGGATGTAAATGGCCTCGCCAGGCTGGAGTGTGAGGAAGTTCATTGTGATCAGAGCGACGAGGACACCGGGGTCCTTGGAGTCGTATTGTGAGGCGAGACGAGGAGCGAGCTCAGGGATGTAAGTGTCGGGGCCGAACGAAGAGGGGTCGGCAGCGGTAAGGGCATCGTAGGTAGCCTGGAGAGCGTCTTCATCGGCCTCGAGAATGTTCTTGACAATCTTCTTGACCGAGTCCTTGGAGAGCTCGCTCTCCTTCGTGTCGGGAAGGAACTTCTGCAGACTGTCGTGCTTCATCAAATGTGAGATCTGGTCGTTGGGCTTGAAGCCGCAGAATGCCTCGAACTTGGTGAGGGCGAGTGCGATCTCAGGCTTGTGATTGGGGTCGGTGAAGTCATCGGGGTTCTCCTTGTGGAGCTTGGCCGAGAGCTCTTTGTTGGGGTGAACCTGGAGTGGGAGTGCCTTCGCGATAGAAAGGACCTTAGGAAGGTATGGGACCTTGTTGTGGCCAAACTTCTTGATCATTTGCTCCCCGACGAGCTCGTTGGGGTACTTGTCGATGACATCCTGAAGATCCTCGCCGGTAGCCTTGACATATGAAGGGAGGACGGGGTAGGTGCCCATCCACATCTCAGCGTAAGGCTTGTCGTCCTCAAGCTTGAAGTCTGATTTGGGGCCATCGTCGCCGTAGCCAACCTGCTGGGAGCAGAGACGACCAGAGTAGGACTCTTTGCCAAGCTTGCCCCAGGGGTACTGGTTGGTGCCGCACTTGAGCTCGTAGAAAGGTTGAGCCATGTTGGTGTATGTGTGAGTTGTGTTTGAAGTTGGAGGTTATATCAATTTCCTCTTAAGTTGTATGATCGAACGTTGTTAAAGTATTGATGGAACAGGGTATATGATGGCAATGTAATAGGAATTGGAGGAGGAGAGGAGAAGAAGAATAACGAACGCGTCTTGTACTTTCTCTTACCTCTGCTTACAGATCGCCTCTTGGTGGTGCGGTGATGCGAAGAGACCCTCACGTTGCCGACGATAAAATGTGATGGCGTGTCAACGTCATTACAGAGGAGCGAAAGTGGACCGCGCTCCGGCCCTATCAGAATGCCAAATATTGAGTGGCGCGCGGAGGCAGAGGCTCGAGAGGCTGTCATTCTGCGCTCAACGTAGTGTTCTCGGTGTAATCATGTGAGCAGAGCAGATGTGGTTCTACTGCTGTGGCCGTCTGTTGTCTTTGATGGAAGTGTTGGCGTAGGAGTGTTGGCCTGGTCTTGTCTGACCTTACGATCTGTGCCTGCCTTCCAAGACCACCTCAGCCAACTCATACTGCCAATCACGTGATGATTGACACGTGAGATAAGATATCCTCCAACAGACATCCAGAAACGATGGTATGCAAAGTATTGTGCTCAACATGCCAATTCAACTATCGCCGTTTCCTGAGTTCCTCCAATGCTTTGCTGGTCCCTGAAGTTCTAGTTAGAGTTTGGCCCGTGCGTGCATAATCGATAAGGAGTTTTGCGACGAGCGCTTTTTCAAAGCCCACCTTGTTAGTGCGGGCCCAGCGAGCACCAGGAAGACTCGACTTGACGCCCGACTCATCCCACCTCCACCGACCATTCTGGCTTCTCTCAATATCCCCTTTCGCTTCAAGGCCGGCGGCAACATGGGCGCACCAACCGGCGGGCAGCAGCACCACCACCGCTCCACCACAAAGTCCACCAACAAGCCCTTCAAGACCCGTCACGCCTCCAAGTCGGCAATCAAGGAGCGCACCAAGGGCAAGGTTGATTCGCTCGAGACCGGATCGCGCAAGACTCCCCACCAGCAGGTCATGTCGAAGCTCGTGCGCAGGAACCAGCAGAAGCAGAAGCGCGTCACCCACTCCGCCAAGCTCGCCGCCGAAGGCAGCGTTTTCACTGGCAGGGATGGAGCACCCAGGATCGTTGCTATTGTGCCGCTCTGCGAGGATGTGGACAGCAAGAGCGTCGCTACCGAGCTCAACAACAGCGTCGATCTCGAGGCCGTTGCACCGGAACACGGCACCTGGAGACTGGAGATTCCTAGGTTCAAGCAGAAGATGCAATACCTGACCCCGTCGAGAGACCTTCTGGAGTGCCTGGATGCTTGCCGAGTGGCAGATTTCGTGCTCTTTGTGCTGAGTGCCGAGGAGGAGGTCGACGAGCTTGGAGAGCACATGCTTCGCTGCATCGAATCGCAGGGTGTCAGCACGGTTCTGACTGGTGTCCACAACCTGAACAAGGTCGAGCCCGCAAAGAAGCGTCCTGATGTTCTCAAGAGCTTGAAGAGCTTCATCAACCACTTCTTCGCATCATTGGAGAAGGTTCACGACCTGAGCAGCAGGCAGGATAGCAGTAACGTTATGCGTAGTCTGTGCACCACAATGCCCAAGGGAATTAGGTGGAGGCAGGACAGGAGCTGGATTGTGCCTGAGGAGGTCAAGTGGGACGGTGAACAATGTCACATTTCCGGTGTGATCAGAGGCAAGAACCTGAAGGCCGACAGACTTTTGCAGGTTGGTGACTGGGGTGACTTCCAGATTGAGAAGATCACCGCTGCACCTCTCGAAACCAAGAAGAAGCAGCACACAAAGACGAACGAGATGGCTGTAGACGAGCCCGAAGGCGAGCAGGTGCTGGACTCCCCTACTGAGGACCAGGACGATTTGGCCGAGCTTGCTCCGGAGGAGACCTTGATGGATGAAGATGGTATGACCATGGGTGCTGCCTCAATGGCGCCCTCAGAAAGGAAACACGTTCTATTGGACGACCACCGCTACTTTGACGAAGACGAGCACCCCAGAGAAGAGATCAACAAGCCCAAGCGTCTACCTCGAGGCACAAGTAAATACCAGGCAGCCTGGTTCTTGGGAGATGTCTCAGACTCTGGCTCGGATTTGGAGTCGGTAGTGGATGACGATGATGAGAGCATGGACTTTGGAGAAGCTCCTGCTGCAGGTCCAGCAGATGGCCACTTTGACGACGCCATGCGTGAGCCTACCGAGGCGGCACCTTCAGAATACCCACAGAGTGAGATGTTCATCGACCGCGCGATCGAAGAAGAGGCGGACCAGCTCGAACAATACCGCAAACAGCGTCGCGATGAAGCGGAAGACGATCTCGAGTTCCCTGATGAAATCGAATTGCTGCCAAATGTTTCTGCCAAGGAGAGACTGGCCAGATACCGTGGACTCAAGAGCTTGCGCACAAGTCACTGGGAGACAGAAGAGGACAGACCATACCAGCCTGAGGAGTGGGAACGACTTCTGGAAGTTTCAGACTACAAGTCAACCAAGGCCCGTATTCTCAAGGAGAGTCTCGAGGGTGGCGTCCAGGCGGGCACCCGCGTCAGCGTCCAGTTGCGCATCACATCAGAGCAGGTCGCTGAGCTACAAAGCCTTCCACAGCCTACTGCCATATTTTCTCTCTTGCGCCACGAGCACAAGCGGACGAACGTCAACACTTCCATCACATTGTCCTCCGAGCACCCCGTGCCCATCAAGAGCAAGACTCAGATGGTGCTCCAGTGCGGCCCTCGTCGCATGGTGGTCAACCCGTTGTTCAGCCAAGCAGGCAACACACCAAACAACGTGCACAAGTTCGATCGTTACCTACACCCCGGTCAGACGGCAGTGGCGTCGTTCATCGGTCCTATCGGTTGGGGCAGCATCCCCTGTCTCTACTTCCTGCCAACCGTACAAGGCTCGTCCGAGAACGACGCGGTCTCAGATCTGGCCAACGCCATGCAAAAGCCCACCCTCGAGCTCGTCGCCACCGGCACCCTGCTCGCTCCATCGACCTCGCGCATCGTCGCGAAGCGTGTCATCCTCACCGGCCACCCGTACAAGATCAACAAGAAGGTCGTCACCATCCGCTACATGTTCTTCAACAACGAAGACGTCGAGTACTTCAAGGCCATCCAGCTCTGGACTCGCCGCGGCAGGCAAGGCTGGATCAAGGAGACCCTGGGTACGCACGGCTACTTCAAGGCAACCTTCGACGGCAAGATCAACCCCATGGACGCTGTGGCTCTCAGCTTGTACAAGCGCGTCTGGCCTCGTCCCGCAAGGCATTTCGTGCCTGGCATGGAGCTTCAGGCTACTGTCGTCGAAGGCGACGAGGAGGAGGAAGACGTCCCAGAGCTCATGGAAGGCCGCATGGAGGAGTAGAGAGGACTGTTGCGCGACAACGCTTGCGTGCATTGCATCTCTTACATGACCCCTTTTTAGATTACGATCAAGCATTACGAAATGAACATAAGATTTTTGAGAAAATGCCGTCTTTCCCGTGTCCTTGCAACACCTGACATGCTCATTGTTCTTGTGCACTAGAAGGTAGTATCGTGGTTTACATCACAACGGATAACTGTGCCGATCATTGATTAGTACCCAGGTATCAATCTAGAAAACCGCACGGCTGGACTGCCGTTCCGTTGAATGGGTACATATGAAGGATTCGGTGCGGCTGATGTTTCTCAGTGGGCGGGGCGATCTCGAGCTGTTGGTGCCCCGAACAATGACGATCTTACCAAACATCGAAGGCCGAAAGCGCGAGGATGGCGAGATGTTCCTCCGTCGAAAGCCGCCAAGTCTGAAAAGGTGCAAGCAAGGGCGCGTCTTGCTGGATCATGGTTTACGCTGCTACGCAGACAAACGGGTATCAAAAAAGGTGGTTTGTAATGGGCAGGTTGCGAGCATTGCATGGGATGGACGTGTATAAGAACGCGAATGGCTGCACGATAGCCAGAGATTCGGTGCTCGAGCATTTACGGCATTCTTGTCATAAGCTACTTGATTGACCATCAAAATCAACACCTTGACACTTAGATATTTGGCAGCAATGGCCTCTTTTCCATCTCTGACACTCTATCGCGCGGACGGCGCCTGCTCTCGCGTCCCGCACATCCTCCTCCGCGAGCTGGGAGCACCTTTCACCGAAGTCTTGATGGGAATCGACACGACAGTCAACGGCCTCGTCCCAAAAGACGGTTCAATGACCCGCGCCGAGTATCTCTCCAACATTCACCCTGACGGCATGGTCCCAGCCCTTCAAGTCGACGACAAAGTGATCGTCGAGATGACGGGGATCCTCACTTACATCGCCGCTCTGGCCGAAGAGCACGGCAAACACGGCTGGCTTCCCACAGACATCATGCAGCGTGCGAAAGCGTACGAGTGGATCTCGTGGCTTTCAGGTACTATACACTCGCAAGCGTTCACCGCGCTGTGGCGGCCTGGCAAGTTCAGCGACGATGAAGCGGCGCATGCTGGGATCCAGGCGAAAGCGAAGGCGACGATTGAAAGGCATTATGAGCGTATTGAGGCGAGGTTGGTTGCTAATGAGGCTTCTGGTGGGAAGAGGGGACATGCGGTCGGTGGAGAGTTTACGGTTGTGGATGTTTTGGTTTATTTGTTCTGGAGGTGGGCGAAGCATGTTGACCTTGAGGAGGGTATGCCGGAGAGATGGCCGCGGTTTGCAGAAGTCGCGAGGCAGGTGGAGAGGTTGGAGAGTACTAAGGTGGCTATGGAGGTTGAGAAGCAGGGGTTGTGGTTTTCTTAGGGTCGTGTGAGCATGACGGTGTAGCGATCACAGGTGTTTTTGTGTTGCTTGATAGTGCCTGGTACAGCAAGTCATCTGCGCATTGTACTTTTTAACACCATTCCTGAGCTTTTCTACGCTCCTTACCTGCGAGTTGCGCTGTAGCTACGCTAAGACACTTCCTATGTTTTTTGGTGGTATCTCGACGGCGATTGAATACGTTCCAGCGTATGTAGCTGACTGAATCAGCAGAGAGCTTACCAGACTCAAGGGCAAACGCTGCAACGTCGACGGGTAGCCGGCCCATTTTGTGCTACAAGAATCTGCAATCATCGAAGATCGATGTACGATACAAATAAAAAGCGTTGAAGTGGTGTTAACTAACTTGACAGGACGTGTGTTGACGAGGTCGGTTCCAGGTTGCGGGTAAAGTCGGACATCAGCGGAGTTACTGTAGGTCAAGGGTCTGGTCGTACTTACGACATTCTTGATTAAATCAACTGTTGAGGTCTATTCCTTTACCATCCATCTTTCTCTTCTTATAACTCTGCCTTAGCACAGCGCTTCTACTACGACACCGCCAGAAATTCACTGTCATGCACCCCGTCGCCAGAGTCGTCCGCGCTGTGCGCCCAGGCTTCTTCCGCCGCCCATTCTCTACCACCCAAGCGAACCGATCAGCATGGACACCTCAGCCCTCGCCACCACGCCTCCCCAAAGAGGAGCAAGAGATCTTTGAGAAACTACAGGAACAGTCCACTGGCGCTTTCAGCACTCCACGATCAAGCACCTCCGCCACCGACACCGCGCCGCCAACCAAGAACCCAGTCGCCGACGAGAATGGCAACGTCACCGAGCCTGCGCGCTCGGAAGCCGCGACTGATATGCTTGCAATGTTGAAAGAGCGCGCCAGAGTTGCTGCGAATGGCGATGGAGAAGAGCTGCACCCGAACGTGCGACGAGGCGCAAAGCCTGAGTTCGAGGGCGATGTCAACCCTGCGACTGGAGAAGTGGGAGGGCCAAAGAACAACCCACTAAGATGGGGCGAGACGAGCGACTGGAGCTACAACGGCAGAGTTACGGACTTTTGAGGCAGATGAGATGAAGATGAAGAGGGCGATGTGGGCGATGAGGATTGAACACCGATGTACTACTACGGGCAAAAGCTTTGGATGACGATTTAAGCGGTTTCTCAATGGAATTTACAAGACGTCGGAGACGAGAGAGATCGAATACAATGAAGATATTTGCATGGATGAATAATGGAAAATGCAGTCCTGTTGTCCTTCCTTCAGCCGCAAGCTAGGTATAGCCTACAACTTCGCCATCATGTTGCTTCCTCCGGTATTGAACTTGTTCTGCTCACAAGTGCTGATGAGCGCCCCATCGCGCTCCCTCTTCATTGAACCTTGCAGGTAACACATATTCTTTCCGATTTGTGTGACCTGGGACAAACGTCAGTCAAAAGCTCTAGCATGAACAAGAGCGCGGGACTCACCTCCAGGTCCAGAAGCACGAACTCCCCCAATTTGGCGGTTCTCAGGAAATTCACGTTCAGGTTTCGTGTGAAGCCCAACTCTTCCCAGAATCCTTTTTTCCTTAATGGAAGTGGCAGGTAGGCCATGCATACATCGTAGAACACAGCTTGGGCGGCGCCGTGCAGTAGGTGCGCGGGATTACAGTACTCGTATAGTACCGGGAATCTGAAGGTCATCTTGACATTGTTGCCAGTAACGGTCGCTGATTCCACGGTGCAGATGTCGTGCCAAAGAGTGTGGAATTGAGGTCCCTCTTTCTTCACCTGCAGAAACCAGACATGAGCATTTTCTCAATGATGTTACAGTATCCCTTCATATTATAAGACGTCCTCGCTGCCAGCGGAAAGGGGATGTTGCCCACCTTGAGTGTCAAAGGCCCTTCGCACCAAGTCTTCCTGACCAGCTCTTTCACATCTTTAGTAGTAGTTGTAGGGTCTGACATGTTGCGTGATCGACGTTATGTTTCCTGCTGGGTGTTGGGTACCTCAAGAGCAGCTCGCTTCAAGAGCTTGAGCACCTTTACTTATCCTGCAGCCATGGCATGATCCAGCACCCACCTCCGTCCACGTTTTTGTTGATACAAAGCTCCCGATATAGTGCAATGATCTGCATTATAGCCACCCTAATGCGGGAATTGCAACGACTCGAACGTGAGCGTGGAACGTCATATCCAGACGGGAGATTCGCGGCCAGATCGTCGTGACCCGAAAACACGGGTTCTGCTCAACGATCCGATCGATCTGGGCGGTCTGACTTCGTTGAGCGTTATCTTGCTTGCCCATCCACCGCATCTTTTGATTGATACTATCTCTATGAAGCTTGTTGTCGATTGGGAAAACCTTGGGTGGGAGCGAAGTTATACATACGTCTTCCGTCACAAGTCTGTGTACATCTCCAATTGCCGTGTAAGCATTCGATCGGATGCAACGCCTGTAAGGACATGAACATAGATGTACGTTGTGTCTATGTACATTCTGCGTGGTCGCAAGAACACCTGGCAATGGTTGTAAATACACATTTACGCGGTTCAAACAAGGCCAATGGCTCTTGAGGAATGGAGGTAGACATATGGTATCTGATTGTAGTAGCAATGAGATCTTCAATTCATATAAATCAGCGCGATTTCATAATTTGACAGCATCAGCATCAACATTGTACATCTGATGCTCGCACGTCGAAACAAGAGCTCCATCCTGCCTTTTCAGCACTCCTCTCATCAGCGCCAGCCGTTTCGAAACATTGACCGTCTGCACAAATCGTCAGCATTAACCACCACAACCTTGAATTCATGTATGGCTTCAGACCTCGCACTCAAGCGTCAACAAGTCCCCTTCATAAGCCGGACGGAAGTACACCACATTCAACGAGCGCGAAGTCCCGTACGTAGTCCAGAACTCCGGCGGACGAGCAATTGGCCCCAGCAGCATTACCGTGCAAGCATCGAAGAAGAGACTCTGGGCGGCTCCGTGTAGAGAGCCACCGGGGTTGAGATACTCGGGCAGCACCCGGAATTGGAAAGCCATTTGTGTGTGAGTTGGCGAGTGCTGTACTGCGGAGATGACGTCTACCGATAGCATCCATTTGCGGTAGAAGGGCTCGTATGTTTTTGCTAGGATCTGTGATGGTGTTAGCATTGGTTATTTCGTGTGTTGGGAGCTCGTCTGGCATTGGTTACTGTTTTGGTTACTGGGCCCTCTCTGAGGAAGTGGCGCATCTGGGGAAGAACATCGGTCATGTTGTATGCAGGACGATGAATAAGGGACTCTACACAACGTTAATGTTCAATGTGCAGCTTTGACCTTTATCAATGCAGATGCAATTACGCAGCAAAAAACTCATATGAGGAGTAAGTGTGATGCAGCCGAAGCCAGCCGTGATGTTACATGTGAGGCTTACGGCTGACAAAGTTACAAGATACGCTAAGGTCTTAGACAAAAGCATGCCAAGTGTGAGACATTTTCTCATGAAGACGTCTGACGTGACTCGAGCCTTGTAATCTCCTCGCGGACTCTGGCCGTCTCACTCAGAATCTCTGCGTACTCGTTGGCCATGCCTTCCATGCCTCTGCCTGCGCGATATTGCTGGAGCTTTTCTTGAGCTTGGTCGCGCTTTCGCCTGATGCTTCTGTCTTCTCTCGAAAGCTCCTCTGATCGCTCATGTAACACTTCCTGCAAGTCATTGGAGTATACCTGTGAAAGCAGCTGCTGGTGCTGAATACCAAGCTTTTTGGCCATGCCTTCAGCTACGACGGCGAGATAGTCGGCTTTGGCTTTTGAAGCCCGCGAAACCGAGCCATGAATTTCTTGCTCAAGAAGTCGTATGCTGCTCGTCAGTACCTGTCTGTACAGTTCGTGTACCTTTCCGGATTCGTGAGTGATATCAAGACGGGTGGCCGCAAGGTCAGTCTTGTAAACAGTGACCGATCTGCTGAGCTCGGCAAGGATTCCAGGAGCCTTAGTGGTTTCGGATTTTGTGTTGGGAGATATGACATGGGCGAGCGCAGTGGCATTGCGGTTCAAATTCTGCTCGACCGCCGCTGCGACGCGAGATGGGTTGTCCTGTTTGTAGTTGAGCGCGAGGTACGTGGCAGAAGTGAGCATGAGGGGCTTACGACAAGGATGTCGACGTATTCCTGTACCAGATCTAGGTCATCATCGGGCACACGGCCGTCGAGCGTGGCAGCGGCTATGGCCACAAGCTCTTGAAGCTGTGAGTGTCAGACACGATCCCCTTCAAGGCACTGTGCTCAGCTGGAGTACTCTGAGCTTACATCGTCGGGTAGTGCTGCGCTGTCGGAGCTGATGGTTCTGAGCTCCGATTTGATCAAGTTGCGTCTCGCTCCCTCTAGTCTGGCGATTCGTAAGTCCTGTGCACAAGGTGTCAACAACAAGTCCAGATACCCGAGGCATGATGTCTTTATGAGGATCGGGCTATAGAGCCTCATACACTGAGTGATCACTACCCGCGACACAAAGACTGACATTCGCCACTTACTGTCGCAAAGATGTCGCGCTCCTTCTGCACTTTATCGTCAAGCACAGAAGAGCCGTCAGGGTTGAGTTTGTTGGTGCGAAGATCCCGGTACAACGTCTCGAATCTCGGGTTGGCAGACAGAGTCGTCGAATCGACTGGAGGGAGCATCATTTAGTGTTGTTTATCATGTCATTGGAGATGTGTAGTATGTGGATCGGTGAGTGCAGGGCTGAAGAGAAGACGCGCTCCTGGAGTTCTGACCGTGGGCAAGCGTGGGGTGTTCTGAAGAAGCCGCATTTTGCGCTACAAGTTTACATACACGAGATTTCGAAGAATGAAACAAAAGAGCGCATTAATACATTTCAGGCAGCGAAAGCAAGGTGGAAATTCGAGAAATATACTCGAGCTACATTGAGGCTCGAGGTAGTGAACGTTTTATTACTTTATAAACGAAGAATGTAAACCTCTTCCCTCCACTCTATCCGACTTTCATCTTCACAACTGGATCTTTCAGCAAGCCCACAGACTCGGCCACATCAAGCACTCGTGAACCAATGGCCTCGGCCAAGGGTACCACAGTCCTGACCACGGGAAGTCTAAGGAAGAACTCGATGATAGGGAACCACACCATCGCGATCATAATTATCATCCTGACCACATAGTCCTTCCACCCCAACACTGGCTTGTGTCCTCTGGAGTATGTAGAGTCCACAAAGTCGAAGGGCAGCTCGGCGCCCAAGTGATCAATGGCGACCTTAAGTCCGCTGCTGAAGCCGTCTTCGTGGAAGCCGTACTTCGTCCACGCGCCGCAATAACTCACACCGCGAGTGTTTTGAAGAGAATCGAGTCGCTTCTGTGCCCGGACAGCCTCAACAGTATACAGTGGGTGGCGGTATATGAATTTACCCTGAGTCAGCGCAGGGTCTGGTGCATGTTGTGGGTTCATGGTGACCAGCACCGGACCAAGCTCGCTTTCTGGCAAGTGTTGCAGGATGTTCATGCAGTAAGTCAAGCTGACACCAGCCGGGTTGGAAAGTTTGGAGGGCGCTGAGTGAGTAAGGTAGTTCCAGGCAGTCCATGTCGCGCGGCGTCGTGGCATCAAGCTCAAGTCGGAGTGGAGATAGCACACGTTTTCGGAGGTTTGGAAGGCAGAGAACACCTCAATTTCTTTCCTCGAAGCATACTGCGAATGGGAAGTAGACTTGATGGCGCGCTCTGTGCTGGTCTTGGCGTTGCTTTGCGAAGGTTGCTTCACGAGCAATGGTAGGACATCGTCGCCGTGGGTTGCTATTACAGCATGATGGAACACGTCGCCTTCGATGCAGCCGGACTCAGACTCGACCCACGAGAGACTAACTCCAGTATCTCCTGCTGCTGATGGCCTCACAATATTGGCGACCTCGCATGAAGTGTGAATGTGCAGTTTGCCAGCTGGATAGCCTTTGACGATGGCGTCAATGTATCGTTGTGATCCTCCAGCGATGGTAAGCCACGGTGGTCGGACCGCCAGTGTCGACAATAGGTGGTGATTCCACATGAATCGGATAAGGGTGTGGGCCGGGAACTCCAGACTTGTCTTGTCTGGCGATGTGCTCCAGACTGCAGCTGTCATTGGAATCAAGTAGTCGTCTCTGAACGACTGGGAGTAGCCTTCTCTGTCCAAGTACTGGCCAATAGTCAGGTCTCGGAGCTGCTTTCTGCTATCAACAGATGTTCCCAGCCGGACCACGCCACCCTCTTCATCGTCTGCCAACAGATCCAATGCAAATTGGTTGAAACGTATAATGTCGAAAATCATGCGCCAGTGTCGAAGTCTGAACAAGTTCCTTCGTTGGGCAAAGATGCCTTGGCCCTCTCCAGACCACTCGAATGCACCGTTGTCGCGTGAAACACCAAAGGTCATCTCAGTTTCCACAGGGTCGACGCCGACTTCTTTGAGGAACCGGATGAAGTTGGGGTATGTCGCAGCATTCATTACGATGAAACCAGTGTCGACCTGCACAGTGGTGCCAGCTGCTTTGAACGGCTGCGTGTTGGTGTGGCCACCCAGTTTGGGCGACTTCTCGAAGATATGCACTTCATAGTCAGTGTCCCTGAGAGCCCATGCTGCACCGAGACCAGCACATCCGCTGCCAATGATGGCGACCTTGCGTCGAGGTTCGCGGGTGGGTGCCATGGTGGGTTGAGCTTTGGCTACTCTCTTTCTGCCTCCAAACAGCCTCAATAACGGCGCCAAACCGTGCTAGCAAACAAAGTATTGATGTGCAGTGAAGTGAGGTCAGAACTGGATTGGACGGCCCAAGGACAAATTGGCCAGACTGGCCTCAGCGTGCGTTCCTGCGCCTGCTGCTGCACGCTCTTTAGTCGATGATGGCACGATGTTTATTTACGGCAGCAACGGCCCGATCGCATTAGCCTCGTGGAGGGGTGGGACTGGTGCCATCATTTGGAGATGTTCGTCTTCAGCAGTGACAAAACGAAATCTTGTGGTGTTATGAGGACATATATGCACTGCTAGATATTAGATACTATACAAGTAAGTGTTGGTAGTACAAGACCATGGCCTTTGTCTCTCAATCTCATCGCAGCTAAGGAGCTCGCATCGCCAGTTCGCCACAGACCTCGGTCGAGGCTAGGCTGGAACGGGCAAGAAGGCGCTGGGCAGCGTGACGATGGAGATCGCGCAACCACTCCAGGCACCGACAATCAACTCTGCACCGAACCATCGATTTACACTTGCAACACCTCAGCATAGCACCATAAAACCGCAGCCATTATCACGAACCGACAGCAGTAGTCTTTGCGCCCGAGAACCCCTTCCGACCTCCAGTGAAAGCAACACCGCCTTATCACCACCATGGACACCGATGCTGGCTCCGAGCGCTTCGGCAGCTACGAGGCCGAGCTGAAGCTGGTCCAGGCCGACCTCAATCAGAAACTCGACCAGATCCCCGAGCTGTCAGGCGAGCCCAGGAAGGCGGCCATCAGCCAGGCCGAGCGCGCGCTCGAGGAGGCAGACGAGATCCTCGGCTCTATGCGATTGGAGAAATCAAACATCCCTCAGAACCTCAAAGTCAAGGTCAACCAGCGCTTCCGAAACTACGAGAGCGATGTCGACGCGGCAAAGCGCAAGCTGAAGAGCCTGCAGAACGACAAATCGGCGCTGTTTGGCAAGCGTTACACAGATGACCCTTCGAGGGACGATCAGTTGGAGCAGAGGCAGCAGCTTTTGAGCGGTACAGACAGGCTGGAGAGGAGCAGTGGCAGATTACGGGAGAGTCAGCGCATTGCGCTCGAGACAGAGGATATTGGTCGCAACACACTCTCAGATCTCGCAGCTCAGCGTGAGACCATTGAGCACACAAGAGGTACCCTACTCGAGAGCGAGGGCTACACGGACAGGAGCAACAAGACGCTGAGAGGCATGGCGCGAAGGTATTTACCAAGTCTGTGGTGACTTGGGCGAATGATTTATGCTGACGGGTTACTAGGATGGCCACAAACAAGATTGTCACGATTGCGATCATTACAGTGCTGGTGCTTTTGATTATTGCGGTCATTGTCAGCAAGTTCAGGTAGTCTTGCATGGGTCAGGAAGTAGTGGTGCTCAGGGATATTGACCGAATGTAATAATATCATGCAGCCATGCAGGTCTAATGGCATTGCAAAGGGACACATTGAAGCATTTCGTGAAGTTCGCTACCTTAGGTTGGGTACCTAA
>Ga0265797_10000937_pt1 | contig 52520 bp, 33 predicted proteins | sample P2T30metagenome_FD_192433 | JGI IMG/M metagenome (GOLD analysis project Ga0265797, IMG submission 192433) | Plant litter microbial communities from East Loma Ridge, Irvine, California - P2 T30 | ecosystem: Environmental > Terrestrial > Plant litter > Unclassified | place: USA: California...
GACGATGCCCAGCACAAGCACGTCGTCCACAACCTCGTCGATATCATCCCCCGCGTCCGCCACGACACCTTTGCTTCCCTCGAACGCACCCAGACCGATTCGATCACGACCTCGTTCACGAACAGCATCAGATGTACCTGCGGGCAGTTCATCTTTGCAAAGCGTCGACCAGATCGAAGAGAAGAAGGCCGCAGGACTAGCAGAGTGGAGACGCCGCTACGGAGGGAAGCAGCGTGAATGTGTCGTCTGTCTGGAAGAGTATGTCGACGGCATCAGTCGCGTCATGAGCTTACCTTGCGGCCACGAGTTCCACGAAGCGTGCATGTAAGTTCCAGCACATTTTTTTCTTCAACAATACTCATCACAAAATCCACAAAATACTGACCATCCAAACAGCACGCCCTGGCTCACAACCCGCCGCCGAACCTGCCCCATCTGCAAAAACGACATCGTGCGCTCCCTCGCCCACAGCGGCGGCAGCTCCTCCACCGGCTCGCCCTCAACTTCCGTCCCCGCTCCACCCGTCACCCATGGTATCTTCCGAGACGAAGACGAAGACGACGTCCAGGAACAAGCCGCTTTGCTCACGAATGAAGACCCCGGCGCCGCGGGTCCCGTCATCAGCCGCGACATCGAAGCTGAAGAGGACTTGGAGATGGGCGTGGACGAGGGGAGGGATCGGTGATCGAGCCTGTTTGTTGCATGCAGAATCTCGGTCTTCTCGTACAGTTGTATCTCGACTTGAGAAATGGGGAATTGGTTGCATGGCATGGAACTTCTTCTCTCTCTCTCTACTTCATCTTTATCGTTTTCGACCTTTCTTCGTGTGATTACGATTTTTGATGGGGTTTTTGTTTTCCTTTTGTGGTGTTTTGGTGCCTGTGGGGATGGGAACGGGGCGTGCGTGGAAACTCGGGCAAAGGTATATAGGGTGCTTGGAGAGCGGGTTATGAAATGATACCATTGAGAATTTCTTGGAAGCGGTTTGAGTGGAAACTTTGGTTTGTTTCGTGTCTTGGTGCTTTGTGGTGTGGTTGTGTTGAGTTTTTCATTCTTGTGGTTGATGCACGTCTGTCTGGTGTCATGTGTGTTCCTCGGAAGCCGCTGTGGAAGCTTCTGTGGAATCAGATGACTCCGCCGCGGGTGGCCACTTGAGCCTTGCTGTTGTTTTCAGGCGTGGCGGATTTTATTGTGGTTTTATGATGTGATTTGGGTATCTGGTGCAACTTCGGGACGTTATGGAGATGCTTGACGATGAGGAAATCTGCATCGATTGAGGAATTCGCTGGTATCGTAGAAGTCGTGGTGGCTCGCAATTGATATGCTACGCGGATTTCTCGATTTCCTTTTGGGTCGATTGCGATTCTGAGTTGTCACTGAGTGCCCGGACGAAGAGGTAGTCTGGCGCCCTTTTGGACCAGCCGTGCCACGACCTCATCGAATCCACCATCAAGTGCTCCGACCACAGCTTTGTCGAGCCGTTCAATCGGTACTGGATCGCCTGCTGCCAGGAGTATGTCGAGGATATCCAAGTATCCGCGACGCGACGCTGCGAAAAAGGCACAAGTGTCCGCATATTCTGGCCCCTGCTCACCAATCGCGCTCACGTCAGCTCCATGGTCAATGAGAAAACGGACAGTCGATGCATGTCCACGCGCCACTGCCCCGATCAGAGGTTGTAGTGGCGGCAGGTCGGGGCCGTTTACGTCAGCCTTGTGTTCGATGAGTAGTCGCATGGCCGTCTCGTTTGCACGCTCTGTCGCCATGTATAGAGGGCGCGTGTGACACTCGTCAGATGCAGAAGCGTCGGCTCCGTACTCCAGGAGCGTGCGCAAGATTGAATCATCTCCCCTGTCAACCGCTCGTTGGACCGGGTAATTGCCGTTATGGTCCGGGATGCTGGGACTGGCTCCTAGCTCGAGTAGTGCTTGAACGACTTTCGTGTGGCCAGCACTGACGGCGTGGGACAATACCGTGTCTCGAAGAAAGGTGACGTTCACATCGACACCAAGCTTCACCAGAAGTGCTACCATGTCAGGCAGGTTGTAAACGCATGCTGCCACCAAAGCGGAGCTGTGGTAAGGCTCGACAGATACTGTTTGGGCGTTATTGGTCACATCTTTCGCGAGAGCCTCCAATCTGGAGATCAATACGTGCTTAACTTCTGGATCCACGTTTCCGTCGCGTAGGATTCCATTGAAGTCCAAATGCCAAGGAGTTGTGTAGACGTTGCTTTTCAGTACGATTAGCCTGAGGTCTTTACTCGCCGTTCGGAGGATTTGTTCCATTTCGGAGCTTCCCCACGGATCATTGGCATCTGGGTCAACACTGGCACCAGCATCGATGAGAGCTTGTGTGATTCGGAAGTCTGTCCAGGACGACGACGATAGCGCCGACGTTAGACAAGTATGATGCTTCGCAGCAGGCCAATTTGCGCCGATGCCATGGCCAAGTAACATTTTGACCATGTCGTAATCACGGTTGGCAATGGCAGGGCCTAGTAATGATCGATGATACTCCGGAAGGACCTGTCTTGGCGATTGTGGTGGCATTCCTTTGGCCTCGATGTAGGCCTCGGCCAGCTTCAGAGCGCCCATCATGATGAAAATGTACAGAGGGCTGGCTTCCCGGGTCAATGGGTGCCAGGGGTCTTTCAAGTTGTAGAGGATTTGCCAAAGATCATGTCGGAATACTGCGACGGCATCGTCTAGGGGCAATCCAGCCGCCTCGGCATGGTACAGGATTTGTTCCACGGCGTAAACAAAGAAAGAAGGTCGGAATCTGCCTTCGGCGTCTCGGAGCCCATGTAGCCCAATAGTGAGCTGGATATTTGCCAAGTAATGATAACAGCATTGATGGAGTCTAAGGTGGCATTTCCGGACTAGATCAGTGGCGAGACTGGGTGCGAGTGCCACCAAGCCAGAGCCGAGCAGATAGTCCTTCACCGATTCGTGTATAAACTGGACAGTCGGGCGTTCGCCTTTGGTAATTTCGGCCAGGCCTTTCGAAGCATTGAGGAGGAACCTCAACATGTCGTCTGGGCCAACACTGGCTTGATGAGCATCGTTGAAATCAGAAAAAGACTCCGAGGTTACAGTCATAGCGTAGTAGAACTCCACCAATCGCAGCGGCTCCCGAGAGAAGAGTAGCAGCTGCGAGACGAGAAGGAGCTCAGCCCCATCTTGGATATCTTTCTGCACTATATCCTCAAAGAGCTGATGAAGCCCGCTTGGGATGGCGCTCAGTCGCTGCCTCAAATGGAGTATCTTTCCGCGGTCGTAAAGATCGTTCATGATGCGGACCACCAGCACTACCCACAGAAAAACACCAGACGCTCTGGCCTGGATGGCGAGTCGTATCTCGCGTGCCAAAGCACCCTTCCCTATGCGGAGCTTGTTGCGGAGGTACTCTGCGATGTCTGCCTCGTGTCCCTCTTGACTCTCAATAATGAGATCTTGACAGGCGTCGAATGTGATGTAAGGGTAATGGCGGCTCGAAAGCAAGACACGGAAACTCACGTCAGCTTGGACTGCGGCAGCTCGCAGGAAGCCGAGAAACTCGATCACGTCTCTTGCCTCGTCGTCCTCGCATTCATCGAGAGCGTCTACGTAACAAGCGACCGGGGTTCTTGCAAATGCAAGCACGGCGTTCTTGAAGGTTTCATTGGCCTCTGTACCGGCAGTTCCGGTGAGAGCATCCGCGCAACGAGCAACTCGAGCTGGGCTGAATGCAAGCAAAAGACCGTGCAGCATGTTTTTCAATTGCTCGATGGGCCAATTTTGAGTGGTGGAGCGTGCTCCTTTTTGCCTTGCTTTCTCCAGTACGGATGCCAGCAGATTGAAATGATGAGAGTGTCCCTCTTGTCTTGAAAGAGCAGCGAGCTGCTTTGTCCTCTGGCCCAACAATTGGTGCAGCAATGAGCGATACATCCCTTGTGTAGATTTCTGGAGCTCTACACCTCTAGCGTTGAAGAAGAAGGATATGACAAGATCCTCATGCTCTTCCTCTCCATGACGCTGTGCACTCTTCATGAGTGTCGATTTCCCAGCTCCTGGCTTCCCCTTGAGCCAAAGAAAGCCACAGTTTGTGCTTGAAGCGTCCGGATCTCGCCATGCCATGTATTCTTTCCTTTGGAAAAGCCATTGGCACGTGTCCAAATGCGCTGTTGCAACTGTTGCGAGACGCTCGTCCATTTGTTCGAATTCCAAGTTCTTCATGATGCACTCAATGTCATTGGCACTTGCGCCGGGCACATCTAGCGTGGAGACTGGTTCTGTAGGGGCCTGTTGAGGTCCGACATAGTATGTGTTGATGACATTACCGTAAACGTTGCGAGAATTGCCCTGTGCAATGGTGTTTTCATATCGTATCGCCGGAATCTGAGGAACAGTGATTTCGCTTGTTTCAGGCTGCCGGCTCACCAAGACAGACTGAGCCATGTCTAGTCTAGGTGTGGTTTCATGACAGTGCGAATAGCTTGCAATGATAGTTCCTAGCAAGAATCCAGAGCAAAAAGGTTGTATGTTGCGCGTTCAACGTGGTGATTTGTACCGCATGCCTTTGGTTCAAAGTGTTTGTTATCGAAGGCTGACTTTGTGTAGCACTGGCGGTGCCTTCTCGTTGAACGGATCTCACTGCCTTCATCGTGCCAAGTTTGTGGCGGACGCATGATGAGCATGCATCTCTCAGCTCCGTTCTGACAGATTGCATGAGGCTCGTCTATCAGCCAGTCGGAGAATCGACCCCACTCTGAAAGTGGTATCTTCGTCAGTACTGTGGTAATCCCTCCCAAGGAATCACGCTTCTATTCGTTGCGACTCCGGCGAGGCCGAAGGGGAGGCGTAGCTTCCCGAATCCAGACTCCAGAGATAGTCATTCAGTCTCAATAATGCGTAGTAGCGTGCCACCAGTCGACTTTGCGCTACATGCGACTCGATAGGTTTGATATCGTACAGGCAGCCATTCATGTCAAAGTCGCTTGGTCGTTTTGATGGATCCGCCGTCATGACAGATCTTCCTTTTGCCGGTGGTCTTCTTCAAATGCAGCACAGCATGTGCGCATATCCTTCGCAGGTCTGGTTTGTCTAGTTCGACATCTTACCCAGATGATATTAGGGACATAGATGGGACTCTCGGGTGGTAAATCGGGACGCGATTGTTTCGCGTGTTGAGTCGCGAACCTCAAGTTTGTTTCGGTCTTGCCAAGCGCGGGAAGCTGTGCAACCCCCCCTTGCCGACATCATCTTATGAACGACATCGAGAACACAGATGTCCATAACTGGTCATAGTCAGACGAAACTGCTGGCACGAATGGAACAGACATGCCGCTCATGTCTCGCCGTTCGCCAGTATCGCCGTGCTCCTAGTCTCATCGATTTGTTGTCATCCTTTGCCGAGAGATCATGTCCGCACTTGTGCATGGCGTGATAGCTAGGAAGGTCGAAGTGCGCGATAAGACTCCTCTCGGGCAGATGTTATGGCCGAAGTGATCCGGTTTGGTAACCCTCAGGTTCAAATACAAGATCAGGTTCCCTTTGCTTCTCACTCGCAACTTCAACGCATCGGGACACGCAATTTTCACCATCAACTCGCAAACATGCCCGGCGCAATCCTCTCTCCGTACAAACAAGTCCCAGAGACCAAAGCAGATCGTATGTCCACATGATCTGCAGGATCAAGAACTAGGTTCTAACTTTGTCATCAAGTCGACTGGGCCGAGCTAGTAACCCTCGACTTGAGCTTGTTCGATACTCCCGACGGTAAGGCAGAGCTTGCCAAACAACCCACTTACACCGCACAACATGTCGGCTTCTTCTACGTAAAACTTTGGCATTAGCCAAGAAGAAGTCGACCAACAGTTTGCCCTTGGAAGGGAGTTCTACGATCTGCCTCTGGAGGAGAAGCTCAAGTACCACACCCTTGAAGATTTGCACAATGGCGAGTACAGCGGTTATCGTCCCGCTGGGCTGAGACAGTATGTTTCAACAATCATGCGTCGGTCTTGGAAGTCTATAGCTGACTGATCAGACTCACCGAGACTATCAAGGATAATGTCCAGGTCTATAACCTACCCAAATTCGATGGCTACCACAAGCGTGCACAGCCTCCTGTCTTGCACAATCACATCAAAGAAATCGAAGCTTTCAGCAGGAAGTGCCACGATCAGGTAGTCGTCAAGCTCCTTCGACTCTTTGCCATCATTCTCGAACTGCCCGACGAGGACCAACTCGTCAGAGACCATCAGTACGATGTCAAAGGCGAAGACCACCTCCGCTACATGCACTACGCAGCCCGCTCTCCCGATCTGAACAAGCAAGTCGGCGAGCTCTACTCTCCCGGTCACACAGACTTGGGCAGCGTCACGCTTCTCTTCCGCCAACCTGTCGCTGCTCTGCAGATCTTGAACTCGGAGCAGCAGTGGAAATGGGTCAAGCCGCAGGACGAGACCGTCACGATCAACATCTGCGACGCTTTGCAGGCTTTGACGGGTAACTTCTTCAAGTCCTCGGTCCATCGCGTACACTCGCCGCCAGACGATCAGGCCCACGTCGACCGTCTTGGTGTGCTTTTCTTCGCAAGGTACGATGCGATTAATGTGTGCAGGTCGTCTCCGTCTCTGGCTGATCACTAACAAGGTCATAGACCCAACAACTACGTCGTCCCAGACCCCATTTCCAATAGCCCTCTGCTTGATCGCCTTGACTTGAAAGAAAACGACCTGACTCGCCTGGGTCAGCACCTGACCATGGAGCAGTGGGTGAAAGCGCGCCAGTCACAGCAACAGCGTCGCACAAAGGCTCCCAAGATTGACGGTCAGAAGTACGAGTATGGAGAGAAAGAGCTGGAGATCATTCCGGGCCTTGTGGCGAAGGTGCACAATTGAGAGCGACAAGAAGTGATTCTCTCTTGGGTCCGTAGCCAATGACCGGTGGCTTTGCGGGAATCTGTGCGACGGATCTCGTTGTTAAACTCGAGAATATATATAATTTTTTCTTGTGGCAAACACAGCTTTTGAAACGCCCGTATACATTATTTGTTTTGTCGAGCGCTCGACATGATTGCGGCTAATTACAATACCGGAATCAGTACCAATATCGTGGTCTTCGTCTAAGGGTCACACCACGTACCGCTAAGATTTACCTACCAGGTCCCTCCTCAGAGGCCGATCGGCACTTACCTATTAAGCATCTTTCATTCAATAGATAAGCATAGCCTCAAACAAGCATAGACTCATTGCGTACAGAGTTACGACAACTTTTGTAGGCTGTGCTGTTGGGAGAAGGTAAAAAGGGAAGTGCATGCCGAAACCCAAATTGGTAGGGCTAGAATGTTGGCCGTATCGAATACGGCGACTTTAGCGCTCGGCGTATACAGTACGCTTCATACGGGCTACAGCATTCTTTAAGCACAGAAGAAGTTGCGATATTTATAATAGAAGTAAGCGTTCCTTCTTTGTATTCTTGCTTAGCATCAATCACTGTTCTACTCAACTTTATTTTACCTTATTCCATTTCACTGTATTTCGAAACAGAGAGCGTTGCTTTGATCGATCGAAACAACAGGAAAGCAACTCGACTTCACATATATCGCTTCGCATTGCATTGCAGCACAACGCATCAATGGACGACCATCGATCGATCTTCCCACGAAAAGGTGGTGAGGCGGATTTTGACTTCTACCCATACAACCCGAGCAATGTCGCCGGCTACATCTTCATGGCTATATTTGCCGTTGGCAGTGTCGTTCACCTGGGCTACATAATACCATACCGCACGTGGTACTGCATTCCTTTTGTTCTCGGATGCATTGGTAAGCCTACAACAACTCCATCTTGAGGTCATGATTCCATCCATACTGACCATCTCACAGCCGAGACAGGAGGCTACTACGGCCGCGCCTGGGCCCACGACAACCGTCGCCTCGGGAGCCCATATCTAATCCAACTCTTCCTGCTGATTGCCGCCGTACCTTTCCTCTCGGCTTCAATCTATATGACTCTCTCGCGGATGACGCGCGCACTAGAAGCGACCAAATACTCGATCGTCCGCATCTCCTGGATCTCAAAAATCTACATCCTCATCGACATTGCCTGCGTCGTCCTGCAAGTAATGGGAACAGTGACAATGGCATACGGCGGCGCCGACGAGCAGCAAAAAGCCATCAACCTCGTTGCCGGCGGTTTGGCATTCCAACTGGTCGCATTCGTCATTTTCGTGCTGCTCGCAATGAGGATCCACTACCGCCTCAACCAGGATCCCACGAACGTATCGTCGCGTGTTCGCTGGAGGAGGTATTTCTGGATGCTTTACGTGGTCAGCGCACTGGTCCTTCTGCGCAATCTTGTGCGGATTGTCGAGTTTGTTCAAGGGATTGATGGAGCTGTTGCGAGCCATGAGGCGTACTTGTACGTCTTCGATGCGGTGCCGATGAGTTTGGTCGTGTTGCTTTTCACTGTCTTTTACCCGGGTCAGCTTATGCGAGCTGCGCGCAGGATGGATAAGGGCACCGCTGATGCTGTGCGCTTGATGGATCATGAGACTGCATGAACTTCCTTTGTCAGATGAATTTTGTCGAGAATAATTTTTGCAGAGTAGCCCACAGTTGAGGCGGGATGAGTCTTTGGAGCAATTTAGCTTTGGCGTTGAGGTCATTGATCGAGCAAATCTATATATACAGTCTATACTTTATACAGCAGTGAGATCCAACAACACTCCTTTGCTGCGCTGATAGATCGATCCTGGATGTCACGATCTAGGCACCCATCGCTTCCACGAGGACTCTCTAGATTGAACGTAATCACCAGAAGCGATAGCCTTCCGCAGACCGTAGAGACCGCTGAATGGCCAAGTTTCGATCAAAGACTGCTTCAGCGATTTGGGAGTAGCGTCTTTCTTGTGGTCAACTTTGACTTTCTCGTACACCGAAGGCAAGCCTGAGGCGTTGTACTTCTCCCGAAGCTCGTCGTACCAGCTCTTGTCGAACTGTGACCAGAACTCTTCTTCGGTGTAGTACGTTTGGGCGTATAGCCATTTCATGCCGTCGAGCTCGAGCAACTTTTGCTCCAAGTCTCGGTTGGCTTGCATGAAAGCTTCGTGCGTGGGTGGTGCGCGGCCCCAGAGGCCAATATTGAGCAGCTGCTTTTGTGTCTTGCCGTCGCTTTCAACTTCGTTTGAGTGGGGATGCATTGTGGGCTGAGGGCTTTGCTTCAATGGGCATAGCCACAGTGGGTAGATGCCGTATCTTTCATCGGTAAAATCGACAAACTCTTTGGCAGTGGCGTACGGTAACGCGAGATCTTGCACGATCATGTGCTCTGATCTGCCACTGGCATGCATGGCTGTATACAACATGCGAGTATGGAGGAAGTCGTCGAGCCACCAACGTGTGAAATCGTTGAAGGGGACACCTGGGAAGTAATCGAAGGCTGCAGCGCCAACCCAGAAGCCTCCGCGGTCGTAGCGGAACAGATACTCGGGGAGGGGCACGGCTTCGGTTGCTGGCTTGTTGCTGTCGGTGACCTGCTTCTGGGCGTGCAGGTAAAACCATGGATCACTGGCGTCGCTGAATCGCTGGACGGGAAGGTCCTCCGCCGGGGTATCGGTCATGCGACCAGTGACGATCGCGCCGTGAGTTTTGGAGAACATGATTCCATCAACGTAATCGTATTCGCTGTCGGAAGTGGTGAACTTTTGGATAATCTCCATTGCCTCGGTCATACCTCCCTGCACAGGGTGATAGGTTGTCTCGACATATTTCTTCGCTTGGTGCAGACGAAGCTTGACCAGAGTGGTGACTCCCAAAGTTCCTACTGCACCAGCTGCACCTCGGAAGAGATCCTGGCGTTCGTGCTCCGAGCAAGTCACAACGTCACCATTGGCCAGTACCATCTCCACTTGCTCAAGTGTTTGGTTGAAGTAGCCGTGTTTGAACGAGCTACTCTCGCCTGACGTGCCCGCGTAACCTCCGCCGACGGTGATGCCAGGAAACTCCATCACCACTGGAGGAACCAGACCATACTCCAAAGTCGCCTCCACCAGTCGATCCATGGGAACATTGGGCTGCACAAGTGCGTACAGGTCGTTCGGGTCGGTGTTGACATACAATACACGGTTGAGACGGCTAGTGTCAACAGTCTTCCTCGGGTCCTTGCCCACTGCAGATTTCCTTGTGCTGTTGGTTGAGCCGTGGAAGATCCTGAACTTCTCGCCACGCTCATGGAAAGCGCGGACGCTGGCCGACACCTTGTCCACTTCGGCATGATGTGCTTCAATGGCTGATGTGCTGTTTTGATCAGGGCTGTATTTTGGTGACCACTTCTCGATCCATTGGGAAGTTTTGCTGGCGTCGTTGGAGTCCATTGGCCGTGCAGTGGCGGCAAAAGCGCGCGTTGTCCGGAGAGGCGAAAAGGTTGGCAAGCGCCTGCAACCACGTAGAGCTCCGGCAGGCGGGTATGCAAGTCTTGCAGGCGATCGGCATAGTGCTTGAATGCACGCTTTACTTGCTGCTGCCATTGTATCGGGTCGAGATGGCCAAGAGACTCGACTTCAATGGCAGGCCTCTATCCGAAAGGGGTGAAGTTGATGAAGGCTTGATGCAAAAGAAGCGAATCTTTGAGATTCGAACTCGGAGCCTCCAAGAATCCATGTTTCAAATTTCCGCTTATCGATTGTAGAAATCCGATTTTGACCAAGTCCGATCACTCCAAGGCTCCAACCCTTCGTCTTTACCTGACAACACACCTATCACTAACAACAATGCCGTTCGTGGTGCAGCAGCTTCTCTCTGACGATGTTCCGGCATGTGTACAGATGTATTTCGACTCATTCCAAAACTCACATTCTCTCGCCTGCTGGCCACGCGTGCCCGCGATCCGCAAATTCTGGGAAGACATGTTCTACGATGAGATGAAAGACGCGAAGTCACATTTCATCAAGGCCGTGGACTCAGAGAGCGGCGAAATGGCAGCGTTCTGCAAGTGGGTGGAACCCAAGCCCGGTGTCTTTCCGGACCTCAGTTTGCCAGAGTGGCCAAAGGAGGCGAATGTGAGCCTGTGCAATGAAACATTTGGCATGTGGGCAGCCCAGCACCGAGAGTTGATGCAGGACCGTGGCCACTGGTGTAAGTTTAAGATAATGTAAGTATCGCGCTCCGACTGCTCCTGACGACTTCCTGCAGACCTCGAGATCGTCGGAACGGCTGTGAGATACCAGCGACAGGGCGCTGCCAGCATGTTGCTACAGTACGGTTGTGGGCGGGCGGACGAACAAGGCTATGAAGCATTTCTCGAGGCGGCGCCTGAAGCCTTGCGGCTCTACCAGAAATTCGGCTTTGAGACAGCTGCGCAGATGGATACCTTGATCAAAAGTGAACGTTTCCCGCAAGGTGAGATCTACACCGAAGCCTTCATGGTCAGATCTCCGCGCAAATGATGAGAGCAGTCTCAGCATCTCGACTTGATGTTAAATCCACTGGTAATAGTGCTGGTTGAATACGCCCAACGAGGTTTCCCAATCCAGCTCCAGGCCAATTTAACGCACTAGCAACCATCAGGTGCCGTGTCTTTAGCTCTATCCCCAGCTGACCTCAGCTCGAGATATCGATACATTCGTCTAAGGTATGTCGCTGCCCCCAACGTGTCAACCCAATGGTCAAGCGGTATCATCTTACACGATGGCTCTCGTGAAAAAAGCTTAATCAGAATGCTAATTGAAGGCTTGGCATCATTCGAAAGCCGATTTTCGAGTGGCCTGGTTCTATAGTGTAGCGGTTATCACTTCCGGTTCTGATATCTCTTTCGACTTACCTGGAATCTACCCAGGCAAGAGTATACTCCCCGAATCCGGGCGACCCCGGTTCGATTCCGGGTAGGACCTATCTTTTGCTTCGTGGATATATGCGAGAATGGTACTGTGATTGTCAACGGCACAAAAGTTTTTTTTTGGGTCAAGCTCCTAAACATCAGAGGATGTAGCCAGAACATCGCGGCATATGGGATCAAGTAATCGTGTCCGTTCCCACTCGTGGGGACATATCTCACTGGTCAATTTGTATCACCGCTCACAGCAATAGATGTACCTGGGTACATGCACCGACCCACAAAGTTACCGCATCCATTTCCCCTGCCGGGGCATTCAACTGGATGTGGAGGTGGAAGCGACTCAGGTCAATTAAATAGTCACTATTTAAATGTCGGCCGTTAAATTGCATACGACATCGTAGCAATTAGGACACTTTGAAAAGGTGTACTATCTGGTGTGAGGAATAATAAAGAACGTCGACTCTGGATCATCGGTGTATATTTGCTCGAGGTCCGCTGGTCTCTAAACACATAGCACCGCTAAATCGAAGCTCTCATCTTTATATATGTAGCGTGGATCATTGATCTCGTGTGTATTGTGCACATCTACTGCGCCTCAGTCTGTCGCGAACGCTGTGGCGATGGGTCAACTACGGCCCAATTGACGGCGACCAATAAAGATTGATTTCGCGTAGGTGAGGGTAGTCACTATTCGGCGACCAATAAAAAATGAGGTGTACCAGAGGCAAGTCCTCCTGCCTTGAGGTCAGCGTTGACCAGCTCGCGACTACCATGTGCTTCCAGCCCCCGCTCGCCGACCCAAAACACTCGCTGAGATACTTTAATACATACAAAAATCATACAATTTCTATCACAACAAATTTACAACGAAGTTACCATCCAATCTAAATAACGAGTCATAATGGAGCTGGAAAACATACTAGCATTATCTTTCAGCATCCCCATGCTGTTGCTAGCGATTTATGGCGTTCACGTCGCCAGGCGAAATACGGCCGGTCAGTCGAGATACATCGCTCAACGTGAGGAGCTTCGTGCTTGTTCATGTGTATACTAACGATGTCTCTTACGCTAGGTCGTTTGCCAACACGACAGAATCACCCATTGCTGCCAACACACACCTTCGATCAACGACCAACGACTACTCGACGCTTGGTCTTCGTCGAAGAGACAATCTGGTCCGATAGAACCACCGAAACCATTCCTCGGTCCACCATGCAAGTGACATTGCCAGCTTCCGAAGAACTCGATTGACACAAGAAGAATCGGCGTTGGAAGGAAGAGGGGTTTCCAAGCGGACGGATCAAGCTGGTCGTCCACGGCTTCGCTCTGGCGACAAGTGATCGGTTACAGGACAATGGATAGACGGCACATTGTGATTGGCGTCGTACTCAAGAGGAGGACAGTTGGAACGGAATCTTGTGATCGATGATGAATGTGCTTATGGCGTTCTTTGGTCGAGTCTTTCAAATCGGATGGTTGTCTTCATTTCTTCCTTAATTTGATCTTCATGTCGCCTTCCAGACCAACGACCACATTCCCAGAGTATCCATCCTTCAACCTCGGGAATCCATCCGCGCTCTTGCCAGCAGACACGAAACCCTTTCCCAACGGCTTGACGAACTCGACGAACTCGATGTCGAAGTTCAACATCAATACAGCAATCGCTCCGAGTACCTCTTGCTTTGCGAACGTCCGTCCAGGACACATGTAATGACCGCCGCCAAAAGGAAAGAACTTCCCAGTCAATCCTTCCGTGCTGAACTTCATCTTTCCAGTCTCGGGATCGTCGACAAGAAAGCGAGCGGGATCGAAGGCGTCAGGTTTGGTGAAGTGTTCGGGATTGCGATGTGAGAGCCAAGAAGGTGCCATAATCATCTCGTTCTTGTGAACAGCGTGCGCGCCGATCGTCGTATCGGCGTCGACTTGACGAACGATCAGGAGATCGATGTACACTCGAAGTACCTCGTAGAACATCGAGTTGAGCAGCGGCAGTTTCGACAACACAGGTACATCGATCGAACCATCTTCCCTTTGCGCGGATTTGATCTCGTCCATTGCCCAGGAGCGCAATTCGGGCGGATTCGTTGGTGAGAGGATATGCACCAGCATCCAGCCGATCGTCGGTATGGCATTGGTCAAAATGCCACCGAAGAAGATTAGGTCCGCACCAGCTTGTCCGCGCAGGCTCATCTTTTGCTGTGCGTAGTACTCATGTCTCTTTCGCATGACTTTGGCGCCAAACGTGGGCTCCCAGTCTGGGTCACTCTCGTCGGCCGGTGCAGCGTAGCCTGCTACTAGCCATTGTTCCAGCTTGTCGACCAGAGTGTCGCGGGCAGCATATGCTTTCCGAGCAAAGAGCCTCGGGGTGCCGAAGAGCATGCGGACCAATCCTTCATCCCAGGTCCAGAAATCACTGCTGATGTCGGGGAACATTTCCAGAAGTTTGGTACCGCCGAGTGATACCATGGAGGCATGGAAAGCCTGCTCGCGGATCCACTGGTAAAGGTTGACCTCGAGGCCACCTTCGTCGAGGTCCGTATTGAGCAGCCTTTCCTCAAAGACCTCGATAAACTTGTCCGTCAAGGTATTGACAGCGGCAGTGGAAAGCAACAGGTTTGCATGAATGCGTTCCGTCGTCAGTGATGTCTTTGGGTTCAAATTGGATGGGAACGTCTTGAGCGCGTCTTCTGCTGACATCCCAAGCGAATTCCGGCCCAGCTGGCGGTCAAGCTCAAATCGCGTGAGCGATCGGCTCTTGAACGCGCCAGAGACACCGTCAGGCGTGAATATGAAGTGCGTCTTCTTGCCGTTCAGAAGAATTGAGATGGCGCTGATACCTTTCTGTCGACATGCTGCGAAGAGCCATCGCCAGTAAGCGCCGACTTTCTGGTTTGAAAAGGAGAGCGTTGATCCCAGAACGGGGATGGCGTAGGGTATCAAGGGAACATGGCTGGGTCTGTCTTTAGCAGATCCTTTGGCCTCGTGTACGCGAACCTGGTATTCGCGAGTTGTCCAAAGGAGGTTGGTGGTTAGGATAAGGAAGACGGAGAGGAAGATGGCGACAAAGCCAGTTGTAAAGCGCGAGAAAGACCCCGCATTGGCAAGGTCAGCCCACGCTTGCATTTGTGGCTGCGTTTCATTGGCCATGAGTGCCTGTATCTTGCGTGTATTTGTTAGTGAAATATCTACTCGTCTAAAAACAACATGAAGTCGACAAGTGAGACAAGCTATAGGTGCTCATCGTATAGTTGAGTTGCCCCAATGGTCAGAGTTCCGTGACGCGATGATCTCAAGTCGTTCATGCAGCTCGGAACGTTTGCTGACCCGAAAGTCTGATCTTGCATTCACCCGTTTCCGAAATCTGGATTCAATTCATCTAATCTAGGGATGCATCTATGAGGACGAGGACGCGTTATCACGTCCAATTCGTGACGACCACATCAAAGGAGCGACTGGCTTTTACTTTCACTGCAATGTCGTCCACCTTTAGTTCGACTCAGCAATATCCATCTCAGTTGAAGTCGGACCGTAGCCACCAGCGGCAGCAACATTCTCGCGCTGGTAGAGCCAGCAGTCATCCGAGTCGACACTCTTAGGGTCGAACTCCCAAATCCTGGCCTCGGCATTGTTCCACATGTAGTCTGAAGGTCCGGCAGGTGTGCTGGTGATACGCCTGAGGATGTCACCGTGTGCCACGAGCACAATGGTCTGCTCAGGCCTGTTCCTCAACCACTGACGCAGCCACTTAGCGCGGTTTTGCAGACTCTCGTAGTCGGCAGCCCAGAACCCTTGCTTGGAAGTCCACTCGGGCACAAGCTTCTCAAGGTTGAAACCCTTGAGCTCGGGGTCTTTTTCAAGCACTTCCCTGGCGCTGCCGGTGTCGCACGGGTGGGCGTTGCACTCTTGGGCTTCAGGAAGGCAGATGACGTTCTCGATACCGAGCCTCTCGATGGCAGGTCCCCAAGCAAGCTTAGTTGTCTGGAGCGTGCGCTTCAAGGGAGAGGAGACAACCACTTCAGCTTCCTGCTGGAGCTGCTTGACCTGGGGAGCCATGGCAGCGGCCTGCTTCTTTCCTAGAGGAGTGAGAGGGGCATCGGGGACTGGAGACCGTGTTAGCTGGACATTCCCGACTTGGGTGGCGTTGTATAAAGAATTTACTGACTTGTGTAGTCGAGATCGACATTGTGCTCTGCCTGAGCGTGGCGAGTGAGAATAATGCGGGAGTTCGGAGCCATGTTTGTGAGTTTGTGGTTATTGCAGTGAGCTGGTCAAGGTCTATCTAACGGATGTATCTTAGGAGCAACATGTTGCTCATTGACTACACTGACTCAGCGGCAAGGCCTAGGCTTGGCACGTTGAAGAAGTGACTCTGAAAACAGTCAGGGTCTCGCAATTCACATCGTCATCGCTTTTCGGAAGGAGCGATCTAGAAACTCAACCACAGGCGCTCCGAGCCAACCATCCCTGCGGTACGCACGCACGTGGTAATCGCGTGTATCGTGCACACACTACATAAACTTCCATCCATCTCAAACACCGACACTTTATCTTCTGGTACCACATGCGCGGGATCTTTGTGCGGCGCCACTGGATCAAACTCGAGGGTTCCACAGTGGCTCAGGAGCAAATCTCACAAAAAGATTAGAAAAAAAGTTTCCCCTGGATCAATTCGAACACTCCTGGGACATGGTCTTGGTAGTCTTCCAATGCCACTGACAGTGATGCGTCTAACCAAGTGTATCTTGAAAGATACATTTACAAGGGACTACCGAAAAACCCCGAGTTGAGACTGGTCCACTATGCCGCAGAGATGTTCCCATTCATCATCCATCCCAGAGAACTCGCATCAACACAACGTCGCAGATCTGGATCATGTTCTAGCGTTTCTCGAAGACTACCAACATCTGCAAAACCCACACATAAATTCTTCAATACCCGCGAAGCTTAGTCACGGGCAAGCTACTCCTTCACAAAGTCAACTTGTTGCCATTAGCATCATGCTCGGCATCCCATCGTTCCAAATCGGCGTTTTGCACTTTGATCAGTTCATGCGTGACGGCACCATCCTCCTCGTACACGGTTCGCTGCTGGCGGATCGCGTATCCTTTTCTCTTCGGGATGAAGTCGATCCAGAAGTAGTAGTAGACGGCACAGGCGGCGATGCTGGCAGAGTCTCAGTATATGTTTCGGCGAAAACAAGGTTTCTGAAACACTTACATTCCGAGGCCAGCCAAGCAGTAGGTGGCGTAGAAGAAGCTCACCGAACCTCCGGTGATACCATCCTCTGGCGGAACCCACGGCATGACGAGCAGGAGGACCTTGACAAGGATGAACAAGCCAATCGCAGTGTCCCATGCTTTGAACTCTGACCTCCCAACGCCAATCTTCTTCCGCTGGTTTCGGATGAAGTAGATGCCGATTGCCATTGCGAAGAAAAACACGGATTCGGGGTAGTTCTGGAGGTCGACCACTGTTCCACGCCGTCAGTACATGGGGAAAAGCCTCCCATCACGATCTCGACTCAACTCACCGAAGTCGAATGCATCGCCAGCTGGAGGCGCGACGATCATTAGTATGGTCATGCCCCACTTGAGAAGATAAGGCCCGATGGGAGTGCCAAACGGCTTTGTCGTGACCCAGAACTTGGGGTAGGGCAGCACACCCTGTCTACCGATTTCGCGAATCAACCTCGACTGACCGATCAAGACAGTAACGAGATTACCGAAGGCTGAGAGGATGACGAGCATGTTGAGACCCTTGGCAGCTTGCGTGCCGAAGACTGCTTCGAAGAAAACGCTGGCAGTAGTTGTCTGCGCTCCAAGAATGTCTTCTTTCGGTACTGCCGCAAAGTACGCAATGTTGCAAAACATGTACAGTACCGCCGTTAGAAGTAATGACAGTGGTGCAGATCGCTTGACCGTCTTGATGGGATCCTGTGCGAGCGGCACGTGTCAGCAACAGTCCCCCCGACACCGAGCCAAGCCACTGAACTTACCTTGATCTCGTTCATCACGTTGAAGCAGTTCTGGAAACCTTGGTAGGAGAAGGTAATTCTGACAAGTGCGTTGACCAGTCCATTTGCGTCGCCCGTCGTTCCCGCAAAAGAGTCGCGGAAATTCGCACCAGGGTCGGCGATGGAAGTGTTACCGCCGAGAACAATCAGTCCGGTAATGCTGATGCTATTGGCAATTGTCAGCAAACCATAAGTTTGAGTGTCTCTCCGGTGCTCTATCGAATTCAAATTCGGAAGCTGACAGGTCACTTACAAAACAAGCGTGGAAACTTTGATCACGCCCACGACATCGGAGAATAGAAGAGAAAGTCGGTTGCTCGAAATCCCCACTGGCCAACTGTTAGTGTAAGCTTCCAACAGTCAAGGACAAGGAAGCTTACGAATCACTGCTCCTGTGTAACCAGCGATAGCAACACCCTTCTGCTCCCACGCTGTCGGGTCCCGGCCAACCATTCTCCATACATATTGCGAGAAGACGATTGCGTTGCTACTGCTGAACGACAAAATCACAGATTGGACAGCGAACGCCACAGGAAAGAAATATCTCGGACGGGGGTAGGCCTGCTCGAGATAAACCACCTCTGCGCCTGACCGTGAAGGGAAATACGATCCCAGCTCGAGGTATACCGCGAGACCGCAAAGCGAGATGACGAATCCGAAGAACCAGTACAGCAGCGAAAGGCCGACCGAGCCTGTACCCCTAAGGATGGAAGCAGCTGTATCAAAGTCAGCAACGGATTTGGCAAGCAAGGCCGATTCGATTCACTTGCGTGTCGAGAAAACTCCAGTACCGATCATCTGGCCCAGATTGAGGAAGATGATGGTGTACCATTTGATGTTGGTACCCAGCGGCGAGTGGGATTCAACCGGTGCTCCGGTAGCTTCCTGGTATGTCACCGTGCCTCCGTTCTCTCCTTTCTCGGCGACAAACTCCAGGTTGCCGGTCCTGTAGGTTTCGCCTGCTGGCGACAGCGTCCGGGCGGTCACATCGTTCTTTTCGTGGTCCTCCATGTTGCTAGACCGACGTGTTGTTCTTCCAGGAGAAATGACAGGTAAAGATCGACGGTCGACACTCTTCACAATAGGTGCGGCGGTGTACACCTTATAGCAGAGGCTTTAGCGCCATGCAACGCGCTTTTGTCTATAGCCTGGCGTGTTTCGCACGCAAAGTGAGCCGGAGAATTGCACAATCGACGCCATGGAGCAGAAGCGAGGTGAAATATGTCCAGATTAGATGGCGACATTCAACAGACGAAATGCTGAGCCTGCGCCGACCTTTGTCGCGCACAGTCGAGTGCCCATCACAAGCCTTGGCGGGAGCTGCACGCCATCGCATCAACAAAGCACGCTATACTGCGTGCAACCGTGTGACAACCTGACTGTAGTCGCGTCTCTGTAAAATAGCTGATAAGCACGAAATAGTAAGGTGTAATATGCAGCGTTGCATCGCTAAAGTCTTGAGCCGGCTTGGAATCTCTTGAGCATTCGTTCGTCCAGCTCGTGAGTTTGCTAGAGCGGTCTGGGCGCCATTGAGTGGTTAATAACAGAGATAAGCAGAGACTTCTCTAGCCGAGTCGACTGAAACTTCCACTTGGATGGATATTGCAAATACCAGTATGCGATTCACATGTTGCTGCTTTGCAACGACCGGAACCTTGAAAAGACGAGAGCCCTCGAGGACCGACCCTAACCCTTGGTTAGGTAGCATCTCCATCGCCATCTATGAGCGACATCTCAGTGCGTGAGATGGGAAACAACTGGTTGTTGTTGACCGTCAGAATGTTGTGACAGCCAGCCTTTTGATGAACCGAGTCTGCGTGCTCCTCGATGACATTCTGGCTCTCTGGGAACAGCTATTCTGGGACAGACTCGAGCGACGCTGGCGGCGGTCTGTCCCAATTAATCTGCCTTTCGAGAGTCTGAATCGCCTCTACCGTCCAGATCTGAAGCATAACGGGAGTTCTGAAAAGCTATCGCCATATCGAAAAACCTCTCCTCCATGTCTAGAGGTACTCGTGCAAGGGAGAATGATCCTCAGGGAAGGCGCGGCCTTGGGACCGTTCGTCACTGCACATCGCGTCGTCTGGTGTGTGCGAATCTTGTTATCAAATCTGGCCCACCGAAGTCTTCGGCTTCGCCTTTACAGTAACATGGCAGGCTGGCCTCGTCCCGATTTGCAGCTCGAGCGCTTCCAGGCCTTCCATCATGGAGATCGTGCGGTTCCTCTTCCATCGAACGGAGGGAAAATCCAGGACTCGTGGCTCAAGATACAGTAGCTCCTCACGGCCGTTCGCCTTGCAGGAAGGAGGCTTAGACGATGATCTAAAGAGAGCGTGTGCACGGCACTGTTAGGTTTGGGTATGTTTCCCTGCCAACTGAAGAAGACGGCCGATGAATTACTGCAGACATCTCAATGTGGCACAAGTCGGCAAGCTTGTGTTTCGCCCAGCCACGGGATAACAGCTGATTGGTGCGCGGCAAGAGGGGCAATTGAACATCTTTTCTACTCGCAGGACATCACCAACTTATTTTTACAACTACTCTACATCATCGTGCACACGCGATGCAGGCCATGTCGTTCCGGCACATTCGGCCTCTCTACCTGCTCTTGGCCACATCATAGCTGAACCTCGAGGCTCTCCCTTGGGAGACAGCTGAACCGGGACAAGACACTGCGTTGCTGGCAATAGCTTGTTCCGATTGATTCGTCCATCAGGAGTCGGCCATCTCTGCGGCTGAAGGCATGCCATTGGGATCATGACAACGGACTCCCGGTTGCATGATTGCCAGAGAAGACACGACTCCATGTGGGCTCCCGAAAAATGCAACACCTCAGATGCGCCGATGTCCTCTACCAACTGTAGGCAGTCAAGCAGTCCACTCTGCCGCCTCTCCATGTTCCGCTCCGCGTGCCACGGAAAAGACGTTCTCCAGGTTTCAACACTTGACGCATTCGACTGAGACGAGAATACATGTACCATCTGCACGATAATGCCAATACTGCCATGCATGTCTACGTCTACTGTAGGCCCTTGTCTACCCCAAGTTCCGCGGCTCAGCATATTGGACCTGCCCGGGTTTGTCAATCCCTTGATCAACAGCATTTGTAAGTTCGCTTGCCTCATTTAACATCTACACGTCTCGACGTCCTGTTCATCCTGCTGCCACCAATTCCCACGCGTTTTTCTACTGGCATCTCACCTAAGAGAGCGTTGCCGGTCAGTATGGTCTTCGCTTGGCGATTTCAGGTGCTCTGCACCCTCGCCATTGCCTTGATAATCGGCCTTCCGCCCGTCAGCTCAACCTCCGAGTCTGCTCCTGCTATCAGCACTGCCAGCGGCATTGCCCCAGCTGCGGCGCCGCCTGCTGAGGTGACAAGTGCTGGCGCTGAACCCTCTGCTCCACCTCTGGTGTTCGCCAATGTAGCTCTCAGTGCTACCGTCGATTCAACCATTCTCATTCTGGTCAGGGAAGGCGATGCGACTTATAGCGTCACTTCTGGTCTTGACGCCTATGGAATCCCTTACGAACTCGTCTTTGTTCCAAGGACGGGTTTCAATCTACCGTCGCTGAACACATCGTCCACCCAAGGCAACTACGGCGGCATTATCTCTCTCAGTGAACTTTCGTTCGGATACGACAGCGGCTTCAGCAGTGGCATCAGTAATGATCAGTACAACACCATCTATGCTTATCAGATTGCCTTCGGCGTCCGATTCGTACGGATTAACGCCTTTCCTCAACCCACATTTGGGACCACGACCGCTCCACAGGGCTCTGGCTGTTGTTCTACTGATGTCGACCAATTTATCAGCATCACCAATGATACTGGGTTTGCCACTGCAAACATCAAGACAGGCGCTACTCTGACCTCGAGGAATATCTACCACTACCCTGCGGTAATCACGGACGAGTCCACAACCTGGGAATTCGCCAAGTACGGTCCTGCTGCCGAATTTACGGAAGATACAACGGCTGCAGTCATCAATGACTTCGGTGGCCGTCAGCAAATGGTATGGTTTGGTGGCTGGGCTACAGATTGGGCACCTGCCTCGAACTTCTTACAGCACGCGTATATCCACTGGATGACGCGGGGACTGTTTTTGGGCGCCCGGAAGACATATCTGAGTACCCAGATCGACGACGTCCACCTGACTAGCACTATGTATAGCCCTAGTGGTAAGAGATTCCGTCTACGACCGGAAGATCTCGTCAGTCACGTGGCTTGGACTAGGGACATCAACAGCCGCATGCCTGCTGGATCCGATTACTTTGTCGAGATGGGCCACAATGGCAATGGAGATATCATAGAGGCTGTCTCTGTCTCTGGTTCGGAATGCGACCCAAATAGGGCTATCTACTACGATTTCCCACCGGCTACCGATTTAGAATTCCAGAAGCCTCTTGGTACTGGAACTGATCTTTGGCCTGCCACCCCGGCACGATACAGCTGGAGCCTCGCATGTGCATTGTACGACGACCTCGCGGCCTGGTTCACGACACCAGCCAACCGAGACGCCTTTGCTCACGTATCTCATACATTCAGCCATCTGCCACAGAACAACATCACATACAGTGACGCCGAGAAGGAAATCGTCTTCAATCAGGCCTGGTTGAGACAACTTGGTATCGATCAGGCAAGCAGGTTTTCCCCCAAGTCCCTAATTCCGCCTGCAATCACTGGCCTTCACAACGGTGACGCGATTCGCGCATGGGTCACCAGCGGGATCACCAGCGCAACTGGCGACAATTCACGCCCAGCGCTTCTGAACACCAATCAACACTGGCCTTTGATTTCCACCACCTCGCGAAACGGATACTCTGGCCTGACGATTACACCCCGCTGGCCTACTACCATCTACTTCGATTGCGACCTCCCGGATTGCACGCTTCAAGAGTGGATCGATACTGCTTCCGGGCAGGGTACATTTGACGATCTTCTGACATTCGAACGCCGCACCACAAGTCGCTATCTCCTCGGCCTGCGCAAGGACGGCTACATGTTTCACCAAGCCAACCTACGACAAAGCGATGTAGATACCTTGGCCGTCGGCTCTCAGACAGGCCGGCTGTCGATTTTCCAGGCATGGGTAGAGACTGTCGTTCAGGAAATGACACGTCTCACGAATTGGCCCATTCTTTCCTTGACACAGGACGACCTCACTCAGAAGTTCAACGACCGCATGGCTCGCGATCAGTGTTCGCCCAAGCTCTCTTACACCCATTCCGCCGATGGGCAGAGTATTGTTGCTGTCACAGTGACTGCTAACAGCAACAGTTGCGGCACGAGAATCCCTGTCACTCTCCCAGGAGGCGCTGCGACTTCTGGCGCTGCGACTGCCGACAAGGTCGGATCAGAGCCTGTGATCATGTGGGTTGAGTTATCTGGGTCTGCTGTCACACTCGATTTGCCGAGCCCTGTAAGGCTGCGAGGATGAGTATGGCGCGACTTTTCTTCGAGCCTTGAAGTGCCAAAGCTGATGGTACCCGGACACGAGACTGACATTGAAGAAGGACTCTCCGACTGGAGTGGTCGCTTTTTTGGTACACTAAAGCTGATAGTATTACCTCAAAGAAGAGGTTCGAGCCAAGGAGAGTCTGCCCTTAAGCACATCGCTGGCAAAGCAACCACAGCGCAAAAGTAATAGTTTAATTCACGTTCATTCAACCAAGCTTCAATTATTTTGTTATTAATAGGCGATAATGGAGAAGAATACCACTGCCATCAAACCCCGAAGCAATGATTGTCATGTGTTCGCCCGCGCAGGACACGATCCACAAGCTTGGCCAAAGTTACCGGACGGGCAGCAGACCAGTCCAATGTCTTAGGGAACAAACCAAGGGACAGATCTGGTGACGTTAGCAGCGGTCACTCCCAATTAAAATGTCGTTCGAAGACTAACATTCTCAAACCAAGACTCACGCCGTCGGCACAGCCTCAACCCTCGCCACCTTGACCAAAGTAGCCGTCTCATCCCTCTTCGTAGCCCTCGGCTTGCAGATCGTCCCAATAGTATGCGAACTAGTCACGCAAACCAGAGACCTCGTCGTCGGCGTCGCAGTCTCCCTAATACTAGTCGTAGGCCTTACTCCAACCGTAACATCAGCATTCCCCCTCCCCTGCTGTCCCTCCACCACAATGAAAGTGTTGCCCAAACTCCCCAGCGGCAAGCCCGCAGCCGCCCAGGCGCGATAGTGGTTGTTGAAAGTGATCGTCCCGCCGCGGCGGTTGGTGCGGCGGACAGAGAAGTACTGGCGGAGATTGCCGTTGTATTTGGACCACAGCTCGTACTGGGCGCCGTCGCTGTTGTGGTAACCGTAGAAGGAGTGGCCGGCGTTGTCGGAAGGGTTGTGGGCTGCGAAGGCTTCGACGACGTAGAACTCGACGAAGGGGTTGTTGGAAAAGCCGTAGAGGGCGAGGTAGGAGTTGCCGGTGGGGTTGTAGTTTGCCGTGTAGTTTACTACTCTTGTGTAGTGGTCAGCTTGTGCATGATGGGGCGGGTTAGGGGGGTCAACGAACAGATTCTGGCTTCCACGGTAGCCTTTGCCGGCGACGAAATTACCGCCTGCGCCTAGGATCCAGTCTACTTTGAATCGGCCGGCGGCAAGGTTTGTGTAGGTGTAGTTTGTAGTCGGCTGGCCATTGCCCCAGTTTTGGATTTGGAACTGCTGGCTTTGACCGACAGCGAGGAAGGCGAAGAAAGTTGAGATGGCAAGCTTCAGTGAGAACATATTGTGAACGTTATGTGTTGTAACTTTGAGATACGAGCGCTGGGTGGTGCACCTGCACTCTTCTTATACCTTCACTGATACTCCGAGACTTCGCTATGTAACTGTGATATCATGGTGTCAACCGCCGGCTCGTGTTGTTCGCGTGGATCGTCAAGGTACGCACAGTTTCTGTTTATCCGTTAGCGAACATGCAGTTCTGGTGGGCGGTACATGTACATGTAATGCATGTCGTGGATGGGCTGAACATCCTCGCTTTTTGCATCCTTTGAACGGGGTGGTTGAACTTGCACTCTGGTGAGAAGTAACAGCGACTGACATGTGCCATCCGTGCTGAAGTGGATGCTGATTTTCGCGGCCACAGAAGGAGGAAATCGAGTTGGAGATTGTTGCTTGAGTGCATAGTAGGTCGTTGACTCTAGGCCGCATATTCGTCAATACATGAAGGGCGGCGCCACAACATATGAACCGACGAGAATACGAAGGATCTACAGCTGTTGCCTTTTTAGGGACTGCCGACACGAGGAGGCGTTGCTGATCAATTAGCCGGATCCTATGGTGGACGGCAAAGCTTGGGATTGCTTAATGCAACGCAATCGATAAATCCGGTACCAAGACAGCTCCATCCATTGTGCATGCGTCCGACGTGATGTTTTGGGCATCTTGACCCTGCTAATGAGGGATGAGAGCTGATGGAGGCCTTCGCCAAAGCAGATCGACCCGTGCCATCCGTAAGAGGCTCTCGGTAACGCCGGATGAGGGGTTGGGTCTGCTACGGTATATTTTAGCGACGGCAAGAGTAGCATGCGTTGGAGTGATGTCAGCCTTCCTAAGCTATTGCGGCTGGTGCTTATACACGCGAGATGAAGATATGATCTCACTGTCCAACTGCGCATCTGCTCATTCACAGTTTGTTGCTTCGTCTTCTCGCAAAGCCGCGGGCATATTTGCGTTCCCTTCGTACCCTTCAGCCCATGGCGGCTTCCCGTTGTCGTCGAACTCAGCCCATTCGAAGAACCCACAGCCTTTCTCGCCAGGCGTGTAATTGCGCATGCACATCCACATGTACCTTCCTCGGCTCGCCTTCTGCTTTTGCACGCATCTCAACGTACTCGGGACGCCACACTTGCAATGTGGTGTGTACTTAGGCTGCATATGAGGCAGGTAATGTCGATAGGTGATGTTCAGTCGTTTGTTGCCTGCAACTGGGTGTGGGTCGATTGCTTGTGCGGGAGCAATAGAGTGCTTCCACTCTTCTTGCATCTCCGCGTGCATGACTAGAAGACTGTTATGCGGGAGGTGAATGGCAATCTGGCCCTGTGCGTCTGCAGCGGAGCTTTCGTCAGGTGGTAGTATGCGACGTACTCGGAACTCGCGTGCAACACCCAGAGACAGCGAGCCAATAACAGCGCGAGGGCCAAGATAGGTCAGCTCATCCGTGTGGTAGCCTACACTCTCCTTGCCGCCATCGTAGCAGTTGACGAAAGACGTGTTAGGTCGCCACTCGTCTGCGGACTGGAACTTGAGTTTCTTCCCATCGTTGAAATCCCGCGTCCGACGCGCAATCTCCTCATTGACAGTCTGACGGACGAGGTCCGAGGCTTTGAGCATATTAGGTCGCGACTGGTGGACGTGTTTTATGTAACTGCCATTGTATGCATACTGGTCTTTCTGCTCTTTGATCTCTTGTGGCGTGTCGACATAGAATCCCATGGAATGCGGGCTTTCTACGGTTCTCTCAAACAGCTGGAAGACATCTCTCCGAAATGCTGGAGCCTCCTCAAGCAGCTCTCTCAATAGATCATTGGCATCAGCAGTGGGAAGGAAATTGTGAACGATCGAGCATGGCGTGTGACTCTCAATATCTTCTGGCGTGTACAGATGTAGGGTCTGTCCCTTCTTTGTCAATTGCTTCCGCGGCGCGGATTTCTCTGGGGATCCCTGGCCTGTTGCGAACGAAACCAACGACGATTGATACCCTGTCGCTGCAGAGCGTTTTCGTGCTGGCGAACGGTCTACAGGTGCTTCTTTAGGAGCGTTCAGCGCATTGGAGGCCTTCTCGACCGAGCCGTCATAGGCCAACAGATAGTCGAGCAAGACGTCTTGGCCCTTGTCTGGATTCAGGGAAGCAAGCATGGCAATCTTGAAATCGGTGGTATCCTCAGTGGCATCGTGCCCGTGCGGCGGTGGCGAGCTTGGAGGCGATGAACGTCTGCGCTTTCGCGACGCGGACAAGTCCATGGCTACAGGCTTGGATGCGGTGAGTGCTGGTTGCTGGCGACATGGTATAACGGTAGTCACGTGAGCTCCACATTCATGTACGCACTATAGGCATAGCTGTAGGTAGTCTTCAAGGCAGGCGTGTGGTTGGCGAGTAACGTGTCTGATGCATGCAAGAAGCAACGATTCCGCACGCCCACGACGTCGCGGATCTAACGCTCGAGCCACCTGCCAGCATTTGATCTCCGGCTAGTCGCTAGCGGTAACCACTGTTTGTTTACTCCGAGAGGCCGACGTCAACACCCGACCGTTAAGTTACCCTCAAGTCAACCGACATCTCTCATCAAAACATCTAAGACACCATTCTCCATACCACCACCCTCGCTCTCAGACACTCGAACACTGATACTGATACACCACGCGCGCCTACCCACCTCCTCTCATCCCGTTATCGCCATCTAGACCCGGCGCATCGTATAATGCAATTGTTCGCTCGTCGCGGCACTCCATTAGTCTAAGAGTGCATTCCAGTGGCCATTCCATCCATTCCTCGGCCACTCCGACGCCATGTCATCGGCATCGAGAGAGCCCTCCCGCGAGCGGGAACACAAGCATTCCTGGTCTGCGGCCAGCGGCAGAGCCAGTGTGCCCATGTGAGTACTGAGCCTTCCGACCACCAATAACGACGCGACAACTGTGATAGAATGGGTGTACTGACGCATATCAAACGTAGGTGGGACAGCGCCGACCCCGAGCGCGCACCGCCGCCATTGCCTTTGAATCCTGGAACAAACTCCCCAACCACAAGGGCAAACACGTCTGCTACGATTGCAGCTGCAGCGAAGAAGATAGTAGAGGCTTCGCGAGACACCGCACCGCTCTCGTCCTACGTGTCCAATGTCACCCCTCTCGGCTCACCAGAAAGATCGCTCATCAAAGGCGCACACCACAAGCGCATGCAGTCGCTACAGCCTAGCAGCGTGAAGGACCTCAGAAACTACTTGGACAACTCCAGGTCACCAGACCGATCCCCGGAGCGCCCGGCGACGGCCACCGCAGGAGCAGAGAGAAGACTATCTTTCGCCAGCAATGTATCACCATTCAGCCACAGGGAAGGCAAAGACTACTTATCTCCCATGTCTCCGCCTCAGGAAAGCCCAACGCCGGCAACGCGCGATTTCGCGAAGGAGACACCAAATCTACGACCCTCACGACCACACTCCCGCATATACGGAGAGAACACGCCGCCCTCTGCCACGATGCTGGCACTGCAAACCATGCAGGTGCCAGACGAACCGTTGACCGACGTCACAAATAGGTCAGGCACCCCAACAACGCCTCGTGTCAACAACAACTACGATTTCTCGAGCCAACTGCTCCATCTCACCACGATTGCTACAAATTTGCAGAAAGAGATGGCTGGGTTGAGCAGGCGCAGCAAGGACAACGCGACGGACCTGGTTCACTTGAAGGATGCCACGACTGCACGTGATGAGGACATCCGCAGGAGTCTAAGAACTCTGACGACCTCGGTTTCAGCACAGGGCCTGTTGGGCGCACCGCCTGCACCAGGTTCAAGAAGTCGCAGTGCTAGCATCACTGGACAGCCTTTCTTGGACAGCAAGACAATGTTCAACTCCCCTCCACCTGTTGGCGGGTACCATCTACCCAGAGCGGCGAGCGCACACAGCTTTTTGGATGATGGACGCATTGGCTCTCCGTCTCCATACTCCGTCGAAGGCGCGGCAAGCGTGGCCATGCTCGAGAAGATCATTCGCGAAATGGTGACGAAGGAGGGACAGGAGCGCCTCTTAGGCACGCTGAACGAGCTTTTCGAGAAGAGCTCCAAGGACAACGTTGAAGCTGCAAGAAAAGTCGAGGAGCTGGCAGATTTCATCAAGAAGAAGTCGGAATCCCAGGCACTGGTGCCATTGACTTTCGGTCCCGATGGTGGGCCCCCTAAGCTGGAGCTCAACTTCGATTCACCTAGTGCTCTGGCAAAAGCCCGCGGAGGAGCAGGAGCTGAGGGCGCGAAGACCGCACCAGATGATGAGATCATGAAGCTCCTGCAGCGAATCAAGGACTCCATCACTCACGCCGGTGGCGCGACGTCTGAAGTCAAGGGGATTGTTCACAACTTACGTGGAGAAGTGCTGGGCATGGGTCGCGATCTCGGCCGCAAGCTCGACCAGGTCAGCGAGGCCCAGCTCAACACAACGCTCGACCGTTCGATTGAGGATAGTCAGGGCACTGTGAGCGCTCAAGAAGTTCACCGTGTCCTGGAAGACGGACTCAACGAGTTGAAGCAACAAATCCATGCGATGCTCCAGGAGCGCGCTGCGCACGATGACGATTCGTTCAGACAGCTCGCCACCACTACCAAATCAGGCCCAAGCAGCGAGGAGATCTTCGCTCTGGTGAAGCATGCTCTGGCGGAACAGCAAGAAGCCGGCTCACGCGAAGTTGGCCCTGTCAACACAGGTCTTGAGCGTGACGACGTGCTCGAGGCAGTTAAGGACGGATTGAAAGACTTTGAGCCAAACATCGAGCTTCAACAATTCGGGTTGGAGCGCGACGAAATCATCACCGTTCTGAAGGAAGGTCTTGAAGACTATCAGAACAGCCGTCCGGAGCCTGCTGGTCCAGGCATCGACAAGGCCGAAATCTTCGAGGCCATGCAGGAAGCACTGAAAGACTTCCAGCCCGCGTCCCCGGATCAACTCCAGAGTGTTCGAGAGGACATCCTGGGTGAATTGCGCCTTGCTCTTGAGGAGTTCCGTGCCTCGCCTACTGCCCCTGCATTGGACGACGAAGCCACACGTGCTGGTATCCTTGAGGCAGTGAGGCAAGGATTCTCAGAACAACCTGTCCGCGAGCTGGAGATAAGCAAGGATGACCTCTTCGATGCTGTTAAGGCCAGCATCGACGGCACCACCATTCCTTTCAACAGCTTCGGCGAGCAGGTCTTGCAGCAACTCCACGAGCTGGTAGACGGCATGCGTGTCGAATTCAAGCAATACTCCGCGGCCAACGGGAGGGATACCGAGCAGGTTCTCGATGCCGTCAAGGACGGACTTGAATCCCTTCGCGCGGAAATCGAGAATTACGTCGACCGTGCTCAAGATGTTACTGGCAAAGACGAGATCGTTGATACGGTCAAGCTTGGTCTGGAGCAGCTCAGAACTGATGTGCAAGGCTTTGTTGCTACTGGACCCAGCCACGATTCTGGCAAGGCCGACTTGTTGGAATACATCAGATCGGAGTTCGAACACCTGCACGAAACACTCGAAGCTTCTGAATCGAAGCCAGACGAGCATGCGGCCAGCACCGCCGCCATTATTGTTGCCATCAAGGAGAGCATAGACGATCTCAAGTCGCAAGTTGCCCAATCTCGTGCCGGCACCGACGAAGACGAGGACACCCGAGAGGAGATGTTCGGAGCAATGAAGGAAGAGTTCGAGCAACTCAAAGGCTCTATCCTCAACGCCCACGCTACAGACAAAGGCGAGCTCCTCGAGACCATCCAAGATTCAATGGGTGCCCTCCACGCCAAACTCGAAGGCAGCGACCTTGGGACCCGTTCTATCAGCGAACAGGAAGAGACAATCCAGATGGTTCGCGATGATATTGCTGAGCTGAAGGAGCTGGTGGGCGGAGGTGCAGGTGCTGCCCCTGCCGACAACGAAGCAATCATCGCAGGCATCAAGCAGAGCATCGATGAACTCCGCGCCTCTCTGTCAGCAGACCAAAGCGAAACATCTTCCGCCACCGTCACCATGTTGAAGGAAGAACTTGAAAACATGAAGGAGTCAATGGGTAACTCCCTTGTTGTCGCTGGTACTGGTTCATCGGACAACAGTGAAATGCTTTCAGCTCTCCGTGAGGGTCTCGAAGAGCTCAAGGAGACTGTCGCAAAGAACTCTGGTCCCAGCGGCGTCCCGACAGAGCTTTTGGAGGCCATGCGTGGCGAGTTCGAACAGCTGCGTAGTTCCATCGACACGACCATGGTCCACGGTGGCTCAAACGAAGAGGTCATTGACACAGTACGCCTTGGCCTGGATGACCTGCGCGGCCACATCGAGAAGAAGCTGGACTCCCCAGAGCGTACGGAGGCGCAGACAAGCAATATGCTCGATGCTATCAACGAAGGTCTCGAAACGCTTCGCCTTGATGTGGTCAAAACCCTCGACAAACCTGCGGACCTGACTGTCAACTACGAAATCTTGGACACCCTCAAGGACGGCCTTGCGAGTCTGCGAGTCGATTTGGATCTCCTTAAGGAGAAGAGACCAACAAGCGAGCCGCGGCCTAGTGGGACCGAGATGGTTCTTGCAGATGGCGATCGCGAGTTATCTGCTGAGGATATGGCTGCCGCCGCCGCCGCCTCTGCAGGAGCTGCTGGGGTTGGAGCTGCCGCAGGCAGCCAGAGTGAGAACGTCGAGCGGATGGAAGTGCTCCTCTCCCAGCTACAAATCAAGATTGAGGCCATGGATGCCGCCATGCAAGACAACTTTGCTGCGCCTAGGTCTGCTGAGCCGGCCGAGGGTACTGCCACCAAGGTTGATCTTGAGGGCATCGAACTCGCTATCAGAGACATGCAAGAGTCTGTCACCGCATCTGCGAACCGAGAGCCGCCGGCTATGCCTGCGCCCGTGATTCCAGAGGGTCTAGCCATGAAGGAAGACACCGACGCCATCGAAGTCCTTCTTCAGAACATGAAGGATCAGGTCGAGGTACTTGCACTCGCTGAGAACCCCAACGGTGCCTCCAAGGAGCAAGTCGAGATGGTTGAAGGCGTGGTCGTTGTCACGAAAGAGGCGATTGATGAACTATCGGCGAAAATTGACAGCACCATCGCCAGCAAAGATGACATTGGCCTCGTCGAAGTTCTCGCACAAGACGCCAAAACCATGCTTGAGGAGCTCAAAGAGAAGGTCGGTGCCGAGCCCTCTGAAGAGGAGCAGGCTCTGCGCGTCACCAAAGCGGATCTGGACATTCTTGGCGTACTTTGCACCGAGATCAAGGAAAAGGTTGTCGTCATGGAACAACTTGACCCTGCTGAGATGCCTACCAAGGCGGACGTCGATCAAATCCAAACCTTGATTGCCGACTTCCGCGAGAGCCACGACAAGATGAAGGAAAGCTACGAGAGCGATATTGCCATCACTGCCAAGGCATTCGACGACCGCAAGACTGAGTTCCAAGACACGGTCCAACACATCGAAGAAGTCAAGGCCAACCTTGTCGAGATCAAGGAGGAGATCGTCGCCAAGCTAGCTGACGGTGAGACTGGCATGAACACTTTCGGCGAGACCCTGAAGTCTTTGGAGGAGAAGACTAACATCGAAGGCGTCAATGCTGATGTGAAGGAGGTGCTCGAGGTTGTCAAGGCCGAGTTTGAGAAGGCGCACGAGGCTCTCGAGGCCATGAAGACCGATGGAGAGCAAAACGCCGCTTCCTCCCTGGAAAAGCAAGGTGAACATAAGGAGGCGACTGTCATCGAGCTAGGCGCAAAGCTTGATACTCTCTTTGACGGTATGATGAGCAAGTTCGACGATGCTCAGAATGCTGCAGATGAGAAGGCCAAGGCTGTTGAGGAGAAGGTCGCTGCCCAAGACGAGCTCTTCAACAACACCAAAGTCATGACCGACGATCTCAAGCTGTCAATCGACACGTTGGGTACGGCATTGACGACTTTCACAAGCACCTACCCTGACGCCGTGGACAAGGCCGCCGAAGACTCCAAGACTGTCTTCAACCGCGTTGACGACACATGGAACAAGGTCGATGAGGCCCACCAGGGTCTACTTCACGAGCACACCGTCACGCGTGAGGAGATTGACAAGGTTGTCGCTGCGCTTGCTGCAGTGCAAAGCGATCTCACCGAACACAACCCTCGCTTCATGATGTCGCTCAAGGAGGTTCAGGCTTTGGTCGGCCAGCACTACGAGCACAGCCAGCAGGCCTCGGAGACTGCCGCAGAGCATGCTCTTGCCATGAAGGAGTTCCAGGAACAAATCAAGGCCAGTTTCGAGGAGTCTAGGGCTAGTGAAGCTGAACGTGCTGCTGAGTTGAAGAGAGAGCTTCCTGCTCTGCTTCCTGCGCACGAACCTGTTGAGGCGCCTGAGAAGTACGACGACAGCGCTGTCCACGAGAAGCTCGACCAAATCATGAACCACGCATCGGTTGCTGCCGACACGAAGTACGATGACGCTGCGGTCCACACTAAGCTTGACGAGCTGATGGGACACGCCTCGCAGGCCGCTGATCCCTCGGCGCAGCTGGAACGTCTGGACCAGATTCACGAGAAGGTCATGGCCACTGCAGCTGAGGTCTCTGCTTTCGTGGCGCTGCAAAGCAAGCAAATCACTGCTGACCATGAGAGCAAAGAAAAGGAGGCCGAGGAGATTGCGCTTCTGCTCGAGAGGCGCTTGGTGCAGAAAGACCAGATCGAGAGCGAGATCACCGGGCTCAATGGAGAGAAAGACTCTCTACACACAATGGTCGAAAACCTACGTGCTGAGCGTGAGGCTTTAGCTACGCAGAAGTCCAAGATGCAGGCTGATGTTGCCAGCTTGGAGACTGCCCTACACATCCGCCGCGATGAACTGCACGCCATGGATGCCAGAGCCGAGCAGATCGAGAAGAGGATGCTCGAGGGTGTCATGAACCAGTCGCGCATGATGCTTCTTGCCAAATCGGCACGCGTACCTAAGCCTCCCACTTCTCCCAAGAAGAAGCAACAAGGCCGTGACCTACGCATCCACAGCAATGGCTCTGCTATGTCTGGCATGTCTGGAATTTCCACTGCCCCTTCTTCTGTCAAGCCACCTCAGACTTTGAACACTACGAAGATCAGGCCGCCAATGGCGCGGATGAATCCGTCTCACAATGCCGCTGAGCGTCGTATCATGAGCTTGAGCGAGATTAACAACAACGTTCCTACTGGTGCACACGCGTTCAAGAGCAAGGCGCCTAGCCTCATCTCGTCCAACAGCGGCGTCAGCCGCAGCCATTCCGTCAAGTCGAACTTCATGGGCAAGCCTTCTTGGAAGATCGACAAGAGGATCCAGAGCTTGGGTCCTTTCAACAAGGAGAACGAAATCTCCGAAGACTCCGAGGGCGAGCTTGACGCTGAGCGGGAGGCTGCCAATATCGATGGACCTGAACTCGACGAATTCTCCTCGGACGCCGGTACTGAACGTCGCAACTCTCACCTCAGCCAGACGAACAGCGCTGTGACTTACGACGACCGCAACAGCTACATAGAAGGCCCTACGCCCGCCACCGAAAACGGCAGCCGCTTCAGCTTCGATCCTTCGGAGTACACGTACGGCACTGGCAGCTACATGACGGGTTCCGAGACCGATCGACGCGACAGTCTTGAAAGCACCATCAACGGCACTGTTGGCGTTGCTTCTACGCACGAGGAGGAAGATGATGAGCAAGAGGACGCCGTCGGCGGCGCGGAGCAGCACGAGCCGGAGCCCCTTAATCACTCCGAGGTTGGCGCGAACGACGATGTGCTGCAACTTGAGGCGCCACCTAGTATGGAACAGCTCGCGAAGAAGGGTGGCGAGTATGCTCCGCCGAGTGATAGTGGACTCGGCACTGATCTCCCCACCGCTGAGGTGGAGAGCTCACGTGGAGGCGACTACTTCCACTGAGTTGAAATGAACTCTATTGGATTGATCGGATTGGGGAATGGGGCGAAGGGAGACAAACAGTATGATTTTACGACTCTGGAGTTTTTGGTTTCTCTTTTTGGTTAAAATGGTTTCAGTCAGAGTCCATCGGGGTTTTCCTTTTCCTTTCTTCGCTACCATTCATGCACATGATATGAATTCTTTTCCGGAATCACACAGTATCAGCTGCGCGATAAGGACAGAACATTCTCGTATTACACAGTTTTGAGGATGGAAATTCGGTGTCTTTTTTTCTTTTACTCGCTGGAGCGTTCGGTACATAGCGAGCAGGGCGTAGCAATGGTACTTTTCGCTCTTCGACCGTACTACTTTCCTTGTCATTTCGCTCGTATGTTGTCTCAAATGTAGACCCGTATGTCTGTATTGTGTAGTGGATATCATGATCTCAATCGCCATCGAGGTATCTGTTCAGAGCTTCGGCTTTGCATTCTTTGGATAGTTGTGTCACGACGTTCCCATTTCCCGATTTGTTATACATGTTTAGTCTTGCGATCGTTCGTAACTACTGAATCGATTCCAGAGTCTTGACCCAACCCAGATTGTCTCCGTGGCGCTCATGATACAATAACGACCCGTGAAGCCCGAGAGGGCATAAGATGCGTCTCACCAGCCCATCCAGCTCAACGTGGAAGACTTCCATGCCACAAATGTTCCCCAGCGAGAGGTCACGCATTGGAAACTTGGATTACAGCAGCTCAAAAATACCTACAGATCCAATGATCATCGATATCGATCGCGATATTGATCGATGAGCCTAGCTACACCACGGACGTCTTCACGGGATGCATTCGAGCATGTATAGCCGGCTTGGGGCGTTCGCACACGAGCAAAAACGCTGTCTCGACCGCCAAAATGACAAAATTCTCTCTATGTCCGTTCAAATTGAATTTACAGCCACAACATCAAAAGAAAAGATATATCATGTCTGGATAGAGCAAAAGAAACGTCTCCCCTCGCGGGATCGAACCGCGGGCCTCAAGATCACGGAAGTCGTGATTTGTTACAACAGTTACAGTCTTGCGCTCTTCCAGCTGAGCTAAGGAGAGTGAATTGAGCGTTATCGCTCACGTGATGAACAGCGACAGTCCGTGTGGAATATATTCTTTTGTTGAACCATAACTCTCATAGTTCACGACCAGGTATCAAAACACGAAGTGTTTGACCCGGATGATAAACTTCACTTCATCTATGTCAATACCTCAGTCACCTGACTTTTCAATCGTAAAGACACTTATCCACGTCAGACAAATGCTATCAGCGCATACAGCCGAGACTACTAAACACCACGGATGCCAAGTATGTCTACTACCGGCGTCGTGGAAACGCGTTTTCTTGACGATGTTTCAACTTCACTAACGTGTTCAATTCGACTGGTCTTGCCAGTCTTCGAAAGCTTGCGGCAGCCCAATCTACTTGTTCAATCTGCGTACTCGTCACCGCGGTGAGATGAGCGGTCACAACACTAAATGATCCCACAAAGCATCGGTCAGAGGAGATGACCCCTTTACGGCGTGTATTTCGGGAAGCCGTCTGGTCATAATCGTGGCTTTAAGAAACATCAGGCACGCTTTCTGATGGCAACGAGAACCTCCGACATCCCTTTTCTGGGCAGGACCCGACGCCGGAACTCTCGCACCTGCTCGAACAAGATAGCCACAAAGCTTTCTTGGCAGTGTTGGTTGAGTTCGAAGTAGGGTAGCTCCAAGCCATTCACTTCCAGGTCTACAGAAGGGCAGTTATATGTGGGAGAGTAAGATTTCATCAAAGTAGCTTGAGACAATCAAGGAGTATATGTGCGTGCCTTAGCACATGTGTTGGATCTCATCGGTAATGGGCGGTTCATGTGAGGTATCTCATATTTTCTTGCCATTTGTCCTGTTAACTTCACCGCTGACACAATGAAACTGTTCTGGTCGGACTCCTCCCACAATCGATCTACCCGTTCCAATACCTGCATAAAGTAATTCAAAGTCGCCCAACACCAACGCTAAACCCGTGCATTACAAAGTTAGAGAACAGCGAAGACATCAAATAAGCTTGAGCGTCCTCTGGAAGTTGCCCTTGGGCACATGTGACATGTACCTGCTCTTGAGCTCAGGCTGCTGTAGTCTTCTGAAAGCCTCCTGAATGTGACGTGCACCTACAGGCGTCCTGGCCTCCTCGGGCGGATCGAACAAGCCTGGCTCGCGTCTCCGCTTCTTGCCTCGCTTCTCTTCGTCTCCGCCACTGTCGCGCTTGTGTGCATCCTCGACCGCTTTGACTTTGAGCGCCTCCTCGGTGAGCAGCGTGACAATCTCGTAAGTCAGGAATCCCAAGATGTCGACGATGTCGTCGTTCGGCTTGCTGTCGGTGACAACGCCGAAACCGGCCCACTCGCGGAAGCGCTTGCCCTTGCGGAAAGTGAATGAAGCTTGTCGGCATTCGGAGAAATGGAGGTATTCCTCAGCGTTCATGCCCTTGGTGCGCTCGTCGGCCTGCTTCAGGCGGGCAAGTGTCGCCGCCGTCATCTCATCTTCTTCCTCGTCCTCTTCGTCTTCGCGCTCGGGCACTTGCTCGCTGTAGAAACTTGAGACGTCCCAAGGGAGGCCGACTTTGGCTTTCTTGTTCTTGCTGTTGCGCGTGCCTACACTGGGTCCCGTGCCGAGAGTCGGGTCGTTCGCGGTCAGATCAAAGTCATCTGCAGCTGCGTCCGCGCCACCCTTGTCATCACTGTCTTTGGCGCTTTTCCTAACATCTTTCCAAGACAGGAATGTCCGAAGTCGGCTGACTTTGGCACGATCGTGGCGGATGAGGAAGATGAGATCATCTGTGCTGATTGTTCTTACACCTCGACGTGCGGCCAGTACGGTCGCGCGAGTGAGCTGTAGTTGTCTGTGTTAGAATCAATGCGCGTATTGGTGGTGGCAAGAAGGCGTACCATCTCCATGACTTGCTGCTGTACAATGAACTCAATCATGCTGGTGGTCTCCGGTGCCACATCTGCCGTTTCGCCAGAGACGAACATCATCTGAAACACATGTTCGATCAGCATGTCGAACCTCCAACCTAAGCGAGAGTGCTCCATTTTGAAGACTGTAGCCGTGTGTGCAATTAGGCTGGATCTTGTGTTGAGGCTTTCGAGATAAGTCGGAGGTTGTCGTGACTTCAAGTTGAGGTTCTACAGTGCTTGGATGTCGCGTCGGCTCCCAGTAATCACTCCCAGCGCATGTGAGAGTGGCAGCGAGAAGTCGAGGTTGATCGCAGCCAGATTGACTTAGCCATTCACCACGAGAGCAAACATAGATTCCTAAACTCGCCCTCATCCAATTTGAGCGTTTCGTCCTCGTCGTAGTTCAATCCAAGCCCAGCGTCACATGCGCAGTAATCAAACAGGCATTCGCCAACAGAATGGCATCGTCCAAATCACATACCTGCTGGATTTCAGTCCGATATTTCCCCTTGTTGTCGGACATAATTGCGATGGGGTGGCCTCGAGAGGCTAAGAAATGTATGTAATATGGAAGATGGAATGGAAATAAAAATGGAGTAAAGTGTAGATGGAGACAGGCGATGCCCTCCGAACCATGCACCAAGCCCCAAGGCACGCGGGCGCGTCGAAGTGCGTGCGTTAAGGTTCGGAACGCGCCGCGACCTAGAAAGTGAAAGTGGGATGAAGTGGGGGAACTTTTCTGAGCGAGACCGATTGATCAGTCACCGAGATCAACACCACCGTGCTAATAAATCAAAGCCTATATCAAGATGCTTCACATCATCGGTCTCGGCCTGGCCGACGAAAGAGATATCTCAGTCAAGGGTCTTGAGATTGTCAAGAAAGCCGAGCGAGTCTACCTCGAAGCCTATACCGCGGTCCTGCTCGTTGACCAAAGCGTACTGGTGAGAATCGATCCAACACATTCACTCACAAGGACGAGAAAGAATCTCGACCTTTCTCTCGGATAAACATAGGCTCACATAAGCCCTTGCAGTAGGAATCCTACTATGGCCGCTCCATCATCATCGCCGACCGTGAAATGGTCGAGAGCAGCTCCGACGAAATCCTCGCCGACGCAGACACCAAAGATATCGCCTTCCTGGTCGTCGGCGACCCCTTCAGTGCCACCACGCACACCGACCTCGCGCTACGCTGCAGGCAGCACGACCCACCGATCAAGACCCGCACGCTGCCCAACGCCTCGATCCTGACGGCCGTGGGCGCGACAGGTCTGAGCTTGTATGCTTTCGGGCAGACGATCAGTATGGTGTTCTTCACCGACACTTGGAAGCCGGACAGCTTCTACGACCGCGTGAAGGATAACAATGGCTTGGGACTGCACACGCTGGTGTTGCTGGATATCAAGGTCAAGGAGCCGAATTTGGAGGCTTTGGCGCGAGGCAGGATTGTGTACGAGGCGCCGCGGTTCATGACCGCCGCGCAGTGCGCGCAGCAGATGGTCGAGATTGAGGAGCTGAGGCAGGAGAACGTCTGCGGCAAGGACAAGCTCGCCGTGAGCGTTGCGAGACTGGGTAGCGACGGAGAGAAGATCGTTGCCGGAACTCTGGAGGAGCTCGGCAGTGTGGATATGGGTGCGCCGCTTCACAGTTTGGTGCTGTGCGGCACCAACATGCACGAGATGGAGTGGGAATACATCCGGGAGTTCGCGGTGAACCAGGACAAGTTCGATGAGATCTGGAAGAGGGATTATGCTGGGAAGAACTAGATGAGTTTGAGTAAGAGTTATAAGACGGAATTCTACTGAAGCTTCAAGCTTTCTTCATCGAGCGTGCCGAACAACGTTTCGATCTCGCGGATCACTTCCTGCAGGTCATCGGCGAGCTGCCCGGTGACGAGCACTGTGCGTGTCAGCATTGGTAGTAAGAGGCGCTTAGAATATAACTCACCATATGCATAAAGAAGTTCATAATCAGCTTCTGTGGCTTCGTTGTTGCTCCGTCGGAACTCGAATATTTTGGCCAATAGAGCGTCCCGTCTGTTCTCGATGTTTGGTAGTACATCGTTGAGCGGGTACTCCAATTTGAAGCTGCTCGCAAGCACAGAGAACAAGTGTGAAATGCGGGCGGCCAGGGCAAAGCGCTCCTCTCGAGTGTACCTACGCGAAGTCAGTAAGATCGAACACACAACTACGGCGCAACAGCAACTCACCGCAAAAGTGCAGCCTCGCCAGGTGTGACCTGCGCGTTCTTCGTCATGACTACATTCATAGCATGGAAGGCATCGAGCATTGCTCGTGTACGTTCGACAATGCGCCCAGTAATTTTGTCCGGAAACGGGCCTTTAAACTCGAACTCCGACGCAGCAGCCTTCCTGAGACTATCAAGGAAAGTCAAGAAGGACTGAAGTTCAGCGCCTTCTCTGATGTCCAGATAGCTGCTCTTGGGCTCACCAAGCAGATAGACCGCCAATGGGTCGCGCTTCCAGATCAGACACATACGCAGCCACAGGATGCATAGGCCGTCTCTTAGCTTCCGGCGAGCACTGATCGGCCATATGAACCTTGTGATGAAGATGCCCCAGATGACGCCCACGATGACTGATACCACACGGTGGGTAACGATCTCCCAAATGGCGGGATCGACGCCACCTTCGTCGTCGTCGTTGTCGTCGTCTTTGACAGATAGCGAGTAGGCGTACAGTGCGCCGAGGTTGTAAGTGAGGAGGATGAAGCGACCCATCGGGCCCTTTCCCTTGGCGATGATGAGGTAGAAGCACCAAAGCGACATGAGCCAGCCTAGGAAGCCGAGGATCCAGGGATTAGCATCGCCGTGCCTGTTAGAGATGAGCCATGCAAGCACGGCACAGCATGCTCCGATGACGGTACCACCAATGCGCTCCATGCCAGTGGTATTCGATGCGCCGATGGTCATGGAGCATACCACCATGTACGAGATGAGGCCCCATTCGCCGCGCCAATGCGAGAAGAAAGGTCGAGTCTCCGGTAAGAAAGCAGGGAGAGCATACAAGGCAGCTCCGACGCCGACTTTGATTGCGAAATGGACGTCGTCGCGGCGGAAGATGCTCATGGCCTTGTATACTGCCCGAGGCCAGTTTCTGCCTTGGATGAACTTTTCTGTGTTTGCAAAGGAGTCTACGCGCTTGATTGAGGCTGGGATGTTACTGACGGGGTCGACCTCTGTCTGCGCCTGAAAAGTACCTAACGAGTTATGTCAGTACTTGAGCGTCATTCCCACATTCTTGACAGAAGCAATCTTCTTGGTATCATCGCTCAGACTCAACGCCACATAAATGGCATTGGACAGTTCGACGGAGGGCGAGACGTTCCAAGGGCTGCAGCCTTTCCAAATAATAAAAGACTCACCGAAAGTTCGAGGCGGTTCTTCGACCTTAGGATCTCGCCTCCAAAACATGAGCCAGTACCAGGTCCGCCTCTTGGGAGATCTCTCTATCTCTGCGTGTAGCTCTTCAAGAAGATCCAGGTATTGAAGTGCCTCCTCTGCAAGATCAAGCAACGAGAAACTAAAATGTCCGCAACTCGCAGCAACTTCTTCAAGATCAGCCAGGACTGCGACGGGACGAGGTCCACTCATCGACTTCGACTTGTACAGCGTCTCGAGCGCTTTATTACGCGAGTCGGTGTAAAGCTCGATAGCTGAGCGAAGATTTGTTGGAAAACGTTCGTCGAATGCCACCGTACCATTGCGGGCGAATTGCAACTCGTCAAGCATCTGCTTCAGAGTGAAGACCAGCGATTTCGCAGGTGGACCAAGCTGGTCTATGAATGTCACAAACATATCCGCTGGGGCCAGAAGGTCGTTGTTGGGCGTGCTGTTTCCACTTTTCGCGCTGACTTTCCACACTATGTCTTGGAAAGACACGCTAGGTCGGGATCTTGAAGGAGTGCTGGCTCCGTCCCATGTGTTACTGTTAGTGGCGCGTCCGTCCGAGTCTTCGGAGTCTTCGTTGATGATATCAAGTAGACCTGTGCGCGATACAGAGCCGTTGCGAGACTTTGCAGGAGATGAGGTCCCAGTTGACCAAGCGAAAGGTGTTATGTCGGTGTCGATGTTCTGATCCAGGGCCTTGCGAAGAATGGCGAATTGGGTTGAAGCAGCACTTCGGAGGCCACCTATGTTCTGTGAAAGCCGGTTCAAGCACCTTACGAGCTTCGCCTCAATGTGGTATTGCGTCTCTGAGCCGAGCAGATAGTGCTCTCGTTGGGCTTCGACAAGATTCTTCTCCATTGAAGCCGCGGTTGTCTGGTGTTCTTTTGCAAAGGTTTTGCCTAAATGAAGCTTGTTAGCTTGGTAGCAAAGTCCGTCTTTCGTGTCGACACACCTTTTTCCAATATGCCCTCCTCGCCAACAAGGAAAGCTCTGGTGGTGTTTACTAATAGCTCACCGAGTAACTCGGTATCTTTGACGAGGTCCTTGTGCAAGCGTCTTCGCGCCTTGACGGGGAGCACTACTAGGTTCACGAGCGTTGTAATAAAGATTCCCATGATCACCATGATGAGAATCTGTGTCACTCGGTCGTTTGAAAACTCGCCGGCTTGGATGGCGCCTTCTTTCACCAAAGTCGAAACGCATGCCAACGACGCCAAAGAACACGCGACGTTGACTAGAGGATGTCCAAAGTGCTGTTTCGTCCACGCGATAAACCCAAGGCCACCTCCGCAGAAGACGGTCAAGACGATTGCATGCCCAACCTGCAGTAGACCTCTCTGTCCGAAGCCCAGAGACACTGCCATACTGCTGAATGAGATGAAGGTGGCGTAACAAAATCCAATCAGAGCAAGAATGACCCCTTCATGCATTGATCCGATGGTTCTTGCCGGGCTGAACCACACGGTAACGGTACACACAACGTGCTTCGAATCTGCCTTCCCAATGAGAGAAGATATCGCCGGTACGAATGTCGCTAGACTTCCGAGCGTGTATGCCAAAGAGCATTTCAGAACCCCTTGTCCCTTCGAGGACTTTGCAAATTTCCAGGCAGCATCTGCTTTGATTCGAAGTCGTTGCTTCGTCCTGCTTTGCCAGCTATTGTCCGGTGTCGGGATACTCCGTGGAAGAAGCGGCTGTCGCTCATCTGAAGATTCATCGCCGTTTGGCCGGTGAGAAGCATCCCTGAGGGTGAAGACGCGTTTGATGCGTTCCCCTGTCACCGGCGAGATGTAAGTCGATTGAGGTGGCAGGCGACGTGGCCGCCTGTCGCGTGCCGCTGCTCCAGTAGAAGACATTCCTTCAATCAAATCCCCATCGCGTCCTGAACATCTTGATATGCAAAGATTTGCATCTGATGGAAACGAGATGAAGTGGCGGAGCTGAGACCTGAAACTCGCCGCCGCGTCTTAGTTCGCTCTTGCTTTAAGTTACTCGGTGGCTGGCAGCAACCAAATCTGAGGGTTAGGGTTGGGGTAATCTGCGACATGCATACCGATATCGTATTGAAGTAATGACCATGTATGGTCGGTTTTGGTATCACTACAAATTGTTGAGCCTAGTTTCATTGCTGCTTTACTTCATGTCCAGCTCTTTAGGTGCCTTATTTCGACTTTAGGAGCTATGTAACGTGAAATACATCGTTGATCGTTGAATCTCGATAAACCAGTGACGAAATCAAACAACTCCTCGGTCAAACACACAACCGATCACTCACCACACAAAGTTTTCCTCAAAAAAGCAACCTGACCATCGGCATTACGTTTGAACAAAGGCCCAGTGTACGCATCGAAGTGACCACCAGGCAGAATATGCAGCTCCTTTGGCTTTCGAGCCTTCGCATAAGTCTCCAAAGTGATGTCAGTAGGACAAAGTACGTCGTTGTCGGCCACAACCATCAGCAACGGGGTAGGTGAAATGCGGTGCACCATGTGTGAAGGATCATTTGCACGCAGAAGCTCAACGCTGATGAAGTGTTAGTATAACCATCGTTGTACAATTGCCAATTGGATTGGTAGATTGGAGACGGGGCTTGCGTACCTTCTCACAGTGACTTCGTTTTTCCATGCAGACTTCGCCTCCCACGCCGAGAAGAACGTGTAGCTGTCAGGAGTTGGCAAAGCTGACGGTGTGGATGGGTCTTCTGCAACTACAGGTATGGTAGCGGCCTTCTCGCCAGCAGCTCGAGCGATGCGGTCTGTTGTCGTTAGCTCGAAGGCCTGATCCGACATATTGGACGCAACTTTCCTTGCTGGAACATGGCATCCATCTGACTGACAACATCGGGTCGAATGAGTCGGTGGAAGTTCTGCCAGCCATCGGTAAGAGCACTTCAAACAACAATGTCAGTTGATATCGTCGTAATAAATCCATCAGCACTGCACCTACGCCTGGCTGATAACCGCCTTGACTCTCCGGTCTACAGCACCAACAAACAGGACATGACCACCACTGTATGAACTTCCCCAAATCCCTATCTTAGTCGGCTCGACTTCTGGAAGAGACTGAGCGTATGTGATCGCATCCGATATGTCGCTTCTTTGTAAGGATGGGATGATCTCCTGTCTCGGCTGGCCTTCCTTGTGGTCGCTGTCTCCGAATCCACGGTTGTCGTATACGAGACATGCCAGAGGGAGCTTAGAGATGAAGTAATTTGCGAATGCATCGAGGTCCATTTCTTTCAGCGCACTCCACCCGTGCGACATTACTAGACAAGGCAGTTTGTTAGTAGCCGACTCCGGTGGCGTGAATAGCCACCCTCTGAGAGTGACGCCGTCGGATGTATTGAAACTGATGTTACGCTGTGGCATTGTGATAATTCGAATGTTAGAACACATCAAGAAGCTTCCAGTGGAGTCACTGATTCTTCCAGTTTTATACTTGTTCCTGCGTCGAACAGAACCCCGCTCGAAGAAAGCATGATTCCATGTTAACTGAGCCATGTCCGAGGTTGTTATGCTTGGCCAGGTCTGTACATGGTGTATGTGAGTCTGAGTCGCTGCTCTGACATACTCGTTGTCATGTCTGACTACCTCTAGGCCCTGTAAAACAGAACCAGCGTATCCTTGGTAGATGGTCCAATCAAGATAAGCAACCATCGCAATGTAGACTAGATGTCGATCTTAGGCGATGTGCGAGATCACCGGCGGTGGGGTGTGATAGATTGTGGCCCTATCCTCTGATTACCCTCGACCTTGTCCGCCTTCCATGTACCTGCTTCCATGACACTTGCTATGATCAGAACGGCAACTATAGCAAAGGGATCCAGGACGCAGGATACAGGGAGTAAGTATAGTTTAGGGGTGCATCGATCTACATAGGCAAATCGTGGTTACAGCGACAGGTGCAGTAGCTCTGTGCTCCACCGTCCGGGACAGATGTCCTTCCAGATCAAAGCTCCGAATGCCTCGCCTTTCGGTACACCAACAAATGAACGACCAGACTCAGGACGCAAACAGTCCGGCTGGAGACCTCCAGTAGCGCCCTCACCATACGAACGAGCTTCGTCGCCCTCGAAATCGCAACTCTCGTATTTCCCGACACAGCCAACTCCCGGACCGCAACCAACAAATCCGCCCAACATGCAGCAACAGCCCTACGGCCAGCAGGCGTACGCGCCACAGGCCTACGGACAACAAGGCCAAGCACAACAGCAGGGATATGGACAAGAGCAGCAAGGCCAGCAGGCGCAGAATCAGCAATTTGGGCAGATGGGTTTGGAGGGGACGGTGCCGCATCACGGACGGAAGAAGAAGGATAGACACGCATACCATCAGATTGAACAGCCACAGGCGGCGAGCACGCAGCAACTGAACGGGGCCCCTGTCCCTAATACTCCGACAAATGGACTCGCAGCCCAACAGTGGCAACAGACAGCCCAGCCATGGCAGTCGCAGACTCTCGGACCAATAAACAGTGCTTCACCAATACCTGGTGGCACTCCGATCAGCATGGATTCAGGGCAGGGAGGACAACAGAAAGGACCTATGGGCCCTGGTGGTGCACAGAGCCGAGTCAACCCGGATCAGGTGCCCAGTGTACCATTAAGTCGCGACCTGCCGGCTGAGCACTACAAAACTCATGTATACCCTACCATGGAACAACACGTACCACCGCCTGCGACCACCCCATTCGTCGCTCTCGATCAAGGAAGTGCATCGCCCAAGTACGGTCGTCTCACGTTGAACTGCATACCAGCAAGCAACGAGCAGCTCAATAATACTGGGCTTCCTCTAGGCCTGATATTGCAACCTCTTGCGAAACTCGCCGATGGCGAACAGCCTGTACCTGTGCTCGACTTTGGAGACGTAGGACCACCCAGATGTAGAAGGTGCCGAGCGTACATCAACCCCTTCATGGTATTCTCCAATGGTGGAAACAGAATGACCTGTAATCTATGTGGTCATCCTAACGAGGTCGCTCCCGAATACTTTGCACCCACTGATCCGTCTGGAATTCGCGTGGATCGGGCTTCGAGGCCAGAGCTCACACTCGGTACTTGCGAGTTCTTGGTACCCAAGGAATACTGGTCAACCGAGCCTGTACCCATGAGGTATCTGTTTGTGATTGACACAACAGCTGAAGCATGCACAAGAGGATTTTTGCAAGGGATTTGCGATGGCATACTTGCTGCAATCTACGGCGACGACCTCGAGATAAAGGAGGACGAAGATGACGAGGCAAAGGCGCCCAAGCCGAGCAAGCTACCCCCTGGATCGAAAGTTGGCTTCGTCACGTTCGACCGCTCGATTCACTTTTACAACGTCTCTTCTGGACTCTCCGCGCCTCAACAGCTAGTAGTGTCCGATTTGGAAGAGCCATTCGCCCCTCTGTCATCCGAGATACTTTACGTCGACCCTTCCGAAAGCAAAAACAACATTGTGAATCTCCTCCGAAATATTCCTCACATGTTCATGAACATCAAACAAGCCGAGCCCACTCTAATCCCTGTACTACAAGCCGCGCTCGCATCACTCCAGCAGACAGGTGGCAAGATCGTCTGCTCGCTTGCCAGTCTCCCTACATACGGTCCAGGCAAACTCCCGATGCGGGAGAAGGGTCAGATGGCTGCCGAGGACAGCGAGCAAGCCAAAGAGCTTCTCAAACCAGAGAACGTCTTGTACCGCAAGGTACAAGGTGATCTCGTGAAAGCAGGCGTCGGTGTTGACTTTTTCCTTGCGGCACCATCGGGAGGATACTTGGATATCACCACAGTGGGCCACATCTCGGAGAAGACTGGAGGCGACACATTCTACTTCCCCAACTGGGCTTACCCCCGAGATTTGCTTCGACTGAGAAAGGAACTCGAGCATACTGTACAGCGCGATCAAGGGTATGCTGCTTTGATGAAGGTGCGATGCTCGAACGGACTCCAGGTCGCTCACTACAGCGGAAACTTCACTCAGCACACCTTTGGTGCCGATCTCGAGTTGGCAAGCGTCTCGGAAGACACAGGAATGTCTGTGACATTCGGCTATGATGGCAAGGTAAGTTTGAACATGATCTCAATTGAACATGATCCCAATCAAGGCGAATGTACATTGTACTAACATGTCCAGCTTGACAATAAATTGGACGCACACTTCCAGTCTGCCCTTCTGTACACAACATCCACTGGCCAGCGTCGCGTGCGATGCTCCAACGTCGTTGCTCAAGTCACAGAGAATGCTCGCGATTCTATGCGCTTCGTAGACCAGGATGCTGTGGTTGGCATCATGGCGAAGGAGTCCGTAGCCAAAGTCGCAGAGCGCCCACTCAAGGATATCAGAGCTGCACTCCAAGACAAGACTACGGACATCCTCGCCGGATACCGCAAGCATTTCTCTGGCAGCCACCCGAGTGGACAGCTTGTTCTGCCCGAGAACTTGAAGGAGTTCTCCATGTACATGCTTGGACTCATCAAGTCAAGGGCGCTCAAGGGTGGCCGCGAACCGAGTGATCGCCGGATCCATGAGGCTAGACTTGTCAAAGGCATGGGTCCTGCCGAGCTCAGCTTGTACCTCTATCCACGCGTGTTGTCTCTGCACAATCTGGAGCCCGCGGAGGGTTTCGCGGATGAGACTGGTCATCTGAAGATGCCTCCTGCGATCCGCGCCACTTTCGGGGCAATCGAAGAAGGCGGCGCCTATCTCATCGACAATGGACAGATTCTGCTTCTCTGGCTTCACGGGCAGGTCTCACCGAACTTCCTCGAGGATTTGTTTGGTCCTGGCGCGAACAGCTTGCAGGGACTCGATCCGAACCTTGCTGCTTTGCCTGTGCTCGACACCCTGTTGAATGCACAAGTGAGGAACATCCTACTTCATCTGGAGTCTCAGCGTGGGAGCAAGGGTCTTGCAATCCAGCTTGCGAGACAGGGCCTTGACGGTGCTGAGTTTGAGTTTGCAAGATTACTTTACGAGGACCGCAACGGCGAGGCAACCAGCTACGTGGACTGGCTCGTAATGTTGCACCGGGCCGTCGGCATGGAGGTAAGTTCTACGAGTCGCAGCAAATCATGCACGGAACGATGGAAGAGCTAACAGTTCTACAGTTGAGTGGACAACGCAGCAAGTTATCTAGTGATGATGTCGGGCAGTCTATAACGAACACTATCACGTCGATTACTGGGACCTTAGGACTGTGAGGAGAAACGATTGATTGAATGATTGTTTGATGGAAGGGTGGATGGGAAAAATCACAATTGCAGCGGCGGTTTCAGCGGGCGTTCGGGCAGCTTAGAGCATGAGAGTACGTTCATACTACAGTCCATTGCATATCAGACCGGTCTTTTCTTTTCAGAAACCGATCGCTGTTGCGTCCACCGTGTCTCACTGGACTTACATACATGTCTATTGCTCATTGAGAGCAAATACGAGGATACGAGTATGAGCACGGACGATCTGCAAGATAAGATCAAAGCAAGAATACCCACTTTCGCGCACGTAATGCACGTCCGCAACGACGCAACTCTGCTACCTTCGTGGCCGACCCTCTGTTTCTGGTGTATTGCGGCTCCCACTTACCTACATTCACTTACGTTTTCCCTCGGCCAAATTGAACATCGCGAACAGCGTGCGATTCCTGCGCACGTTTCTGCCATTGAGTGGAGTAATACACTTGGATTCGGACGACGGGCTTCTGACAGAGCTCCAAGAGCGCGACCAAGACATCGAACATGTTGGCCAGCCGGCTGCTCTTGCGGCCTGGCTTGGTGCCTTGCTCTCGCCATACTGCGCAAACTCTTCGCGCTCGACCGTCACCGTCTTCACTACTCCTCGACTCGTCCCGACGCGTCTTTGCGTCTACACCACGGCACAGGAAAGATGACGCCCAAGCACGGACAGTACAACTTGAACTCGAGAAGCGCAAAGCAGAGGGAGTGGACGCGAAAGATGCCGCCAAAGCAGCGAATCCAGCTACGCCCACAGCCAAAGGAGGCCCACTGCTAGCCGAGCAGACAGTGTCGAACAAAGAGCAAAGGAAAGCGGACTGGGCGATCATCAAAGACATGGCGCACTATCTCTGGCCCAAGAATGACTTCAGCACCCGATTCCGCGTTGGACTCAGCGTGGGGCTGCTCGTAGGCGCAAAGGTTGGCCACCCTGTTGACTTTGATGACTGTAGCCGTTGTAGAGCCCGAGTTGATAGATTTGCATGTAGGTCCTCAATGTCCAGATCCCATTCTATTTCAAGACTATCGTCGATTCCATGAATATTGATGCTGCCACTGCCGTTGGCGGTACGGCGATGACGGTGGCTGCGTCGGCCATCTTCGCCTACGGTTTGACGAGAATCGGCGCGACTGTGTTCCAGGAACTTCGCAACGCTGTTTTTGCGAGTGTTGCGCAGAAGGCCATTCGCAGGGTTGCGGCTAACGTTTTTGAGCACTTGCTCAAATTGGATCTCAACTTTCACCTTTCACGTCAGACGGGAGGCCTGACGAGAGCCATTGACAGAGGTTCCAAGGGCATCAACTTCTTGCTCACAAGCATGGTGTTTCACATCATTCCGACTGCGCTAGAGATCAGTCTCGTCTGTGGAATCTTGACCTACCAGTTCGGCTTCAAGTTTGCCTGTGCGACTGTCGGGACTATGCTTGCATACTCGGCATTCACTATCTTGACGACTGCCTGGCGGACCAAGTTCAGAAAGCAAGCCAACGCGGCTGATAACAAGGGTGCAACTGTTGCTGTTGACAGCTTGATCAACTACGAAGCGGTCAAGTACTTCAACAACGAGAAGTTCGAGGTTGGACGCTATGATGCTGCTCTCCATAAGTATCAGGATGCCAGCATTAAGGTCGCTACTTCGCTCGCTTACCTCAACAGTGGTCAGAACTTGATCTTTTCGACTGCCCTGACTGGTATGATGTACATGGCTGCTCAGGGTGTCGCTACTGGAGGCCTCAGTGTGGGAGACCTGGTCTTGGTCAACCAGCTTGTCTTCCAACTGAGCGTACCCCTTAACTTCTTGGGATCGGTCTACCGCGAGCTCAGGCAAAGCTTGCTGGACATGGAGACGTTGTTCAACTTGCAAAAGGTGAACGTCGCGATCAAGGAGCCCAAGGACGCGAAGCCCCTGCTGCTTAACAAGGGTGGCGAGATCCGTTTCGAGAACGTCACCTTCGGCTACCGTCAAGACCGCCCCATCATGCGCAACATGAACCTCACCATCCCAGCTGGCAAGAAGGTGGCGATCGTTGGCCCCTCTGGCTGCGGCAAATCGACCATTCTACGACTCCTGTTCCGTTTCTACGACGTGCAAGAAGGTCGCATCACCATCGACGGCCAAGACATCCGAGAAGTTTCGATCGAGAGCCTGAGGAAAAGCATCGGTGTCGTGCCTCAAGACACCTCACTCTTCAACGACACGATCGAACACAACATCCGCTACGGCAAGATTGACGCCGATGACAACGCCGTCCGCGCAGCCGCTAAACGAGCCCGGATCCACGACATCATCGAAACCTTCCCTGACAGCTACAAGACCATGGTCGGCGAGCGCGGCATGATGATCTCCGGCGGCGAGAAGCAGCGTCTCGCTATCGCGCGTTTGGTCCTCAAGGACCCGCCTCTTCTATTCTTCGACGAAGCCACCAGCGCCTTAGACACTCACACCGAGCAGCAGTTGCTGCACAACATCAACTCCGTCATCAAAGAGAAAGCCCGCACGAGCGTCTTTGTGGCTCACAGACTTCGCACGATCTACGACAGCGATTTGATCATTGTGCTTAAGAACGGCAGCGTTGCTGAGCAGGGTACACATGAGACTTTGGTCGATAGCGATGGCATTTACTCGGAGCTGTGGAGCGCGCAGGAGATGCTGTTTACTGAGGAGGAGATGGCGCAGCAGGAGAAAGACAGGGACTCGAAGAAGGCGTAGGCTCATGTCTGACGTGGCTGCCTATCTTGGTTTGAACGTGACGGGATCCCTTTTGTTTGTGAGTATCGATGCTGAATGCTTTAGATACTAACATTGTACATGTGACTACATAGGTTGCATATACACACATGTATAGTATTACGTCAGTGTTACTACACGTGTCTACTCGACACCATCAGGGAGTACCTAAGCACGGTTTGACGAGTTACTAGCCATTGCGAACAAAGACTTTCTTTAACAGCTGACCGTCAAAGCATATATAAGGCACGGATTCTCGCTCAAGTGGTTACTGGCAAATAAAGCCGTTATATAATGCTATCCTCTGATACGTTCTTTGTTAGGGATTCAGGGTAAAATGGCTAGCTAACAAGATAATCGTCAGCTTTCACAAGACATCGGGATGTGGGACAATGCATTGTATGATAGAATCTAGCGCTACTGCCTACGGGACCCTTCACTCACATCCCACGGGCCAACCAGCAGGCCCGTTAACACGGAACGCCTGCAACAAAGCCATTGACAACTTGATCGAGGGCCAATCATCACCTCGAATGCCCCTGAACAACCCCATTGACTATTGCAATCACCTGCCACAACCCTAGTTACTGACCACCCCCATTAGCATAGCAGCTGATCGATGAGCACAATCCCTTTCACTTCTTGGCCCCCGACACCCGCGACCGCAAATAAAAGCCCCCCTCCCAACCCAAGACCACTCAACTTTTTTCCTCCTTCTTTCTCCAGGCAGGAGCACCAGGCCGCCTCTGGTGCCGCCTAACCACCCTGGCCTGGTACTCCTGCCCACTACCGACAAACCTCATCTACCTCTACTCTACACTACCGACATACCTCACCTACCTCAACACACCGACTTATAGGAGAAGCCACGATCAATCTCCGCTCGACAGCCCGACTCTTCCCACCTTTTTTCCTTTGTTTTTATATATTAAAACTTTTGAAACCCGCGCGAAAGCGCAACAGCACCAACCGGCCAGGCTACCATCTTTGGCGAGAACCAAGTCTACCGTCTGCTCGCAGTGTCGCTCATCCTTGGCAGCAAGTTCTTGTACGACAACACCTTCGTCAGCAACGTTGGTCTCGGAGTCACTCGATCGCAACATGCCTAGCAGCATCGTCCTCGGCGCCAGATTCGATCCCTCGCAACATGGACCAGCGAGATCAGCAACCACCACTTCCCGAGGCGATCGAGCGCGCTCCCTCGTTGCAACCAGTGAAAACTGAGGAGATCCCCGTTGTCAGTCCCTTGATCCGCGCCAGCTGACCGCGAACATTGGTTTCGACGACGACATTGGAGCATTGACGACTTCATCAAGGAGTTTGTCAAGATCTACAAGTCGCACGGTGGTCGCGTCGAGAACGCCAACCCAGCCATGAACCTCGGATCCGGCGACGACACTGGCGCGATCGTTACCGCCGCCTGGAACATAGCCGGCAACCAGTCCAACTCTCGTCCCTGGTGGCTAGATCCTGGTCTTCATCCTTCCTGACAAGGATTCGATCATCTACGGCCGCATCAAGCGCCCTGCCGAGTGCCGCTATGGCGTCGTCTCACAGTGCATGCAACTCGCGCACGTCCAGAAATGCCAAGGACAGTACATCTCTAACGTGTGCATGAAGTTCAACGCAATGCTCCGTGGCGAGACAGTACATCTCCAACGTGTGCATGAAGTTCAACGCAAAGCTCCGTGGCGCGACTTCCTCTCCGAATACCGGGTAGCGGAAGACTCGAAATGAATGACGAGAATGGGAACGA
>Ga0265797_10000938_pt1 | contig 52504 bp, 50 predicted proteins | sample P2T30metagenome_FD_192433 | JGI IMG/M metagenome (GOLD analysis project Ga0265797, IMG submission 192433) | Plant litter microbial communities from East Loma Ridge, Irvine, California - P2 T30 | ecosystem: Environmental > Terrestrial > Plant litter > Unclassified | place: USA: California...
CGCTGAGGGTCACGTTGCTGTCGTGGCCGTCCTTGCCTGGGATGTAGCCGTTGAACTAGCCATCGATCTTGCCGGTGGTGTTGTCACGGTTGCCATCGATGGTCAGGTTGCTCAAGCCGAAGTCATGGGTTTCTTCGCCATAGGCCGAGCGGATCACGCCGGTGATCTTGGTATCGGAGCCATCGGCCACCTTCACGGTGGTTTTTCCGGCGCCTTCGCCCTCCATGTACACGTTGCTCTTGAGCATCAGGCAGCCATCGGACGGCTCTTCGCCCGCTGAAACGATGTAAGTGCCGCTAGGCACAAAGACCGTGCCGCCGCCCGCGGCAGCGGCTGCGTCAATACAGGCCTGCATGGCGGCTGTATCGTTTGTGACACCGTCACCTACTGCGCCGAAATCCTTTACGTTGAAAATCATGTGCTTGTCCGTCCGCGGAAAAAAGTAGGGGAGCGATGCCAATCGCTCGGCGTCTTGCTCGGACGTTTTATGACAGAGTTCCCAAAAATAAACGGCCGCTCCTCTGGGACTTCGTCAAATATTCTTGCGTTGACGATTTCAGAACACGGAAACGCCGACTTGCTGGCGGCAGTTCCTTTGTAAGCACACTGTTACTGAGCGTGACCGTCAAAAAGCAGGCGAGGCTAAAGCTTTTTTGGCGCTTTTTACGGAAGGTCGAGGCCCTAGGTCAGGCCGCGGTGCGAGCAGGGGCAGGGTGAGGTCAGGGCGAAGCCGCGCCGGCCTGCCGTTTGGGCTCGGCGATCAGCCACTCTAAAAAAGCCGCGACCAACGCCCCATTCGACGCCTCCCGCGGGGCGATCGCGACGTACCCCGTACGGGGCACGCGGATATCGGGCAATGGTGTGATCAGGCGGCCGTTGGCGATGTCCAGTGTGAGCAGTGGCAGCGGGCCGATGCCAACGCCCAGCCCATCCTCCACCGCCTGCCGGGTGATGAAGAAGTGATCGAAGATCTGCCTCGGGTAACCCGCCATATGTGAGAGGTTCGCCGCGTCGAGCCAGCTTACCCAATCGCCGGCGCGGGTTTCGGTGGCCAGAAGGGTATGCCCCTCGAGGTCTTCCGGCCTATGAATGGGCCGCCGCTTGAACAGCTCCGGGCTCATGATCAGGGTATCCACATCCTCAAGTACCGGTACCACACGGTGCTGAGGCCATAGGTGTTCACGGGCCACGCCTCGGCGGATCGCGATGTCGGTACCGCCGCGCAATGCTTCCTGCACCGTGGAAACCGTGGTGACTACCACTTCAACATCCGGGTACCGGGCGTGGTAATGGGGCAGCCTGGGAATCAGCCAGCGCATCGCGAAACTGGTAGGCGCGCTCACCCGCAAGATGCGCCGTACGCCAGGGCGGCCGCAGGCTTGCGCCGCCACTGCCAGATGGTCGAAGGAAAGCGCAACCTGCGCGGCGAATACCTTGGCCATCGGCGTGGCGACCATGCGCCGGCCTTCCTTGATGAACAGCCGCTGGCCCAGCCAGCCTTCTAGCGTTGCGATCTGCCGGCTGACCGCGCCGTGAGTAATGCCCAACTCCGCGCCTGCTTCGGCGTAACTGCCCGTGCGCGCGGCGACTTCGAAAATCCGCAAGCTGTTGAGGGGAGGAAGGCGGCGCATGGGCGATCCGTGAGAAAAATGAACGGTACGTATGAGTTTATAGGTGCTGGTCGATCCAGGCTCACGGATTTAGCATTTGTGTCATGATTCGGGCACGGCGGATAGCGCAGTTGAAATCGATCAAACGATGGGCAACGAACAAACGCAGCTTGCTCGGCGCATGCCTGGCTCATGCGCTTCACGACGGCTACACCGACGGCTTGTACGCCTTCATGCCGGTTTGGCAAGCCGAATTTGGCTTGTCCTATGCGGCGCTGGCCATGGTGCGTGCGCTCTATTCGGCGACCATGGGCGGGCTTCAGCTGCCCGCCGATCGCGTATTGCGCGGTAGTTCACCCCGCGCGGCGCTGGTGCTGTCAACGCTGCTCGCCGCCGCCGGGCTGTTGATCATGGCGCTGCCGCTGGGCTTCGTCGGGTTGTGCGCGGGCCTTGTAGCCGCCGGCGTGGGTTCGAGCATTCAACACCCCAGGGGTTCTATGCTGGTCACCGATGCCTATGGGAACGCCCCGCGCCGCCCGTTGGGGGTCTATAACTTTTCCGGCGACATCGGCAAGGCGCTGCTCCCCGCGCTGGTTGCGGTATTGCTGCCGGTGCTGGCCTGGCAGGCAGTGGTGGGCCTGATGGTGGTGCTTGGCCTCGCGGCCGCGCTCTTATTGGCGCTCGTGCTACCCAACGGCGCGGTTACCCGTACTCAAACGCCCAAGGCCGCGGCCGGGCGGGGTGGCTTCGGTATCCTCACCGCCATCGGCGGGCTGGATACGGCCACCCGCATGGGCTATCTGCTGTTCCTGCCGTTCCTGATACAGGGTTCGGGCGGCGGTTCGCCCACGGTGGGCGCCGCCCTGGCGTTACTGTTCATTGGCGGGGCCTTTGGCAAAGCTACCTGCGGCTGGCTGGGGGAAAAGCTGGGCGTGGCGGGCAGTGTAATGCTTACCGAGACCACCACCGCGTTATTGATCACCGCAACACTGTACACGCCCCTTGCCGCTACGTTGATGCTATTGCCGCTACTGGGCGTGGTGTTGAACGGTACCTCCTCGATCCTTTACGGCACCGTGCCGGAATTGAGCAAGGGCGACACCGGCCGGGCTTTCGCGATCTTCTACACCAGCGTGATCGGCGCCGGTGGCATTGCCCCGATCCTTTACGGCACCCTGGCCGACCACGGCACCCAAACGGTAGGCGTGCTGGCGACCGCCGCGACCGCCGCTGTGATCGTGCCGCTGGTGTTGATGCTAAGGCCTTACTTGGGCAGCCCCGCAGCAGCGGCTTACGGGCGCGCGGCCTGACCCCCACTTCTATCTGGAGCACCGCACCATGGCTATTGCATCGCAAGCCCCGTTGATACTGATCACAGGCGCAAGCCGTGGCATTGGCGCCGCCACCGCTCGGCTGGCGGCCGCACGGGGTTACGACGTGGCGCTCAGCTACATCCAGGATCAAACCAGCGCCGAGGCCGTCGCGGCGGATGTTCGCGCCCTGGGCCGCAACGCACTGGCGATGCGGGCCGACAGTGCCGACCCCGAGCAAGTGGCGGCGCTGTTCGCGGCCATCGATCGGGATTTCGGGCGGCTCGACGTATTGGTAAACAACGCCGCCATACTGGCCAGGCAGTCGCCCACGGAGGACCTGGAGTTTGAGCGGATACAGCGTGTCTTCGCGGTCAATGCCATTGGCCCCATCCTCTGTTCGCAGCAAGCGGTGAAGCGAATGGCGACCCGCCACCAAGGCCAGGGCGGCGCCATCGTCAATATCTCCTCGGCGGCCGCCCGGCTAGGCAGCCCCAATGAATATGTGGACTATGCCGCGTCCAAGGGCGCGCTGGAAACCTTCACTATCGGCCTGGCCAAGGAGGTCGCCCGCGACGGTATCCGGGTGAACTGCGTGCGCCCGGGGCACGTTTATACCGACATGCACGCCAGCGGTGGCGAGCCGGGGCGAGTGGACCGCGTCAAGGCATCCATTCCGATGGGGCGGGGCGGCCAGCCGGAGGAAATTGCCCGGGCAATTCTCTGGCTCGCCAGCGCGGAAGCAAGCTTTACCACCGGGACATTCCTTGATGTTACCGGTGGTAAATAACCCGCGCGATGGCGGCAGGTGAAAGGCTCGTCAGCTCGCCTTGGCGGCGGCAACGTTCGGGACCTTCATACGCGTGACCAGGCTGATACCCGCGCATACCAGCAGCAGCGCCGCGAGGTTTTTCCATTCCAGGATGGTCTCGCTCAGGAACAGTGCCGACAGTACGGCGCCGAATACCGGAACGAGGAACGCGAACACGGTGACCTTGCCGACCGGGTTGTGCTTGAGCAGCAGGCTCCACACCGTGAACGCGACGGCCGACAGCAGCGCCAGGTATACCAGCAAAGCCATCGCCGCCGGCGTCACCGTGCCGAGGGTGCCGCCGGTGGCGTAACCTGCGATCAGCAAGGCCAGGCCGCCGATAGCCAGCTGCCAGGCGGTCATCACCATCGCATCCATGCCAGCGGAGATGGACTTGCCGTAGATCGACGCCGCGGACAACACGAAAGCGGCGATCACGATGAAGCCTTCGCCTTGCAGCGAGGGTGGAGCATCGAGCGGCCCCGCGCCTGCGTTCACCGTCAATACACCCGCGAACCCCAGCAGGCAGCCCAGGCCCTTGCGGGTGGACAGTTTATCGTTGTGATAAATGAAGTGCGCCAGCAGTACGCTGAAGAAGGTGGTGGTGGCATTGAGGATCGAGGCGCGAACGCCGGTGGTGTACGCAAGGCCGATGTAAAAGAACACATACTGCAGGCTGGTCTGGGCCACGCCCAGCACGGTGAGTTGCCAGAATTGATGCGTGCCCAGGCGGAACACGGGTTTGCGCATCACAATCGCTACAGCTATCAGGCACAGGCCGGCCAACAGGAAGCGGTAGCCGGCGAACACAAGCTTGGAAGAGACGTCCTGCGGGGCGATTTCCAGCATTTCATAGCCGCTCTTGATCGCCGGATAGGAGCTGCCCCATAAAACGCAGCACAGTGTGGCCAACGCCAACACTACCTTGGGTTGGGAGAAAAACTGCGCCGCGTGGCGCGTAGCGGATGGGTTCATTGCGTTGCTCTTTTTTTTAGAATGATAGAAGCGGGCAGTGCCATAGCGGCGATGGCATTGGCCAAAAGCGTTTCTCGCCCGAGGTGAACGGGCGCACTGGCTTGAGCGAAGCTCACCGCATGAACGGTGCTCTGCGCACGGCCGGTGTGGCAGGAAATGCTTTTCAATGGAGGTGTACGTAAACAGCCGCTCCAAGCGCCGCGCAACGGCGGGCTTGCAGCGTTCTAGGACATCGTACGACTGCGCAGGGGGCGGTTGCAATTCATCCGGCCGGCGGTTGTTGCCGCACCCCTTCCCCGTTAGCGCCTAGTGGCGCCCCAAGCCGTGACCCATACCCCCAAGCCTCCCAATGCTTGAGCCATTGGCCCAGCAGTGCTTCGGCCTGAGCGAGGGTTTGCATCGGCCCCGCGGGGTTGAAGCGCTGGGTACGCGGGCCGCGGTAGATATCGAACACCCTGGCGAGGTCATCCAGGCGGGGTTTTCTGAATGTCAGCCTGGCGATCGAACCTGTGGTCATTCTTCGCTTACCTTGTGGTTGGCGGCGGACAAAGCGCGTTCACGCGCAAAAGTGGATTGCGAGCATTGCCTCACAACCGCCACAGCGGGTCCGCCGACATGGCCGCGCCGGCCCAGTCGGTAAATGCCCGCACACGCGCCGGGAGGCGCCTGGCGTTGGGGTAAACCAGGCTCATGGGCATGCTCGCCATCTCCCAACCGGGCAGCAGGCGAACCAGCTTGCCTGCGCCAAGCAACGGGTCCGCTTCACACAGCGGCACGCCGACGAAGCCCAGGCCAGCCTCCGCCGCGGCCAAATAAGCGCCACCGCTGTTGAAGCGCATCGCAGGCGCCTGTTCGATGGGCACCCTGTGTTCGCCTCGGCTCAAAACCACTGATTTCTGCTGGCCAGTGGCGGGAAACACAAACGCCAGGTAGCGATGCGCGGCGAGGTCGGCCGGCACATGGACAGGGGGCCTGCCACTCAGATAGGCCGGCGAGGCGCACAGCACGAAGCGCATCTGACCGATGGGGCGGCACACCAGATCCGGATCGGTCACCACACCGCCGCGAATCGCGCAGTCAATGCCTTCCTGAACCAGGTCGACCACGCGCTCGCTGCATCCGATGTCGAGCTGAATGTCAGGGTAATCAGCGACGAACCCGGGCAGCGCGGGTATCACCAGAAAGCGCCCTACCGGCGAGGGCATGTCTACCCGCACTTTGCCGCGGGCGACCGTGCGCGTCAGCGAGACGCTCGCTTCCAGCTCATCCATGTCTTCGAGCAACGCGCGCACTCGCTCGAAATAGGCGGTACCGTCGGTAGTAGGTGTAACGCGGCGGGTGGTGCGGTGCAGCAGCTTGACCCCGAGTTGGCGCTCCAGCGCCTGTATCTGGCCAGACAACGTGGTCTTGGCCACGGTCATGGCGTCGGCGGCGCGGGTAAAGCTGCCCAATTCGACAATCCGGCAAAAGGCGCGCATCGCTTCGATTCGATCAAAAGCCATGGTTGTACGAATACTCGTTTAATGTTTCCGGTTTTAGCGGATTTATCCGCTCCGAGCGCAAGCATAGAGTAGCTTCATGGCCGGCATCCAGCCGGCGCTCTTGAGGAAATCGTCATGACCGTAGCCCGCGTCAACTATGCCCAGGTTGCTCCCCACGCCTTCAAGGCACTGCTGGGGCTTGAAAAAGCCTTGGGCGAATCGTCGCTGGACAAGCCGCTGCGTGAGCTGGTGAAGATCCGCGCTTCGCAGCTCAATGGCTGCGCCTATTGCATCGATATGCACACCGCCGATGCGATCAAGCTTGGCGAAACGCCGCGGCGGATTTTCGCGCTGAGCGCTTGGCAAGAAACGCCGTTTTTCAGCGAGCGTGAGCGGGCTGCCTTGCTGTGGACCGAAACCCTGAGCTTGCTCCCCGAGCGCGGCGCCCCTGATGACGTTTACGCTGAAGTGGCCACACACTTCAACGAACGGGAACTGGCCGACCTCACGTTCGCCATTGCTACCATCAACGCCTGGAACCGCTTCGGTGTGGGCTTTGCCATGCAGCCGGGAGCCTGACCATGCGCGCCTTCATACGGCTGGCTACGCTTGCGATGGCGCTGGGCAGTGGCATGGCATACGCCCATGGCGGCGGAGCGGGGGATGAAACCGTCACCCCGGTCGCCCAAGCGCAACTGCCGGCGACCGTTGGCTCGGCTGCCACCGCTTTGCGGGTGGAATTCGCGCCGGGCGCCACGTCCCGGCCCCATACGCACCCCGGGCCGGTATTCGTGGTAGTAGTGAGCGGGGCGGTGGAATCGTCCCTCGATGACGGGCCGGCGCATACGTACAAGGCCGGCGATGCCTGGTATGAAGCGCCGGGGCAAGCGCATCGCATCACCCGCAACCCGAGCAAGACGGCCCCGGCGGCGCTGGTGGCCTGGTTGCTGTCGGACGGCAAGGCGCCACTGGTGACGCCCCTTGGCCCCTGAGCCGCACAACAGCGTTGCGTGGGGCATCGCCGCTCAAACCTGTACCGCCGCTGCGAAAGTTGTACAAACCTGTCCATTAGTCGCAAGTGCGCAGTGAGGTCGAACTTCGCGGCGTTTTTTCCCATCCACAGCATAGGCTTGGGAGGGAAACCTGATGTGTAGCGAGAATCTCATTCTTTGGAATGAACAGTGGAAGCTCTTGGGCGGGAATGCCATCTGCCGCGCCTGCGGGGCTGTCCAGCAGGAGCGGGACCGAGGCCAGCCGTTCGTGCACGCGGGAAAGTGCAAGCGCGCGGCTGATCCCGCTCAGCCTTGGGATGTGCTCGACGACGCCATCAACGACGCGCAGGGTAGCAGTCCTCGGCCGTTTGCCACCTCCCACGGTTTACGCGCGCACGAAGCCCAGCGGCCAAGCGTCGCGCGTTGGTAGCACGTTGCGCTTAGCGATTTAAGCAGGAAGGACCGGCAGCCGGGGCAGCAGGGTGTCGAGCCGGCCACGCAGCATCGCGTGCAGGGCTTGCACGGCCGGTGAGTACTGTTTGCGGTGTGGGCATACCAGGTTCAGGGGGGTCGGCTCGCCCACAAGCTGGGGCAGCAGCACTTCCAGGCGCCCGGTATCGATATCGTCGCGCACATCCAGCCAGGATTTATAGGCCACGCCTTCGCCAGCCACCGCCCAGCGCCGGGCAATGTCCGCGTCGTTGCTGAACAGGGCGCCAGTTACCTGCACCGTTTGCTCACCCACTCGCCACCGGTCATACACGCGCCCGTTGAGCGAATAGAGCAGGCAGGCATGCTCGCGCAGGTCGGAGGGCACCTGCGGCCTGCCGCGGCGCTCCAGATACCCAGGCGCGGCCACCAGTACTCGGCGGTTCCACGGCGCCAGCGGCAATGCCACATAACTGGCATCCTCGAACACGCCGTAGCGCAGCGCCACGTCCACCGGATCGCGGAACACGTCGGCGACCTGATCGGATATCTGCAGGCGAAGGTGGAGGGCAGGGTGCTCGCGGCGGAACTCGGAGATCCACGGCAGGAGCAGATTACGGCCCAGGTCCGATGGCGCGGAAACCTGCAACAGGCCTTGCAGCTGTGTGCTTTCCCGACGTACACGGTCCTGGGCTTCCTGCAGCGTATCCAACACCTCCCGGGCAAACGGCAGGTACTGCTCGCCTTCGGCGGTCAGCCGCAGGCTGCGCGTGGAGCGGGCAAACAGCCGAACATCCAGGTCCCGTTCCAGGCGCTTCACCGCCGCCGCTACCTGGCCTGGCAACAAGCCAACCTCGCGGCCGACATTGGAGAAGCTCCCCAGCGCAGCGGTACGCACGAACAGTTGCAAGTCTTCGAAGCGGACCATTTTCTCTCCGGGAGTGAAAGTATTGGTCAATCTTGCCTCTTTTTCCCAAAGCGCGAAACGCTCAAGATGAGCTCAGGTTTCGCTTCTAACCCGCTGACTCTCCCTACATTTTTGCTCGCCTGTGCCAGGCGGTAGAGAACCATTATGCGTATTGAATCCCTGCTTCGCCGTTCGGTGTTGGCGCTGGCTATCGTGAGCCACGCAGCTTTTGCCCAGCCACAACCCTTGCCGGCCAGCGCCCCGGCGGAAAAGCCCATCGGGGTGCTTGACCAAGTGTTCGCTTTCCACGAAGCCATGCCCACGGGCGTGACCGTCAGCGAGACGGGGCGGATCTTTGTGAATTTCCCCCGCTGGGGTGACGCGGTGCCGTTCACGGTGGGCGAAATTCGCGATGGCACGGTGCAGCCTTACCCGAACGCGGCCATCAACGTGGAAGACCCGACTGACCCCGCCAAGGGCTTTATCAGCGTGCAAAGCGTGGTCGCCGATGGCAAAGGCCGCGTGTGGGTGCTGGATACCGCCGCGCCCGAGTTCGCCGCGCCGCGCCGGGGCGGTGCCAAGCTGGTGGCGATCGACCTTGCCAGCAATCAGGTGGTCAAGACCCTGGTGTTCCCGCCCAAGGTGATTCTCCCCAGCACCTACGTCAACGACATGCGCTTCGATTTTCGGGTAGGCAAGCAGGGCACGGTTTACGTGACCGATTCGTCCGTGTCCGGGCCGGGCGGCATCATCGTGATCGATATCGCCACCGGTAAAGCCCAGCGCCGGCTGAGCGGCGCGCCGCAAACCTCCGTGGATCCCGCGTTCGTCCCGGTCGTGGAGGGCAAGCCGGCCCTGCTGGGCAAGGGCGCCGACGCGAAGCCCAAGGCCTTGGGCGTAGCCAGCGACGGCATCGCGCTGTCGGCCGACGGTAGCCTGCTTTACTTCAGCCCGCTGTCCAGCCGACATCTGTATTCGGTGCCCACACAATTGCTGCGCGCCAGCGACGTGAACGAAACGCAGCTGCGGGCGGCAGTGCAGGATCTGGGCGAGAAGGGTGCTTCCGACGGCCTGGAAGCCGACGCGGCTGGCGCTGTATACGCAACCGACTATGAGCACAACGGCATCCGCAAGCGCCTGGCGGACGGCACCTGGCAGACCATCGTCCACGACCCGCGCGTGCTGTGGCCAGACACCCTGTCCATCGGGCCGGATGGTTATCTGTACTTCACCGCCAACCAGCTCCATCGCTCGCCCGGGTTCAACGACGGCCATGACCTGCGCGCCAAGCCTTACAGCTTGATGCGGGTGAAGATTGACGCATCGCCCGCGCCTACCCACTGACCACACGCACCTACTTGACCAGAGCATCCATCATGCATCTCACAGCCCTTGCCAAAAGCCGCTACACCACCAAAGCCTTCGACGCCAGCCGTCGGGTTCCCCAGGGCGTTATCGATACCTTGCTGGAACAACTGCGCCACAGCCCGTCCTCGGTGAACTCGCAGCCGTGGCACTTCGTGGTCGCGGCCACCGAGGAAGGAAAGGCGCGTATCGCCAAGGGCGTGGACGGTGGCTTTGCCTATAACGCCGCCAAGGTGCTCAACGCTTCCCATGTGCTGGTGCTGTGCAGCCGCATCGACATGACCGAGGAGCACCTGCGGGCGTTGCTGGCTCAAGAAGACAGCGACGGGCGTTTCCACAGCGCCGGCGCCAAGGCAGGGCAGGACACTACCCGGCGCGGCTATGTAGCGTTGCACCGCTACGATCAGAAGGATTTGCAGCACTGGATGGAAAAGCAGACCTACCTGGCGCTGGGCACCTTGCTGCTGGGCGCGGCATCGCTGGGCGTGGACGCCACCCCCATGGAAGGCTTCGACTTCAAGAAGCTCGATGAAGAACTGGGGCTGCGTGCCCAAGGCTACAGCAGCCTGGTGCTGGTCGCGCTTGGCTATCGCGCCGAGTCGGACTTCAATGCCGGCCTGCCAAAGTCCCGCCTGCCGGCCGAGCAGGTGTTCACCTACCTCTGAGCCCAGGCGGCATAGGCCGCTTACCGGCCGCCAATCACGATGTACTCGTTACGCTGCGTCACGCCGTTGTGTACCCCTTCAGCCAGATGCACGTAGCGGCCGCCGGCCTGGTCGAGCGGTACGCAATCGTCCACGTCCATTACCGCGTCGGTGTGGGGCTGATGCCAGTGTTCGAGTGCATGCCGCTTGCCCCTGGCCTTGGCTTCGCGAGCGTTCTGGGCCACCACCAGCAGATAATGGTGCGCTTCACCGAACGCCCGCGCTTCGTAACCGCCCAGATTGATCAAATACAACCGCGGCGCCCCGGCCGCCGGCGCCAGCGGGGTGAGTTCAACCTTCCATTGCTCCACCCCGTCCACCGCCATCCAGGCGTCGATGTGCAAGCCTTTCGGGGCGCCGAACCACGCGGCTCGTAGCTGCGGGTAGGTCGCCTCCAGCGAATCGCCGACCACGCAGGCAATATCATGCACCTCGATGCGGGCCCTCGGGTGCTTGCCTCCAAGCAGAACGACATAAAGCATGGGGTAAATCCTTGATGGTTCCAGGCGGGCCTACATATAGCGGCTCGGGTTGGGAAAACTCAATGCGCGACCAGCCATCGCATTCAAAGCGCGGCGGGCTGTGCGGTGCTTCACTGATCGGACCAGATCCGGCCCGTACCGAGCTGGACACAAAAGGCCGCGATGCCTTCGCTTCGGGAGCTTCCCTATGCCTACCCTGTTCAATGCCCAGGATTTCGGCGCCGTGGGAGACGGCGTCACGGATGATACCGCGGCGCTGCAAGCGGCTATCGATGCCGCGGCAGCCGCCGGCGGTGGCGAAGTCTACGTTCCGGCGGGCACGTATTCACTGACGGCCGACCCTGGCCAAAGCGCCTTGTTGCTCAAGGCGAATGTCTCGATAAGCGGGGAGGCGACAACGACCACGGTGCTCAAGCTGGCCGCAGGCAGTGGCGCGGTGGATGGCGTCATTCGGGCGGTCGGCGATCACGTGGGCGCTTCGCGGCTCACCCTCGATGGTAACCGCGACACCCATGGCGGCCTGGTGACGGGGTGGGTGGGTGATGGCCACGACCATGTCACGCTCGACGGCGTTCGGGCGATCAATGCCACCGGCTATGGTTTCGACCTGCGCGGGCAGGTTTCGCAGCTGGACTTTCGTAATAACTTCGCCATCGGCAATGGCCTGGATGGCGTCATCGCCAACGGTTTGAGCCTCAGTACCTGGGTCGACAATGGCGCCCTGCAGAACGAAGGGGATGGTTTCGATATCGCCGGCGACGTGCAAATGATCGACACCGTCGCCCGGCTCAACGGCGCCAACGGCGTCACGCTCAGGCAAAGCGCGGAGGGCACCCCGCAGATGCTCAGCGGCCAGCTGCTCAGCAACGAGGCGGCGGGGGTTCGGGTGGAAGGGGCCGAAGGCTATAGCCTGAGCTATCTCCTGCTGAGCGCCAACCAGCTAGCGGGCATTGTGGTTAACGGGGGCGGGAACGGTGATATCGCCTTCAACCAGCTGGAGGGGAACGCCTCGGCGGCCGGCCAGGCTGAAATCGCCTTGAGAAACACTGATGGAAACACGCTCCATGACAACCTCATACGGGGCGGCGACCGGGCGGTTTATGGCGTGCTGGAAACCGGCGCCGCCAGCGGTGACAACCAACTGAGCGATAACACCATCCTGCATACCAGCAAGGGCGAAGTCGCCTTGAGCGGGGCGGGTAGCGAAGAAACGAACACCATCGATACCATTTCCTGGTACGGCACGCCGGAAGATGACTACCTCGGCTCCTTCTTCGACACCAACGACATCATGTATGGCGGGGCCGGCCCCGATTATCTGGACGCGGGCACCGGCCGGGACGTACTGATTGGCGGGGCCGGGCGAGACCAGCTGGTGGCGGAAGAAACCGCGACGTACCGCTTCAACGCGCTTACCGACAGCTATCGTACCGCCAGCGCATCGTTCTCGGACCGTGTCTACGGTTTCGACCCTACCCAACAAACGCTGGACGTCGCCGCCTTGGGCTTCACCGGGCCGGGCAACGGCCATGACGGTACGCTGCAGATCACCTACAACGCGACGCAAAACTTCACCTACCTCAAAAGCCTTGACGCCAACGCCGAGGGGCAGCGCTTCGAATTGATGCTGTACGGCAACTTCCTCACCACCCTGACCGATGCCAACTTCCAGGCGCTGATTGCCGGTACCGAAGGCCGCGACGTGCTCACGGGCACGGCGCAGGGCGAGGAAACGCTCCTTGGGCTGGGCGGCGTGGACAGGCTGAGCGGGCAGGGTGGCGATGACCGCCTGCAAGGCGGAACCGCGGGCGACACCCTGACCGGTGGCGGCGGCGCCGATGCATTCGTGTTCAGCGCCATTGAAGACAGCTTTCGCTTCCCGGGCGCCTCGGCCACGCGCGATACCCTCACCGATTTCGATGCAAGCACCGGCGATACCCTGGACCTTGCCACGCTGGGCTTTACCGGCCTGGGTGACGGCCATGACGGCACGTTGAAAGTGGTGGTGAACGCCGCGGGCGATCTCACCGCGCTCAAATCCCTGGATGCGGACGCCGAAGGCCGGTACTTCGAAGTGATGCTACGCGGCAACCATGCCAGCGAACTGAACACCAGCTCGGTGCTGTTCGGCGACACCAGCGGCGCTGAGGTGAGCGACTCCCTTCAGCGAGAAGGGGTCACGCAGACAGGTGGGCCGGGCGCGGACCGGCTTGAGGGTACTTCCGGCGCCGATGACCTCAGGGGGCTTGCCGGTAACGATACCGTCATCGGCAACGCGGGCGCCGACATCATCTTTGGCGACTTTGGGGCCGACCGGCTCACCGGCGGCAGTGGGGGCGACAGGTTTTATTTCGACAGCGCTCAGGACAGCTACCGTACCGCCACCGCGAGTTTTTCCGATGTGATCACCGATTTTGCCGACGATGGCGGCGGCCGTGATCGGCTCGTGGTATTCCCCATGGAGTTCTACGACATCGGCGATGGCCATGGCGGCACGCTCAAGATCAGCTACAACGAAAAGCTCGATCGCACCTATGTCCGAGATTTGGACGGCGACGGCCAGGGGCACTTCTTCCAGGTGGTGCTAAGCGGTAACCACGAAAATACCCTCACCCGCTCGAACTTCGATTTCGCCGATGGCGGCCCTGCGCCAGAGGTTGAATTGATCGGGGTGGCCCAGGCGCAGCACGACGCCGTGGCGTGACGGCGCCCCTGGTGACGGCCCTGGCAAAGGCTGGGACGGGCGAAGCGTACCGGAGGGTACGCCGCGCCCAGCTCGGCTACACGCACTGGATCAAGGGCTGGTCTTCAGGTGCGCATTGAGCTTTCCGCTGCTGGGGTCAACGAACCAGTACTCGCCGTTTTCCGTCTTCACCACGCTGCATTCTTTCGGGTATTGCCTGGGTATCACGCACACCACTCCCGAAGAAAGTGTCCAGCGCTCGGTTTCCGGCGGGCTGGGCGGCATCTGGAAGACATCTGTTCCGTCGGCGGAGAAAGTGATGGTGTAGGGGTGGCTGCCTTTCTGCGTCACGCCGTACAACGTCTTTTCCATCAGGGTGGAAAGTATCTGCTGATCGGTGAGCGTGACCGCCGTGGCCGGCACCGCAGGGGTTGACGAACTGGGGGCGTTGGCGCAGCCGCATAAACATAACAACAACAGTGATGGACCGAACTTCGAAGAAGCCATATCACACCTTCCTTGTCGTTTCCGGGAAGGCCCCGGTGGATACAGTCTAGGCGACGCGACAGGTGGGCCGGCCGCAGGTGCCGGCCGGTCGAGCGCCTGGCGCAGCCATGAATCGGCGAAGCGACTAAACTCAATGCGCTGCATCCCTACCACACGCACTACCGTGGTTTATCCGACCACCGCTAACAGTTTTCAGGTTCATATGCCCGTGCCGACGGTGGCCTTCTTACAGGAGGGTACGTAATGGACGAGGTAAAACTGAACGCATTCATGGGCAAGATAGTGTCCGACATGGGCGCCGCGGCCATGCTCGCCAATGTGATCCTGGGCGACGAGCTGGGCCTGTACCGGGCCATGGCCGATAGCCAACCCACCACGCCGGAAGCGCTTGCTGGCCGTACCGGCTGCAACCCAAGGTTGATACGCGAATGGCTGAGCGCCAATGTCGCCTCCGGTTATATGGAGCACCAGGAGGGGCAGTTCGTACTGCCCCAAGAGCAGGCCTTGGCGCTGGCCATCGAGGATTCCCCCGTGTACGTGGCAGGCGGGGTGCTGGTGGTGGCCTCAATGTTTCATGACAAGGACAAGCTTGTCGCGGCCATGCGCGGTAACGGCGGCCTGCCCTGGGGCGAACACCACCCCTGCATGTTCAGCGGCACCGAACGGTTTTTCCGCCCGGGGTACAAGCATTTCCTGGTGCCGCAATGGCTTCCCGCGCTGGAGGGCGTGGTGGATAAGTTGCGCGCCGGCGCGCATGTGGCGGATATCGGCTGTGGCCACGGCGCGTCCACTATCGTGATGGCCGAGGCGTTCCCGGCATCCCGCTTCTCCGGGTTCGACTACCACGGGCCCTCCATAGCCACCGCCACGGCGCGTGCCGAAGCGAGCGGGGTGAGTGACCGTGTCCACTTCGCCGAGGGCACCGCGGGTGAGTTTCCAGGCAGCGAATACGACCTGGTGTGCTATTTCGATTGCCTCCACGACATGGGCGACCCGGTGGGCGCGGCGCGGCAGGCGTATCGGGCGTTGAAGGCCGACGGCACGGTACTGCTGGTGGAGCCCTTTGCGCACGATACGCTGGGCGAAAACATCACGCCGGTAGGCCGGTTGTTTTATGCCGCTTCCACGTTCATATGCACGCCCAATTCGTTGTCCCAGGACGTAGGCCTTGGCCTGGGGGCGCAGGCCGGAGAGGCAAGGTTGCGCGAAGTATTCGAGGCGGCTGGCTTCGGGCATTTCCGGCGCGCGGCAGAGACGCCTTTCAATCTGATCCTGGAGGCACGCAAATAAGCACGGCGCCAAGTCAGCAATTATCAAGTTCGATGATGTGTGCCAATCATGTGTTCAATTTCTCGAAAGGCAGCGCGGGAGGTGTAATGCATCCACTTCCAGACCCTACCGTTAGCCAAAAGGAATCGATCATGAAAACTGCATTCGCAATCGCCGCGTTGACTGCTGTGTTCACCACGGGTGCGTTCGCCCAGGATGGTTCAGATCGCAGCATCGCCAGCAATGTGCCCGTGGAGTCTTACACTTACGGCATGAAACTGGATGTAAAAAAAGTGATCTCTGAAACCGACGTCAGCAACAAGAGTGGGGTTGTGCCGGTGACTATGGTTTATCAGGACAGCCGTGGCCAGGTTCATAAAGTGCAATTCCTGCAACAAGGCGGCTATGACAACAACGCCAATGGGTAAACCTCATCCGCTAAACGGGACCCGCCCCCTCCCCAATAGCCCCGACTCGTTCGGGGCTTTTGCATTGCAGGAATGCCCAGGAGTTCCTGCACAAGCTTGTACAAAACCGAAGAACCGTATGGTTTCCATCCCCGCTGTGCCCCCTTTCGCCTGAAACGATTCTGGATCCGAATACCTAGGCTCTATCAGGCTTATAGCGAAGGTCGACTATCCGCCAGCGCAGCGGATTGCTAGCATAGTGCCACTGGTCGGAATTGTACAAATGTGCTTCAGTGTACAGCTTTCCAGCCGATGCCTCTTTGTCATCTCCCTCCCATCGCGTACAGGTGCGCACATGCTCTTCAATAAGCAGAATAAAGCTGAACTGGCTGCCCTTCGTGACCAACTGACCACGGTGGAACAAATCCGCGCTGGCCTCGATCAGGACATGATCGTGATGCGCCTGGACGCGGCTGGCCGGGTCGAGCATGTGAACGCCAACTTCGAGCGGGAGATGCTGCACTCCAACAGCGAACTACAGGGGCGGCTGCTCTCCGACCTGGTGCCTGCCGATGTTCGCCAGGACAGCTTCCACCGCCGCGTGTGGTCGGCGCTCCAGGCGGGCGGCAATTTCAGCGGTGCCCTGCGCCTGCTGCGCAAGGATGGCCGCGAGGCCTGGCTGCGCGTGCTGCTGCACCCTATTCGCACGGCGGAAGGCAAGCTGAGCTCCTTCGTGATTTACGCCAGTGACCTCACCCGCACCATTGAAACCTCGCGGGAACAGGAAGGGATGATCAAGGCCTTGCAGCGTTCCACGGCGGTGATCGAATTCGACCTGCAAGGGCACGTGCTGGTCGCCAATGACCGCTTCCTGCAGGCCATGGGTTTTCGGCTGGAGCAGATCAAGGGCAAGCACCACCGCCAGTTCTGCACCCCGGAAGACGCTGGTTCGCCAGAGTACGCGGCGTTCTGGGAGCGGTTGCGCAAGGGCGAGTTCGTGGCCAGCCGCTTCAAGCGCATCGACGCCGGGGGCCGCACGGTCTGGCTGGAGGCCTCGTACAACCCAGTCTTCGATGCCAGCGACCGGCTGGTGAAAGTGGTCAAGTTCGCCACGGTGATCACCGATCAGGTCAAGCAGGAAATGGCCGTGGCCGAAGCGGCGACCATCGCCTATTCCACGTCGGTACAAACCGATACCACCGCCCAGCGTGGTGCGGAGGTAGTGCAACAGGCTGTGTCGGTCATGCGTGGGCTTGCGCGGCACATGCAGGACGCCGCCGAAGGCATCGAGGCGCTGGATCAGCAAAGCCAGATCATCACCACCATCATCAAGACCATCAGCAGCATTGCCGAGCAAACCAACCTTCTGGCCTTGAACGCCGCCATCGAAGCCGCGCGGGCGGGTGAGCAGGGCAGGGGCTTTGCGGTAGTCGCCGACGAAGTGCGCCAGCTGGCGTCGCGCACCACCTCGGCGACCGCGGAAATCGCCGGCGTGGTTCAACAGAACCAGCGCCTGGCTTCCGAGGCTGTAACGGTGATCGGTACCGGCCGCAAACAGGCCGAGGACGGCTTGGACCTGGCTAGCCAGGCCGGCTCGGTGATCGTGGAGATCCAGGACGGCGCGCAAAAGGTGGTCAGCGCCGTGGAGCAGTTCGCCAATCGGCTGGGCCGCTGAGGCCTAGACTGTACAGCGGGGCGGCGCATGTCGCGCCGCCACTGTCGGGAGCGCAACGTGATGAACGTGCAGCCCTACCTGTTTTTTGCCGGCACCTGCCAGCAAGCCATGGATTTTTACTGCGATACCCTGGGCGCCGAGGTGCAGTTCAAGATGACCTTCGCCGAAGCGCCACAGCCCTCGGCCGGCGCCGATTGCCCCGCCGCGCCACCGAACGGCATCATGCACGCCAACCTGCTGATCGGTAGCAGCCAGGTCATGATGAGCGACGACCCCAGCGCCGAGCAGAACGCCCATTCGGGCTATGCGCTTTCCATCGTGAGCGAAGACCTGGAGCAGGCCAAGGCCTGGTTCGACGGGCTGAGCGCCGGTGGCTCCGTGCGCATGCCATGGGGCGAGACCTTCTGGGCCCAAGGCTTCGGCATGTTGACCGACCGTTTCGGCGTGCCGTGGATGGTCAATGTGGAGAAGAAGGCTCAGTAGCTGCAGTGCCCCGGTGGGACTTGGCGGCCAGCCCGGGAATGGACACCGGGCAAAAACCATCGATCCTGGCGCGATGGCGGGGGAGTTGCCACGCTTGCGGTTTGGCTCGGCGCAGGGTAGCGCCGCGTGGAATGCCATCAAGCCCGGGTGATACCACGGCTATGCATCCTGGGCCCGGCAAGCACCCCTCATACCTATCGATTAAACCGAACGCCCCCTTCGCTATTTCGTATTTGTAGTCCGCCGGCTCGCTTACTAGGCTGCAATCGATCGTAAACACGCTCTTGAACTGGCCGCCTCGCGCCGGGTGCGCACGGGCGTCAGGCATTCATTTTTACAACAAGAAAACGCCCGGCCCGCCAGCAGTGCGGCTCGGCCCCAAGACCGGATGAACCTGCCGCCTTCCTCGGAGCAAACCTATGAGCACGCCGCAAAACCCCACGTTGGCCAGCGCCGACACTGATGCAGACCAGCTGAAAAAGCTCGGCTATACCTCCAATTTCAACCGCAGCATGAGCCTGTGGCAGAACTTCGCGTTGGGCTTCACTTACCTGTCACCGGTGGTGGGGGTGTATACGCTCTTCGGCTTATGCCTGGCCGCGGGCGGGCCGCCTATGTTCTGGGCCTACCTTCTGGTGGGGTTTGGCCAACTGCTGGTGTGCCTGATCTTCGGCGAGGTGGTATCGCAGTTTCCGATTTCCGGCGGCGTCTATCCTTGGGCTCGCCGGCTGGTGGGCAAGCGCTGGGCCTGGATGGTGGGTTGGGTGTATGCCATCGCGCTGTGCGTGACCATTGCCGCCGTGGCGGTGGGGGCGGGGCCATACCTGGCCGTGATGCTGGGATTCGAGCCCAATAACACGACCAACATCTGCATCGCCCTCGTGCTTACCCTTGTCGCCACGCTGGTGAACCTCAGCGGCACCCGGATCCTGGCCCGCATCGCTATGTTCGGTTTTCTCTGCGAGCTGATCGGCGCGCTGGTCGTGGGCATCTACTTGCTGATCTTCGAGCGGCATCAGCCGTTCAGCGTGTTATTCAGCACCTTTGACATCCAGGTGGACGGCGCCTACCTTCCGGCGTTTCTCACGGCCTCGCTGGCCGGCATGTTTCTGTACTACGGTTTCGAAGCGTGCGGCGATGTGGCCGAGGAAACGCCCAACCCCAGCAAGCGCATCCCCGTGGCCATGCGCATGACGATCTATATCGGCGGCATCTCGGCGATGTTCGCCTGCCTGGCGTTGATCCTCGCCGTGCCGGACGTGGCCGCGGTGATCAACGGCACCGACAAGGACCCGGTCACCACCGTGTTGAACAATGCCTTTGGCAGCGTGGGCTCCCGGGTGGTCATGGCTGTGGTGATGGTGTCGTTCGTGTCCTGCGTGATCAGCCTTCAAGCCGCGGCCAGCCGTTTGCTTTACGCCTACGCCCGGGACGAAATGGTAATCGGCAGCGCGGTACTTAAACGCTTGTCCGCCAGCACTCAGGTGCCCGTGAATGCGTTGTTCGTAGCGGCGGCGCTGCCTGCGCTGATCATCGTGGCCGGGTTCTTCCTGCAGGATGCGGTGGCAACCATCGTGAGTTTCGCGGCGATCGGCATCTACCTTGCGTTCCAGATGATTGTGCTGGGCGCCCTTTATGCGCGGGCGCGGGGCTGGAAACCCAGCGGGCAATTCAGGCTGGGCAAGTGGGGCATGGCCGTGAACGTGGGCGCGCTGGTGTATGGCGTGGCGGCGATCATCAACATGGCCTGGCCGCGTACCCCGGACGCGCCCTGGTACGTGAACTACGCCATGGTGGTGAGCACCGCGCTGGTGATCGGCCTGGGGCTGCTGTACATGTGGCTGGCCAAACCCTATGACACCGGCACCGCCCCGGCGGGCGATGCCTGGAAGCTCGGCCCGTAAGCGTCAACGCTGCCCCATCAACATCAGGTCCAGGTTCTGCACCGCAGCCCCTGCCGCGCCCTTGCCCAGGTTGTCGAACACCGCGGCCAGCAGCACCTGCCCCTGATCGTCATTGCCAAACACGTGCAGGCGAACATCATCCGTGCCATTCAAGGCTTCGGGGTCCAGCTGGCTCAACGAGGAGGAGGGCGCCGCCACCTGAACGTGGGCCGCGCCTTGATAAGCCTGTTCAAGGCAGTGCCGCAGCTGCTCGGTGGTAGCGCCAGCCGGCAGCAGGCGCAGTAGCAACGGGATGGTCAATACAATCCCTTGGCGGTAGTTGCCGTAGCCCGGAACGAAGAACGGCCGCGTGGCCAGCCCGGCCTGTTGCTGGATTTCCGGAACGTGCTTGTGTTCCAGCCCCAGCCCATACACCCGCAACCCCGATTCCTCGCCCGCTTCGTGGCGCTCGACGGTCGCGCGGCCAGCGCCGGAGTACCCCGAGATTGCGTGGATAGTCAGCGGGTAATCCGCCGGCAACAGCCCCGCCTGAATCAACGGCCGCGTCAGGGTAATGGCCCCGGTGGGATAGCAACCCGGGTTACTGACGCGCCGGGCGTGGGCAATCCGCTCGGCCTGGTCGGCGTTCAGCTCGGGCAGGCCGTATACCCACTCCGGGTGCACCCGGTAAGCGGAGCTTGCATCTATCACCCGCACCGCCGGGTTGTGAATGCTGGCAACCGCTTCACGGGCGGCATCGTCGGGCAGGCACAGCAGGGCAATGTCAGCGCTGTTGATGGCCTCGGCACGCTGCGCCGGGTCCTTGCGCAGGGCTTCGGGGAGGGTCAACAGCTCGATGTCCTGGCGCCCTCCAAGCCGGGCGTGGATCTGCAACCCGGTGGTGCCTTGGTCGCCGTCAATGAACACAAGGGGCTTGGACATGGTAAAGCGCTCCAGCAGTAAGAAGATGGCGCTTATCCTCAGCCCTGAGCCAATAAAAGAAAATTTGAATATACTGCTGCGCTCATTCAGCGAAATTGAACGATGCGCGAACTCAGCCTTGACCGCCTCCGAACGCTTGTCGCCATCGCCGACCACGGCAGCTTTGCCGCCGCGGCCCGGTGGCTCAACCTGGCGCCGCCCACGGTGACCTTCCACATCGCTGAACTGGAGTCGCGGATCGGCGCGCCGCTGCTTACCCGCAAACGCGGGCAGGTTCATCCGACCGCCATTGGCGACAGCTTGCTTGGCCGGGCGAGGCGGCTGCTGGCCGAAGCCGATCAGTTGATCGAAGACATCCAGGGGCAAGTGCAAGGCCTGACCGGGCGAGTGCGGCTGGGCGCCTCCACCGGCGCACTGGCTTACCTGTTGCCCGAGGCGCTTGCCCGGTTACGGGAGGAGCACCCCGGGGTGGACGTGCAGGTGGAAGTGCTTACTTCAGGCGAATCGCTGGCAAGGCTGCGCGGTGGGAGCCTGGACATTGGCCTGGTCGCCCTGCCGCAACCGATTCCTGCGGGGGTCGCGGTCGTGCCTTGGCGCAGCGATCCGATCATGGCCTTCGTGCCATCGGCGTGGGAGGCGCCAGATCCTGTGGATGCTCGCTGGCTGGCCGAGCGCGCTTTGATCCTCAATGATCCGGGCACCCAGCTCGCGCGGGTGACCAATGAATGGTTCGCCGCGGCCGGCCATTCACCTCGGGCGCGGATTCAGCTCAATTACAACGACGCTATCAAAAGCCTGGTCGCGGCCGGCTATGGCGCGGCGCTGTTACCTCACGAAGGCGGCTCGCCCTTGCTAGATACGCGCGTTGATGTTCGCGCGGTGGAGCCCCCGTTATGGCGCCCGCTGGGCATCGCGCACCGGGCGGGGCCGGTGGAGCGCGCGACCGAGCATGTGCTGGGCGCGCTCGCGGCGATTGGCAAGCAGTAACGAAAGGGCCGTTACACCAACCACAGCCACAGCAGGGACGCGCCGACCAGCCCTACCACCGAGACGATGGTTTGCAGCACCGACCACACCCAGATGGTTTGCTTGAGCTGCAGGCCGAAGTACTCGCGCACCATCCAGAAGCCGGCGTCGTTGACGTGACAGAAGAACACCGAGCCCGCGCCGATGGTCAGCGCTATCAACGAACTCTGAGTGGGCGCCAAGCCCGCCATCATCGGGGCGAGAATGCCCGCGGTAGTGGTGGTTGCCACGGTGGCGGAACCGGTGGCCTGGCGCAGCGCCACCGCAATCAGCCACGCCAGCAGCAGGTAGGGCATGTGCGCGCCTTCGGCCACTTTGCTGATGGTCTGGCTTACGCCCGCGTCGAGCAGGGTTTGCTTCAGCCCGCCGCCGGCACCGATGGTCAGCAACAGTACGGCAATGGGCGCCAGGCTTTTGCGCAGGGTGTTGCCTACCTGCTCGCGGGCCATGCCATGGGCCCAACCCAGCAATACCACTGCCGCCAGCACTGCCAGAGCCAGCGCCACCAGCGGTTCGCCGACGAATTTCAACGTAAGGGCGAGTGAGCTTTCGGCTGGCAGGGCGACCTTGGCCAAGGTGCTACCCAACATCAGCACCACGGGCAACAGGATAATCCCCAGCGACACGCCGAAGCCTGGTTGGCGAGCGGCCTTGGGCTTGGCGGTGAATACCTCGCCCAACTCGGCGGGGATTTGCAGCGGCATCCGGCGCGACAGCCACAGGCCATACACCGGCCCGGCAAGGATCACCGCCGGCACCGCCAGGGTGAAGCCCAGCAACATGGTCAGGCCCAGGTCGGCATGCAAGGCGCTCACGGCAATCAGGGGCCCGGGGTGAGGGGGCATCAACGCGTGCAGGGTGGTCATCCCGGCCAGCGCCGGGATGGCGATTTTGAGCAGCGGCTGGTCGGATTGGCGCGCCATCACAAAGATGATCGGCACCATCATCACCAGACCCACTTCAAAGAACAGCGGCAAGCCGATGATCATCGCCACCAGCGCCATCACCCAGGGCAGGGCGCGGCCTTTGCCCAGCCGCAGCAGGGTACTGGCGATACGGTCGGCGGCGCCGGATTCAGCCATCACCGCGCCCAGCATGGCGCCCAGGGCGATGATGATACCGGCCTCGCCAAGGATGCCGCCGGCACCCTTGCTGAACGCCTTGGCGACATCTTCCGGCGCCAGGCCCGCGCCGATACCGGCGATGAAGGTACCCACGAGGATGGACAGAAAGGGCGGAAGCCGTGTGGCGCTGATCAGCACCACGATGCTGGCGATGGCGAGCACGCAGCAGAGGATCAGGCGGCTGTCATGGGCCAGCCAGGCGACGTGGGTCAACTCCACGGGGGTACTCCTTTGTTATTGGTGTGAATACCGCTGCAACAGGCGTTGCAAAACCCACCGAGACTAACGGAGCCAGCCTTTCGTGGAGCTGTCATGCCCATGAAGCTTTATTCAGCGCATGGGGCTTGCATGAATACAGAGTTAGTAGGGCCTTCCGTCCTTGTGCGCAAAGAACCAGCCGCCCTCCGCGGTTTTCACGGCCTGTAGATCATCGTCGGGGTAATTCACCGTGTCCCCCGGGGTACGGTCGCCAACTTCAAGAATGACGCACACCGCATCAGTGTGGTTTTCAAGGTGGTGGGGTTCGCCATTGGCCGCGAAGCCGGCCACTTGCCCAGGTTCGAGCACGGCCACTTCTGCCCCGATAAATAGCGTGGGCCGGCCTTCGAGCACATAGATGAATTCATCCTGGCGCGCGTGCTGGTGATGCAACGCCGAAACGCCGCCTGGCGCAAGGTGCACCAGGTTCACGCCGAAGTTGGTCAACCCGAAGAGGTCCCCTAGCGGTCGCTTTATCCGCTGCCCCATGGCCGAGGCGAAAGGTTCAGGGTAGTTGCTGGGCTTCACGCGGGCAGGTGCCAGCACCGCGGTTATAACGTGGGCATCAAGCGTCTCTGTCATACCGGTTCCTCCATGTAAGTGCCGGCCATCACCCCCTCCCGTACACCCCAGGGGAGTCGGCGCCAGGCCTGTTCCCGGGCTCCGCCTGCGGCTCTGCCCAGTCCTATAGGTTGATAGCACAGGACCGAGGGAGCAGCGCAGGCCCCTGTGAGAGCTGGCGCCAGCCTGCGAACGAGGCCATGGAGTCAGCACCCGGACCCATGGCTAGCGCCTTCCGGTGCGGGTACTGACGTCCACCCACACCGCCAGCACCAGGATGCTGCCCTTGACGATCATCTGCCAGTAGCTGTCCACGTCGAGCATGGACATGCCATTGTCCAGGCTGGTGATCACCAAGGCGCCGAGCAGCGCGCCGTACACGGTGCCCGAGCCGCCGCGCATGGAGGTGCCGCCGATAAAGCACGCGGCGATGGCGTCCAGCTCGCCCATGTTGCCCGCCGACGGGGAGCCCGCGGCCAGGCGCGCGGTATTCACCAGCCCGCCCAAGGCGCACATCACACCCATGATGCCGAAGATCCACAGCTTCACCGCCTGCACGTTGATGCCGGACAGGCGCGTGGCTTCCATGTTGCTGCCCACCGAGTAGATGCGCCGGCCGAACACCGTCTGGCTGGTGACGTAGCTGAACACGCCAAACAGGACCAACAACAGCAGCACAGGCACGGGGATGCCATCGTAGTGGTTGAGGGTGGTCACGAACCCCGCCAGCACCGCGCCGATCACCACCACCCGGGTAACGTCACGAATCAACGCATGGGGCGCCAGGTTGTGAAGCGCGCGGTTGCGGCGCTGTTTCCAGGTCAGGAACACCGCCAGCGCGAACAGCAGCACACCCAACGCAACGCCTGCGGTGGGCGGCAGGTAGCCCTGGCCCACATACACCAGTGCCGGCGATACCGGCGCGATGGTCGTGCCATCGGTGATGCCCAGCAGCACCCCGCGAAACGCCAGCATGCCCCCCAGGCCCACGATGAACGAGGGGATTCTCAAGTAAGCGGTCATCGCGCCGTTGGCCAGCCCGATCACCAGCCCGCAAATCGCCACGATGCCCAGATTGGCCACGAGCGGAACGTGATAGATCACGTCCAGGATAGCCGCCAGCCCGCCCAGCAGGCCCAGTTGAGAACCCACCGACAAGTCGATTTCGCCGCTGATGATCACCAGCACCATGCCGCAGGCCAGAATCCCGGTGATAGACATTTGCCGCAGCAGGTTGGACAGGTTGCGCGGCGTGATGAAGCCGCCCTCGGTCTGCCAGCTGAAGAACAGCCAGATGATCGCCAGGGCGATCACCAGCGCGAGCATCTTGTAGCGGGTAAAGAGTTGTTTGACCTGATTCATCTACGCAGACTTCCGGTTGTCAGGATTCTGGCCTTCGGGGTGGCTGAGCGCGGCGGCCAGCACCTGTTCCTGGCTTAGTTCATGGTTGATGAAGTCGCCGCGCAGCTGGCCTTCGCCGATCACCAGCACCCGGTCGGACACCCCCAGCACCTCGGCCAGCTCCGAAGACACCATGATGATCGACACGCCCTGGGCGGCCAGCGCCCCCATCAGCTTGTAGATTTCGTACTTGGCGCCTACGTCCACGCCACGGGTGGGCTCGTCGAGAATGAGCACCCGCGGCCGTGTGAGCAGCATCTTGGCCAGCACGGCCTTTTGCTGATTGCCGCCCGACAGGCTGGTGATCGGCAGGAACGGGCTGGCGGTCTTGAGGTGCATGCGGGCGATTTCTTCGTCCACGCTGCGCAATTCCGCCTCGGCGTCGATACGGGTGAGCCGGGCGTAGTTGCCCAGCACCGCGAGGGTGATGTTGTGGCCCACGCCAAGGTCGGGAATGATCCCCTGGCGCTTGCGGTCCTCGGGCACCATGCACAGGCCGGCACGGATGGATTTGAGCGGCGTGCGGGTGTCGATGCGTTGGCCTTCGAGCCACACCTCAGCCTCGTAACGCCCTGGGTAGGCGCCGAACAGCGCGGACACCAGTTCGGTGCGGCCTGCGCCTACCAGCCCCGCAACGCCGAGGATTTCCCCGCGCTTGAGCACGAACGAGATGTCGTCGACCCGCTTGCGCCTGGGGTTATCCACGTCGTAGCAGGTCACGTGGCGCGCCTCGAAAATCACCTCGCCCACGTCATGGGGCTCGGTGGGGTAGAGGCTGCTCATTTCCCGGCCCACCATCTGGGTGATGATTTTGGGAATGTCCATGTCCGCCATGGCGGTGGTCGCGATGTGCTTGCCGTCGCGGATCACCGAGATGGTGTCACACACCGCCGCCACCTCATCCAGCTTGTGGGAGATATACACGCACGCCACGCCCTTGGCTTTGAGGTCACGGATAATGTCCAGCAGCACCTCGATCTCGGACCGCGTAAGCGCGGAGGAGGGTTCGTCGAGGATCAGCAGGCGCGCCTGCTTGTTCAGCGCCTTGGCGATTTCCACGAGCTGTTGATAACCGCCGCCGTATTGAGACACCGGCAGGGCCACATTCATGTCCGGTACCTTGAGCTCGCGCATCAGGGCCTCGGCGCGGTGGAACATCGCCGGGTAGTTCATGCGCCCGCCGGGCAGGGTGAGCTCGTGGCCCATGAAGATGTTCTCGGCTACCGACAGGTCGGGCACCAGGGTCAGTTCCTGATGGATGATGACGATCCCGGCCGCTTCGGTCTCGCTAATCGACTGCGCCCGCAGCGGCTGGCCGTCCCAAAGGATTTCCCCCTCCCAGGTGCCGTGGGGGTATACCGCCGACAGCACCTTCATCAGGGTGGACTTGCCCGCGCCGTTCTCACCGCACAGGCCCACGCATTCCCCGGGCCGTACCCGGATGTCGATGCCATTGAGGGCTTTCACACCGCCAAAGCTTTTGACGATGCCGTTCATTTCCAGCAGGTAGTCAGGCATGGCAACTCACTCGCGCATAGGCCACAGGGTTGCGCTCGGCGTGGCGCCGAGCGGGTCCGCTAACAGGTCATTGCCCGGCGATCTGCGCCTTGGTGTAGAAGCCGTCCTTTTCCAGCAGGTCGATGTTGTCCTTGGTCAACGGCGTAGGGGTGAGCAGGATGGTGTCCACCTTCTTCGCGCCGTTGTCGTACTGCGAGCTGTAGCCAGGCTTCTCGTTGCGCGCCAGTTGCACCGACAGCTTGGCGGCCTCGGAGGCGATCAGCTTCAACGGCTTGTACACGGTCATGGTCTGGGTGCCATCCAGTACGCGTTTCACCGCGGCAAGGTCGGCGTCCTGACCAGAGATTGGCACCTTTCCGGCCAGTTTCTGCGCCGCCAAGGCCTGGATCGCGCCGCCGGCGGTCGCGTCGTTGGAGGCCACGATGCCATCGATCTTGTTGTTGTTCCGGGTCAGGGCGTTTTCCACGATGCTCAGCGCTTCGGTGGGGTTCCACTCTTTCACCCATTGCTGGCCCACGATCTTGACGTCGCCACGGTCGATCGCCGGTTGCAGCACTTTCATCTGGCCTTCGCGCAGCACCTTGGCGTTGTTGTCCGTGGGCGCGCCACCGAGCAGGAAGTAGTTACCCTTCGGCGCCGCCTGCAACACCCCACTGGCCTGCATCTCGCCGACCTTCTCGTTGTCGAAGGAGATGTAGGCGTCGATGTCCGCGTTGAGGATCAGGCGGTCGTAGGACACCACCTTGATCCCCGCCTTTTTGGCCTCCGACACGGCGTTGGTGAGCACGGTGGCGTTGAACGGCACGATCACGATCACATCCACGCCACGGGAAATGAGGTTTTCGATCTGGGAGATCTGCTTCTGCTCGTTGGCATCGGCCGATTGCACGAACACCTTGGCGTCCATTTTTTCCGCCGCGGCCACGAAGTAATCGCGGTCCCGGGCCCAGCGCTCCAGGCGCAGGTCATCGATGGAAAAGCCGATTTTCGGGTGCGCCGAATCCGCCATCACCGGCAGGGACAGCAAGGCCAGCGCGCTGGCGAGCAAGGTACGTTTGAGCGTATTCATAAGGTGCGTCCTTTTATTGTTGTTGGAGACACGTGCACAGCAAAATCGAGGTGCCGCTGAAACTGTAGAGAGTAGCGAAGCGCCGCGCGCGGAGAATTGTCGCGACAATGTAACGGCCGCCCGCGGCACGCCTCGCTACCGCATTCAACGGTAGATAAACCGGTTTACCACCCCTTCGAGCATTTCCTGGCGGCCGCTTACGGCTTGCGGGTCGATAGCGTTGGTAAAGGCATGCTCGGCCAGCGATTCGAGGCTGAAGTCGCCCGCCAGCACGGCCTGGCCGAACGGCGCCTTCCAGCCGGCGTAGCGTTGGTCCTTGAAGCGCTGCAATTGGTCGTTCTGAACCATCGCGGCCGCGCGTTCCAGCGCCAGTGCCAGCACATCCATGGCGGCCACGTGGCCGTAGAACAGGTCTACCTCGTCCACACTCTGGCGCCGCACCTTCGAATCGAAGTTGAAGCCCCCGTGGGTGAAGCCCCCGGCCTTGAGGATTTCATAGGTGGCCAGGGTCAGTTCCTCCACGCTGTTGGGGAACTGGTCCGTGTCCCAGCCGTTCTGGGGGTCCCCGCGGTTGGCGTCGATGCTGCCGAAAATGCCCAGGGAGGCGGCGGTCGCAATTTCATGCTGGAAGCTATGGCCGGCCAGGGTGGCGTGGTTGGCCTCGATGTTGACCTTGATCTCTTTCTCCAGGCCGAACTGCTGAAGGAAGCCGAACACCGTGGCACTGTCATAGTCGTACTGGTGCTTGGTGGGCTCCTGCGGCTTGGGCTCGATCAGCAGGTCGCCCTTGAAGCCGATCTTGTGCTTGTGCTCCACCACCATGCGCATGAACCGCCCCAGCTGCTCGCGCTCCTGTTTCAGGTCGGTGTTAAGCAAGGTTTCATAGCCCTCGCGGCCACCCCACAGCACATAGTTCGCGCCTTTCAAGCGCTGGGTGGCGTTCAGCGCGCTGCACACTTGAGCCGCGGCGAAGGCGAACACTTCAGGGTCCGGGTTGCTCGCGGCGCCAGCGGCAAATCGCGGGTTGCTGAAGCAGTTGGCCGTGCCCCACAGCAACTTGATGCCGCTCTGCTCCTGATGCCGCTCCAGGTGGTCGACCATTTGCGCGAAGTTGTCGCGGTACTCACGGATCGAAGCGCCTTCCGGGGCCACGTCGGTGTCGTGGAAGCTGTAGTAGTCCACGCCCAGCTTGGAGAAAAACTCGAACGCCGCTTCGGCCTTGGCGATCGCCATTTCCATGGGCGACGCGGGCCGCTGCCATGGGCGCTTGAAGGTGCCGACGCCGAACATGTCCGCGCCTGGCCATACGAAGGTGTGCCAATAGCAGGCAGCCATGCGCAGGTGCTCGCGCATGGGCTTGCCCAGGATCAGTTTGTCGGCGTTGTAATAACGAAAGGCGAGGGGGGCGTCGCTGGAGGGGCCCTCGTATTGAATCTTGTCTACACCCGGAAAGTGCGCCATTGCGAAGTCCTTGTTGTTTTTGTCGGTGCGCCAAGGCTATCAATGCCGGGGTGGGCCTCGATTATGAAAATCACCAGCTCGTGGTTCGATTTTGCGTATTGCCGTTGCGCACCGGCAAGCCTAGGCTGTGCGCATCGGCCAAGGGTACGCACAATGAAAACAACGCCCCCTGTTCACCGCATTGCCCTGTTGTTCAACGGCAGCAAGATCTATGACCGCGGCATCATCACCGGCATCGGTAACTACCTCAGCGGCACCCGCGCCTCCTGGGACCTCTTCCTGGAAGAAGATTACCTGTGCCGCCTGCGCGGCATCGAGCGCTGGCAGGGCGATGGCATCATCGCGGATTTCGACGACCCCCTGATCGGCGAAGCCTTGGCCGGCAGCAAGCTTCCAGTGGTGGCCGTTGGCGGCTCCTATGAGGATGCCACCGCCTACCCCCGGCACATTCCCTACGTGGCTACCGACAACGCGGCCATGATCAAGCTGGCCTACGACCATTTGATCGAGGCGGGGCTCACGCGCTTTGCCTGTTTCAGCTTGCCACCCGCGCAAGCCAACCGCTGGGCGCTGGAGCGGGAAAATGCCTTCCGCCAACTGATGCGCCGCGATGGCCAGCATGCTGAGGTGTACCGCGGCCTGGGCACCAGCGCGCCGCTGTGGGACAGCGCCGTGGAGCAGCAGATTGCCTGGCTGCGTGGCCTGCCCAAGCCCATCGGTATCATCGCTGTGACCGATGCCCGCGCCCGGCAATTGTTGCAGGCCTGCCTGACCGCGGGCATCGCGGTGCCCGAACAGGTGGCGCTGATCGGCATCGATAACGACCCGCTCACCCGCACCCTTACCCGGGTACCGCTGAGCTCGGTCATCCAGGGCACCGAAACCATGGGCCGCACCGCCGCGCATCTGCTTCATCAGATGCTCCATGGCCTGCCTTCCACGGGCACCCAGGTGCTGGTACCGCCCGAGTCGATAAATGCCCAAGCGTCCAGCCTGCACCAGCCGCTGGATAACCCGTATGTGATGCAGGCGCTGCACTTCATCCGCCAATACGCCTGCCAAGGCATCAAGACCGCTCAGGTGGCGGCGTATGTGGGTGTGTCGCGGTCTTCGCTGGAGGCGCACTTTCGCAAGGCGCGTGGGCGCAGCGTGCATGACGAAATCCTGCGCTTCAAGCTGGCGGCGGCCGGCACCGAACTGAAGAACCCCGAGCTGCCCATCGCCGATATCGCCCAGCGTTGCGGGTTCAAATCGGCGCAATACCTGCATACGGTGTTCCGCCGCGAATTGGGCTGCACGCCCCGTGAGTATCAGCAATTCCGTGGGCAGCCGGCCTGAGGTACCCTGCGCGCCACGCTTATTCACCGGGGGACTCCCATGGCGCTGCGGTTGACGCTGGTGTGCCACGCCACTACTCGAGGCTGGAAAGCCGCCTGTTTCCCCGCCGATGACCCTATAGAGTTGGAGGGCCCGCTGCCGGTCGCCCTGCAAGCCATGGGCACGGGCCAGCGCACGCGTTTCTTGCATGCGCCGGAAACACGGGCGCGGCAGACCGCCGAGCGATTATCGGCCCGATTCCGCTGCACCGACGCATTGCGCGACCTGGATTTCGGGCGCTGGGCCGGGCAGAGCATCGAGGCGGTGGCCGCCGCCGAGCCCGATGCCCTTCAGGCATGGCTCACGAATTGGGAGGCAGCGCCCCATGGCGGGGAATCGCTGGCGCGGTTAAGCGAGCGGGTTGATCAGTGGCTGGGTGAATTGGCCGGGGAGGGCCATACCGTCGCGGTGACCCATCCCTCGGTGATGCGGGTGGCGTTGATGCACGCATTGCGCTGCCCGTCGCAGGCGTTTCACGCCATCGACATCGCGCCGTTGTCCACGCTTGACCTGCGATTCAACGGCGTGTGGAGGCTGCGGCTGCAACCCTGAGCTCGCTTGGCCGGGATAGCGCAGCGCATTTGTCATTACGCTAAGCCCGGCGTGCGGCGCAGCGCGAACTGCACTAAGCTGCGCCTTCTTTTTACCGCCAACCCCTGAAGGCCATGACCCAGACACCCAACAATCCCCTGCACGGCGTTACGCTGGAAAACCTGCTCAACGAACTGGTCGCCCACTATGGCTGGCCCGAGCTTGCGAAGCGCGTGGACATCCGCTGCTTCAAAAGCGATCCCAGTATCAAATCCAGCCTGACCTTCCTGCGCAAAACGCCTTGGGCGAGGGAGAAGGTGGAGGCGCTGTTCGTGCAGCTTCGGCAGGGGCGGCAATAAGCCGCAACGGCTTATTTATGTTCTGCCACTGAGAGAAGTAACGACCCATGGCCAGGCGCCGCATTTTAATGACCATGCCTGCGTCCGCGCAGGCTACGTTCGACGCTTTCCACGACCATCAGGCCCGGCTGGCCTGGGATACGTTGTTGGACGGCGCCGGGATCGAGGGCGGGCAACGCTTTCCCGAGATCGGCGCCATCAGCCGCAACCCCGGGCGTGGCCTGGCGCGCTTTATTGTGTTACGCACCCGCTACGTCAATTACCTGCCTGGCAAATTGGCAGCCGCGGTGATCGTCGAGCCGGCTGGCCCCTTTCAATGGTGGGCCGCGTCGCTGCACCATCGTGACACCCGCCCCAACGAGTCCGAGCTGGCGTACACCTTCGATCTGCGTCTGCGCCCCCGGTGGTTTGGCCGCGTGATGGACCGGTTCGCCGCGGGCCTTTTCGAACGGGCTACTCGCAGGCGCTTCCGGGCCCTGGCCGAGTACTTACGAAACGCGGGTACATGATGCTGCTTCATCCATTCACGTAGCAGCAGGCTTTGGTGCTAGCGGTTTTGCGCGACCGGCCCGGCTCGGCCGCCGGTTATTTCACTGTTCGGCAGGGGCGTCACTTACCTTACTTACGCCGCCTTAGCCAACTGAGCTTGACGTACCACTGCTGCGAGCCGTTTCAAGCTCTCATCAGATAGCCGACACGCAGGCCAGGAAGCACTGTCTTGGAAACCGTACCGGTGTAAATCCAACTGGCGTTTTTCAACCGGCTGACAATTGGGAGGGCGCTGCCACCTTTGAAAGTCAACTCGCGGTAAGGCTCGTCTTTAATCAGGGTTACACCGAACTCATCCAGCAAGGCCGCAACGGCTTCCCGTTTCGCTTCGCTGTAGCGCAGGGCTGATGGATTCTGGAAGGTGGGTATCAGATAAATGAATGCCGGTGTATACGCTTCCAGGTGGCGGCGCAGGGCCGCCAGATCGGGCCCATCGCTTTCCATCGCTACAGCCAGGCAATCAGCGCCGAAGAACTGGAACGTTTGGAGTGCCGCCAGGTACGTTGGCGCCTCCAGCACGACCTCAGTTCCCTTGTGGATGTACAGTTTGGCGGTCAGATCCAAGGCTTGTGAGAGCCGCTGAGTACCAGAACCTGGCTGGCCTCGCAGGGTATGCCCAAAGCCCGGGCCTCCTTCGCCAGCACCTCCCTTAGTGCTGGCTCGCCTTCACTCATGCCGTATTGACCGATGGCGGAAGGTATCTCTGCCCATTGAACATTCGCAAGCATGGCCTCGGCAGGCAGCCCGTCTGCAAACGACATCACGCCCGGTCGTTGCGCAGCCGCGAGGATTTCACGGATCAAGGAGCTTTTGAGACGCGTGACACGTTCGGAGAAGGCCATTGGAACCACCCGTAGCGGAGCATCGTTGGAATTAGTCAAACTGCTTGACCGAAATTAGGACACGCTTCCTGGATACGCCAATATGTTTGACCTAAAGAATCCGGGCGCTCAGCGCCTGGCCATGGAGGCCTTCTTCTTTGGCTATCAGGCCTTTACCGCCAAGGCTGATGAAATGCTCGAGCGCCGGGGTTTGAGCCGGGTTCACCAGCGCATTGTATTTTTCATTGCCTGTTACCCAGGCCTTAGTGTTAAAAGCACTGCTGGCTCGGCTAGGCGTAACGAAGCAGGCTTTGAATATTCCGCTAAGGCAGTTGATGGAATGCGATTGGTAAGCAGCGCCACGTCGGAGACTGACAAACGTATGCGGCTATTGACGCTCACTGAAGACGGTGCCCCACCTTGAGCAGGCGCTGCGGCGCGAGCAGGTCAATTTGCTAGAACGCGTGTTTACAGACGTTAGAGCAGCAGCCGTGGAAGGATGGTTGGCAGTCAATATGGCTCTGGATACAGCCTATGCGGCGCATGAATGAGGTTTGGCCGGGCCGCCGGTTATGTGGTGCAAAGTCGCAGGCAAGCCTTGTTGCTACATTGCGCGGCGCCCATCCGCTACCCTGTTTCGAAATGTAAACAGGAGGCAATTCATGAAATTCACCAAACTCGGCACCACGGGCCTCGACATTTCGCGGCTGTGCCTGGGCTGCATGACCTTTGGCGAGCCCGACGCCGGCACCCACCCCTGGACCCTTGACGAGGATGCCAGCCGGCCGATCATCAAGCGCGCGGTGGAGCAGGGCATTAATTTCTTCGACACCGCCAACAGCTACTCGGCCGGTACCTCCGAAATCATCGTGGGCAGGCTGCTCAAGGCCTTTACCCGCCGCGAGGAAATCGTGGTGGCGACCAAGGTGTTCTTCCCACCCGCCATGATGGGCGGCCCCACCCGGCCAAACGAACAGGGCCTGTCACGCAAGGCGATCATGGCCAACATCGATGCCAGCCTCACGCGGCTGGGCATGGACTACGTGGACCTTTACCAGATCCACCGCTGGGACTATCACACACCCATCGAAGAAACCATGGAAGCGTTGCACGACGTGGTGAAGGCGGGCAAGGCCCGCTACCTCGGCGCGTCCTCGATGTTTGCCTGGCAGTTCGCCAAGGCGCAGCAGGTGGCCAAGGAGCACAACTGGAGCCGCTTCGTCTCCATGCAGAACCACGTCAACCTGCTGTACCGCGAGGAAGAGCGCGAAATGATCCCGCTGTGCCTGGACCAGGGTGTGGGCTTGATGCCTTGGAGCCCTTTGGCTCGCGGCCGCTTGACTCGCCCTCATGGCCAGCAGACCGAACGCACTCGCACCGACCTTTCGGGGCAGTCTTTTTACAGCGCCACCGAAGCCGAAGACGCGCGAGTGATCGGCGTGGTGGAGCAGATCGCCGGTGAGCGCGGCGTGCCCATGGCGCAGGTCGGGCTGGCCTGGGTGCTGGCCAAGCGCGGCGTGTCGGCACCGATCGTGGGCGCCTCCAAGGCCAGCCAGCTGGACGACGCGGTGGCCGCGCTCGACCTCGAACTTACCGCCGAGGAGATCCAGCGCCTCGAAGCACCTTACGTGCCCCATGCGGTGAGTGGGTTCAGCTGATGGCTCGCCTCGCGCCAGGCCTAGCGTAATCCACCGAAGCGTTTGTAGAAGGCATCGGACGGGGCGGGCACGGGCCCGTCGGCGGTTTCCAGCGCGGCGCTGAGCCACTGCTCGGCGCCCTCGTAGAGGGCCCGGTAGAGGTTGCGGCACAATTGCCGGGCAGCGCGCCCCTCCCATCCGCTGGGCAACAATTCTTCAGGCAACTCGGGATCGCGCAATACCAGCTTGCGGTATTCATGAATGAGCAATAGGCGGGCGAGGAAGCAATCCTGAGGCGTTAGCGTGTTGCCCTCGCGCACGGCGGCCCAGAGCGGCCTGAACAGCCCAAGGAATTCTTCGTAATGTTGGCCGAGGGCATCCAGGTTCCAGCTTTCACGCACCTGTACGCGCAGCGCCCTGGACGCCAGCGCTTCGATCGATTCGGTGCGCAGCACGATCGCTTCGTCCTCCACCCCCAGCTCGCGAAGGGTGGCCAGCAGGTCGGCGCGGTCGGAGCGCGGGCAGGCCATCACCCCCTGAGCCAGCAGGCCGAAGCCTTGCCATTCCAGTTCCTGGCGCACTTCCTTGCGCTTCTCCGGGGTGGCCTGGGGCAGCATCACCAGGTTCCAGCTGCCGTCCCAGCCGGGTACCGCGGCGCTGTAGACACGGCGGAACGCCTTCTCGAAGCGGCGGCGGCCCGCGCTTGTAAGGCTGTAATAGCTGCGCCGGCCGAATTTCTCCGCGGTCAGCCATTGGTCCTTGGTGAGGCGAAACACTGACGTGCGCACCAGGCGCTCGTTGATGCCCATGGGCTCGAGCAGGCCGAACAGGCTGCCCAGCCACACCGTGCCGCCGCGAGGCTCGATGGCGTCACCGTAAAGGGTCATGATCAACGAGCTGGCACGAAGGGGCGTTTGTTGCGCGAAGCGCTGAATCAGGGCGTCGAGCGGCGCGAGGGTACTCATGGGTCGTCTGCGTGGCGCGGGAGCGCGCACTATATCAGCTGGCACGGCGTCGGCTGCCTCGTCCAGCTTGAGCCGGTCGTTCATGCGGCCCCCGGTTTGGGGCGAAAGCCTGTGTCGCCCATCCGTGGCCGGTCGGCTTCCACCGTCAATAACGCATCGCAGGCTTCCAGCCCGTGCAGGCAGCGACGGGTGAGGGCCTGGTACTCCTCGGTGCCTCGGCGCTTCCAGGCTACTTCCTCATCGCTGAGCGATCGCTTCACCGTGGCGGGCGCCCCCATCACCAGCGTTTGCGCGGGCGCCTCGAAGCCTGCCTTCACAAAAGCGGCCGCCGACACGAAGCAGCGTTCGCCGATGCGGGCGTTGTCCATCACCACCGCGTTCATGCCCACCAGCGCGTCGGCGCCGATGCGGCAGCCGTGCAGCACCGCGCCGTGGCCGATATGCCCGTTGCGCTCCACCACCGTGTCGCTCTCGGGGAAGCCGTGCATCACGCAGGTGTCCTGAAGGTTGGCGCCGGCCTCGAGCACGATCCGCCCGAAATCACCGCGCAGCGACGCCAGCGGGCCGACATAGCAATCGGGGCCGATGATCACATCGCCGATCAACACGGCGGTGGGGTGTACGTAAGCGGTGGGATCGACCACGGGCCGAAGCCCGTCAAGGCTGTAACAAGGCATGGGTCAGTCTCCAGAGCTGCTTGAATCTAACTGTTGGGTGCCGAAAGCGTATCGCAAGGATCCTGCAGGCGGCTGGTAAAATCGCCGGCACCAGGCATTCCAGCTGACACTTATAACAAACTAAAAGATACAGAAAATCAACTTCAAGGTTGAATAGGTGTATCACATCTGGCAACGTTCATCACACCGGGCGATGGCTGCCCCTGATAACAATTCCAATACCGAGCGGCTTCGACCGCTTCAAGCCAGGAGGTCGCTATGCCTCACACCCATGCCTTTGAACACATCCTGTTCACCCTCGACAATGGCGTGGCCCACCTGAGCCTCAACCGGCCGGGCCAGCTCAATGCCTTCAACACCTTGATGCAGGATGAAGTACTCGCCGCCCTGGAGCGTGTCCGCGGCGACGCCAGCGTGCGGGTGCTGTTGCTCACCGCCGAAGGTCGCGGCTTTTGCGCCGGCCAGGACCTGGCCGAGCGCGCCGTTGCGCCGGGTGAACAGGCGCCGGACCTGGGCGAGTCCATTGAACGGTTTTACAACCCGCTGATCCGCACCCTGACCGAGCTGCCACTGCCAGTGGTGTGCGCGGTCAATGGTGTGGCGGCGGGGGCCGGCGCGAATATTCCGTTGGCCTGCGACCTGGTGCTGGCCGGTCGCTCGGCCAGCTTCGTGCAGGCATTCTGCAAGATCGGCCTGGTGCCGGATTCCGGCGGCACTTGGATGCTGCCCCGCCTGGTGGGCATGGCGCGGGCAAAGGCGCTGACCCTGCTGGGCGATCGGCTCTCTGCCGAGCAGGCGGTGGACTGGGGCTTGATTTACAACGTGGTGGAAGACGCCGCCCTGCGTGAGCAAGCCATGGCACTGGCCCGCCACTTGGCAACCCAACCGACCCTGGGCCTGGGGCTTATCAAGCGCAGCCTCAATGCCAGCCTGGGCAACGGGTTCGAAGCGCAACTGGAGCTGGAGCGCGACCTGCAACGCCAGGCGGGCCGAAGCGAGGACTACCGCGAAGGCGTGAACGCCTTCATGGCCAAGCGCCCTGCTGTATTCAAGGGGTGCTGACATGACCATCACCACCGATACGCTGATCGCTGTCGTGGGGGCGGGCGCCATGGGTGCCGGCATAGCCCAGGTAGCCGCCCAGGCCGGCCACCGCGTGGTCATTCACGACGCCCGGCCCGGCGCCGCTGCACAGGCCATCGAGCGTATCCAGGCGCAGCTCCAGCGCCAGGTGGCCAAGGGCAAGCTCAGTGGCGAGCGCTGTGAGCAGGCACGCGCGGCACTGACCGTCGCCGGTCAATTGAGCGACGTGGCGGACGCGGGGCTGGTGATCGAAGCCATCGTCGAGGAACTTGGCGCCAAGCGCGCTCTGCTCGCCCAGCTCGAAGGGCTGTGCCGCCCTGGCGCTATATTGGCCAGCAATACCTCTTCGATCGCTATCAGTGCCTTGGCCGCAGGCCTGGAGCATCCGGGGCGGGTGGCCGGGCTCCACTTCTTCAACCCCGCGCCGGTGATGCCGCTGGTGGAGGTGGTGTCTGGCCTGGCCACGGCCCCTGCGGTTGCGCAGGCGCTGTTCGAGACGGCCGCGCGCTGGGGCAAACAGCCTGTGCACGCCAAATGCACGCCCGGCTTTATCGTAAACCGGGTGGCCCGGCCGTTCTATGCCGAAAGCCTGCGCCTGTTACAGGAAGGCGCTGCCGATTGCGCCACGCTGGACGCCCTGCTGCGGGAAGCCGGGGGCTTTCGCATGGGGGCGTTCGAGCTGATGGACTTCATCGGCCATGACGTGAACTACGCCGTGACCTGTTCGGTTTTCAACGCCTGCTATGGCGATACCCGTTACCAGCCCTCGCTGCTGCAAAAAGCCTTGGTGGATGCCGGGCGGCTGGGGCGCAAGAGCGGCCAGGGCTTTTACGACCACGCCGAGGGGCGTTCCCCGCCAGCGCCAGCCTGGGCGATGCCCGTCGCCCCGGTGACCGAGTGCACGCTCGAAGGCGACCTTGGCCCTGGTCAAGGGCTGGTCGATCGCCTGCGCGAGGCAGGCGTCAGGGTGCACAACCGGCCGGGTAAGGGGCTACTGCGGGTAGGCAGCGCCACCCTGGCGTTGGCCGATGGTCGCCTGGCCAGCGAGCGGGCCAAGGAGGAGGGCATCGCCAACCTTGCGACCTTCGACCTGGCTCTGGATTACCGCGCCGCCGGCGCGCTTGGGGTGAGTTTCGGGCCGATCGACGCAGCGGCCCGCGCAGAGGCCATTGGCCTGCTGCAAGCGGCCGGGCTTAGTGTGGCGGTGCTCAGCGACACCCCGGGGCTGGCGGTGCTGCGTACCGTGGCGATGCTGGCGAACGAGGCCGCCGATACGGTGCTGCATGGCGTGGCGAGCGCCGCGGACATCGACCTGGCCATGCGCGCCGGCGTGAATTACCCACAGGGGCCGCTGGCCTGGGCGGATGCGTTGGGGCCGGGCTTCGTGTTGAGCGCGTTAACGCATTTGCAGGGGGCATATGGCGAAGCGCGTTACCGGCCGTCCTTGCTGCTGCGCCGCCTGTGCGCCATGGGCGGGTATTTCCATGGGGCCCCGCGCCCCGGTTCACTTCAACAAGAACAACAAGGTGAAGCATGAACATGTACCTGGCCGCCGACCGTGCCCTGCTTGACCCGCTGGAGACCGCCAGCGTCGATGAGCTGCGCCATCACCAGTTGACCCGGCTGCGCTGGAGCCTGGCCCATGCCTGCGAGCACGTGCCGTTCTACCGCCAGCGCTTCGATGCCCTGGGGCTACGCCCTGAGCACCTCACGTGCCTGGAGGACCTCGCGCTGTTCCCCTTCACCGCCAAAAGCGACCTGCGCGACAACTACCCCTATGGCCTGTTCGCCGTGCCCCAGCGGGACATCGTGCGGCTGCACGCCTCCAGCGGCACCACCGGTAAACCCACGGTGGTGGGCTACACCCAGAACGACATCGATACCTGGGCGGGCCTGGTGGCGCGGTCCATCCGGGCCGGCGGCGGGCGCAAGGGCGACAAGGTGCATATCGCTTACGGCTATGGCCTGTTCACTGGCGGCCTTGGCGCTCACTACGGCGCCGAGCGGCTGGGCTGCACGGTCATCCCCATGTCGGGCGGCCAAACCGAGAAGCAGGTACAGCTGATCCGCGACCTGCAGCCAGACATCATCATGGTCACACCCTCGTACATGCTCAACCTTGCCGACGAAATCGAGCGCCAAGGCGTAGACCCGCGCAGCCTTGCCTTGCGCCTGGGCATCTTCGGCGCCGAACCCTGGACCCAAGCCCTGCGCAACGCGGTGCAGGCGCGCATGGGCATTACCGCGCTGGATATTTATGGCCTCTCGGAAATCATGGGCCCGGGCGTGGCCATGGAATGCCTGGAAACCCAGGACGGCCCCACGGTGTGGGAGGACCATTTTTACCCGGAAATCGTCGACCCAGTCACCGGCGCGGTGCTGCCGGACGGCCAATACGGCGAATTGGTGTTTACCACGCTGAGCAAGGAAGCCTTGCCGATGATCCGCTACCGCACCCGCGACCTCACCCGGCTGCTGCCGGGTACCGCGCGGCCAATGCGGCGCATCGACAAGATCACCGGCCGCAGCGACGACATGCTGATCGTACGGGGGGTCAACGTATTTCCTACCCAGATCGAAGAGCTGGTACTCAAAACGAAACAGCTTGCCGAGCTGTATGAGCTGCACCTGTATCAGGATGGCAACCTTGATCATATGGACGTGCTTGTGGAGCTGCGCCCCGAGCTGGCAGCTGTGAACGAGGATGCCCAGCAGCGAATCGCCCAGGAGCTGGCCCGGCAGATCAAAACGTACGTAGGTATATCGGTGCAGGTACGGGTGCAGCCGTGCCTCTCGCTCAAGCGATCCGAGGGCAAGGCCTGTCATGTCTTCGACCGCCGCGGCGGCAAGTGATACGAAATTGAAAGCGATACACCAATAAAGCGTTTGATAATGTTGGGTGTATCACTTAATAATGACCCATGGTCACAGCCCGGAGGCCGCCATGTACGCGCAATTGGTTGATACTGGCGTCAAGCGCCTGAAAACCCTGGATGAGATGGACCCGCAAGAGCGGGCCTTCCAGGAAAAGATCGACGCGGAAATCAAGATTGAAGCCAAGAACTGGATGCCGGAGGCCTATCGGCAAACGCTGATTCGGCAGATTTCCCAGCATGCGCACTCCGAGATCGTCGGCATGCTGCCCGAGGGCAACTGGATCACCCGGGCGCCCACCCTCAAGCGCAAGCTGCAATTGATGGCCAAGGTGCAGGACGAAGCAGGCCATGGGCTGTACCTGTACAGCGCGATGGAAACCCTGGGCGCTGACCGCGACGAAGAAATCGCCCGGCTGCACGCCGGCAAGGCTAAGTACTCGAGCATCTTCAATTACCCCACCCTCACCTGGGCCGATATGGGCGCGGTGGGCTGGCTGGTGGATGGCGCGGCCATCGTCAACCAGGTGGTGCTGCAGCGCACCTCCTACGGGCCGTATGCGCGGGCGATGGTGCGTATCTGCAAGGAAGAAAGCTTTCACCAGCGCCAGGGCTATGAGCTGCTGTTCACCATGATGCGCGAAGGCAACGACGCGCAGAAAGCCATGGTGCAGGACGCGATCAACCGTTTCTGGTGGCCCTCGCTGATGATGTTTGGGCCCAGCGACGCCGATTCGCCCAACAGCGCCCAATCCATGGCCTGGAAGATCAAGCGCCAGAGCAACGACGAGCTGCGCCAGCGCTTCATCGACCAGACCGTGCCTCAGCTGCAGCTGTTGGGCTGTACCGCCCCGGATCCGGACTTGAAGTGGAACGAGGCGCGCGGGCACTACGACTTCGGCGCGATCGAGTGGGAAGAGTTTTACCAAGTGCTCAAGGGCAACGGCCCTTGCAACCGCGAGCGGCTCGAAACCCGCCGCGCGGCCTACGACGAGGGCGCCTGGGTACGGGAAGCCGCCGTTGCCTATGCCCGCAAACAACAAGGCCAGAACGCCGCGTAAGCGGCACGGGAGAACGCCATGGCTCAATGGGCCCTTTACGAAGTGTTCGTGCGCAGCAAGCACGGGCTCAACCACAAGCATGTGGGCAGCGTGCACGCCGCCGACGACCGCATGGCCATCGAAAACGCTCGGGAGTTGTACACCCGCCGCAGCGAGGGGGTGAGCCTGTGGGTGGTGCCCTCGGCACTGATTACCGCCTCGTCGCCCGATGAAAAGGACCCGCTGTTCGCCCCGGCCGATGACAAGGTGTACCGCCATGCCAGCTTCTATGAGCTGCCCCCCGAAGTCGGCCACATGTGAGGCGCTGCCATGAACCCCCTGGACGACAAGATTCAATGGCTGTTGCGGCTCGGCGACAGCGCCCTGATCCACGGCCAGCGGCTGTGCGAATGGTGCGGCCACGCGCCGGCCATCGAAGAAGAATTGGCCCTGATGAATGTAGGCCTGGACCTGGTAGGCCAGGCCCGCAACTGGTACCAGTACGCGGTGGTGCTGATGGCCGACGGGCGCAGCGCCGATGACCTGGCCTTCCGCCGGGACGAGCGTGGCTTTCGCAACCTGCTGCTAGTGGAACAGCTCAACGGTGACTACGCGGTGACCATGGCCCGGCAGTTCTTTTATGACGCCTGGCATCACGCCACCCTGACGGGGCTGGTCGCCAGCCGCGACGAGCAGGTCGCCGCCATCGCCGCCAAGGCGCTCAAGGAAGTGACCTACCACCTCACCCGTTCGGCCGAGTGGGTGCAGCGCCTGGGTGATGGCACCGAGGTGAGCCATCAGCGCATGTGCGCGGCGGTGGACCGCCTGTGGCGCTTCACCTTCGAGCTGACCGAGGTGGACGAGGCCCAGGCGCGGCTCGCCGCCAGCGGCATCATCGGCGACCCGGTCCAGCGTGCCGCCACTTGGAACGGCACCGTGGCTACGGTATGCGCCAAGGCCACCGTGCCACTGCCCGACGCCGCCGTGCCCAATTACCTCAGCGGGCGCAATGGCTTGCATACCGAGCACCTGGGGCCGCTGCTGGCCGAAATGCAGTACCTGCAACGAGCACATCCCGATGCACGCTGGTGAGCTGATCGGCAGTGATCGCGGCGCTCGCGCGGGCGGGGCGGCGGACGTCGCCCATGCCTGGGCCGTGCTGGATGCCGTGATGGACCCTGAGGTGCCGGTGGTCAGCGTGGTGCAGTTGGGGATTGTGCGAGAGCTGGGCTGGGAGGGTGGCCATGTGTGGGTGCTGATTACCCCTACCTATTCAGGCTGCCCGGCCACCGAAGTGATCGAGGCGGATATCCGCGCCGCGCTGGAAAACGCAGGGTTCCCGCTGCCACGGATAACCACGCGGCTGGCGCCCGCCTGGACCACCGACTGGATCACCGAACAGGGCCGCCAAGCGCTTTTGGCCTATGGCATCGCACCGCCTGGCGGCAGTGCCAGCAAGCGCAGCCTGCTGGGGCCGCCGCCAAATATTGCCTGCCCCCACTGCGGCAGCGCCCATACCGAACGGTTGAGCGAATTCGGCTCCACCGCCTGCAAGGCGCTGTACCGCTGCCTCGACTGCCGGGAACCCTTCGATTACTTCAAGTGCATTTGAGCGGCGCCCACGGAGAACAATAATGAGCAGATTCCACAGCCTGCGGATACGCGAGGTTCGCCCGGAAACCCGCGACGCGGTGTCCATCGTGTTCGACATCCCCGCCGAACTTACCGAGCAATTTCGGTTCAGCCATGGCCAGCACGTGGTGGTGCGCGCCCAGGTGGAGGGCGAGCAAGTGCTGCGTTCCTACTCCATCTGCAGCGGCGCCAATGACGGCGAGTTGCGGGTCGCGGTGAAGCGCGTCGCTGGCGGGCTGTTTTCAGTGCATGCCAACGAGGCGCTGCAATCGGGGCATACCTTGGAAGTGATGCCACCGGCCGGCCATTTCGGCCAGCCGCTGGACCCTGCCCGCCATGGGCATTACCTGGCGGTCGCGGCCGGCAGCGGCATCACGCCCATTTTATCGATCGTGAAAACCACCCTCGAAGGCGAGCCTCACAGCCGCGTGACACTGCTGTACGGCAACCGCTCAAGCGGCTCGGCGATGTTTCGCGACGCGCTGGAGGATTTGAAAAACCGCTACCTGGATCGCCTTAACCTGATTTTCGTATTCAGCCGTGAGCAGCAGGACATCGACCTGTACAACGGCCGTATCGACGAAAGCAAATGCCAGCAGCTGTTCTCCCGCTGGCTGGACGTGGCGCACCTGGACGCGGCCTTCATCTGCGGCCCGCAGGCGCTGACCGAAACCGTGCGGGACCAGCTCAAGGCCAATGGCCTGGCGCCTGAGCGAATTCACTTCGAGCTGTTCGCGGCCCAGGGGGATGAGCGCAAGCGCGAAGCCCGCCAGGCCCGCGCGGCCCAGGCCAGCGTGGCGGAAACCAGCGAAGTGACGGTGATCAGCGACGGCCGGGCCCTGGCCTTCGCCATGCCGCGCAACCGCCAGAGCATCCTTGATGCCGGTAACGCCCAAGGGGCCGAGCTGCCGTATTCCTGCCGCGCCGGTGTGTGCTCCACCTGCAAATGCAAGGTGGTGGAAGGGGAAGTGGAAATGGACAGTAATTTTGCCCTGGAAGACTACGAGGTGGCCGCCGGCTACGTGTTGTCGTGCCAAAGCTTCCCGCTTTCGAACACAGTGGTACTGGATTTCGACCAGCTGTAAGCCTTCCGCCTATGGAGAAACAAGAACAATGCCCCAGGCACCCGTACTGCAGAGTTTGATCGCCAACCGCTGGTTCGGCCAGCGGGCCGCGCAGGTATTACGCAGCGCCATCGATGGCCAGGCCGTGGCCTATGCCCATGAAGAAACGCCTGACTTCGCCGAGGCCGTGCACTACGCTCGGGCCACAGGCGCAACGGAGTTGCTGGCGCTGGATTTTCAGCAGCGCGCCGCACGCTTGAAAGCGCTGGCGTTGTACGTCAACGAGCACAAGGAACAGCTGTACACGCTGTCCCGGCATTCGGGCGCCACCCGCGCCGACAGCTGGGTGGACATCGAAGGCGGCACCGCGACCTTGTTCAGCTACGCAGGCTTGGGCGCGCGGGAACTGCCGTCTGGCAACCTCGTGCACGAAGGCCCCGCCATACCCCTGGGCAAGCACAACCACTTCGCCGGCACGCATATCCTGGTGCCACGCGGCGGCGTGGCCGTGCACATCAACGCGTTCAACTTTCCCATCTGGGGCATGCTCGAAAAATTCGCGCCCACGTTCCTGGCGGGCATGCCGTGCATCGTCAAGCCCGCCACGGCCACCAGTTACCTGACCGAAGCCGCCGTGCGCCTGATGCATGCCTCCGGGTTGATGCCCGAGGGCAGCCTGCAACTGGTGATTGGCGGCACCGGCAACCTGCTGGACCTGCTGAATGGCCAGGACATCGTCACCTTTACCGGCTCTGCTGACACCGCTGCTCAGTTGCGGGTGAACCCGAATCTGGTGCGCAACGCGGTACCGTTCAACGCCGAGGCGGATTCGCTCAATTGCGCCATCCTCGCCCCGGACGTGACCCCCGATCAGGAGGAATTCGACCTGTTCGTAAAAGAGGTAGCGTGGGAGATGACCGCCAAGGCTGGCCAGAAATGTACCGCCATCCGCCGCGCGATCGTGCCCACGCGGTACCTGGACGCGGTCGCCGAGCGGCTGAGCGAGCGCCTTGCCCGGGTGGTGGTGGGCGACCCGGCGGTGGAAGGGGTGAAAATGGGCGCCTTGGCTTCCCATGCCCAGCAAGTGGATGTGCGCGAGCGCGTGGCTCAACTGCTGGGTACCAGCGAGGTGCTGTTCGGCAATGGGCAGGGGTTCGAGCCGCAAGGGCAGGGGGCCAGCGAAGGCGCGTTCTTCCAGCCCACCTTGTTGCTCAGCCGGGACCCCCACGCCCCTGGCGGGGCCCATGATATCGAAGCGTTCGGCCCGGTCAGCACGCTGATGGGCTACAACGATATCGACGAAGCCGTTGCATTGGCGGCCCGTGGGCAAGGCAGCCTGGTAGCGACGCTGGTCACCCGCAGCCCCGCCACCGCGGCGCATGTGGTGCCTGCCATGGCCCGCCTGCATGGGCGGCTGCATATCCTGGACCGGGATGCCGGGCAAGAATCCACCGGCCACGGCTCGCCGCTGCCGATGCTCAAGCACGGCGGCCCGGGGCGCGCCGGCGGCGGGGAAGAACTGGGTGGCCTGCGCGCCGTGAAGCACTACCTGCAACGCACCGCCGTGCAGGGCTCTCCCAGCATGTTGATGGCCGTTACCCAGGAATACGTGCGCGGCGCCACAGTGATCGAAACCGAAGTGCACCCGTTCCGCCGGCATTTCGAAGAGGTACGCATCGGCGAATCCCTGCTTACCCACAGGCGCACCGTGACCGAGGCCGATATCGTGAATTTCGGGTGTTTGTCCGGGGATCACTTCTACATGCACTTCGATGAGCTCGCCGCCCGGGAATCCCAGTTCGGCCAACGCATCGCTCACGGCTACTTCGTACTTTCGGCCGCCGCCGGGCTGTTCGTTTCTCCAGGCCCCGGCCCGGTGCTGGCCAATTACGGGCTGGATGCCTTGCGCTTCATCAACCCGGTGCATATCGGGGACACCATTCAGGCGCGGCTCACGTGCAAGCGCAAGATCGACCAAGGCAAGCTCAGCCCCAAGGGCGAGCCCCAAGGCGTGGTCGCCTGGGACGTGGCCGTCACCAACCAACGTGAAGAAATGGTGGCCAGCTACGACATCCTTACCTTGGTGCTCAAGCGCGGCGGGTGAGGCCCCGCCGCTCCCACAGGATTAGCCAGGTTAAGCCGGCTATTGCAGGAGCAACGGGGCCGGCCATCCGGCGAAGCCGCAGGCGGAGTTCGCGAACAAGGGCTTCTGGGTCAGCCCAAAGGCGGGCCGCGGAAGTGGTCCAGGCCCTCGACAGGCGCCAGCTTCACCGGCTGGCCCGTGCGGGCGCTTTCGTAGATCGCTTCCATCAGCTTGTGGTCCTGCACGCCTTCCTCACCCGGCGTAAACGGCTCGCGGCCGGTAAGCACGCAATCGGCCATGTGGTCGAGTTCCTGGGCGAACTGGTCCTTTGGTTGAAGTACCAGTTCGGCGTTACGGGTGGCATCGTCGTCGCGGTCGATGATCGACATCCGCTGGCCTTGATACAAAAACGCATTGGGCATGTCGATGGCTGCGCCTTCCAGGTTCAGGTGCTGATGCTTGTCGTCCCGCGCGCCATAGCTGGTGAGGCAATTGGCGACGGTATGGGAGGGGAAGCGCAGGGTGAACTGCACCGTTTCCTCCACCTCGGCGAAGCGCGGGTCACCAGGGGGTGACCAGATACTGGCGTACACCTCGACCGGCTCTTCCCCAGTGATGAAGCGCGCCGTGTTCAGGCAGTACAGGCCGATGTCCACCAGCGAGCCGCCGCCGGCCATCTGCTTCTTGTGCCGCCATTGCCGCTCACCGTCAGCCGCGACGGTTTGCGTGTTGATGCCCTGATAGGCGACCAGCCGGCCGTATTGCTTGCCACGTACCAAGCCCATGGCCCTGCGGTTGTAGGGCTCGTATTGAATCCGGTAGGCCACCATCAGCTTCACCCCGGCCTTGCGACATGCCTCGACCATGGCCTGGCCGTCCTTGGACGACACCGACATCGGCTTTTCCGTCAGCACATGCTTGCCGGCCTTGGCCGCGCGTTCACAAAACGCCCGGTGCATCGCATTGGGCAGCACGATGTACACCACCTTCACCTGCGGGTTATCGCGGATGCGGTCGAAGTCTTCGTAGCTGTAGCAGGCCCGGGGATCGATCCCGTATTGCGCCGCCACCGTCTTCATTTTCTCGGGCGAGCCCGATACCAACGCCACGGGTTTGGCCTTGAGCGACTGGCCAAACGCGGGAAGGATTTGTTCCAGTGAAAGGCGCCCCAGCCCCACGATGGCAAAACCCACGCGCTGATCGGGGGGCAGCGGTTTTGGCGGCGGGGCGGAGGGCGTGTCGGCGGGGCCCCGCCAGGCGGGGAACTTCACCGCGCCTTGTTCGACCTTGCCTACATCCACCGGGGTAGGCGCGGCAAAGGTGTCGGCCATGGCGCGCGGCACTACCGCGGCGGCGGTGGCGGACACCGCCACCAGTTTGCACAGGGTGCGGCGATTGAACGTAGGCGGGTTGTCGCTCATGTGAAATCTCGCTGGCGGGCATGTTGAAAAGTCGACCGCCCGGGCCAGACGTTGGTTTCAAGGATTTGCCACCGGCCCAGTCATTGCCCCGGCCGGCACTGATACCCTTTGGCCTGCTCGCGCTTCACCTGTGCCTCGGCTTTTGCCTCGCACACCTGGGGGTTTTGCTGGGCGTTCCATAGCACCGCCGTGGTTTTGTCGATCCGGTAAAGCGTGCGACACACTGAACGCGGTTGATTGCCGGCCTCTACCCAGATGGCCCTGGTGTCACCCTGTTTCTCGCAGAGGTAACGAATGGCGCCAGCCGCGGGAGGAGGTAGCGCGTCGGGCTCCACAGCGGGCAGGGGGGCCGCGATGGCCGGGGCGCGCCCGCGCGTCAATACCACCATGGGGTACAGCGCTCCGCTTTGCAGGCCGGCGGGTACATGCCAGCCGAGTGTCCAGCCACGCTCCAGTACAAGGCTACCCGCCGGGCGGGGCAGGGCAGTGCTTTGATTGCCGGCGCCCCCGGCTTCGATCATGCCGTCGTAAGAGGCCACTGGTTCCAGCCCAGCCACGGGCTTGCCGGGTGTACCCTGGCACTTCACTGTCGCGGACAAGCAATCGAGCCTGGAGCCCTCTTGCAACAGTACGGCTGCACCTGATTCGAAGAACAGCGACCGCACCGCCTGTTCATCTCCGCCCGCAGCGGCAATGGCCAGCCCGCCAAGCGCCGCGGCGAGGCTGGTACGGCGTACAACCTGAGGTGAAACGCCGGCGCCCGTGGCGTCCTTTTGCGTGTCCCACAGCGCAGCGGCGCTGATCACGCCTACACGCAGGGCCTCTAGCGGGGTGGCGTTGGGTTGGTGATAAGCCCACCAGGCGGCATAGGCAGCCGCGCCTGGCGGCCCGCCGTAGACGCTGCTTGCCAGTTGCGAGGTGGCATTGCCCAGTGTGAATGCACGGGCGACCCGGTCAGCGCCATTCTCCTTGCTCACTTCGCTGCCCACGCTGGCCTGCCACAGCGCCGTAAGGTCCGAGTCCCCTGCGCCAGTACCACGGCTGTTCATCCACGCATCGATGGCCGGCTGCGCAGTATCGCCCCCCACCACCGCTTGGCCGTCGCCCGGAGGGAGTTGTACCGCAGCGGCGCGTATATCGTTCAAGGCCTGTTCGGCCACCGGCCCCCAGCCGGGCCTCAGCATGCCATCGGCAAAGGCCAGAAAGGGGGCAAACAACAAGGGGGTGCACAACGATAAGGTGAGGCGTGATGTCATGGCGGGGCCGGGGCTTGGAACGCTGAAGGGTGTCGTCGACCGCAGCCTGAAGACGTGATGGCCAACAGCTTAGCTGACCTTTTGCGGCCTGCAAGGTGCGGCCGGCCAGGTGCGGCCGTTCCGCTGCAAACCTTCAAACTTTGCGCAAGGCGTCTGCGTGGTGCATGGCGCTGTGGCCGGTCTTGTCGCTTTTCACCTCGTATTGCGGGTTGTCCTTCGACGCTGGCCGGTGCTTGCCCATGAACTCCACGTCTTTCACATGCACTTTGGTGACCTTGCCGTGGGTCTCGCCCGCCTGGGAGTTCCAGGCCACGTTATCGCCTGCCTTGAAATGCGTGCTCATCGAATGCTCTCCAGTTGGATGTGGGCCGCGGCGTGCGCCCCGTTTATTTTTGGACGCAAGGGTGGGAAGGGAATTCCATGGGCCGGGCGAGCGGGGATTCGCTTAATCCGACGCTTCCAGTTTGTATTAATTTGTAATTAACTTTTGTTTACAGATGGGAATCATTCCCATAGCCTCGTCGCCGCCCGCTGTATAGCGGCCTTCGCAAGCATCAGCCATGTACCTGAAATGACACCGTGCCGCGGGGGCGCGGCGCTTGCACTGCCTGAGGATCGGCTTCATGACGCAACTGCCCTTGCGCGCCCTGGCGCTCACCATCGCTTCGCTCCCGGCCGGCTGGGCCATTGCCGCTACCGCGCCCGGGAATGGCGGTACGGTGGAACTGCCAACGACCGAGGTGTCCGCCGAGGGCGCCCCACTCACCAGCGACCCCGCGGCGACCGAGGGCACCACCTCCTACACCACCCACAGCATGAGCACCGCGACCAAGCTGCCGTTGTCCGTGCGCGAGACGCCGCAATCGGTGAGCGTGATCACCCGCCAGCGCATGGATGACCAGGGCATGAACGACCTCTACGACGTGGTCAAGTACGCGCCCGGGGTGCAGCTTCGCAAGTTCGGCTCGGACCGCCAGCAATTCCTGGCGCGCGGTTTCACCATCGACAACCTGATGTACGACGGTTTGCCGACCATGGTCAGCACCTTCACCCTGGATACCATCACCGGAGCCGATCTGGCGATCTACGATCGAGTGGAAGTGGTGCGTGGCGCCACGGGCTTGATGACCGGCTCGGGCAGCCCCTCCGCCACCCTGAACCTGGTGCGCAAGCGCCCCACCGTTACCCCGCAGGTGAGCGTGACCACCAGCGCCGGCAGTTGGGACCGCTACCGCACCCAGGTGGATGCCTCCAACAAGCTCAACGAAAGCGGAACGCTGCGCGGCCGCATCGTGACAGCCTATGAAAACGACAACAGTTTCGTGGATGAGCGCGAAAAGGAACGCCAGACGTTCTACGGCATCATCGAGGCTGACCTGAACGAGTCCACCACCTGGGCCCTTGGCGCGTCCAAACAGCGTGACGACGCCGTCTCCGACTGGGGCAGTTTGCCGGCCGGCCGCAACGGGGAGGACCTGCACCTTCCCCGGTCGACCTTCCTGAGCAATGACTGGGCGTACTGGGACCGGGACGTGGTTACCGCCTTCACCGAGATCAGCCACCGCTTCGACAATGGCTGGAACGGCAAGGTGGCCGCCGCGCGCATCTGGGCCGATTCGGACATGTTTTCCAACTACCTCACGGCATTGGGGGGCACCGGGTTCGGGCAGGCCGCCGGCCAGTACGACACCACCGATGTGCAGACCAACCTGGACGGTTCACTGTCCGGCCCGTTCCAGTTGTTTGGCCGCGAGCATGAACTGAGCCTCGGCGTAAGCCGGCGCCAGGAGAAGTTCGACCAGAACGGCGGCTTCTGGGCGGCTACGCCGGTGGACATCTATCACTTGGACCCCGACGTCATCGGCAAACCCCCGGCCAGCGCCCGCACGGCTTACCAGTCCCGGAACACCGCGACCGAGGAAGCGGTATACGCCGCGGCGCGCTTCAACCCGATCGACCCCCTGCATGTGATCCTCGGCGGCCGCGTGAGCTGGTATGACTACGACAACCGCACCGCGGCTGGCGATTACAAGGTCACCCAGGAAGTGACCCCCTATGCCGGCATCGTTTATGACCTGAACGACACCTACTCGGTGTATGCCAGCTACACCGAGATCTTCAAGCCGCAGACCGAGCAGGACGTGGCCGGAGCGGCGCTCAGCCCCATGACTGGGAAGAGCTACGAGCTGGGCTTGAAGGGTGAGTACTTCGAAGGGGACTTGAACGCTTCGGTCGCGCTGTTCGACATGACTCAGGAAAACCGCGCCTACGCGCTTGTCAACCAGCCGACCAGTTGCGCGGATCAGGGGCGAACCTGCTATGACGCCGCGGGCGAGGTGCGCAGCCGCGGTATCGATACGGAGATCACGGGCGCGCTTACCCCGAACTGGAATGTCACGGCCGCCTATACCCTGGTGTTGAGCCAATACGTGAAGGATCGAAGCTTCAGCGACGGTGATCGCTTCGCGCCCAACCAGCCCAGGCACCTGCTCAAGCTCGCAACCAACTATCAGCTCAGCGGCGACTGGAGCAAATGGCGGGTGGGTGGCGATGTGCTTGGCCAGAGCAGCACCTACAATCGCGTCGGCCGTGGCCATGCCGAGCAGGACAGCTACGCGGTGGTCGGCCTGATGGCCGGGTATCGCTTCAACGACCACTGGGACGGCCGGGTGAACTTCAACAACGTGTTCGACCAGCGTTACTGGCAAGGCCTGCCAACGGCGACCGGCAGCGGCGTGTATGGCGACCCGCGTAATGTGATGTTTAGCCTCAAGTGGAGCCTGTAGCAGGGGGCCCCGCCCACCGCCACACGGGCCGCGCCAGGTGCTCGGCGAAAAAGTCCGACACCGCCTGCACCTTGCGCGGGCGGGTGCGGGCAGAGGGGGTCACGAAATACAGGCCGCCTCGGGTCATGTGCCATTCGGGCAGCAGCTGCACCAGGCGGCCGTCGGCCAGGTATTGTCTGGCAATGAACTCGGGCAGCTCGGCGATGGCCATGCCGTCCAGCAGCGGCGGCAGCAGGGCGTCGGAGTTGGTCACGCGCAGGCGGCCGTTGGGCGCCACATCCTCTTCATCGCCGCCGTCGTGGGTAAACCTCCACACCTGGCTGCGCGCGCGGTAGGCGTAGCTCAGGCAGGCGTGGTCGGCCAGGTCGCGTGGATGCAAGGGGTAGCCATGTTCGGCCACATAGGCGGGGGCGGCCACCAGAAACTGGGTGACCGAGCAGATCCGCCTCGCCACGAGCGAGGAATCGGGCAGGGCCGCAATGCGCAGCGCCGCATCGAAGCCGTCGGCCACCAGGTCGACGGTGGCGTCCGAAAGGTGCAGGTCCACGGCCAGGTCCGGGTATTGGCGCATCAGCCGGGGCAGTAACGGCGCAACCCAACGCAAGCCGAATGCCATTGGCACCGCCAGGCGCACCAACCCCTTGGGCTGCACGGACAGTTCCTGCGCCGCGCTTTCCATTTCCTCGGCCTGGCGGTACAGCCCGCCGGCCTTTTCCACCATGCCGGCGCCGAACTCGGTGAGCGACAGCTGGCGGGAGGTGCGGTTGAACAGCCGCGCGCCAAGGCGCTCTTCGAGGCGGGCCACTGCTCGCGATACGGTCGGCACCGATACATTCATCACCCGCGCCGCCGCGGCGTACGAACCTTCCTCGGCCACCTTGGCGAACATGGCCAACCCTTCGAAATCGGGGAGTCTGCTCATTTCAAATCTGCAACGATGGATTGCAGGCAATTCTATTTTGCAATGACGCCCAAGTCGATACGCTTCTCCCACACCGCAACATTCTTACAACTCCA